>Ga0209777_10007774_pt1 | contig 11833 bp, 9 predicted proteins | sample FrelakmetHBP12HB_FD_187147 | JGI IMG/M metagenome (GOLD analysis project Ga0209777, IMG submission 187147) | Freshwater lake sediment microbial communities from the University of Notre Dame, USA, for methane emissions studies -HBP12 HB (SPAdes)... | ecosystem: Environmental > Aquatic >... | reverse complement strand
TTTCCTTTGAAAATTATTTGTTTGAACATTCTAATAAAAAAACAATCTTGTTTCAATAATTTTGAAAGGGTCTTTTATTTTGGAAATTTTAACTGCTATTTACAGAAGTCCTTCCAGTATTTCCAATGCGTCTGCACAGATCTGATAAGAATTTGCTTTAGGGTGAGTTGAATATACGAAAAACGAAGTTCAATATCAAGAAGAAAAAACCACAAGATATGGGGTGCTTTCTTATGCCGTCCGAGGGGCAGGTTGACAAAAAGCTTTGGGGACCACCTTCAATTTGGGAGGAGGTCGTGGCGCACTTACCAATTGAAATCTGCAGTCTTTGGAGAAAACATCTCGATAAGGATTTCTGGGGTACTCAATAATATGCACACATAGAAGTCAATAGTTATGAATAAAGTATGACAGTGGAATGACCTTGGGTTTGCTAACCCCGAAACCACTGTGCTAAAGTTTTGTTAAAAGTGATCGAGAAAGATTGAGACAGATAGAATAGGCTGGAATAGATCGAAAAGCATTTACCCCAATTTTTTTGATCGCTTACGAGAAACCAGGCCAAATATCAAGAGGAGGTTTATCAATGGAATTCACATATTATTCAAAAAGACAATGGGAGAACGCTGCCCAGAGGTCTGTTGTAATGGGGACCCAAGGGATGGTCTCATCAAGCCAGACCTTGGCAACTTTGGCCGGTTATAAAATTCTGCTAAAGGGTGGTAACGCTGTGGATGCAGCAATAGCAATGGTCAGTACGTTGAATGTCGTAGAACCTCATTCTGTGGGAATAGGTGGCGATGCCTTTGCGCTCATCTACTTGGCCCGCGAGAACAAGTTAATCGGGATGAATGCAAGTGGTAGGGCACCGTACCGCGCAAACATTAAATGGTTCAGAGAAAAAGGGATAGACGAGGTTCCAGAAAGGGGCATCCTAGCGGTCACAGTGCCTGGCGCTTTACACGGGTGGGCTCAAGCATTAGAGCGCTATGGAACATTAAGTCTTGGAGATGTCTTTGATGACGCGTTTTACTATGCGGAGAATGGATACCCTGTGTCTGAAGTCATTGCGGGAGAATGGAAAAACATGGAGAAACTTCTTCTCTCTTCTGAAGGTTCATCCAAGACCTACCTCATCGATCAGAAGTCACCCAGACCCGGACAGATGTTTTTTAATAAAGATTTAGCTCAAACCTATAAAAAGATTGTACGCGATGGAACCGAGACATTTTATGAAGGTGAAATCTGTGATGCCATCATCAAATTTTCTGATCGAAACAACGGTCTTCTCTCTCCCAGAGATTTTAGGGATCATAACACGACTTGGGTGGAACCCATATCAACGGATTACCGTGGCTATACCATCTATGAACTTCCTCCGAATGGGCAGGGGCTGACTGTCCTCGAAATGCTAAATATTCTGGAAGGATATGACATAGATACCCTAAAGCATAATAGTCCAGAATATCTTCACCTTCTGATCGAGGCGAAGAAGGCTGCTTTTAGCGATAGGGATTATTACATCACCGATCCTGATTTCGAGAAGATTCCGGTCGCGGGACTTCTTTCTAAAGAATATGCAAAAAAGATTAGAGATAGGATCGACAGAAATCGGGCGAAAGCCCCTCCTGTTCCTCCTTCTTACCGAATAAGTTCCGAAACTGTTTATGTCACTGCCGTCGACAAAGATAGAAATGCTGTTTCTTTCATTAGCAGTATTTTTATGCATTTTGGGTCAGGCATGGTGGTGGATGGGACAGGCATTATCTTACAGAATCGGGGAAACTCTTTCTCCTTAGATCCCAACCATTTAAATAGACTGGAACCACGAAAACGTCCCATGCATACTATCATCCCGGCAATGGTCTTTAAAGACGGAAATTTCTTGATAAGCTTCGGTGTAATGGGTGCGGATATGCAACCTCAGGGACATGTACAGTTTCTCGTAAACCTTATCGACTTCAAAATGAATCTACAGGAAGCGATCGACGCCCCGCGGGCGAGGCATCTCGAAGGGATGGAGGTTTACCTAGAAGAAGGAATATCTGATGAGGTTGCTTCCGCCCTTCATGCAAAAGGACATCAGCTTTTTAAGGAAGACTCACCAGTCAACCAGGTTGGAGGGGGACAGGCTATCTATTTGGATAGAAAACAAAATATTCTCTTAGGCGCCTCAGACAGAAGAAAGGATGGTTGTGCTCTCGGATATTGATTTTTAAACAAAGTAGCATGCAAATAATGGGAAAGGTTTATTTATTGATTTCCGGTTGAAAAAGTTGATAATGTCCTGAAGTTAGGCGGCGTCTTCATTTCACCAGGAACTTTCACTGGGAATTGTGTTTCTCTCAAAACTTCCAATTCTTCCGGAGATTTAATTCCATGATATCATTTTTTCCTGAACATCATCTTCAAGTTATATACCCCCATAGCGCCTGTCTCTTCTATGTCAAAGCCCATTTTCCTGCAAAGATGGAGCATCGGCTGGTTTTCCATCAGAACATCCGCTGTGAAGCCAAGAAGACCCTGTTTCTTTGCCAGATAGGTTATATAAGAAAACAATTCCATACCCACACCTCTGTTTTGATAACCATCTCTTACCGCAAATGCAATATCAGCCATGTGGAGAGTCTCTTGGATCCAATACTGACCGATTCCAATAACCACTTCTTTTCGCTCTTGCTCCACGGCTGCAAGGATCGCCATTTGTTTCGTATAGTCAATGATTACAAATTTCTGTAAGAATTCATGCGGCATGTCCTTTCGTGTGGAGAAAAACCTGCGATAAAGATTCGCATCAGAAAATGAATGGAAGAAGTCTTTCACCAAAGGTTCGTCGCTGATCTTTATCGGTCTAAGGAGAATTTCCAGCCCGGTTTTTGCGGATCTATAGGCTTCCAAATGTTCGGGGTACTCTCCTGCTTCTCCGGGTATGAATGCCTGATCCTTGTAGATGAGGGAGGATCTTTGGGCTTCTTCTATTAGCCCTGGACGGAATTTTGGATCGGCAATTGCAATCAATTCCATGGCCCGTTCTCTAATATTCTTTCCCTTCAAATAAGCGATGCCATACTCCGTCACGACATAATGGACATCACCCCTATTCAGAGTAACGCCTGCCCCCTCTTTGAGAAAAGGAACGATCCTTGATACGCTGCCGTTCTGAGCTTTGGATGGCATGGCGAGTATCGTTTTACCATTGGGTGACAAAGCCGCCCCTCTCATAAAATCAGCCTGCCCCCCGATCCCACTATAGAAAATTTTCCCGATGGATTCCGCCGTCGCCTGGCCGGTAAGATCTATCTCCAGCGCGCTGTTTATCGCTACCATATTTTGATGTTGGGCAATTACGAGAGGATTGTTCGTATGGTCAATCGTTCTTAATTCAACGGCAGGGTTACGATGGAGATAATCATAAGTTTCTTTTTTACCCATACAGAATGCGGCCACTGTTTTTCCGGTGTCGATGCTCTTCCTTGAATTGTCAACGACCCCCTTTTTCATCAGCTCCACAATCCCATCGCTTAGAAGCTCTGTATGCGCACCTAAATGACTTTTGTCATTGAGACTTGATAAAATCGCATTGGGTATACTCCCATATCCGACTTGTATCGTGTCTCCGTCCTGGATGAGGCGAGAAACATACCTTCCAATCCGTTCCGTAACATCGTTCCCCTGATCGGTCTTGTACTCTAACAGCGGTTCATCAAAGGGAATAATAAAATCGACGTCTTCAAGGCGAATGGAGCCATCTCCATACACGTTGGGCATATTTGCATTCACTTGAGCTATGACAAGGGTAGCATTTTCAACGGCGGCTCTCACAATATCGACACTTACACCTAATCCTAAATACCCGTGGTCATCAGGAAGGGACATCTGGATCAAAGCAACATCAATCGGAATAGCCTTGCGGTAGAACAAACCTGGAACTTCTGATAAGAATATCGGGGTATAGTCTGCCAAGCCTCTGTTAACGGCATCCCGGGTGTTGTCCTCCACAAAAAAGGAATTATAACGAAAATTGTATTTGAATTTCTCATCTGCATAGGGTGCAACCCCAAGTGTCCATACGTGGAGTATTTCGGTATCGGGAAGGGCTTTAGGATGGGATTTTACGTAACTTATGAGTCCGCTAACGAGGTGTTGAGGTTCTCCACAGCCGGTTCCAATGAATATTCTATCACCTCGTCGAATACGATTGAAAATCTGTTCTTCTTTCACAAACTTTTTCGGATATTTCTTCTTCACCCCATCGAGGGACTTATTCATAATTTGCCCTTCTTTATTACACACTGACTTTAAGCCCTAAGGGTAATTTAAGGGACCTTTTAGATACCCGACTATTTGATCGGTCTTGTCGAAATCTCTAAGGCTTTACAGAGCGCCCCAAAGTCAAGATATTTATCTAACAAGTCCTCAAAATGTCGTCCCTTCTTCTCTTGATGGAAACGAGACTTGCCGAAGACTTCAGGAAGGAAGAGGTAAGAAACCTGGTCATTGCTTCCACCTACTTATCAACAATTGTGGCAGGCCCATTTGACTGAAGATCTCCGTTTGAAATAAACAAAAAAGCAGGACCATCTCTTATCCTGCCTTTGGCTTTGTCAATTGATTCCAGATCCTATGGGCCTTTAACTCAATCGATTTTGGTCTCTTCAAGTGGCAAGGGGATGATAAAAACCGGTTTTCGGGTTCGCTGCAACACCGCATTGGAAACACTCCCAAGAAGGGTCTGTGTCAGAACTCCCTTCCCATGGCTTCCAAGGATGATTACATCGCATCTCTCTTCATCTGCTACTTTCAAAATCTCTTCCATGGGATAACCCATACGAATAATGATATTGGATACTAATTTACGAATATCTGAAGTGATAGATTGGGTAATTCTCTTTCGACGCCTCTCGATCTCTTGGATAGCCTCCTTTTTCCTCTCATGTTCCATCATTTCTATAAAATCTTTAAAACCCATTCCGAATGTAGGAATAGGCTCAACGACATTTAATAGGACAATTTTAGCGTTATTTTTTTCAGCCATGCCGAGCGCATAGTAGAAAGCATAAGCAGAGTTTTTACTAAGATCCGTAGCATAAAGAATTTTCTTGATTTTGGGAATCATTTCTCTCCCCCATTTCTCCGCCCATTTTCTCCTACTCTCATCTTGGAGTTAGAGAATGTTGATAGAATATTTAGTGTGAATTAAATCCTACTAAACTGCGATATGGAAGTCAACAAGAATTCAAAGACAATATTTCATTCTGGAAGTTCGTTTAAAGACTATCGATTAATGAAAGAAATCTGCCTAATAACGTCAAACTCTTAGGTTGAAACTTTCAGGAAGAAGTTAAGCAGGAATCCTTATCCGAAATGTGGCCTCGGTCAAAAAAGAGTTTGTGAAAAAAATTGGATCGAAGTCAGAAGGGCCAAGTAGTTTTTGAGAAGTACACCTACTACTCTTCACTCCATTTTACCCCTCGTAGTTGATGATTACGAGTAAAAAGTAAGCATAAGAAGGGCCTCAGATAAAAAAAGGTAGTCCATAGGAAAAAACCATTATTTACTATGTGGAAGACCATTTGCCTATGGATAATACCGTATACCCGGCTTTTTCTAAATCTTTAACAATAGGCTCGTATTCTTCTGTTCTAATCCGGATGGCAGCAATCCTCATCCCCTCCACCATAAAAGAGGGCGATACCATACTGGTAACACTTACATTGTGCTTTTTGAAAATTTCAAACACCCCAAGCATCGCACCAGGTTTGTCTTCAAGGGCTACGCTTAACCGGGTGCCTTTTTCCTTGGAACCAAATACATCCACAAGATGATCTAAAGCATCCGTTTCTGTAAAAATCCCATATAGCTTACCCCCTTGTAAAACAGGGAGGCACCCGATTTTATTGTCATACATCAGTTGAACTGCTTCCTCAATGATTGTGTCAGGAGTAATCGTGATCAATTTTTCTTTTGGCGTCATAAAGCTCGAAACCTTGAGCTTTCCTAAAAGATAGTTAAGTTCTTGGACGCTGAGCAGGGTAGCATCGGAAGGCGCTGTCTTCCGAATATCGCGGTCTGTCACGATTCCGACCAGTCTATTATTCTTATCTACCGCCGGTAAATGCCGGACACCCTTCTCGTGAATGATGTTTCGGGCTTCAAAAAAGGATGCGTCGGGACTGATGGTTACAGGATTCCTTTGTATTTTTTCCCTGATAAATCCTCTGTAATTGATTTTCATAATTTCCTCCTCCCTTCCATGTGTCATTTGTGTTAGTTGTTAGGACGCGCCTCATTCACATTCATGTAATCATTCAAATAATCACCTTAATTTCAATCTGATCTCTGTTTCTCCATCCATGAGGTACTCTCTCGTGAAGTCAAACTCCTTTACCATCCGTAATAGCCTGGTATTTTCCGTGAGAGCGATGCCGCGCAGCTCTCCAACACCCTTTTCCTTTGCTATACCGATCAATATCTCCATCAATTTATAACCAAGCCCTTTCCCCTGGAAATCGTCGTGCACAAGGACACCGATTTCCCCCGTTTTTAAATCGTGCTCCCTCATGACCCTTCCGATTCCAATGATCCTCCTCTTTTCATTTTCTTTTATCTCAGCAACGATCGCAATGTCCCTGTCATAATCGATATTGCAGAATCGCACGAGCATCTCATGGGTAATCTCTCTGATCATTCGAAAGAAGCGCATCCTCATGGTCTCTTCAGAAAGACTTGAGAGCAATTCCCGTTCGAGGGGTTCATCCTCGGGCCGGATTGGCCTTAATAGGACTTCCGTCCCACCCGGAAGTCTCCAGGACGTGATATATTTTGCAGGATAAGGGGTGATGACAAGATGAGGGTAAGGAACGGTATACTTCAATCCTTCATGATCAATGATGATTCTCGCATCGATTGCGATTGCCTTTCCGTTACTTACCGCGATAGGATTGAGGTCCATCTCAAGAATTTCAGGGAAATCGACTATGAGGTTTGAGAAAGATACCAAAATCTGTTCCAATTGACGAAGATCAGCAGGAACCTTGCCCCTGTATCCCTGAAGCATTTTGTAAACCTGTGTCTCCTCCATCAATCTTTTTGCCAGCGTCTGGTTCAGCGGGGGAAGGCCAATTGCATAGTCCTTCAAGATCTCTACTCCTATCCCTCCCATACCAAAGAGAATGATTGAGCCGAAATCCCTGTCTTTTTTCGCTCCCAGAATAACCTCATAGTCTATATTTTTGACCATTTTCTGCACACCGACCCCAAGAATATGAGCCTGAGGTGCTTTCGACCTGACACTCTTCATCATTTGTTCATAAGCTTCTCCCAGTCCTCCATCGGAGTTGATATCGAGTATCACTCCACCCACTTCAGTCTTGTGGGAAATGTCCGGAGAAACTATTTTTAGGACTACAGGATAGCCCTCTTTTTTTGCTATATTGATAGCTGCTTCAACATTTTGGGCTATTGATACAGCAGTTGTTGGAATACCATATCTTGATAAAAAGCGCTTTGATTCTTCCTCGGAGAGGAGAGTCCTTCCCTCTTGCTTAAAGACTTCCCTGATGAGGGCCTTCAAATCATCTTTGGCAGGCGCTTGGTCCATAGAAAGTTCAGAAGGCGCCTCGTACAGTAATTCAAGGTTCCTTTTGTATCGGTACATAAAGTGGTAGGTCTTGACGGCTTCCTCCGGAGTCTCATAGGTTGGGATATCGTGCTTAAGAAGGATCTTTCTGCCCTTTTCAACGTCCGATCCCCCAATCCAAGCAGCAAGTACAGGCTTCCAGACTTTCTCTGTTGGTTTCACCAATGTTTGGGCAAGTTCTTCAGGTTTTATCATCGCCTGCGGCACATAGATCAAGAGTAAACCATCAATGCCCGGATCCTTCAAACAGATATCGGTTGCCTTCACAAATCTTTCAATGGTTGCATCGCCCAGGAGGTCCACCGGATTAGCCTTTGACCAGTATTTAGGAAGTATGGAATCAAGCGCCTCTATGCTTTCTGCTGAAAGGGTGGCAAGTTTGCCTCCCATCTTTATCAGGGCGTCAGTGGCCATGACCCCAGGTCCACCAGCATTGGTAATCATTGCCAGCATTGGGCCATGGGGCAGATGCCTGGAATCGAGGATGGCCGCTGCATCAAAGAGGTCCTGGATGGTATCTACTCTGATGACCCCCACCCGCTTGAATGCCGCATCATAGACCTCATCATCTCCCGCCATAGCCCCCGTATGGGAATGTGCGGCCCGGGCGCTCTCAGAGAATCTTCCAGACTTTACGACAACAATCGGTTTATTACGGGCAAACCCCCTCGCTGCGCTCATAAACTTTTTCGCATTCCCAATCCCTTCCATGTACAGGATGATGCTCTTTGTCTCTTCATCTTCCCCAAGAAAATCGATAAGGTCACCAAAGTCCACATCAAGCATGGAGCCAAGGGAAGCAAAAAAGCTGAAACCAATGTGGTTGTCGGTGGCCCAATCGAGGATAGCCTCTCCAAGAGCGCCGCTCTGGGAGATGAAACCGATCTTCCCCGGCTCCGGCTGGACTTTCGAAAACGTCGTATTGAGCCCAATTTTCGGCCGGATGATTCCAAGACAGTTGGGCCCAATAATCCTCATATGATATCTCTCCCGGATTTCTTTTATCTCTTTTTCTAATCTTTTCCCCTCCTCACCGATCTCTTTGAACCCTGCGGAGATGATCACAATTCCCTGAACTCCCTTTCTACCACATTTCTCTATGAGACCCGGTACACCTGGCGCAGGGGTGGCGATCACCGCAAGATCAATATGTTCTGTTATGTTCGCTATAGCAGAGTAACAAGGGAACCCAAGGACTTCCTTCCTATTGGGATTCACTGGAAATATCTTCCCTTCCTTAAAGAGGATTAGATTCTCAAGGATCGCCCGCCCAACAGATCCTGCCTTGTCACTGGCGCCAATAAGGGCGACGGTCTTAGGATTGAACATGACCTTAGGATCTCCAATCTCTTTCACGCTACATTCCCCCCTTTTCTGCTTCTTTACAGTGTCTTAGTACCGAAATTGAGACTATTCCGTGACCACGGGAAGATTCATTTTTTGACTGAAGGAAAATCTTGGCGGAAATAAGTTGCTTGATGAAAAGATTAATCCAGACCATGAAATCGCAAATCCTATAATTTTTGGGAAAAACTGGTAAGTTCCCCTGATATCCTTTTGATGGAATCTATGATAACCAGGTACAGGTAGGAAGCTTTGGGCATGCATAACCCCGAGATCAACCTATCTTCATGTTCAAGGACGCATTCACCCGCCATTTTGTAAATCTTTTCCATTGCTGTCTTTATGTCCATTTTTAGATCCGGGTTTTTGGTAAGAATGAAGTCTTTTGTATCCACAAATTGAGCCTGCATTAGGGTATAGATATCACTTATTTCATGGAGAGCTTTGTCACTAAATAGAACGTCTGACGCAATTTTCTTTTTCTTTGTATTGATCAGGTTCCGGACAACCATTGCAATCAATTGCAGATGGGGCAGAAGCTTTAGAAACTTCTTTTCAATCTCGTCTTTTGGTCTTTCCTTTATCAGTTTTTCGGCGAAAGGAAGGTTTGATGTAAGTATCCTTATAAATTTTGTCTCTGCTTCCGTTAAGATGGCTTGGTTCTGAATCATGAATCCGTGCTTTATACTTTCTAAGACCGGCATCGTTTCGTTAAACATCTCATATAGCATTTTGGTCAACTCTTTTTCTTCCATCTCTTCTCTCCCTGATGTAATCCGTCTGGCGTTTTTCTAGTATTTCTCTGAAGATCATAGCCTTCCTTGGAGGAGCTTTTGTAAATGAACCCGTAATTCATGGGAGATTTCCAAATCAAATCGGAAATTAAAACATCGACATCCTTTCTCGATTTGATGAGATCACAATAGGCAATTTCTGCGATCCCATAATTTTTTTAACCCCCACCAGCGGGAGGAAATATAACGACCGTATCTCCCTCTTCAAGCCTTGTTTCAAGACCTTTTAGGTGATAAATATGTTTCCCGTTTTTCAAGATTGCCAGATAAGGTTTAAGCTCACCCCCCTCAAATATTTGGTCTCGGCGCTTCGAAGAATCACACAGGAGATTTAAGAGGTCCCTCATATTGCTTCCCTTTTGCAGCTCGACCTCCCTTTCCTTTTCCTGAAAAAGCTCTCTGAAAGATGCGAAGAATTTTACTTTTATCTTTAAAATGCGATCTACCCCTTTCCACAATCTTCACACCTGGGGTTTTTTTGAATCTCGATTTCCTCTATCGTTGAATTTAGCCCGTCCAGCATCAACAACTTATTTTCCAAGAGCTTACCGATCCCATTGATATATTTGATTACTTCCGTGGCCTGAATACATCCGATGATACCGCAAAACGAACCGATGACGGGGACGGTAGATGAGGTCGGCGCAACGGGGAATATGCACCTCAAGCAAGCTGTTTGCCCGGGGATAATGGTTGTTGCTTGCCCGTAAAGTCCTTCTACAGCCCCGTGAAAAAGAGGGATATTATTTACATGGGCAGCTCTGTTCAATAAGTATCTTGTAGCGAAATTATCCAATGCATCTACAATTAGGTCAAAGTTAGCGACAAGTTTGCTGACATTTTTTTCATTTATCGTTTCGGTAACAGCCTCCACCTCGATATTTGGGTTTACTCTTTTAAGTCTTTCTCCCGCACAGTCCGACTTCCTTTTTCCCAAATCATTATCTGTGAACAATATTTGTCTGTTCAAATTACTCAACTTTATAATGTCATGATCAACGATCCTTATCCTACCAATCCCTGCTGCAGCAAGGTATAATGATACGGATGCACTTAATCCTCCGGCCCCACCAATGAAGACTTTTGCATTCTTAAGTTTTTCCTGTCCTCCCTCCCCAAATATTCTTATTTGTCTCTCGTATCGCTGTAAATCTCTTTCTGACAACATTTAATATTTCCTCACATGATTTTTTTCACTTAGAGGTACACGAGTAGCATGGGTCAATCGAGGCATTGATGAGTGGAACATCAGCAAGATTAGCTCCCAGTATCATCAACCTTACGACTGGCATATTCACGAGACTTGGCGTGCGGATTTTCACCCGCATTGGAACATCTGAGCCATCAGAGGCGACATAGTAAAAGACTTCTCCACGGGGGGCTTCGGAGCGAACCACTGTCTCTCCTGGCGGTACCTCCACAAATTCGGGCCCACGGATTGGCCCAGGCGGCATCTGCTTGAATGCCTGCTCGATCATACGGCAACTTTCGACCATTTCAAGCAAACGAACAACGACTCGTGAAAATACATCGCCAGAAGTCTCAAGGGGTACTTTGAATTCCAATTGATCGTAGGCAGCATATGGAGCCGAACGGCGGATGTCTCCCGGAACTCCTGAGGCGCGGGCAGTTGGCCCGACAACACCCCAGTCAATAGCTTCTTCTTTTGTCAGTACACCTATCCCGATGCAGCGAGCCCGTATCGTCCGATCCGTGGTAAAGATAGGGATCAATTTGTCTTCTATCTGCTGCCGAATCCATTTCACTATATTCAAAACTGCCTCAGGATTTGATATTTCCCGGTTTACTCCTCCAATACAATTCATTGCGTAATGAACACGATTGCCCGAAATGATTTCAAGGATATCCATCAAACGCTCACGCAAACCAAAGCATATCATAAACACAGTCTGGAAACCTATAATTTCAGCTGCAATGCCAGCCCATAACGCATGGGAGGTAAGTCTTTCAAGTTCCGCGATAATAACGCGAATATGTTGAGCTCGTGTCGGAATTGACAATCCAGCTAATTGTTCCACTGCTCTGCAGAAAGTCA
>Ga0209777_10007773_pt1 | contig 11834 bp, 14 predicted proteins | sample FrelakmetHBP12HB_FD_187147 | JGI IMG/M metagenome (GOLD analysis project Ga0209777, IMG submission 187147) | Freshwater lake sediment microbial communities from the University of Notre Dame, USA, for methane emissions studies -HBP12 HB (SPAdes)... | ecosystem: Environmental > Aquatic >... | reverse complement strand
GTACCAGAGCCGGGAGGGGGCAGATATTTTTTGCATAAAAGTTTCCTCCTTTTTTTGATCTTCTATGCTCAGAACCTGAATTGGCTTGAGTATAGGATAAGGAGGTCTTGATAGTCAATGAAAAGGTGGCCTTTGGCCCCCTTTCATTTTATTGATCCCAGATAATTTCCTTATTTTGTATAGGCCTGCTTACAAAATATTCTTTTAGGGTTGACCCGGTAAAGCGGCTCCTGGCTTATGAGTGGACAATCCTAGAAAAAAACTTCATATGCCCCTCAAGACTTCCCGCTAATTTTTCTTGACAAAATGAATCGTGGTCCTTATATTGTTAACACTATGAACAATAAAATCAACGAAAATTATCAAAAATTAGCCGCTTATCAGGCTGGAAGGCTCAAGGAACTGATTGAGGAAATAATCCACTGCTGTCAGGAAAGGGTATTTTTTCAATCCCAAAAATTTACTCTCACCCCGTCCGAACTGCGTTGTATCCTCCTTTTTAACAACGAAAAGTACCTGACGGTCAAGGGAATTGCCCAAAAATTGGAGGTGGCCAAGAGCCGGGTGACCAAAATTATGGAAGGATTATTAAAGAAAAAGCTCGTCCAGTGCATAGATGATCCTGGAGATGCCCGGGTAAAATTATTCAGCCCGACCCCGGCCGGACAAAAAAAATACGAAGAACTCAATAACTTTATTAAAGAAATCCATCACCATTTATTGACCAATTTAAAACCTGAAGATCGAAAAGCGGTTCTTTCTTCCCTGGAATTGCTCCGATCTTCCATGGAGATGGTTAAAGAAAGAGTGTTTTGATTCATAAGACAAAGTCATATTGTTAACATTATTAACTAACTATTTTAACAATAGGGAGAATCCATGCAGGAAGAACTTGAAAAACAGATAGCCGACCTCAAAAACCAAGTGGAAAACCTGGCCGGCAAACAGGCGGAAAATAAAATTTCCATGATCGTTTTCAGCGGTGATCTGGACAAAGCCCTTGCCGCCTTTATCATAGGCACTGGATCAGTGGCCATGGGCTTGGAGGTGGTTATGTTTTTTACCTTCTGGGGCACCCCGCTTCTGAGGGATAAAAACAAACAAGTGGGGGGCAAGGACTTTATGGGGACCATGTTCGGGGCCATGTTGCCCAAGGGGACCGGTGGAGCCAAATTGTCCAAAATGAATATGGCCTGTATGGGGACCGCCATGATGAAATCCCTGATGAAAAAGAAAAATGTAGCCTCTTTGGAAGAAATGATCCAGATGGCCGGGGAGTTGGGAGTCAAAATTTATGTCTGTGAAATGTCCATGGACCTGATGGGTTTTAAGCGGGAAGAGATGATCAACTATCCTGATTTGACCTTTTGCGGTGTAGCCAAATTTTTGGAAGAAGCCATGAACAGCAAAATCCAATTATTTATTTAAGACGGCTTCGTAAAAAGTCCATCAATCCCGTGTTTCGCGGGATTGCGCTGCATCCTTCCCCGATCTTCGTCGGGGCAGGCTTATTGCGGCGTACTTCTATGAACACCTCATTCCTCAGGGCTTGCGCGCCTTGCAGCCGGTCGGTCCGCTCGGCTTTGCCGAGCTCCTCAAGAGGCTTTCATACGAAAGCCGTATGCCGACCTATATAAAAGGCCTCCAAGGAGGCCGGCAGGAGCTTTTTACTGTGCCGTCCAGTATGATAAAATTTTTAGAATTCATCTTTAAATAGGGAGGAAAAATCTATGGAAGAATTCAAAATCGATAAAGTGATGGACCTGAAGGGGCTGCCTTGTCCCATGCCGGTGGTTAAAGTCAGCAAAGGCATAAAAGAGATTCAGGTTGGACAGGTTATCGAAGCCATAACAACCGATCCGGGGGCCTTATCCGATTTTCCGGCCTGGGCCAGGACCAGCGGGAATGAGATCTTGAAAACCGACCAAGGGGATGGGGTTATCAAAATCTATATCAAGAGAAATAAATAATACTGGATCATCTCCAAATAAGTTGGCGATGATCGAACTTAACCCTCATGCCCTTGTTGGGCGCCACGAAGGATGAAAATGTTCCTTTCCCGGGGAATGGATCGTCATTCCGGCGAAAGCCGGAATCCAGGTTGATTTATTCTTTAAAATTCCTGGATGCCGGATCAAGTCCGGCATGACGGTAAACAAAACAATCAAATTCTTAGTTCAGTTTTTTCCCTAGTTAAAGGCAAAAGAGCCGAGGAGGTCCTTGTGCAGACCATAACCTACATTGTCCTGGTCCCTATGGTTTATCTGGCCTTCCTGATTTTTGTGGTCGGATTCATCTGCCGGGTGGTCAAGATCTGGCGGGCTCCCAAACAACCCACGACCCTTCAAATATTTCCCGAAAAGAGGCCCAAATGGTTATGGGCCCTTCACGATAGTTTTCTCTTGCCGACCGTTCGACGGCACAATCCGGTCCTGTGGTTTTTTTTGATGATCTTCCATGTCGCCCTTTTGCTCCTGATTATCGGGCATCTGGAGCTGTTTAAAGGGTTCACCTTTTTCCAGTTTTGGGAGCACGAGATCTTTCTGGGGAAAGGGTTTGTCGGCCTGACCCTGATCATCGCCCTGCTCTATCTGCTCTTCCGGCGGTTTGCCTCTCCAACGCGGGAGTTGTCGATCCCTGAAGATTATTATCTTTTGATTCTCATTTTTTTGACCGTCCTTTTCGGCAGCCAAATGGACTGGGCCCGGCGCTGGTACGGTTATGCGGAGATGTCGCCCGGAGATTACCAGACTTATCTCACCAGCCTGCTTTTTTTTCGACCGGAACTACCGCCTGCGGTCTATCAATCCGGACATTCCTTTATGCTGGTCTTGCATGTCTTCTTTGCCAACCTCTTTATCATGTTCTTCCCCTTCAGCAAGATCATGCATTCTTTTTTCACTATTCCGATGAATAAATTAAGGAGGGGTTGATTATGGATACCCAGACCCGAGAGGATCTTTTAAAACTCTTCCAGTCGAAGTTAAACCAGGCCATGAGGCTTTATTTGGAAACCTGTTCTCGGTGCGGAACTTGTACCACCGCATGTCATGTCTATGCTTCCACCGGTCAGGTCAAACATATCGCTGCCTATCGCCACGAAATTGTGCGCCGGATCTATAAAAAATATTTTAAAGATCGATGGAATCCGGCCGCAGCCCTGGGTGAACCCAAGGCATTGACCGAAATGGCCCTGGAGGAATTATACGAGGCCGCCTATTCCTGCACAGGTTGTCGGCGCTGCATGGTCTATTGTCCCCATGGCATTGACACGCAGATGCTCATGTCCATTGCCAAGTTTTTGTTGGTCGGGGCCGGGACGGAACCGGAGATATTGAGCATGCTGGCCGACTCCTCCATTGAAAAGGGCAAGTCCTTTGACCTGTTTAAAGAAGGCTTTCTGACGGCCATAAAAAACTTGGAGGCCCAGGTGGTGGAAAAGTGGAAGGGTGAGGCCGGTCAAACTCCCATCCCGATCGATCAGGAAGGGGCGGACTTGCTTTACGTTGCCCTGGCCGGGGCTCATTCGATTATTCCGGCAGCGGCCATTTTCAATGCCGCCAAAGAAAACTGGACCTTGAGCTTTTTTGAAGCGGTCAATTTCGGGGCTTTTGTCGGGGATCCAACCCGAACCAAATTGATCCTGGATCGCATTATCAATGAAGCCCTGCGTCTTAAAGTTAAAGAAGTCTGTATCTGCGAATGCGGAACGGCCTTCCGGGTTATGAAACAAATGTCCGGGAAACAGCCCTTCAAGGTCAGTTCCATCACCGAGGTTCATGCCCGATACTTAAGGGAAGGACGGATCAAACTGGACAAGAATAAATTCAAAGACCCCGTGACTTATCACGATCCATGCCAGATCGCCCGAAATGGCGGTGTGATTGAAGAACCCCGTTTTATTTTGCAGCACCTGACCAACGATTTTAGGGAGATGATCGATGATGTCCGCTATAACTGGTGCTGCGGCGGTGGCGGGGGGCTGGTGGCCCTAGGTGAAGATACGTTGGATTTTCGAATGAAATCCGCAAAAGTGAAGGTGGAACAGGTCCAAAAAACCGGTGCCAGGATCCTGGCCACGGCCTGTGAAAACTGCCATACCCAACTCAGCAATCTGAATGACCATTATCAAATGGGAATGAATGTGCAATTTCTTTCATCCATGATAGCCGAGGCCCTGGTGTCATAGGCCAAAATTTTTTACGTTTTTTGATCCTCCTGGGGGGATGGTTTTCTTTTTTTCCGGGCGGTGATGAAGACATAATAAACCAACAGAAAGGGAAGTACCCCCAGGCTCAAATCAAAGCGGCCTTGAAAGAGCTGATAGGTGCTGAATCCTACGATAAAAAGAATAAAGAGTAGTTGAATGATGGCCACTGCTTTTATCATAATCCAAAGTCCTATCTTGTACCAGGTGGCCCTATTATACTTCAGGGGATCAAAGAAGCAATTGAAATTCAGTTAATGGAAGGGAAAGGTTATGCCGTGCTCTATCAATAAAACTTTGATTGAAAAAACCATTAAGTTTCATGGCCATTGGTGCCCGGGCTTGGCCATTGGAATCAGGGCGGCGGAACTGGCGCTACGAATGTTGGGCAAGTCAGAGGAAGCTGACCTGGTGGCCGTTGTGGAAACAGATATGTGCGGGGTGGATGCCATCCAGTCGCTTACCGGTTGCACCTTTGGCAAAGGGAATCTGATCCATCGGGACTATGGGAAGATGGCCTTCAGTTTTTTTGACCGCAAGCAAGGAAAAGGATTCAGGGCCGTCTTCAATCCGAAGTTTCAGGAAGAAATCGGATCGGAATTGCGGGGCCTCATGAAAAAGACAACTGCCGGTACGATCTCGGAACAGGAACGAAAGCGTTCCGAAGAATTACGCCAAAGACTTCAAGATATGTATATGAGTGCCGAATTGGAAGAACTGTTTTCCCTCACCGAGCTGCTGACCCCGGCCCCTCGTCCGGCCCGGGTGTTACAGAGTCTGGCCTGTGAGGTCTGCGGAGAGATGACCATGGAATCCCGCACCCGAAGGTTTGACGGCAAAACCCTCTGTATCGCCTGCTTTGCCGAAGTGGATCAAAAAATTTAAAGGTGTATCTGAACTCGTTCTAAACAAAAAAGAATTTTTTTGCCACGGACACACACCGACAAACACAGACCTTTGGTCTTGTGAGTCTGAGTAGATCTGTGGCTAACTGTTACTAATTGCCTCCAAATAGTTTTTTATACTCTCCATACCCTTCCTTTTCCAATTCCTCTTTAGGAATGAAGCGCAGGGCCGCGGAATTGAGGCAATAGCGCAGTCCCGTGGGTCTCGGTCCATCGGGAAATACATGCCCCAGGTGGGAATCACTGTTTCTGCTCCGGACTTCAGTGCGCTGCATCAAGAGGGTGCGGTCATCCTTTTCTACAATATAGTTCGGCTCCAGGGGTTTGGTGAAACTCGGCCAACCGGTCCCGGAATCATATTTATCCAGGGAGCTGAACAGGGGCTCTCCGGAAACGATATCCACATAAATCCCTTCTTTTTTATTATCCCAGTAGAGATTTTGAAAAGCAGGCTCAGTGCCGTTTTTCTGAGTCACTTCAAATTGTAAGGGCGAGAGTTTTTTTCGCAACTCGGGTTCATCCGGTTTGCCGTACCCCTGGGTTTTCTCGGATAGCGGGTTTTGTCCGGACTGCCCCCAGTTCTTTATGATGAACTGGTCTCTTCCCGATCCGTACCGGTAGGTTTTGTATCTCAAGGGATTCCTTTGACAATAATTCTGATGATATTCTTCGGCTTCATAAAATAGACCTAAGGGTTTTATTTCGGTAGCGATAGGTTTTGTAAACTTCCCGGAACGGTTCAGTTCCTCCTTTGATTTCTCGACCAGCTTTTTTTGTTCCTCATCATGATAAAAGATGGCGGTGCGGTATTGTGGACCGCGGTCCGCAAATTGTCCGCCGGCATCTGTGGGATCGATATGTCTCCAGAAGACATTGAGCAGGCCTTGATACGATATCTTCGCTGGATCGTAATGGACTTGTATCGCTTCCACGTGTCCCGTGGATCCTTCACAAACCTCTTGATAGGTGGGATTTTTTTTGTTGCCGCCGGTATAACCTGAAATGACTTTGATCACCCCGGGTAATTTTTCAAAATCGGCTTCACTGCACCAAAAGCAGCCCCCGGCAAATGTAGCCATTTTTATGGCCGAATTTTCTTTGGTCATTGTTGGCTTCACCTCATTTTTTGATTCCGCGCTTTGCTGACAGGCCGTTAACCCCATCATAAGTAAGACAAACGTCAACCCTTTTGCAGCATTCCCCCCTCAAACCCTTTCGGTCAGGGCCAGCAGCCAGTGGTGAAGGGGGGCCATTTTTTTATAATGTTCAAAACAGAGATCCACCAACCCTTCGGAAAACAGTTCTGTCGAAACGGGCAGTTCCACTCCGGCGTAGAGTCCGTCATAAAGCAGATACTCGGCATTTTTATGGGCGGGATCATACCCTTGAGGGGTTTTTTTATAGTGCTGGTCGCCAACATAGTAGTCCTTATTTATCTTGATTGCGGTTATTGCCTTGGCCAGGGCAGGTCCATGTTTGGGATGGACAACGGACTGGCGATAGGTTTCCAGCATATCCTTGGGAAAAACATACAACCCGACTCCCAGCATGAACCTGTTTGATTCCAGATGAAAATAAAATCCGGAACATTCCATTCGCGGCCTTTGGCCTTCCCAAAACCAAAGCCCCAGATGAGTCTTATAAGGAGTCTTGTCATGACTGAAACGGATATCCCGGTTGAGGCGAAAAATAGACTTGTTGACCCGTGGATCGGCATGAACCCCAGGGGCGATCTTTTTCAGCTTATCACCCATCGCCACGATAAAATCCCTGGCCGGGATCAGGACCTGCTGTTCATAAACATCTTTGTTTTGATCAAACCACATTTTGTTGTTATTTTTGGTGAGATTGCGAAAAAAGGTAAGACTCTGTTTGGGAAATCCTGTAAATCTTGGGAGAGAGATCATTTTGTCATTCCTTTCGCTTAGTAAACTTTCCAATTTGCCTCATGGTAGAATGAAGGACTCCAGTGGTTTGGATTGAGGAGTCGGTTGAACCCCAATCCAAGATGGCCAAGCATTCCATGTCCAGATATTTTGGGGCTTTTTTTTGGAAAAGTAAAGTTCTTTGAGTCGGAAAATTTTCATCAGCATCCGCAGTCCATATTCCTGTTTTAAATAATCCATAATTTCTATTGGGTAAACTCCCGACTCTACCGGGGGATTATCAAAGTTTGACTTATACGGGAGTAGGGATTGTCAAAATTCAAAATGAGATTGACAAACCACAAATCTTTTCAATGCTCGAATTAAGATGTTTTTCAAAAAGAATACACCTCTGGACTGTCATTCCTGTCCCGCATCAAGTTGGAAGAACTCTGGACCAGGGGCTCCGCCGGGGTTCAAGTGGCACGAATCAGGCCGAGGCAAGTAAGGGGAAAATTTATTCTCAAATATTTCAAGAGGTTAAATCAAGCATCTTAAATGATCTGGGGAAATAAAGCCCCAAGGCCAGAAGTCATGGCCTTTCAGTAATTTAAGAACTTTTTTTCAAAAAACCTTTGACAGGAGATAAAAAATACGATAAGAAATCCTTGTTTATGGTGTATGAAATCAAATCATTAATCTCATAAACACTTCTTTTATTACTTCCAGGTTAATCTTTCTAAAATACAGGAAGGGTTAAAAAATGATTAATATCGACCAGTCCCTTATATACCAAATTATTAACGTCCTTTTTTTGATGCTTATATTAAATATCCTCCTTTATAAGCCTATTCGAACCATCCTGAAACAGCGGGCGGAGAAGGTCGCCAATTTGACGGCAGAGGCCCAAAAAGCCCATTTGGATATGACTCAAAAGGACCAAGATTATCAGGATCGCCTGCAGCAGGCCAGAAAAGATGGCTTTGAACACAAAACCCTCTTTAAATCGCAGGGTCAGGAAGAAGAAAAAAAACTTCTCCAGCAAGCCAACCAAAGGATAGAGGCCGAATTGGCCCAAAACCGGCAAAAGATCGGCCAGCAGGTTGAAGAGGCCAGAAAAAAGCTTTCCGAAGAAGTGGCCTCCTTCTCCCGGGAAATAGCCCAAAAGATTTTAGGGAGGACGATTTAAATGTTTACCCCTCGTTTTTCTTCCATACAAGTCTTTTGTCGTACCCTGTTAAAATACATCGTAACCCATCTCCCTTTGATTGTCTTTCTGCTTCTTTATGGGGGATTGGTCTATGCCTCTTCAAGCGGTGAAGGTGGGGCTGCCGGACACGGGGCCGCTGCGGCCCATGGCGGGGAAACTTCAGATAGACTATGGGACCTCATATACCGGTCAATTAATTTTATTATCTTTTTCGGGGTCATTTTTTATTTGCTTAGAAAACCCTTGAAGCAAGTCTTGGGTGACCGTCGGGATTCCATCCAAAAAGAGCTGCAGGACTTAGAGGCCAAAAAGGAAGAGGCCATTCGGGAATTTCAGGCCCTGGAAAAACGGATTTCCAATATCAAAGAGGAACGAGAGACCATTCTGGCCGAATTCAAGGTCGAAGGCGAAAAAGAAAAACAAAAGATCATTGACAATGCCCAAAAAACGGCTTCGCGGATTGTTGATCAGGCCCAAATAACCATCCAGCAGGAAATACAGAAGGCCGGTCAATCCCTGAAACAGGAAATGTCTGAAACGGCTGTTCGGATGGCCGAGGAATTATTGAAAAAGAATATCACCGAGAACGATCAAAAAACCATGATCGGTGAATACTTAACGAAGGTGGTGACCCATTAATTGAGAAATTTTACTGTTTCCCGAAGATATGCAAGGGCACTTCTCTCCCTGGGAAAAGAAGACGGGAACTATCTTAAGTATGGGGAAGAGCTGAAGGCCTTTAGTGAATTATTGAAGAGAGAGACTCAGGCCCAATATATTCTCCAAAGTCCTATCTATGATTTTACCAGTCGGAGCAAACTCCTGAAAGCGATATTGGAAAAGGCGGGGTTCTCCCCGACCGTTAATCATTTCATTCAGCTTCTCATGATCAAGGGGCGCATCCGTTATGTGGAAGATATCAGTGTGTACTATGCCCAATTGACCGATGAGCTGTCCAATATCAAAAGGGCCTTGGTCACCGCTGCGATCCCGCTCAGCGATGATATCGTTCAAAGAATCCAGGCGGCCTTGAAAGAGGTCGTTCAAAAAGAAGTTGTGGTCACGGTCAAGCTAGACCCTTCCATTATAGGCGGGATTGTCGCCCAGGTGGGGGATTTGACCTTGGATGGAAGTTTACGAACTCAGCTTAAGAGTTTAACAGAATCCTTAAGAAGGGGTGAGGGTGTTTAGGTATGGAAATCAGAGCCGAAGAAATCAGTCAAGTTATAAGACAGCAGATTCAAGATTTTGATAAAAAAGTGGAACTCAGCGAAACAGGGACCGTCCTGTCCGTCGGAGATGGTATCGCCCGGGTTTATGGGGTGGAAAAGACCATGGCCATGGAGCTTTTGGAATTTCCCGGAGGTATTTACGGCATTGCCCTGAACTTGGAAGAAGACAATGTCGGTTGTGCCATCCTGGGGGAAGACACCCATATCAAGGAAGGGGATGTGGTCAAACGGACCGGCCGAATCGCCGAAGTCCCGGTGGGCGAGGCCGTTCTGGGCCGGGTCATCGATGCCGTGGGATCACCCATAGACGGCCAGGGCCCGCTCAATGCCAAAGAATTCCGGAAGATCGAGTTAAAGGCCCCCGGGGTTATCGAACGTCAGCCGGTGAAAGAACCTATGTACACCGGGTACAAAGCCATTGATGCCATGACCGCCATCGGCCGCGGCCAGCGGGAGCTGATCATCGGTGACCGGCAGATCGGCAAAACCGCCTTGTGCGTTGATGCCATCATCAACCAGAAAGATTCGGATATCTTTTGTATTTATGTGGCCATCGGTCAGAAAAAATCCACCGTGGCCCAGGTGGTTGAAGCCTTTAAGCGCCATGGGGTTATGGACAAAACCGTCGTCGTGGCCGCCTGTGCCAGCGACCCGGCCCCGATGCAGTATATCGCCGCCTTTGCCGGCTGCACCATGGGAGAATATTTCCGCGATTCGGGCCGGCACGCACTGGTGATCTACGATGACCTGTCCAAACAGGCCGTGGCCTATCGGCAGCTTTCTCTCCTTCTGCGCCGTCCTCCCGGACGAGAGGCCTTCCCGGGTGACATCTTTTACAACCATTCCCGTCTGCTTGAGCGAGCAGCCAAGGTCCGGGACGATCTGGGCGGCGGCAGTCTGACCGCTTTACCGATTATCGAAACCCAGGCCGGTGACATGTCAGCCTACATCCCGACCAATGTTATCTCCATCACCGACGGGCAGGTTTATCTGGAACCTGGTCTATTCTTTTCCGGGGTGAGGCCGGCTATCAACGTAGGGCTTTCAGTCTCCCGGGTCGGCGGCAATGCCCAGGTCAAGGCCATGAAGCAAGTGGCCGGAAGCCTGCGTATGGACCTGGCCCAGTATCGGGAATTGGCGGCCTTTGCCCAGTTCGGCAGTGAGCTCGATAAGGCCACCCAGGCCCAATTAAACCGCGGGATTCGGCTGGTTGAGATCCTCAAGCAACCTCAGTTCCAACCTATGCCAATGGAAAAGATGATTATCAGTCTATTTTCAGGTGCCCGCGGGTTCTTGGATGATCTCTCCGTGGATGTACTGAAGGATTTTGAGCCACAGATGATTGCCTTTATGGAATCCAAACATCAGGACTTGCTTTCTGAAATCAAAGAAAAGAAGGAAATCAGTCCGGAATTGGAAGAAAAATTAAAGAAAGCCATTGGGGAATTCAAGACCCAATTCCAGGCACAACAAAAATAGCTCTTAGCTCATAGCTGACAGCTCAAAGCAAATACCATAGAGAGTCTTAAGTATGGCGACACTTCAAGATATAAGAAGAAAAATCGGGGGAGTAAGAAAGACCCAGCAGATCACCAAGGCCATGAACATGGTGGCCGCGTCGAAATTACGGGGCGCCCAGATACGGATGGAAAATTTCCGCCCCTATGCCGGAAAATTTTTAGAGGTCATTAATAACCTTTCTTCCCGGGTTGATCCCGAGGCCTTCCCTTTGATGAACGCAAGACCGATAAAAAAAGTGGAATTGATCCAGCTTACGGCCGACCGGGGTCTTTGTGGAAGCTTTAACGTCAACCTGATCAATGCCGGAGAGAAGTTTATTAAGGCCAGGAAACAGGAGCAGAAGGAAACCTCTCTGGTCCCGGTGGGTAAAAAGGGGGCCGATTATTTTAAGCGCAGAAAATATGACGTCCGTTCCCAGTTTACGGACATTTTTAATTCCTTTGATCCGGTGACAGCCACCGGCATCGGACGGAATGTCATAGAAAACTTCCTGTCAGGCGGATCGGATGAGGTTTATATCCTCTACGGTGAATTTATCAATATGGCTGTTCAAAGGCCTAAACTGCTTCGCCTGCTGCCCATCGCCTCTTTAACAGAAAAAGGGGATGAGGCCAAGGGTCTGGAATATCTCTATGAACCCTCGGTAGAGGGGATCCTTCAGGATTTATTGCCCCGGTATATCCATGTTCAAATCTACCGGGCAATGCTGGAAAATGCGGCCAGCGAACAGGCCGCCCGGATGACGGCCATGGATAATGCCACCCGTAATTGTAAAGAGCTGATTAGTAGCTTGTCCTTAATTTATAACAAGGCCCGCCAGAGCGCGATTACCAAGGAACTGATGGATATTGTCGGTGGGGCAGAGGCCTTAAAGTAACAAGATTTACCTTACAT
>Ga0209777_10007772_pt1 | contig 11835 bp, 11 predicted proteins | sample FrelakmetHBP12HB_FD_187147 | JGI IMG/M metagenome (GOLD analysis project Ga0209777, IMG submission 187147) | Freshwater lake sediment microbial communities from the University of Notre Dame, USA, for methane emissions studies -HBP12 HB (SPAdes)... | ecosystem: Environmental > Aquatic >... | reverse complement strand
CAGATAGTCCTTAATTAGCCCTAGGTTAAGCGGGATATAGATATCGGTTTGAAATCGAACCGATGGAACATTCTTTATAAATGGCATGATACAAATATAGGAATTTGGCATCGCTAGATTGATGAATAGGGCAAAAATTTATATTCTGTAGATATTTCATCCCACACATGCCTAAAATAGAACAAATCTATGATAAATATTTTGAAATTGTTGAGGATTATTATGGGAGATACTTTAAACAAGATAATCCGATAGAATCTGTCAACAGCCTATTAAAAAAACCGATGACTGCGAGAATTCTGTATCAAACATCAGATACAATCGTTGAAGAGATAGATGCACTTTTTAAAAAGGAATCCGATGCTTTAAGAAGAGATATGTCATCTTTAGAAGGAATTAATGCTCATTTTTGCGGAAATTTATCTCCTGTAAGTGCAAAAAGATATATTTCTAAAACTGGACTTTATGTTGATACTAGCATAATTGCAGACCCTTTATTAACCACTTCTTTGTTAAAAAAAAGGATTAATCCATTCGAATTCAACAGATTATTTTTTAAAAACGCATTTAACATGTTGGATTTAAAAAGAGCTTTAATTAACAATTCTGAAAAACCTATTTTGAGGATAATACCTCGTTCAATTTTTTGGAAAGAAGGTCAACCAGAAGAAGGAGATGCCTTATCTAAAACCATTGAATATTTCAATGAACTTTTTAATGAAAATTTTAAAGACGAGGAGTCTTTAAATAAATTTCTTTTGGATAATTCAGACACGGATGTTTTTGTTTCAAAGATTAAACAGAAAAACATATTAAAACCGGCAATTTTAAAATCAGATAATTTAAGTTTAAACTTTAAAGAATTTCTTGATGAAATAAGAGGATTTGACAGCGAGATTAAGAATGTTTCAGAAGCAGTTTATACTAATGTAAAGGGAAATATGGTGGGAAACGTATCTAGTTTAAAGTTTGCAAAAAATTTTAATTTAATAAATTCATTTGATGAAATAAATTCGTGGCATTATTATAATTGGTTTATAAAAAAACAAGCTCAACAATTGAATTCTAAAGATTTTGTTTTAAACAGCATAACTCTAGACAAAGTGAAATGGATTGGTAATTTACAAATTGATGATGTTATCGCTGCTAGAGAAAAATCTTGTCTACAAGATTTCAGAGATGTTTTACATAAAGAAATTACCTCAACAGATGGCAAAGATATCTCTTCTATTGCCTCTCAAGTTAATTATAATCTTAAACAAGCTTTTAATAAACATGAAGCAGAATTAAAACAAATCGAATCTGATTTCAATTTTAGATATTCTGCTTCATCCACCGTAATACTCGGCGGCACTATAAGCTTTTTAGGAGGTATTGCGACACAAAACACACTAACTATGATGGGCGGGGGAGCTTCTGTCACGGGAGGTTTAGTATCATGGATAAAAACCATTTTAGATTACAATAAAAAACAAAACATAATTAATTCTCCAATCGGTCTGTTATTTGAAGAGGCAAAAAATGATAGATGAAGATGTTACTGGTGCAATATTAGGATATTTGGATTACGTAATAATAAAAACTAAAAGGAATAATGATTATGACCCTCATCCCATATTAAAAGCTATGATGATTGCGACATATAATGTAGAAAAAGACGGCACTTATACTGGTGTTTCGGGAAACGGGGATAGTACAAAAGGAACTGAACCAACTGAATCTTATGCAGTTGTTGTTGAAAAAAAATCAAATGATTTTAGTATAAAAAATATAACTGACTTAATAACAGGTAAAGAACTAAATATGTATGATGCATTATTACTGATTGAATTAAGTCTAAAATTAGAGAAGATAACTGAGGAATTGGTTCCTGAAGAGCAGATAAAACAGATTCTTAATGAAGTTTTTAGAGGTGCAAAATTCGAAATAGTAAGCCCCAGTAACTATATCCCTGCAAGAGATTATCTAAAAAAAAGTTTGGAAGAAGGCAGACTAAAAATTCCTAATGATGAAGAATTGAAAGCAGGATTATTAGAATTAAAAGAGAATACTAAATGGGAGAGCTATAATCCTAAAGTTAGGAGCTTAATCGCAGGATTGTGGGCATCAAGTAAAAAATCATTTGGCATTTCCATAGACTCCAAAGAGATGCCTAAACAAAAGGTAGTTCAAATCTTTAAAACATTTTTTACAGGAGAATTAAAAGAAGCAGTTTTAAAACATTTAAAAGAAGAATAATTTTGGAATGTCACATTATAGAACTTCGATTTTATTAAGACTCAATTTAACTTTGCTATGTATTTTTATTTCTTTTCCTTCTTTTGTCTTAGTTACTAGTCCTTCTTTTTCTAGTAATGTTATGTAATCTGCTGTTTTCGTGTATGATAGCTTGAGCTTTTGACTTATTTCTGTTATGTTGAGTTGTTTTTCCTGTGTTAGAAGCAGTATCTTGAAGCGATTTTTGTTTGATATGAGCTTGATTTTCTTGTAAAGTTGTTCGAAACCTGATAAATCGTTCATTACACCCTTTTTAGAGTAATATTTATATATTAATGAAGTACACCAATATTGGGGTAATATGGTTAATGGATAAAATCGAAGAAGTGAAAGAGAAGCTGTTGAAATCATGCGAAAGTAAGTTTGTAGTTTTTCATTATGCTGAGGGTTCTTTTGAAGATAAAGACTACCTTGAATGGACTGGCGAAGATTATGAAGAGTTTTTGTCATTAGCTGGGAAATTAGATATAAAATTACTATATTATTCGGAAATGATTGTTGCTGAAGAAGAAAGTGATGAGGAAAAACTTGCGCAAATTGATTTGGGTTTTTTCTTCAATAATAAATTTCATCTCTTTTCTTATCAGGCAGAATGGTTTGTTGAATATAACGAGCAAGAAATCGCTAAACAAGAAATTTCTAAGCAGCCCGTTATTTCTGATGATTTCAAGTCCAAATCTGCTAATGAGCTTGCTGATGAAATGATTAAATACTTGGATGCTAGCTATAGCGTTGAAGATGAGGAAAATCCTTTAGAGATTATCGAGTTGCGTTTTTGGCAGAGCAAAGGAATAGATGATAAATTATGTGTGGATGAACCGACCAGAATAAAAATAAATGTAATAGAAAGTAAAGTAAAAAACCATTATAATGATATAAAATTAAAAAAGGAAAAAGAGATTTTACCCTCTTTGATAGATGAATGTGTTGAGTGGTGTAAAAATGAGGGATTAATCAAGATGAATAAGGCGAATATGAATTTGTTTTTAGCTCAGAAGGAAATTAGCTTGACTTCTGTTAGCGAATCAGTTCTGTTTGGAAAAGTCAACAACAAACTTAAAATTAAGTGAGCCGATATGACACAAGATAAATGTAGTAATTGTGGAACAACTAAAACCAAAACTTTTTGGGATTTTGAAGACAATACTATGCTTTGCGATAAGTGTCATAAGTTGTATGGTGAACAATGGCTGAAAGAAATTGATAAGACACATAAAGGTGAAAAGGGTAAACTTCTAAAGAAAATACTGCTTGTTTTTGGCATAATTTTCGGATTAATCATACTCTTACTTATCGTTGTAGGGGCTTTGGCATATTTTGGCGTATTAAGTCCTTCCAACGTAACAAACGATAATACTAACACTCCTGTTCCAAGTACAGCTTCCGATTCTCAAAACAATCAACCGCGAGAATATTGCGGTGATGGCATATGTAATAATGGAGAAACATGCTCTAGTTGTCAACATGATTGTGGTAGATGTACTTATTGTGGGGATGGCATATGTGATGGCGGTGAGACCTGTTCTTCCTGTTCTCAGGATTGTGGAAAATGCAAAAATGAAATTTTAGACAGTATAAAAAAGACTATTGTTTGGGTAAAATATGATGTTACTGGAAGAAATGCTGATGGCACCTATTTTTCTAATGGGGGCACTGGTTCGGGGGTCATTACTTCTAATAAAAATGGGGAGTTGACCGTTTATACAAATAGGCACGTCGTTGATTGTAACTACAACGAAATAAATTGTTATCAAAGAATTTCTGAAAAAATCAGTGTAAGAACACAAGATGGAAATATTTACGCAGTTGATAAAGCTTCGTTTAGCGAATCCGATATTGATTTGGCTCTGTTAACCATAAAAACATCTCAAGCTTCAAATTATGAATCCGCAAGTTATACTTCTGATTTCAATATTAATGATGAAGTAACTGCCGTAGGATATCCTTCTTATGCTCAAAATGTTGTGGAATTCTCAGTAAGTGAAGGAACAATTAATAACATTAAAGATGTTCTATCACAATCTACTGGAAAGTCTTTTAAAACCATTGAATCTGATGCATATACGTATTTTGGAAGTAGCGGGGGAGGACTTTTCGATAAAAATGGAAATTTAGTGGGAATAAACACTTGGATATCAAATACTAATCAGAATCACATGGCAATAGCATTTAACTCCATTGCGAATGAACAGTTTATTTACTGTTCAGAGGGTTCTTATTATTTAAATGGAAAATGCTATACATATTGTGATAAAACACAAATTTTAGGAAATGACGGCGGTTGTTACGATATTTGTAATAATTTCTATTGCGAAACAAGGCAAACTGGCAGTGGTGATTCAAGATGTTCAGATGCAGGATATGTTTTAGGTAATGATGGATACTGTCACAAACCATGTGGTTCTGGATATTGTGCAGATTCAACTTCGATATGTTATCGAGCGAAATGTGTGACTTGTTCTGTAAATATGTATTTATATCACGATGGAACTTGCAGATATGCAAATTAGAATACTTCTTCTAATCTTTCTTTTACGTGTTTGTTTAGTGTGAATGGTTTGTCTGACTTTGCGTTTTGTTTCATATAATGCAGCGTTCCTTTGCTGAATCCTTGTTTTTTCCATTCTTGATATTTGATTTTTAGGATTTTTTCTCTTACATCTTCATTATCAATTCGTTCTAGTTTTTGGTTTTCTGTCATGAAGTTAAGCTCTTCTCGCTTTGTTTGTAAATGGTGACTTAGTTCTGTGGCTTTGTCAAGGATTATGTATCTCCACGACCAGAGTTGCCCTTTATAGTGTGTCTTTCTGTTGAATTGAGCGTCTATTTCTTGTAAGACTTTTTTTGCTCCAGAGGGTCTTAGTCTCATCGTGTAGTTTTCTGTTCTTATGAAATCGCTTTTCTCAAGTCGTTTGTTTTCAATGAGATTTATTATGGAGAGGTCAATTAAGAATCTGAATGGCTCTTGCAAGTCATAAGCTAAACTGTTTTTGCCTGGATTTGCTTCATGCAAAAAACCGATATGTGGGTCAAGACCCGAACTGTTAATTGCTCTTAGGCACTCGGATTCTAGGATTGCATATCCATAGTTTAGCATGCAGTTAATGGCATCTCCTGCTCCCCAAGGTCTCTTTTGATACTTTCTTGATTCAAACTCGTACTTTTCAGGGATTATTTTGATGATTTGACTCCAATAATGACTAGCAATTCTACCTTCAATCAGGATAAGGTCTTTTATCTCTCTTGCTTTTCTAAATAAAGGCAGTTCTTTTGAAAAATCCTCATCAACAACAGAGTATCTTTGTTTTAACCAATCCAGAACTGCTTGCGTTCTTTGAAATTTAGCTTCAAGAAACTTACGAGCAATCTTAATCCTAACTTCCTTATCTTTGTAAGCTTCATATTGACAAAACTTAGCTTTTATCTGGACAGCTTCTGGCGGTAGCATCGTCGTCAATAACTTACCATTCCAATCTAAAAGAGTAATCTGAACGCCATGCTTAACCAACCAACGAACAGCATCCAACGATATGTTTCCAGTTCTACCATAAATGATTATGTTCTCAATATCAATTCTCTTAGGACGAAAAACAAACATCTCGGGTTCAACATCAGAAGAAGTCATTCCGTCTCTGATGCATAACTTTGCACCATCAACTCTCAAACTAATACCATGTCCATTAAGCAAAAGAAGTTTCATAATTGTTGATTCCATCCGAGTTTGTATGGTTGAAGAAAATTTCTCGCATTATTTCTTAATGATTTGATGAATTTTGATTGTTTTTCTAATCCTTTATTCATTAATTCTCTTTGTAATTCGAACAAGTCTTTTTTATACTCTTCAATGACTTCTGCCATGTATTGCCCAGAATATTCGCTTCCTGTTTGGTCTATATTTTGTCGTGTATAAATATCTCTTTTTATTTCTTCTATCACCGCCTTATCTTTATATATTGCTAAGATTTGTAATGCGTAATTTCTCGTGGTAAACTCTTCGCCCTGTTTTGCTGTACAATATTTTTGTAATGCTTTTTTCATGGTTTGTATTAATAGTTCTTGATTTCCTGCTCGGGCTTTTTTGTAATAGAGTTGGTCTGAAAGTATTCTTATTATTGTAGCATCCTCTTCTTTGTCCTTTAATCTGAGTTGTTTCACTAAAATATCAATTTTATTTGGAGAAAGAGTTATCATCTTTTCATCATCAATTTCTATTAATGCAGTTTTTTTATCACCTTCGCTTCCCTTTTGTATCAAATTAAATGCATAGTCAATTAATTCTTTTGTACTCTTAATTTTGTTTGATAAAACGTATGCGTATCTATCGTCTGATTCTGTAATTCCATACTCTTGCAAAGCATTCCTTCCTTTAACGATAAATATGCGACCATTCTTTTTCAATTTTTTTAGAATTCTGTTAATAGTTCGTATACTACGACCTGTTCTATTTGCTAATTCAATCAACAAGTTTTTTTTCTTCAGACCTATATTTCCATCAAACAATTTCTCTATTTCTATGTCAACATATATGTCACTTTTTTGTTTATCTACGACATTTTCAGTTAAACCTTCTGCCATTTTATATTCCACAATATGTGACACGTATGTATATATAAATATTATGCTTTTCTACAAGCATGAAACAGAAAAATTATGCAAAAACGAAATGGAAGCGATTGTCTTCCGAATTAAAGGATGAACGAAAAAGAGCTTTACAGGTCTTAGGTGGCATGCGTAAGAGTGGTTTTTTGACCGTTTTAGCCAAAGAAGTAGGCATTACTGCTTACAAGGTCAAAAAGCATTTAGGCAGGTCTATTCGCAAGAAGAAGGGCAAATGGTTAGCTTCTAAGACCGATAGGATTGAAAGAAGTATGCTTATCTATGCGAGAGGTAAACAAAAGACAATAATCTTGTCTTCTTCCCAAGATGCCTCTCTCATAGGTTCTTATTTCAATGCAGTCGGACAATATCTTGAGACTGGTGATGAGTCTGTTCTTAAGCTTTTCAAGAAGGTAAGAATCAAGGATGCTTCTGGTAAATTTCACAAGCTTGAGACCAGACCTGAAAAGCTCCATGAGATTGATGACAAAAAAGAGAATTCAGAACTTTTTGAGATATATGAAGTGGAGGATTGAAAATAATGGAACGAGAAGACTATGATAATAGACAGCGAAAGCGAATGAGACGTTACAGAAAGGATTATGGTGTTTGTTTTCTTTGTGGAGAGGATGACCCTAAAATTATGAAATACGCTGAAAAACATCATCTGCATGGTAAAGTAAACGATGATGAGACAATTTTACTTTGCCCGAATTGTCACAAAGCGTGTACTGAAGAGCAGAATAAACTTCCTCCAATGATTCGTTCTGGGAGGACATCAAAAGATAAGATTATTTTTTGTATGAGAAGTCATGGTGCAGTTCTTGAGAAGATTGCTAAAAAACAGATTGAGCTTTCAGAAGAGCTTGAGGGATTAGCATGACATCTATTGCTATAAGGGTTTATACTTGCAAAAAAGAAGAATCAGAAATTCGTCATTCGGAACATAAAGTAGAACATGAAAATATTAGTCGAGTTATGACTCTCGACACCGAAACAACAACCGACCAATTTCAGAACTTGACTTTCGGTTCATTCAAAATATATAATCATGATTCTGTTGAATACGAAGGAATTTTTTACAATAAGAATATTCTCAACGATAAGCAAATACAACTTATCAAAGATTACTGCTCTCAGAATCGAATAGAATGTTATGATTCTCAGAGTTTCATTGATTCAGTCCTTTATCCTGAATTGCTTAATCGGACTCCGATTATTGCTTTTAATTTACCTTTTGATTTATCTCGCTTAATAATCAGGTGTTCTTATGCTCGTGGAAGATTCAATAAAGGTTTCTCGTTTCAGTTGAGTAATAATCCTGATTTTCCTAGAATAAAGATAAAACATATTGACACGAAAAAGAGCTTCATACAGCTATCATCTAGCATCTTAAATAATGGAGAAAATTACACTCAGGGATATTTTATTGATGTAAAAACGCTCGTAAACGCTGTTACTAATAAGGATTTGAGTTTAGCAGAGGCAGCTATTTATTTTGGTCTTGAAGAAAAAAAGCAGAAAAGAGAAAAGCACGGAATCATAACAGCTCAGTACATAGATTATAACAGGCAAGACGTAAAAGTAACTTACATTTTATTCAAACGATTAGTTGAAGAATTGGATAAGTTCAATGTTGACCTTCCTTTAAGCAAGACTTATTCACCAGCAAGCATAGGTAAAGCTTTCCTAAAAGAGATTGGAATAAAACCTTTTATGGAGCTAAACCCTTCTTTCCCTAAGTCAATATTAGGAAAGCTCATGTCTGCCTTTTATGGTGGAAGATGTGAACTTAGAATAAGGAAAAAACCTGTTTTTGTCACGATGCTTGATTTCTTCAGCACCTATCCAACCCTGTTTAACCTTATGGGTTTTTGGGATTACTTAATTGCTGAAAGTATAGAACATTACGATGATACTGAAAGCGTTCAGAAACTATTGGAAAACATCACCTTAGAGAGCCTAAGAGACCAGAACTTCTGGAAAGAACTCAATTGCCTTGTAGAAATACAACCAAATGAAGATATTCTGCCTGTAAGAGCTAGATACGATGAAAAAGGTACCGCTTACACCATAGGATTAAACCATGTAACCAGTACAAAATCATTATTTTACCCTCTCTGCGACGTGATTGCCTCTAAGCTTTTAAGCGGAAAAACTCCAATAATCAAGCGTGCAATCAGATTTAAACCAATTGGAAAACAACAAGGTCTCAAAGAAAAAGAGATTCTGGGAATAAAAGTCAATCCCAACAATGATAATCTCATTAAGCTACTTGCTGAGAAACGATACGAACTAAAACAAAGAAAAGATAAAACAAGCGAAGGTACTGCTCAACTCCTTAAAATCCTTATGAACTCTATTACTTATGGTATTTTTATTGAGATGAACGAACAAGGAAAAGAGAAAGAATTAGATGTTTACAGCGATGAAGAGTTCGCAGTCCAAAACCAAGAATACGAACAAACAGGATTCTATTTTAATCCAATAATCTCAGTTAATCTAGTTGCAGGTGCTCGATTGCTCCTTGCAATGGCAGAAACCCTTCTAATCAAGCATCACACAACACTTGCATATTGCGATACAGACAGCGCAGCAGTACCACCAGCACTTGCAAGCAGAATAGTAGAATTCTTTAAAACATTAAATCCCTACAGTTTCGAAGCATCAATATTCAAAGTCCAAAAGGAAAAGAAATGGTTCTACGGAATATGCAGCAAAAGATACGTCCTATACGATAAGAATGAAGATAAGTTCATCATAGAAGATGGAGATTACAAGCTTCACGGACTAGGATTCCTTATGAATCCATTTGGAAACCGCAAAGATTGGCACAAAACAGTATGGGAAGACATCCTAAAACTGCACTATGAATTAATCAAGATAGAAGACCTTACAAACAAGTACATGAACTCATACGCAGTAAGCCAACTATCAATATCAAGCTATGAAACTCACAAAAGATTCAAAGCAATGAATAAAAACCAACCAATAGAGAAACAAATCAAGCCATTCAGCTTCATGCTAATAGGAGTAGGCGCAGACAAGGACATCAAACCAGTCGCGCCATACTCTCATAACACACAAAAAGCAGTCTATGAGCCTTTTATCAACTACAAAACAGGTAAAAAAATGATGGGAGAACACTACTGGAAACAACTAGACCAAACAATCAATGACTTCATCAATAAAAAAGAAAATAAGTTAGAATGGGACACAGGAGAACTTCAACGAAAGCACATAACCGTCACAGAGATAATCCGCATAGGAAAAGAAACAAAGAAAATAGACACGACAGGAACACTCAACAAACCAGAATACGAAACATACCAAAACCCACAAGAACTAACAGTGAGATTGTGCAATATGACAGTAAAAGAAGCCCGACAGGCAGGAATAGCGAAAACTACGCTCTTTTGCATAAAAAAAAGAATACGGCAAGGGAAAAAGATTAAGATAAAAACAAAAACAATTAGGAAATTAATTGCTTAGGTCTTTAATATTTTTCATAAATACAGGCACTGAGAAAAGAATTATTCCAAGTAAACCAATCAGATAAGCTACATATTTCTCTCTATCGCTCTTCTTATCTTCAAGGCTTGGAAATAAAACCTTAAAATTCTTATCAAAGCTAACAATACCTGAATCCATGCAAAGTGTACAATTCACTCCACAACTCGCATTAATCCTAAAATATGTATCTATAGCATCTCTCGGAGGAGTAAATTCGATACCATCAGAAAAATTCTCAGGTTTCTTATCGCCATTAGGCATCCCGAAATTAACAAAACCAGAAAGATTAGATAAGGTCGTATCGTTTAACATGCACCCAGTCCTATATTCTGCAATCAATTCTTGATTTTCAGTTTTACTTGTGCAATTCATAGTATATCCTGAACGTTGAGAAGTATTTGAACAATTGTTAAAATGTATTGTTGTAGGATGATAGCCATACAACGAATCAATAAAACAAATCCCGAAAATAATAAAGATAACCATTATGAAAATAGTCCATAAAACCCGCCATTTAGGCTTTTGCCAAGAATCATATATCTGAGGTAAACTAACAAATACGTATCCTATACAAAGAATCATTATAAAAATAAATGATTTTATGCCCAAAATATTAAGGAGTAGAATGAAAAATAAGAAAAGAAGCACTACGTACTGGTATAAACCAGAATAATGATTTGACATGGCAGATAGAATTTCAATAAGAAAAACAACTATTATGACAAAAATTAGGAATAGGAAATTAAGATTATTTATGTCAAAGTTATTTGGAAGAGAGATTTTAATAAACACTGCAGATAAATATATGAGAGAGAAAAGAAAGATTACAAAAAATCCATAAAGAATCATTTCTCTAACCTTATCTTTATCCATTTTTTCAGAAAAGAAATTATTCCATCTTTCACGCTCTTCAGGCACGAAGATAAAAGAAAGCATGAGGAACAAAACTCCAGAAATCAATACAGATATCGTGAAAAATGAAGCATCTATTACTTTAGAATAAAGCAATACTCCTCCAATGAGCATCAAAAAAAGGTAAATTGATGACAATATTATTCTGGCAGTGTTGTCTTTTTTGCCAGATGTTACTTCTTCCAATGTTTTCTTCGCTTCTTTAACCATTTTACGGGCAACCCATCTTACAGACGATAAGAGTGGCAATGAAAATCACTACTGTTGCTGTTATTATCAGCAGAATTTGATATTTGTATTTGATGATATTTCTTTTCGTCCATTCATATAAGAAGATACAATAGGTTATTATACTACTGAATGTTATGAGTATAGTAAGAACTGTACTTATTTGCAAAGCCCAATTTGATTCTTTCTCTTTAAATTCTTTCACTACTTCAAATTTAGATTGACTGAAAGCAACAGCATTATTCTTAATCTCAGAAGATAATTGTAGATTGTCCCTTGTCTCATATTCTTCTGAGATTAAGAATAATG
>Ga0209777_10007771_pt1 | contig 11836 bp, 5 predicted proteins | sample FrelakmetHBP12HB_FD_187147 | JGI IMG/M metagenome (GOLD analysis project Ga0209777, IMG submission 187147) | Freshwater lake sediment microbial communities from the University of Notre Dame, USA, for methane emissions studies -HBP12 HB (SPAdes)... | ecosystem: Environmental > Aquatic >... | reverse complement strand
CCCTGATCGAGCCGTTGTTGCCGGCCGAGTAGGTCAGTTTCTCAGCGGGATCGTAGGCGGTGCCCATCAGGGGGTTCTGGTCCATGTCCGAGTCGTGGAAGGCATCAGAGAGTTTCCAGGTCGGGGTGTTGGTCTCGCCTTCATTCATCGGGAAGTCGGCCATGATGTTGGTATTGACCGTCGGGGGGTTGTTCGTGTTCTTTATGTTCAAGGTGAAGGTCGCCTCGACGCTGAGCTTGCCCTTGTCGTAGTTGTCAGAGACATTGATGGTTATCTGATAGCCATCAGCGACATCCTTCTGGGTCGGGGTGTAGGAGATCTCTCCGTTGTCTGCGTCAATGGTCATGTCCTTCAGGACGTTGGTGTGGTCCGGCAGGCTCTTCTTGAGAGTGTAGGTCAACTGGCCGGCGGTCCCGGGGTCCGGGTCCGAAACGACGTAGTTATCGCCCTCTTTGAAGTCCCACAGCTGAAGCGAGTTGATGGTCGTATCAACCGGCGCGCTGTCGAACTTCGGAGCCGTGTCGATGAAGGCCACATAGGTGGAGTAGATCAACCTCGAGGAGCCGTTGTAGTCGACTACCCAGCCGGCATCGAAGTTGTCGCCATCTCCGGCGTACCATGCCTCGTAGCCACCGGGGGTGGTGGTCCCGCTGTCGGAGTTGGTCCCGTCGTTGTAGTCCCAGTCATAGCTGCCAGACCTGGTTATCTTGTAACCGTCCTGGTAGGTGTTGGTGCCCTTCCAGGTGTTAGGGGTCTGCTTCTGGGCCTTGGACGCAACGGTCCAGGTGTAGTGATACATCAGGTCCTGGGTGATGGAGGCCGTGCCGGAGCCGGAGAAGTCCCCGCCCCAGGCATAGTCCTCGCTGATCTGCTCAGCGAGCTTGTCGGTCTGCTGCCAGGAGTCCCCGACATTCATGGGCTTGGTGTCCCAGTCGGGCTTCATTTCTGCATCGATGCCGTTGGAGGTGGCATCGGTGTAGGTGTCCGTAACATCGAGGGTCCAAGCCAGGTCGCCGGTCGCGTCCCACTTGTTGGTGGCCGTGTCCGTGCCCCGCTTGAAGTCGATGTTGTGCATGTCATAGTAAGCTTCGCCGTTGAGCGTCTGGGTGAACTTGTAGGCTCCCTTGTGTATGGTCCCGCCAATCACGACATTGGGGTTGGGGTCGCCACCAGTGTTGGTGATGATCGTTGCCCAACTGCCGTTCTCCCAGGCTTGGCCGTTGATCGTTATCTTGTATTCAGAGGAGCCACCGATGATCGAGGCAAGGGTATCCTTCCTCTGGTTGGCACCACCTGTTGGCGTAAGGCGCATATCGGCCTTGATGGTGTACGTCGTTCCAGGCGTTGTCTGCGTGTCACTGTATGATACAGTGAACAGCGTATACGTCTGGAAGTCGGTCATATCAAACCGATAGAGCCAGTACGTGTTCAAATCCCAACTCGGTTTTACTTCACCGTTGGCTGCACGTGGTTCAGGACTGGCCGCCACGGAGCTAGCTATAGCCGCGAAGGTCGTCCCAACCATTAGTCCTACTAATATTATGGCTTTGACTTTGTCAATTTTAAACATAACTCGTTACCTCCGGTTTTCCATTACACAGATTATGTTATATAAGATTTTCTGTAATTATACGTAATAAATAGAGAAATGAATAATTGGTATTTTAATATCTAGAATAGCGATATTTACAATATATATTTTCTTTTTAGAATAAAATTTGATATTATTATCGAAATTCATTTCTCGCATCGATTACACTAAGGGGTCAGTTCGGAAATAGACGCGAAATCCAGCCTAGCCACCACGGGTGGGATTGTAACTGTGGCCTCTGGGAGCCCCGAGCGCTCATGCGCCCGAGGCTTGCTCCTTATCACCCGATGATTGGGCCGCGCTGCTGCTTATGAAGCACAGCGTCCTGCGGCCCACCCTCTCTAACATTATTAATTGAACCTTTATTAAGGTCTTTATATGATAGTTCAAGGCACGCGCGGTGATGTTCATCCTGTTGGCGATCTCCTTTTGAGAAACGCCGGGATTGGCCTCGATCTCGTGGAAGATGCGCCTCTGAAGGTCCGTGAGCATCTCGAGGATGCCACCCTCCTTCTTGAAGCCTTTCGGATAGTATTTCTTGAAGATGCCCGCCTTTTCGGAGGAGATGTAACCCTTGCGCTCGAGAATGTCTAGGTGGTAGATTATCGCCCCGTTGTTGAGCACCAGTTCCTGTTTGATCAGGTTGTAATGCGCGCCGGGGTTGGCCACGATGAACCCGTAGATGGCCCCCCTCGTGAAGTTATCCAGGACCTCGTCCTTCTTGATCCTGCTGTACAAGGGGACAAGGACGATGGACAGGAACTTGATCTTGAGGCTCTCAACAAGCCCAATGAGGACCGCGAGGGTCGTCAGTGTCGAGATTAGGACAATGGCCGACGCGACCTTGCCGTCGACGCTTCCCGTGGTCGGGGAACCGACCTGCTGTTGAGGGGTTTTAGGCGTTAGGGGGATCACCTTGGGTCTCTTGACGTTATCAACGATGACCCTCAAAGTCGCTTGGTTCGACCAGGACCTGCCGTCGAAGGCCATGGCGGTGATCACATGGTCCCCGTCCTGAACCGCCGTGGTGTCCCAGTCGTAATGCCAGACCTTCGTGCCCGATATCGTTCTCCAGGCACCGGTGTCCACCCTGATCTTGATGGCCATTACCTTCTGGTCGTCATCGGCGCCGCCGGTGATCGTGACCGGGCCTTTGACCATGCTCCCGTCATTAGGTGTAAGGAAGACCACGGTTGGCGGGTTGTCCACCGTGTTAACGACATCGATGTTCACCGTTGCCGTAGCTTCGAGGTCCCCGCTCGAGGCCGTGACAGTGATTATTTGGTGTCCGACGGAAAGCTGTTTGGTGACCTTGTCCCCTGTGCCCAAGGCCCCGTCAAGATTAGAGGACCAGCTGAACGAGACGCCCTGGCCGCCAAAGTCATCAGCGATGGCCTTGAAGTCGATGTTCTGGGTCGTTGTGTAGGTCCTTCCATCGATGGGTGATAGGATTATCGTGTAGGGGTTGGTCGTGGGTTGTCCGACAAGAACCGTCACGAAGGTTGCCTCGGAATATTGGACCCCATCGAAGGCCATGGCATAGATGATATGGAGCCCTGGGCTGTAGAGCGCCGGATCGAAATCAACGCTCCAGCTTTCTGTCCCTTCCGCCCTGTACCAGATGTCATTGTCGATCTTGACCCAGACCGAGTCGAGCTGGCCCTCCGGGTCCATTGCTGTTCCGGTGATCTTGGTCTGGTCCGGGACCATCGAGCCGGTTATTGGATAGATTATCGAAACGCTCGGGGCCTGGTCGTTCTCGACGACTACCTGGATGTTGACCGGCGAGGAATAGATGATGCCGTCATAGGCCCTGGCATAGATCGTGTGGGGTCCGTTGGTAAGAGCGGTGATGTTGAGTAGGAAGCTCCATTTACTGGTCCCGTCCGCGGTCTGCCAGGTACTGCCGTCTATCTTGAGCTCGACCGTGATGATGCTCCCGTCAGGGTCCATCGCCATACCATTGACCATGATGCTATTGGAGACAACGGCCCCTTCCAGTGGTGCGTTGATTACAATGAAGGGGACCTGGTTCTGCTCAGGTGGGTAGCGGAAGCTCTTCCCATCAGTTCCCTTGAGCGTGGCAAAGTCGCCACCGTTGGACCATTCGATGGTTTTGATCGAGCTCGTGGGGTCCTCCATTATATGGATTATCCTTTCCCCGTCCCACTTGAGCACGGTGCTATTTTGGCCGAGAATAAGAGCGTAGGTCCCTTGATAAACGGTCATCGGGCTGAGGTCACCGTTCGTGTTATTGGACGTGGGTTGCCAGGACACGAGCCAGAGGTCCTCGCTCGTGCCGGAGTTGATGGTCGTTACCTGACCGTCAAGGGTAAGCTTAAGAATCATCCCGCTCTCGCCGACGATGATCGCATAGCTGTTCGAGGGGTCCCAGGCAAAGGCCTTGACCCAGATATCGACCCCGAGATCGATAGTGACCTTCTTCTCATTTGAACTTACGACCAAGGAGCCGTTTTCCGCGACTGAGAAGGTCGTGCCGGCCAAGCTGGTCGGGCATCCGATGCAGGTGCTTGTGGTCCCTGTGCTGGTCGTAGTCGTGCTCTGGTCTGTCGAGGGTGCGTTGGGATCGACCTGGGTCTCGACAGCTGAGACCAAAGGTGCCAGAAGAAGGATGATGCTACCTAAGAAAAGAAGGAACCGGAGCATCCTTGTCATCCGTACACCCCCACACCGGTTTTCCCGAAGAATCCTTTTCGTTCACAGTACATACGTTTTTCTAGGTATTTATATTCTCACGACACTTATGATTGTCAAGGATTGTTATTTCTCTATCCTATATATATATAACTTTCGGTAAATAATGGTAATTCTCAAACCCCTGTTTTTCACCCAACTAACACTAGCACCATCAGGTTTATTTAGAATATGGTGTTTACTTGGTTGGGCCAGCGGACCAGACGGTCTCCAATGGCTAGATGAATGGAGAGGAGGTGGAAGAAGGATGGATTGCATATTTCCTCCCTGCCCCAAGTGCGAGAAAGGCCATATGATACCCTTCTCGATGGGCCACGATGTCTTCGAGCTATGGAAGTGCACGAACTGCACTCACATAGTCTATAAGAAGACCTGAGGGGCATGGTGGCGGGACCTTAGCGGCCGGTGCTGGGGGCATCGGCTCGGCGGAGGGTGTTGGTTGGACATCACGAGATACGCCCTAGCTCTGGTCTTATCTCGAAGAAAGAACAAGATCTTCTCAGGCCTTGATCTCCTTAGGGCTTTCTTTGATGTGAACATCTAGTTGCGGGAACGGAATGTCGATGTGACGCTTGATGCATTCCTTGTAAAGTGTCGTCCTGACATAGGCCGCCGCGTCCCATTGCTTCATGAGGTCGTCGACCCAAAAGCCCACGACGAATTGGATGGTGGATGCCTTCATTTCGTTGACCATGGTCCAGATGGCTTTCTTGGGGTCATCTTTGATTATCCCGAACTCCTTGGGCGATCCCTTGACGATGTCGCTCATGAGCTTCAGGAACATCTCCGGCTCGACGCCGTACGGGCCCTCCCAATAGACCTTCACCCTAAGTTCCCTGTCCGGGGCCGACATGTTGATGATCTTGGAGTTGGCCAGTTGATCATTGGGTATGATGATCAACGAGTGCTGGAAGATATTATAGACCCTGGTGCTCCTAAGGCCGATGTGATGGACCTTGCAAAACTCGGTGTCGACCATTATCACATCGCCGACCTTGAAGGGCCGGTCCAGAATTAAAAAGATCCCGCCGAAGAAGTTGGCAATTGAGCTTTGGAGCGCGAAGGCCAGCACGATGCCACCGACACCGACGCTGGCGGCTGCCACGGTGACATCGATGCCGAAATAATACAAGATGCCCATTATACCGAAGACCGCGATGAGGACGAGGCCCACTTTCTCCAATATTGGGAAAATCACCTCTCCGATCTCTGACCTGGCCGCGGACTTTGCCACGTACTCTGTGCGTAATTGCCTGAGGACGCCGATCAGTAGCTTGTAGGCCATGTAAATGATGACTAGGAGGGTCGCGAGGCCAAAGATGATGCCAAAGGTATGTGTCAAGTTGTTCGGTATGAAGTCCAAAAGGTCTATGGCATCTAGCAGGCCGTAGAACATTATTAGCACGAAGATGGGCTTGCGGATCGTCTCGAGTATCACATCGTCGATCTTGGTCTCTGTCTTGGAAACGAGCAATCCTGCTGCAGGGATAAAGACCCCGATGGTCAAGCAGGCCATGAGCAAATAGAATAAAATGATGATGAGCAGCCTTGTGTAGTCGTTATCTGGCAGGCCCAGCCATGTCGGCTGGAGCGTGAAGACCCCGTGAAAGTTGACACCATGGGTCACGACGATCTTCACATTTGCCGTCTTGTAGGCGGTCAAGGTTTGATTGGTGCTGAGGTTCCTGATGGTGAACACCAAAGTGAACTTGGCCTTGGCGGTCTCCGTCACATCGGACCTGACCTTAAGGATGATGGTGTCCGTCTGGCCCGAGAAGACCTGGACCTTGTCCCTGTCCATGGTCCCGTTCACATCAAGGTTGTCGGACAGGACCGTGACAGTGAACTCCCAGGTGGCGTTGGTCGGGTTTACAAGGTCCCATTTGAAGGTCGCGGTCTCGCCGGGTTTAATAGATGCGTCATAGGTCTGGCCCTGCCGTTCGATGACGGTCGCGTTGCTAGGGTCTGCCCCGGAAGCGAAGATCGGGCCAAGGACCGTGGGGGCAAGGATCAAAAGGAAGGTGAGGGCCAGCGCAAAGGCCGAGCACCTGAACATCTTCCTGTCCAAGGTCCTTTGCCATAACATAACCACGCCTCACCTTTTCTCGCGATTCCTAAATTAATTCCATGTATAAAAGAATTTTGCGCCTTTTGTTCGTCGATATTGAGCCTTCATGCCCAGCCCATGGACCTTGCGACCATCAGAGCAAGGCTGCAGAGCATGATGGCCCCCAGGGGGATGGCATGGAACATCGGGTAATCCTTCATGACCTTGCGAAGGACCTTGAGGGCCGCTTTATCGGACGGCGCCTCGGAGACCGCCTTGTCCAGTTTGTAGACCTTGTAGGTCGTGTAGTAAGTCATGGCCATCAGCATGGGAAGGAAAGCGAACAGGTAAGGCGCCGTGGCGCTCGTCATATAGAACAGTAGTATAAAGGCCGTCACATTTGCCGAGGTCCCCCACATGTTGAGACGGAAGGCCCGGTTGACGGTCCTGCGGATACCCCAGGCCACGGCCGGGGTCCTGATCTTCATCTTCTTGTCGTCGGGATAGTCCTCGCTCTGGCTAAGGAGTACTAATCCGTAATGGGCGACCGTGATGCCGATGACGAGAACCAAAAAGACCTGCGAATACATGTCGCTGAACGGCCTATCGTTGACCAGATAGTACGAGAACAGGCCCGGCGCTGCAAAGGTCGGGAAGGCCATGAACGAATGGAAAATTCCCTTGGACTTGAACCTGAAGGGCTCGATGGAATAGGCAACACCAAGGAAGGTCCCGAGGATGACCAAGAAAAGCAGCACGGGCTTCCAGGTCATTATCAAGGAGATATGAAGGGTTATCACTAGGGCCAAGACGATATGCAAGATCACAAGGTTCTTCACGGTGTCCCTACCGAAACCCTTGACCGAGGCCGCAAGCCTTTTCTTATAGATCTCATCGACCTTCCAATCGGCCCAGCAGTTTATCATGAACCCTGTGTTGAACAGCAAGAAGAAGACCACGAGGCCCTCAATGATGATTAGAATATGCATAGGCACGAACAGATAGGACCAGGTGTTGATGCCAAGGAAAACCCCTATAAGGATTGCTACTGCCGTGGCCGGTAGGAACTCCCACCGAGATATCGTTGCATACCTTTTCAGGACACTTTCCATCTGGGGCCACCCTCATTCGTATTCCGGACTGACCATAGTGTCCTGGACCACTGTCACTTGGTCCCCAATGTAATGGAGCAGCAAGACATGGACCGAAATATCCTTGTCGAGGGTCGCCAGGTCCAAGGTCCCCTGGTTGGGCCACACCTTCGCCGGGTACAGCTCCTGGTCCAGGCCCTGGGACATGAGCATGAAGTCCTGGTAATACATCTGGACGACCAGTTCGTCCGTGTGCTTGATGTCTTTATCGTTGGTGACATTGAAATCGTAGGACACATGGGTGTAGGTCAAGAACCTCTTGGCCTTAAGGACAAGCTTCGAGAAGAACAATTGAGTGACAGTGATGTTGATATGCTGAGATACCTCGTCGAGCTCTGAATCGATGACCTTGAACTCCACGGTGTAGGTCCCTATTTTTGTATACCTATGCGTCGCGTTGGGAAAACCTCCCATGCCGGTGCCGTCGCCGAAGTTCCAGAACATGGACTGGATCTTCCCGCCACCGATTATCTCGGCTTCAAGGTTGACCGGCTCGCCAATATTAATGACGGTATTGTTGATAGTGAGGATGTTCACATCTGGGATGGAGTTGATGTTCTGATGGGGTGTACCTTCATTCTGATAAAGGGGGAAGAACACGCCCGTGAACATCAGAGCGCAGACCACTACGACACCAAAGGCCCCGGTGGCCTGCCACTTGGGATGGTCGACCATGCGCAGGGCGGCCCTGATATGCTTGGTACTCTTGCCGACGGTCATCCTTCTGGGTCCAGCCTCTTGGTAGATCCTTGCAAGTCCTATGGCCGGGGCCAGGAACCCAAGGACAAGTATCGTCGGAACGAGCAGGATCGCGAGCTCTGCGAAGAAGGGGTGGATGGCCCCCACCTTGGCCACCAACAAGGAACCGAGTGTCACGGAACAGATGAACAAACCCATCGAGAGTAGGCCCAAGGAGAAGCCGACGGTTCCTCTTATACTGTATCGGACCGAGGGTGTCTTCAGGTTCGAACTGAGGTCCTCGAAATAGTCCATGGCCTGGTTACCGAACTCTAAAGAATACATGGCCATCGTGAAGCCCGTGATGAATATTAGTACCAAAAGATCGAGCTGGCCCGTCAGGGTAATAACGATGAAGGCCAGCGGCAGGAAGAAGGCCGAGGACGCTAGAGCAAGGCCGTGGGCGATGCCACGGGTCTTGAAATGAAAAGGTCCAGCGGAATATCCGATACCAAGGAACAGACCAACGCCGACGAAAAGCAGGACTATCGGATTGCCTGTCAACATATACAAGTGCAACGAGAGCGCCAGGGCAGCTAGAACATGTGCCCCTAAAATCACTATGAGCTTACGAGTCCCCAGGACCTCGACGGCTCTGGCGACACCGGATTTATAAGAGCTGTAGATCGCATCGACGCCCCTATCTGCCAGGGCGTTGGCCATGAATCCTGTGAAGTATAGTAAGAAGAAGACGGTCACTGCCTCTAGGAACTTTATTGACAGGAGCGCATGGGGGTCCGAAGCGACCAGAAGAACTGGAATGGCGATAAGGAGCAGCTCGGCAGGGAGGTACTCGAACCTCGCGACCTTGCTATAAGCTGCAAGCTGGCCAGGACGGTCGCCCTTGGATTGATGCCTCTGCCTGGACGTGCCTGCGAACAAGGTCCCACTTTCCCCCTTAAAAGGCCCCCTTAACCGCCACCGCGCCCTTGCCTTTATTAGGTTATTACTATTAAATCATTTTATCAATTGCGAATATATTAAATTATTTGTAGCGTGATGTAACACAATTAATAAGATATGTATTATAATTTACATTATTAATAAAGAAAAAAAAGCCCGGTTTTGCAAACTTCCGGATGACCTGTGCTCTAAGGTTCCTTCCTTGCCCTAGTACGATGACTTCTTCTTATTCCTCTTCTTTTCCGGGCTTACCTTCCTTGTCGTCCTTGGCCATTTCCTTATCGAGGGCTGCCTCGGCCTCCTCGTCAATGGGCCGGATGGGCCTACCCTTGGTCTTGCCCTTTGTCTTCGGTTCGGGTTTGGAGGGCTTCCTGACGAGAAGATAGACCACCAGAAGCACGACGATCAAGAGGATGACCGCTATAAGACCGCACTGCATGGCTGTCAGGCTCGTCCCCAGGATGCCGGTGGATTCGTTCTTTACGCGTATGTTGACCAGCTCTAGGACCGAATTGGTATCCTGGTCATCCGTTGCCATGACCTCGATGGTGTGGGCACCGTTCTTGACGTCTCCCGTCTTGAAGGTCCAGGTCCAGGTGTCTGTACCAGAGGCTGTCTGCCAAGGCCCGTGGTCCACCCTTATCTGGACCAAACGTATGTAATGGCCTTTGGCCGCTTGGTCATGGTTTGCGGTCCCAGTAACCTTCACATCGCCGCTGAGCTCAAGGTCATTGGCCGGATACAAGATATGCGCGTGCACGTCCTTCCACTTGTTGGAAATTACAACGGACCTTTCAAGTACCGTGTGGTTCTGGCCGTCGTAGGCCCGAACGCTGAAGTTGTAATTTCCATTGGTGAAGTTGGTCGTATCCCACTTAAAGGACCAGGAGTTCGTGCCGTTGGCCGCCCGCCATGGTCCGCCGCCTATCTGGAATTCCACGACAACAAGGGTGCCGTCCAGGTCTTGGGCTGTACCCGAGATGTTGACGGTCCCGAAGATCTCGGTGTTATTGTCGGGCCATGCCACATCGATGAGGGGCGGGAGGTTGATGATGACCTTCGGAAGAACCGTGACGTTGACAACAGCCGTCGAGTTGTGTTTGTAGGGATCCTCGGCATGGAACTCAATCTTGTGCTTGCCTTCGACCAGGGAGCCCATGAAGACCTTGTGGTTGTCCAAGAACCCCGTAATGTTCGAGAACCAGGAGTACTTCATAGAGTCCTGGTCCTTGTCGATCGCGGTGGCCTCGAACTTGATCTGGTCGTCCTCATGGATCACGTCTGCTGCTTTAGGCGTAACGATCGTGACCTCGGGTGCCCTATTGGGGTTCTTGATGGTGATGTTGACCGTAGCGGACCTGTTGAAGGTGCCGTCGTTGGCATAGAGGGATATCATGTGGATGCCCACGGTGCTGAGCTGTTTATAGAAGCCTGTGCCTCCGGCCAGGAAACCCTCAATGTCAGAGGACCAGAAGTAGGACAAGGAATCGCCGTTGGGGTCCGTGGACTTTGAGGCATCAAAGTAGATGTTGTCCGTCGTGTTGTAAATCTTTCCATCGACAGGTGAGGAGATGACCGGGTGCGGTGGCTGCTGGTTCATCTTAACATAGACCTCGACATGGTCTGAATCGGACCTGCTGCCCGAGGCATTGACATAGAGCGTGATCCTGTGGTGGCCCGCGGGAAGTTTCGAGGTGAACCTGGGCTCGGTCCCAAGGGGGCCCGAGATGTTGGATAGCCAAAAGAACTGGGCCGATGCATCGTCGGGCGCAAGGCTGTTGAAGGCGCTGAAGATGATGTTATCAGCCACTGTGTACTGGGCGCCCGTTCCCGGGCTATAGATGCTTGCAAAGGGCTCGTTCAGTGGGGCTGAATCGTACTTCATGATCTGATTTCTTTCGCCGACCACTAGGGCCGTAGTTCCGTTCCATGAGATCCCATTGATGGATGCGATGGATGGGCAGGGCATTTCGACGACGCCGTAGCCGGAGTACTTCGCGAAGGTGCCGTCACTGCCGGCCAATACTGGATAGATGCTTCCGGTCTTCCAGGTCGTGACCGCCCAGGTCGTGCCCTTTAGTTCCGAGTCGATCGTTTCGAAGTTATCGGCCTTGTATTTCAGCACGACGCCGCTCATGCCGGCAATTATCGCGTAGTCGCCATCGGCCCTGAACTCGACGTCCTTGAGGGTCGTGAAAACGCCCGTTGATAACCTAAGGCATTTGATACCTGCGGGCTGGTACTTGACAGCGGAGTCTTCCTCGCATTTATAGACGATCCCGCTCGCACCGACCATGAGGGCGTAGCTGTTCGAAGGATGGTAGGCGACGCTGAACATGAAGAACTGGGCCTGGTCCTCCGGCACTATTGTATAGAAGTTCGTTCCGTCGAACTTCAAGATCTTTCCGAAGGAACCTGCTATGAGCGCGTACTGCCCGTCGGACCTCCAATCCACCGTGTATAGGTCGAAGTCGATGACACCAGCTGAGAGGACCGTGATGCCTGTGCCGTTGTAGGTCATGACGGTTCCCTTGTCGCCGACGATGAGCGCGTAGGTGCCGTTGGGGACCCACGCCAGGGCGCGCAAGGTCACAGTCACAGGTGACGATAGGGCCTTAAGGCCGTTAATGTTCGTGTACTTCAGCACCTTTCCTTGACTACCGATGATCAGAGCATAAGAGCCATTGGGGG
>Ga0209777_10007770_pt1 | contig 11837 bp, 14 predicted proteins | sample FrelakmetHBP12HB_FD_187147 | JGI IMG/M metagenome (GOLD analysis project Ga0209777, IMG submission 187147) | Freshwater lake sediment microbial communities from the University of Notre Dame, USA, for methane emissions studies -HBP12 HB (SPAdes)... | ecosystem: Environmental > Aquatic >... | reverse complement strand
TTTGAAGTTCATCCTGTGTAATGTGTTTTTGTATTGGAATCTGTTCCGGACGTGGCATGCTTCATACTACGTCTTGGTAAGTAATAAAAGTTTGGTTTTGGACTATAATCGCAAAATCCAAGATGTAAAAAATATTGGCCTGACTTATTTGCTGATGAAATCTTTTAAAGCTAAACCCTCAATGGTTCAAGAGTTATGCCTAAAAGCGAAAAAAGAAGATGAAAAAGCTTACTGTATCTTCATAGAAGCATCATCAAAAGGTGGGGCAATACCGACTGAAACTGCAACATATGCAATTAGCCATTCAAAAGATAATATCACGTGGGAAAATCTCCCTGATGGTTTAAGTCCTGTTACGGGAAAGATGGACAAACAAGCTTATGCCCTAATATTTGATAAATTAGAAATAATGGATGATGTTATGGATTTATGGAATTACTCTGATTTCTTCAATGAAGAAGAACCAATCAAAATTATCCAAGGGGCTTCAACAATTTGTGCATCCAAGAAAGATATGAAACATCACTCAAAGAAGATGATATCCCGCTACAGAAGAATTATGGCAATAGGAAGGCTTTATGCTCCTTATTGCGTATACCTGAGATAATCTCAGACTTTTTTGTCCCAAATCTGGTTCAAGGGCTGGAATGCTGGCGGAAATTAAAGATTATGTATTTTTGGCCGAATCTTACCCTATTGATGATACTGGACTTGGACAATCCCTGTGGATGCTCTCAATCTGCTTCGCTCCATCTTGCCGTCATGATCTGATAGGATCCAAAGGATACGATCACGAGGAGACTGTGAAAGGGTTGTTCCGTGACTTATCAAAGGTCCCTGCGAAGGCAGACGCAATCGTATTCGCAATCCTCCACGCGGTCTGCATCTCTTCCTCGCCGCTGAAACAATGCCCGTAGCGCAGATTGTGATACAGCATGGCCGCTAGACCCTTTTCGTTCTTAGCCAGGCGCTTGAGTTTGGTATCACTCAACTGCTCTTCCTCGGCAATGAGAAATCGCAGTCTATCGACAACTATCCCAACCATATCATCTCGGATTCCCAAGCTGATTAGATTGCCCATTGCGTCGTCGATGGCATTAAGTAATTCTGTGCGATCTATCGGCTCATTTGGTGTCAATTCAACCAGCTGGAGAAAGAACTCATACCAACGCAGGCCGCTCTCATCTTTCATCGCTTTCAACGCTGCCTTTGACTTTTCGTAACAATCGTAGTGTACTGCTCTATTTTTGCATTCGATTACATCCGCGCTCTCGTTAATCCTTTCATGGCAAAAACCACAGCCGAGCAGCTCAATCACGGATTCTGTTAGAAACTTGCTGGTATCGATTGCGATAATTAGTATCAGAATGATTTCCCTGGTCGAGTGGAAAATGGATCGGATAGCGGGTGTTTGGTATAAGAAGATGGCTAATAATATTGGAATGATGGCTGCAATTCCAACTTTTAAGGCTGAACCTGCGAACGACTTTCTTTTAAACTCTGGTATTCGTTGTATAGAGCATGCATTTGGATGTCTTTCAACGCCACCAGCGTTTTAACGTCCGGAATTTTGTAGGTCAACTTTCCATACGTCAGTACTTCACATTTCGCGGCTTCAAGACGCTGATAATCTTCAATGGAATATATTGATTGGATAAAGATCTGGAGGACGAGATTCTTGCGTGGCAACATGACGCGAAGAAACATGACACCCGCAACACCTTCTTTGTACTCGACCTTTCCATCCAGCCTGAGCACGGATACTATGTCGTTCGCCGCTTCGTACGATGCGATTATATCCACGTCCTTTGTGGCATCTTTGAGGTTATGCCACATCAGGGCTGCACCGCCGATCAGGTATGTGTTGACTGGCTTTTCAATTTTGGAGCCAATATAATTCAGAGCTTCCATTAGCTGCGCGCGATTTTCGATCATTATCCTCAATCCTTACATCATTATTCCTTCAAAGCCTTACGCCTGTGAGCTTAACTTTTGCTATGATATTTTGGAAGAGTCATGGGGATCAGAACTCCGGGTCGCGAATCTCCATAGACAAAGAGATGCCCTGGAAGTAGAAATAAGTTGGTCTTGCGAACTTCAGAGACGTTGGGCATAGGTCTGCGCTTTCATTGCCTATACAATGGGCCTTTAATTACATTAATATACATATCGCATAAATTGTCATTGACGGTTTTCGGCCCAGAAGGCCAGAACCAAAGGCATGACATAAACGTGACAGTACGCGGATACTTCGAGAACAATCTATCAGAGCTCGATTCGACGTTCATAAGACGATCATAAGACTATCAGCCAAGCTATCCTCGGAGGGCGCCAGAATGATGGACAAGCTGTGTCAGATTATGGATGAGGACATTGAAACCGAAATCCTGGACGAAGCGGTCTTGTGGGTCTTAAGAAAGTGCGGAAACCTTGAAGAGCTGATGGATGCTGCTATAGCGGGCATAGATAGATGTGGGTTCCTGTCTGAGGATGGGAAGGAGATATCCTTTGGAATGTACTTTATCTTCAGGTTTCGCGAAGGGCAGTCTCCGATTTCGAACTTTGAGAATTAAAGGATGATTTCAAGTGCGAAAGCTTAACGAACCAACGCAAACCGTGCCAGAGAGCGAAGCCCAAATTCGATGCATTGGCAGTTTATCCAAACAGCAGTTCTGACGCTCCAGCCGATTCACTTCCAGGCTTCATCAGTCATCCGACTATCATTATCGATATCCTCGCTGTCGAAGACCACAAGCTCAAACACGATGTCTTCACCGGCTTCCTCGGCGTAGACCGAGTACTTCTCTTCAATCCCATTCAGGATACCCTCGGCCATATCAAGGCCATGCTCTACCTCGAAGTTTCTGACGTCTTCGAAGGAGACATCATGTGCGGCTGCGGATCTCACTTTTATTTCCTCGAAAGCGTCGAGGCTCTCGGATGCCATTAGCGATATCTTGAAACCTTCGATCAAGTCATCGTAGAGCTCGATGGCGAGCAGGAACTGCCGAGTTTCGCTCACAAGCTCCATGAATCCCGCCTGCTTGAGCTTGTCGAGCATGGACTTTGACAGAATGATGCTATCCGCAGCCCGTTGCATAACCTCGAAGAGAGGTGAGTAGGCATCCACTGCTTCATCGATGACGGCGTTCCAGATATCGTAGGTTAGGCTGTACAATAGAGATACCTTCGCTGGTGGATGTGGCCGGATCTATAAAAATTATGGCAATAGCTCTTTTAAACTTCGCTTTGTGCAGTTGACGCTCAACCAATCGACTCCCAAAATCTGATCCAAGTTTATCACATGCGATTCAAAAGTGAATAGCTCTTAACCTACCGATCCCATATCCATGATCTTCTTAAGATCAGAGACAAAATCGCTCTGAAGGTTCTTATTCCTGAGAACTGCAGCAGGATGATAGGTAACCAGGAACCGGCCTTGGTAGACCCGACCACGTAGAGTGGTTACTCCTTGGATATTCAGGAGAGCCTTGGCGGCCACGTTTCCCATTAGCCCGATGACCCGGGGTTGAATCAGATCGATCTGAGATTGCAGGTAGGGGTGACAGGATTCTATTTCGATACTTGTAGGTTTTCTGTTTTCCGGCGGACGGCACTTCACCACGCTGGTGATGAAAACCTCCGATCTCTTGATCCCCGCCAGATCCAGTGACCGATCTAGTAGGCGACCGGCTCTGCCTACGAAAGGCCTGCCTGTAATGTCCTCCTCGGCTCCGGGAGCCTCCCCAACAAGCATGATCTTGGACGGGCAGGGACCCTCACCAGGGACGGCCTTGGTTCGGCCGATGGCGAGATCGCAAAGCTGGCACGACAGTATTCTGGAGTGAAGGTGGTCACGATTCATCAAGGAAAGTAAACCTGTTCGATGAAAATCTTTTCTCAATCAAACGAAAGATTCTTAACTGGCAAAAACCCTTGCAGGGTAGTAGGTGGCGAAGATGAGATTCACAGAGATTACCCGTCCCATGAGGAAGTTTGACGATCTTTACTACACTATTGAAAGGATCGTTTATGGCAAAGGGAGCCTTAAGGGCTTTACCACCGAGGACATCTACAACAACCTGAGAGATAAGCGCTTCTTCAGGGATGCTCAGGATCTCAACCGATTCCTGATAGAGAACGAAAGAAAGTTCAAGATCAGACGGGCAAATGGCGGATGGGAGCGCTATTGGTAGCGCTACAATAGCCCTCAGCGAATCTTTTCTGTGAAATAGATATTTCTGTCGTCAATTCCTAGCTCAGAGAACCTTCCCGTGGCAAGGACTCGATGACTGTACTTCAGTGGTGCCACCCTAGTCCCGGGCAGGACGTTTGACTCGGCAGGCAGAATCACATCCTCTCCGATCACCGGTATCCTGCCGTTGGCGTGAGGCTGATCCGTGTCCAGCACGCAGTTGGTACCGATGGTGGAATGCCTTCCAACGATTGATCTGTTCATGTTGACGCCTCGTTTGATATTGGAGAAGCTCATGATCATGCTTTTTCTAATCTCTACATCCCTCTCGATCATGCTGGTGTGGCCAATGTGGGAGTCTTCGATGACCGTCCCCCGCTCAATGCGGCAGTTCCTGCCGATGGAAACATTTCCTCTCAGTTCGATCTCTCCCGAGTCAATATACTTCTGGATCTTTCCGAGTGTGCTGGGGTGTATCCATTGGTTTGGTTTGTACTGGTGACGGAAAGTGAAGTGCTTCACTTTCCCGGACAGCACATCCATGGCCGCCTGATGCAGTCGCTCAGGAGTGCCTATATCGATCCAGTAACCAGTTATTGGATAGCCGTAGACATCGTACTCATGTTCGGTCAAATAGGGAATAAGATCGCCGCCTATGTCTCTGGCGGCGCTGCCCATTTCGTGCAAAACATCGCGAATCTCCGGCGAGAACAGATAAAAAGCGGTGTTGATCATCCTGGAAGGCTCAGTGCCACTCTTTGGTTTCTCTACAAAACGCTTTATGCGCAGGTCATCATCGATATCCGCAACCCCGTACTGGGAGAAGTTCTCGCTCGGCTCCATCTGTTTAATAGCCACCGTTAGGATAGGCTTGTGCTGGTGATGGAAATCAATGAACTTTTTGAGGTCTATGTCGATCAGATTGTCCCCTGAAACTACCAGGATGTCGTCATTTATGTTGAAGTAGTCGATGCAGTATCGGAGAGAATCGGCACTGCCCAGATCGTCATATTGGGGCTGGTAACAGAACCCGTCTGGGTCGTCGATGCCTAGCCGCTTGAAGAAACCTTCGCCAGCTTTGAAATAGTTAGATAGCTCCAGGGTGTTATCGGCGCCTCTGCTGCCAAGGATGAACCTTCGACAGCCTTGTACTGCCAGCAACCTGAACAGGACTGCAATTATTGCCGTGTCGCATAATTCAACCAACGGTTTGGGCTGTTTCAATGTGAGCGGGTACAGCCGAGTGCCACTTCCACCGACAGTCGCCAGCACTTGAGGGCTCATAATAAAGTATTGGTATTACCATAAATATTAAGCCTGCCGCTGGAGTCAGTAACCACGCATGATCTTCATGGCTATCCGGGCGATCATAAAGGCTATCAGGAATAATACGATGTAGAAGATTATGCTGCCTATTGCCATGTTTGGAGAGTTCTGCATTACAGACTTATATCTTTGACTGAAACAGCAGGAGTTCATTATTCCTCGATCCCGTGCTCAAGGTTTATGAACTAGGGTTCTTCATGAAGCGGGGATCCTAATACAAGGCCTAGACTTAGGATATATGCTCTTGATGATTCTCTGGTTTTGAAGACCATTGATAAGACTTTGGCCAATACGAGAAATTACATAAGAATAGAAATCGAGGAGTATGATTAATAATAAAAGTTGGAAACTACAGTATAATACCCTTACCTCTGATTCTTTGGATTTTTCAATTTAGTGTAACTGATATCAAAAAAACAAACCGCCTGAAGCAAAATACAATAATTATTGCCAGATAAATTCATCGAGCGGGACTTTCCGGTCCAATCTGCTCCAAGGAACAATCCCGAGGATCCTTATCGTACCTGATGCGAACTAACACCGGCGCTCTAAGATGACCGTCATGGGTCACTTTCATTGCCCTAACTCGACGACAATCTCGGGCTTCAGCCAGATGACCCTTGGAGTGGATGGAGAATTCAGGAATGAAGATTTTGATATAGGTTTGAAGAATCTGGTGATGGCATCTAGCTCATTTTGGAGAAACCAGAGATTCTGCCGACATAGATGAGCTTTCCGAAATGGTAAGCGTCCGCTAACACTCCGCCAAGGATTGGCACTCTATTGCCTTTGCCTGGAATGTAACCCCGCCACCAAGTCAACTGTCAAGTTCTTCTTGATCTTTTATCCAATCAGAATTCGTATTCCCGGCTGGTAAACTGAAGCCTCCCTTTTGCCCATTATACCTTCCAGGCCCATCTCGACGGCGGCGCGGTAATAAGCCTCTCCGTTTTCGGGAATGGATTCAATAATCGAGATGCAATCCTCTCCTTCAACTTGTCTTTCAATATATTTTTCCTATCCGAGAGGGGTTTGTCCATTATGCTCTTTCCATCGATACACGGGATATCGAAGACTATGTAGCTTGCTAATTCGGCCTTTTTGAAGCAGGTGTTCTCTCATAGCCAGAGCGGAGAAGTCAGGGAGGACATATGAGAAGACTGATATATCTCCATCCAAGACTCAATCACTTTCGTTAGACATATCCCTGGTGAGCTCCGGATAGCGATAGGTAATGTCTACCAGCCTCCTGTTCTGTAGCACCATTGCACCGCTGGAGATTTGAGCCATGCAGCGTGTTCCATAAATCTTCGGCTCAAAAATCCAGCCCGAGGAGAAAAAGGGCTTTCCTGAGACCGCGAGCATCGTCGGCTTAATAGGGAACATTTCAAGGAGCATCCTTACTTCAGGGAGTTGGCTGTCTCCCTCAGCGCTTCCATAAGGCTTTTAGCTGCAGGCTTTTTCGCCCTCTTCTCCCAGTGCAGTACTTCGCCTTTGAGCTTGGATTTGATGAGGGTCTCAATCATTTTCCTGTAACCGTCGTGATAATCACTTAGATCTAAGTCTCCCTTCAGCCTATCTGCAATATCTTTAGCAAGAGCCATCTCCTTTTCTCCCGGTTCTGGCAAGTCCGTTACCTCCGTCATCTGGGATGGATCCAACACCTCGTCAGGGTACCTCATGGTAGTGGCAACGATCGCGTTATGGTAGTAATGTATCAGAACGATCCTCTCCTTGGAACTTATCGTCATTTTTCCTAATGCGGCCTTTCCTGTCTTTTCTAGAGTCTTCCTGAGAAGGGAGTAAGCGGCCTCTGAACCGTCAGGAACCAGAAGATAAGTTCTTTCGAAGTAATGAGGATCTGCCATGAAGAAGTTTACGAATCTGTCTAGAGCTATCACTTTGCTAGATTTGGGTTTTGCGGAAGCTATCTCTTTCTTATCAAAGACTAGGTACTTGCCTCTATCAAGCTTGTAACCATAGACGATCTCACTCTCTGGAACCTCGTCTCCTTCCTCACAGAACCTCTTGTAAGATATGGGAGTACTGCAGCTCTTGTGGAGCATACGAAAGCTTATCTTATTATCCTTAGTGATAGGAATTGCTCTTACGGGAATATTGACCAGGCCCATACTGAGGCTACCTGACCAGACAGCTCTGGCAGGTATAACGTCAGTGTCTTCTTCCTCCCCAAGCTTTTCTTCCTCTACAGGAGTCTTTAACTTGGCCATATCTACAAAAAGAATTTCAATGAATAAACATCTTTTGTACTTTGAATATTATTTAAAAAATTGTTTTGACGATCATAGCTATTGAAAACTCTTCAAGGAGTTAACCCCTGAGCTACTGTCCGCCCAAGCTTGAAGCACTTCTCGATGGTGGCAGCATCCGGTACTTGAATGGCGATCGTCCCAGGCTCAATTACCTTCATGCCAAAGGATTTCATCCTGCTGATAAGCGTGGGAATGCTTTCACCGCTCCAGCCGTATGAGCCGAAAGCTACGCCCACTTTGCCTTTAAGGTCCAGCTTTTCTATCTGCTTTAGGAAGGGGTCCATGGATTTGATGAGCTTATAATTGTATGTCGAGCCTCCAAGGACGACGGCATCTGCATCCTTCACATCCTCCGAAGAGGCGTCGTATGCATCCTTAAGCAATACATCTACACCGTTAATCGTCTTTGCGCCATTGGCTATAGCCTCGGCCATCTGCTTGGTCCTGCCCATTCCGCTGGCATATATTATTGCAATCTTCGGCATTGACTTCACCCCAGGAAAACAATTCATAAATTAATCGCTGACGATGTTATAACTAATTTGCGGTAATGTCTAAGGCAATCGATAACAACTTAGAAACTGATGATTACAAAGACAGCGATTTCTTTCGCGACTCTGATAATTAATTTTGGATTTCATACGTCCAAGAAAGCCGATTTTATAAAGCAAAATCAGAATCACAGGAAAGAAAAAGCAGAGCCAAAATGATCAATGTTCCAAAATGATCAATATTGACTGAATTTATGGCGATCATGAGATACTGCTAACGGCGCGAGATTCAGGATACTTGTGAATAAGTTGTTGCCCAGAGGCATCAGCAAAGAGAAAGTAAGAGTGGATCTTTGGCTGAAGGAAATTGATCCAATCAACGATCAGAGAGAGTGGTTCGGCAATTATCCTAGAAGGTGGAGAGAGTTCATGAAAGATACTTCAGGGAGCTGAATGACAAAATAGAGCCAGTCGAGATCATTGTCAGAGAGGTAAGAGAAAGAGATGTAGTGCTACTTTGCGATGCGAAGGACGAGGAGTCAATAATGCCTTAGCCTATAGAGAGTTCATCGAAGCCCATATGAAGGCAAGACAATGGTTTGACGCCGATGGGCAGCCGACAAAATCTCTTTAAGCCTGTAAAGTTCTCCTTTTCTGGTTGATCAAGTTCCTTCAAGAAGACTGGACAATTTCAACTAGCTGGATATCAAATATCAGGTCCTGCTCTGACAGGGGATGGTTGGCATCCAGAGTGACCGTTGTACCTTGGATATTGGTGACCTGGACAGGTATCATCTGCCCACTCGAGCTGCAGACCTCCAAGGTCATGCCGATCTCGGGCTCTATCTCTGCGGGCATTTCTTTTCTTTCTACATTTATTACCAGGTCCTCTTTATATCGCCCATATGCCTTCTCTGCCGGGATGTTTGCAGTCTTGGACTCACCGGGACTCATCCCGATTACTGCTTCCTCGAAACCGGGGATGAACTGGCCCGACCCTATCTTGAACTCCAGCGGGTCTGCGCCAGCCGATGAGTCAAAGGCCATGCCATCCTTAAACTTACCAGTATAGTGGACCTTTACAGTGTCTCCTTCTTTTGCCTGCACCATTCTATGCGCCTCAATGCTCTTTGTGTTCTTCTTTCGGGTTTTCTAATATTATCCAATATCACCTCTGTACCTATAACTATTTTATTTCGTCCCTTCTTCCAGGAGGACACTAGCAGGATCGGTCGGGCAAAGCAGAGTTCATTGTTTTATTGCGGAGACCAAGTCGATAAGACAATAGAGTTTGGGTTCTAGTAAGAAGAGATTATGTCTCCTGTCTACGCGCAGCGAGAAAGATAATATCCTAGAAACGTCTTGCTTATGACGTCTTAAGAAAAAGGAACTTAGTTTGAGACAATTTAGTAATAGACGAGATTAAGAGTGGAAAAAGATAAGTTCAGTAAGAATTAAGGATGTTAAGAAGATATGAGAAGATGGAAATCCGATCTGGGGCTCGAAGCTAGGATGTTCATCACCATGTTTCTACTGGCGGTGATTTACCTGGCATTCCTGGCTTTCCTGCTGGCCACGAATACTAGCCAAGTTGTAATTATCTTGTTCATGGGCGGGTTCATGTTCCTGCAGTATTTCTTTTCGGATAAGATGATACTGGCATCCATGGGGGCCAAGATGGTCTCGGAGAGCGAGGCTCCTGAGCTTCACCAGATTGTGTCAAGGCTGTGCGCAATAGCCAACCTACCCATGCCGAAGATCGCCATTGTAAACAACAGCATGCCCAACGCCTTCGCTACAGGCCGAAACCAGAAGAACGCCGTAGTGGCAGTAACTACCGGGATAATGAATCAGCTCAACAGAAGCGAGCTTGAGGCGGTACTGGCTCATGAGCTGACTCACGTTAAGAACAGAGATATGATGGTGATGACAATAGCCACATTCTTGTCTTCTGTGGCCCAGCTCATGGTGCGCTGGCTGCCCTTCTTCGGTGGAGGAAACCAGCGCGACAGGAATGGTGGGGACGGCTTCATAGTCATGTTTTTGGTCTCGCTATTGGTTTGGATTGTGAGCTACATCCTCATAATGTCTCTCTCCAGGTATCGCGAGTTTGCGGCGGATAGGGGCTCGGCCATCATCACCGGCCAGCCGTCCAATCTGGCTTCCGCTCTGATGAAGATCAGCGGCTACAGAGTGCCTACCCAGGACCTGCGAAAGACAGAGGGGCCTGTCAGAGCGCTGTTCATAGTACCAGCTATCTCAGGCTCTTCCATCTGGAACCTGTTCTCCACTCACCCTTCCACCGAGGCTCGGATCGCCGCCCTAGAGCGCATAGAAAAGGAGCTAGAGGCCTGAAATGGGCTTCCTCGACTCAATCCTTGGGAATACCCAGCTGCCAGAGGCAAAGACCGACAAGCTCTTTGCCATTTCGACTGCTGCCATTACCCTGGAGGCTAATCTGGGCCTCAAGCCCGATGGCGCTGCGGCAGTGTGCATAAAGCCGATGGATTCCTCCAGGTATGAGGCCGCGAGGACGGAGATCGAGGACCTGCTGAAGCTGAGCTTCAAAGAGAAGGGTACTGAACATAGCATCCAGAAGGACGAGTTCAATTATGTTTGGGTAGTCCTGAAGGATAAGGACTTCGACGACCTGGTCACAAATATCCAGATGGTGAGCCAGATATTGATGGAGCAAGGCTTCGGCACCCAACTCTTGGCAGCGGTCTACCGCTTCAAAGGCGAATCTACAGTCTACTGGATCTACAACTTCAAGCTTGGCTCTTACTATCCTTTTGTGCCAAGCGGCAATCAGCAAAGAAACACTTCGCAGGAGTTTAGACTGAAGTCGGTAATGGGAGCTGAGCTGCCGATTGAAAAAGATGAAGCAAAGTGGTACCCCATGTGGGGGATGCCCATATAGTACGGTACAAGTCTTACAGGAAGTTCGTTACTCCAAAGCTCCCTTCCTCTCCTATTTAACAGACAGCATCATTCGTTGCTAGAGGTGGGCTAGAATACTTGCGCAACGCAAATGATTCTTTCTAACTACTAATACTAATTGTTGGGATTGAGACAGCCTCCCTTATATCCCCTTCAGGCTGGCTCCGGCTGTCCCTTTATATTATGCTTAACGTCCTGGTGATCCAATCCCTGAAAACCCCAAAACCGCGTATTTCTGTATTACGCGCTTTTGGAGGAAAATGGCAAATGACATAAAGACTACGCTCATTTCCAAGGAAATCATATGCTGCTACGGTTGATACGATGCATAAATGGAATCCAGTTACTGCCAATCTAGGCTTATATCTTTTTATCGAAAGTTGTTATGTCAATAGAACATCCTAACTTGCGCTCTTGAATCTCTCTTTCATAGGGGTGATGCTTCGGAGAGTTATGCCGAGCTTAACTCCTTCAGTCTCTGGATAGCCTCAATGGTCTTGGCTGACTCTTGGCTTTTCTCCGCTTCGAAATGCCCGATAATCTCATCCCTGGACTCTTGACATCGCGCTCAGAAATCCGTCCCATATCCCTCGGAGTTCGCATGGCTATGCT
>Ga0209777_10007769_pt1 | contig 11837 bp, 12 predicted proteins | sample FrelakmetHBP12HB_FD_187147 | JGI IMG/M metagenome (GOLD analysis project Ga0209777, IMG submission 187147) | Freshwater lake sediment microbial communities from the University of Notre Dame, USA, for methane emissions studies -HBP12 HB (SPAdes)... | ecosystem: Environmental > Aquatic >... | reverse complement strand
GAGCTGGACACGGGTCAGCGCCACGCTCCAACGTCCGCCTGGGCAGCCGCCATTCGATACGGTCACCGTGTACGTGCTGAATGCGCGGGGTGAGGTGCTTCTCGAACGGCCCTTTCCATTGTGAGGACGGCCACAGGAGTGGAATGGAAACGCGCTCAACAGGCGTGCGCCGAGCCCGGTGCACCGTCCACGCTTAACAGCGTGTTGAGTTGGGAGCGGATCGACGCAGGCGACCAATTGAAGTGCTGGCAGATGGAAATGAAACTGAAGGTGTGGTTGTCGTCCTCGTCGAGGAAGTAGAGGCGCGCGGTCCGGCGCCGCAGCGGATCTGGACTGAGCAAGTCCCAGTATGCCGATTCCACCACGGCCAATAGCAACCGTTCCTCGGGCTTCAACGTGGGGCGAACATGCTCCTCGCTCGGCTCTTGCAACAGGAACTTCATTACTCTCGCATCTCCGATCTCGCGTTAGTCCCCGCTGCGGTCGCAGACCATCGAGTGCCAGGACGGCTTGCAGCCCTTTCTACCACTGAAACCGGGTGTTACGTTAGCATGGAAATGTGCTCCCATGCAATGAAAATCTTGCATGCTGCCGACATTTGGGCGGCGTTCTTGCGCAGCCGTCAGCAGCCTCATCGAATCCCGACTGAGCAAGAAGCCGCTCTCAACAGTTGCAGTACATGCTTAACAATCGTCCAGGATCTTCTTAGAGATAATTTGTAGATCTGGACTGAACTTGTAAACGATGGGCACTCCGGTGGCGAGATTTAGCTCCATGACTTGTTCTCGGGTCAACTGATCGACCTGCATGACGATGGACCGCAGGCTGTTGCCATGGGCGGAGACCAGCACGTTCTTTCCGGCGTGCAGGTCCGGCAGGATGTGGGCCTCGAAGTACGGCAGCGTACGGGCTGCGGTATCTTTCAGGCTTTCGCCTCCAGGAGGGGCCACGTCGTAGCTGCGGCGCCACAGGTGCACCTGCTTCTTTCCGAACTTCTCTGCCGTCTCGGCCTTGTTCAGCCCCTGCAGATCGCCGTAGTGGCGCTCGTTGAGCGCGCGGTCGTAGGCCACCGGGATGCCTTGCTGCCCGATCACTTGGAGCATGATGTCGAGGGACTCGGTGGCGCGCTGCAGGACTGACGTGTAGGCTCGGTCGAAATGGATGTCACGGATCTTTTCTGCAGCACGCCGTGCTTCCTCGCGACCTTTTTCCGTCAACGGAATGTCGATCCAGCCGGTGAAGCGGTTTTCCAGGTTCCATTGCGATTCGCCGTGGCGAACCAAAACCAGCAGCGCCATCTTTAGTCGAAGCGGTCCTCTTTGAACTCTGGCGTGGGCCGGATGAGCTTGCGGAGCTGTTTTTCGCGCGACTCACGTCCGTAGGGAGCACCCGGCTCCTCAATCTCCTCCCGCCCGCGCTCCTCCGGTTCGTCCTCCTCCAAGCTCTGCAGGCGTTTCTCTTTCGATTCCGCGCTCTCGCCGCGTGGCCGCCTCGGTTGCCTGCCGTACGCCAGCATGCAGCGTTCAACCCACATCACACTGGTATCGAGACTCCTGGCAACAACGGACACGTCTCTATGGGCGTAGCCCTCACGGTCTACCTGCGAGATCACCTGGTCGCAAGGCACGCGCCGCTCAGCCGCACCACTGCTCTTGAGCTTTTCCTTCGCTTCAAGCTTAGCTTCGGTGCTTCTACCCGCCCGCGGCACGGTTTCAGGCGGCGCACCCAAGTTTTTAACCGGCTGGGCCAGAGCCGTGAATATGCCTGAAGTCATGACCAACATGGCGCCCGCAACGAACGCCAACCCACATCCGGTCCCTCGCACGCCAGCCACAGTAGCAGGCTCTCACTTGTAACCCAAGTGCCAACCACCGGGGGGGTAGTCGCTCAGGAGCAAGCAGAGCGAGGCGGTTTGGAGTCGACACCAGCCGCGTAGCCCACCGGCTCGGTCACTCTCACCAGCATGATGGTCCCTGTCAACGGATGACATACCCGGGCGCGTTGCCGATCTCATGGAGGCCCTTGGGCTGCACCCCTGCGCCGAGTTCGCATTGACACCACAGCGCGCGCTTGCGATCATAAGTTTTTTAGAGCAAGCATCTCCCCTTCGGAGACATTCATGGCGGTGATCAAGAAACACAAAGGGAACTTTCTGGAGGATTTCCGCGTCGGACAGACGTTCCGGCACAAGGTCGGCAAGACGATCACGGAAGGTCTCTTCAACGCCTTCACCGAGTATGACATGACGACCAACCCGCTGCACAAGAACCGCCGTTACGCGGAACTGTACGGCTTCGCCGGCCTGGTGGTGCCGCCCGGGCTGGTGATGAACGTCGTCTTCAGTCAGAGCGTTGAGGACATTTCGGAGAACGCGCGCGCCAATCTCGAGTACATCAACATGCGCTTCGGCGCTCCGGTGTATATCGGCGACACCCTCGAGGTCGCGTCGACCGTCTTGGGCCTGAAGCCGTCCAGCCGCGAGCCTGACCGCGGCGTGGTACACGTGCAGACGACCGGCCGCAATCAGAAGCAGGAAGTCGTCCTCACATACGAACGCAAGGTTCAGGTGTGGAAACGAAATCCGAAAGCGGAGGTGCTTGACGGGGCCCTCGACACAATCCCGCCCATCCCGTGCGAGCCACAATTGCCGGCATATGATGCCCGCCGCGGTTATGCCGAGCTGGCGCACCTGACCAGCAACGACACCTATTTCGAGAATTTTGTTGCGGGAGACATCATCGAACATTCGCGCGGCCGCGTCGTGACCACCGAGCACGTGGCGCTGACCGCCACGCTCGACAACACCTCGCAGGTCCACTGCAATCAGTACTTGATCGACTTGCAGCCGCAGAAGTACCTCGGTGGGCAACTCGTCGTTTACGGCGGCATCCCGTTCAATTTGTGTCTGGGGTTATCGTGCCCAGATGTCGCCGACAACGCGCTCGGCGACATCATCTACCCCTCGGGCCGACACACGGCGCCTGTATTCGCGGGTGATACCGTATTTGCGACGACGGAGATCCGCGGCACGCGTGAGTACCCGGGCCGCCCCGACCTCGGCGTCGTCGCCGCGACCTTACGCGGCCACAAGTTCATCCGCAAGGACAGTAAGTTCGAAAAGATCGAGATCTTCTATCTCGAGCGGGAAATCGCGGTCAAACGGCATCGCTACTACGGCCCTGGCTGATGCGGACGCGACTCAACGCCGCGGAATCCCCGCTACCGCTGTGCCGCAGCTTTCTCGCCGAGGGCGAAACAGCAAGCCGCGCCCCTGCTCAGCCTTAGGCTGTGTGCTCGAGTCTGCCCCGACGCGCCGCCTGGTAGTGATTGGCGCAGTAGCCGCGTGCCACGTGCGGCCGTTTACAGCCGGGGATGGCGCACAGCTTCGGGCCAGCCTTCGGACGAACTCCCTTCAGCGCGGTGGACGCAGCATCGAGCCCTTCGTTCAGCAATGCGATGACCACCTCGGTCTTGGACGCGCCTAGGTCAGTGGCAACCTTCTGGATCGCATCACTAACGTAAGCCGGGATCTTGACGTTCATTAATCTGCTACTGGTGTACTCTCGTTTCTTGAGATCACTCAGCCTCAACTCGCCTCGCATACTATCCCTCCTTTCGAGTGCACGATCGGAATACCGTCTGCTATCCGAGACACTCTTAGCGACCCGGTCTTATTTAGCTGATTTCCAAGCCAGTTGGAAGCAGAACTCATGGCAGAAGGATTTCCGCCATACCCGACGAGTTGCTGCCCTGCCCATCACTTCGTAGCGCCGGCGTCCAGCCGGCAGGAGGGGCGGAAACGGGGGAGGCGAGACGGGAGCGGGCGCTCAAATTCAGAGGGAACGCGCGCGGAGGCGGCTGCTCGCGAACGGAAGTTAGACTTCCCGCCCCTCCCATATGGCGGACCGCGGGGGCAGGTGCAGCCCACCAAAATCTCGCTCTTCTTCGACAACAGCAAGGCAAATACCAAACCGTATGCGCCGAACGTAGGCGCCTGCATTGGCGAAAGCTGTTACGATGACGGAACAGCGGTCATCGAAAAAGGACAGCATCTCGGTGAAGAATTGGAGATGCAGCGCCCTGATGGCGGGCTGGGGGGGCCTCCAAGGCCATGCCGTCACGCTGCGAACAAAAACGGGTGCATCGCCTGCAGCTCAGCGACGCTGTGGATATCGGAGTTGAAGTTAGGAACCTCGATCACGCTGACCCCTTTCGGCAGCAGCCGGCGAAAAGCCTCCATGCGTAAGCCATCACCCCGCCCGACCATCTCGTAGCGGCTGAAGTTGTCTGCCAACTTCGCCGCCGCAACCTCGTTCCCCAAAAGGCGCACCAACAAGCGCATGACCTCATCCGCCGCAACCGCCTGCCGCCCCACCGGCATTTCCCGATGCACGCGGTTGAAGACCACTGCCCGCAGCGGCATCTCCAGCTCACGCACCCTGCGGCAGAAATACTCCGCCTCGGTCAGGACCTGTTCCTCCGGCGTAGCTACAAGCACAAAACAGGTTTCACGCGACCGCAGCAGCTCGTAGACCCGGTGCACCCGAGGCTCGAAAGCATCGAACAAGCCGCTCATGGACGTGAAGAAATCCGAGACCTCGACCAGGGCCGAGATCCCGGTGGCCTCCTCCAATCTGCGGAAGAGAAAGCCGACGGTGCGGTTCATGAAACGCAACGTGGCCCAGCCAGCAGAGAAATATGGGCGGATGAACCACTTCACCACGCCGCGGTCGAGGAAATCGGCGATGCGTTGCGGCGCTTCGAGGAAGTCGAGGGCATGGCGCGTTGGCGGCGTGTCAACCACAATCAAGTCGTAGGCGCCGCTGGCGTGCAACTCGCACAGCTGCTCAATGGCCATGTACTCGTATGAACCGGCGAAGCTCTGGGACAAGTGCTGGTAGAAGTGATTACTCAGAATCCGAGCACGGATTTCCGCCGAGGGTGCGTGGCGCTCCACCAGTTCGTCCCAGGCGCCTTTCTGGTCGAGCATCAGGGCGCTGAGCATTCCGGGTTGCAGCCCCGCCGCCTTGACGGCGCATACGGTACTGCCAACGTCGGTCATGCCGAGGGCGTTGGCCAGGCGTTTGGCGGGATCGATCGTCAAAACGATCGTGCGCCGGCCCGTCAAGGCTCCGCGCAGCGCCAGTGACGCCGCCGTGGTAGTCTTCCCCACCCCTCCGCTGCCGGCGCAGATGACGACGCGGTGCCGCCGCAACAGCCCGTCAAGTCCGCCCATGCATCGTTTCCCGACGTGACGCTGCCACGCTCTCGGCGGCGATGTCGGCGGCGATCCCATGTACCTCCCGCAAGCCGAACTCCTCCGCAAACACGAACGGTATCTCGATCCTCGGCATTGCGATCTCTGCGGCCAGCCGCTCCACATACCGCAGATTGATTTCGGTCCAGCCGAGATCTTCGCGGCCGCGGTTCAACACCTCGGTGGCGACGGCGCGCCCGCGTGCGTCGTGCACCCTGGCCAGTCGCCGCTCGAGCATGTTCAGCTTCGTCGCCTCGAAGGCGGCGTGATGCATGCGATTGACGAACAACACCCCGAGCGGCATGTGCAGTTCGCCGTGAATCTGTTGGTACATTTCGACGGTCTCGTTGACCGGCATCTCCTCGGCCGTGGTGACCAGGTTGACCGCGGTCATGTCCGGATCGACGAGCAAATCGACGATGCGCTTGCTTTCGCGGCCCACCAGCCCACTGCCGAAGGCCTGCTGCGCCGCGTACGGCATGCGCAGATACTGCAGGCTGTGCCCGGTAGGCGGCGCGTCGACGATCACCAGGTCCCAGAGGCGATTGCTCGAGCCTTCGTCTACGCGCTCCGCCTCGTGCCAAATCTTTCCCATGGTCAGCAGCTCTTTCAACCCCGGAGCTGCAGCAACAAAGTAGCGGTAGATCCGGCTGGCAAAGACGGCCTGTAATACGCGCTTCACCGGCAAGATGATCTGCAAGTACTCCGCAAGGGCGGCGGTGCCTTCGATGGACATCACCGACAACGACGGCCCTGCTGATCGGGGCAATCCGACAGCGGCCGGCTCGATTCCGAGCAAATACGCGGCGCGGCCGGCGCCGTCCACCTCGGTCAGCAGCACGCGCTTGCCCAGCTGTGTCGCGATCATCGCCAGCGCACAGGCCACGGTGGTCTTGCCCACCCCGCCTTTGCCGGCAACGAAGAGCACACGGCGTTGAAACAACTTTTCAAGGGCGGGGTTCACGGTGGGTATTCATTCCTCCGGTTGAGAGAGGTAACGGCCATCAAGAACGCTGGACTCGAACCTAGTGTGGTGCGTCAGACAGATGGTCTCTTATTCGACTCGGCAACCGACTCTCCGTTCGCCCCGAGTAGGCGCCATTCTTTCCGATCGTCCCGAGTGGCGGCCCTTTGTTGGCCGCGTATCGAGGGATTGGCGCCATATCGAGGGGCACTGGCTGCTGTGGACTCGAAGCTTCCCTGTACCTCGATACGCCGCCACAAAGACGGCGGCTACTCGGGATGAACGGCCTCTCAACCGACACTCCAATTGCGACGCACTGCACTAGTCCTCGTGGCGCCGCAGCGCCACACAGGCGTTCGTACCGCCGAAGCCGAAGGAATTCGACAGCGCCACGCGCACCCGCATGGTGCGTGCGCAGTTGGGAACGTAGTCGAGATCGCATTCAGGGTCCGGATTCTCATAGTTGATCGTCGGCGGGGCGACGCCATGATACACGGTCAACGCGGTGTACGCCGCCTCGATCGCTCCGGCGGCGCCGAGCAGGTGGCCGGTCATGGATTTCGTCGAGCTGACAGCCAGCCGCATAGCGTGCTCTCCGAACACCTTCTTGATTGCCTGCGTCTCGTTGACATCGTTGTACGGCGTCGAGGTCCCGTGCGCGTTGATGTAGTCGACCTCTTGCGGTCGCAGGCCGCCATCCTCCAGCGCCAACCGCATGCAACGCGCAGCACCATCTCCATCCGGCGCCGGCACGGTGATGTGATACGCATCGGCATTGGCGCCGTAGCCGACCACCTCGGCATAGACCCGTGCGCCGCGGCTGAGTGCGGCTGCACGTTCTTCCAACACGAGCATGCCCGCACCTTCCGACATGACGAAACCGTCGCGCTCGCGATCGAACGGGCGGCACGCGCGTTCCGGTTCCTCGTTGCGGGTCGACAGCGCGCGCATGGCTGCAAAGCCGGCAATGCTCAGCGCCGTCACCGCCGCCTCGGTGCCGCCGGCAAGCATGATGTCCTGCCGTCCGTAGCGGATCAGGTGGTAGGCCTCGCCAGTCGCGTGTCCGCCGGAGGCACAGGCGCTGGCCACGGCGTAGTTCACGCCTTTGGCGCCAAACCGAATCGCGATCTGGCCCGGGGCCATGTTGGCGATGAGGCGCGGCAGGGTGAAGGGCGAAAGCTTACGCATGCCTGCTTCGAGGAAAAGTTTATGCCCCTCTTCGATGGTGGAGATCCCCCCCATGCCAACGCCCACTATAACGCCAACGCGCTCGGCGCCGCCCGCATCAATCTTCAGCAGAGCATCGTCGAGCGCCATTTGGGTCGCCGCCATGGCGTACAGCGTAAACGCGTCCATCTTCTTGATGTCGCGCTTCTCGACGTACAGGGACGGCTCGAAGTTCCGTACCTCCCCGGCGATGCGCACCGGCAACTGCGTGGCGTCGAAACTGCTGATGGCGCCAATGCCGGAGCGGCCGGCGAGCAGTTTTTCCCAGTTGGCGACGAGGTCGTTGCCCAGCGGCGTCACCAGCCCTAAGCCGGTGATCACCACTCGTCTGTCGTCGTGGCCCATTGGCTCCTGCTCTTACGTGAGCGGCACACGAGGTTCAAGGCGCAGCCAAGAGCGGGCACGCGCGCCCCACGCCGAAATCACGTCACAAGGTCTGTCACCGGCGGGAGCGACGTCGGCACTGCCACAGCCACCACGCGGGCATCATCAGTAGCCATCCAGTGTAGCTCTGGCACACCGATGTGATCTGACATCCACCACCACCGCCGCCACCACCCCCCGGCGCCGGCGTAGCGGTTGGCATAGGCGTTGGCGTGATCGTGGGGGTCGCGGTATTGGTCGGCGGCGCCGGCGTAGCGGTTGGCGTAGGCGTTGGCGTCACTGTCGCCGTTGCAGTTGGAGGCAGCGTAGGCCCGACGACCTGGACCTGAGCGTCGGCGCACTGCACGTCCAACGTGTGACCAGAAGGGTCACTTGCGTTTTCTCCCGAACAGACTAGCGGGTAACTGCCCTCGACTGCGTTGGGAGCAATCCTGACCTCGCATTGATACAGCACACCGTCCGGAATCGGAGCACCGAGCTGATTCATTATGAGGATAAAGTCGGCCTCCTCGCAGTCGACCAGAGCCGTGCACGACACGGCGATGATTGTGCCAGCTGTCACATCCATCGGGAGCCCGCTCGCGAGCGTGAGAGTATTACCGCTACGGGTGAACGCTATCGGGCTGGCCAATGGCGTAGTGCCTATCTTCGTGATTGTGCTGGACGTAGGGAAGTCTGACGGAACAACCCCTGTCAGCACGAGCGTTCTACTCCCCACGCCCGCGGCTGCCACCGTGGCTGAGCGTGGCGGCCCCAGGCGAAACCCAGCCTGCAGCAGGAAGGGAATCAAGGTGCAAGAAGCGATCGGCGTCAGAGGATCGAAAGTGATGGTGTTTTGTACCCCTCCCACCTGCGCGCCCCCGCCACTCAAGCTCACCAGGAACGTCGCTGTGCTCCCTGGGGCGCCGGTTGTTGATTCCATGTCGATCGATACCACGGCGCCCGCGCTCGGTGCAGACCCGAGCACCCCGAGCAGCACTGCGAGGCTGAGCCACGCCGTCCCTGCTGTGCCAATTCGCATCATACGATGTCCTCGCTTTCCCCGAGCCAGCTTCGCTGCGATGCTGACCTCACTATCGAGTCTTACGTGACGCGTGACGGAGGATCAAGGCACGGAGGATTTTCCCTTGTATTCAATAACAACACCGCTCGGGTTGAGGAGGTCCCGTCTTGTCGCCAGCCGCTGGAACCTCTCCCCTGGCCCCTCTCCGACACGGAGAGGGAGGGAAAAGCCAAGCATTTCTCCCCCTTCCCTCGCAGGGAAGGGGCCAGGGGGGGTTAGGTTTCAATGCGAGCGCCGTCAAATTATTAGGACAGTAGCCCGCCTGCAGACCGCTCCTCTTCCGGCACGAAGGGGCGCCTGCGGAGAGAATCCCAAGAAGCTCAGGATGAGAGCGAGTTGCTCGTTACCGGTGCGTGCGTCTTGCCATCAGCACGCCGAGCACCAAACCCGCCAGCATCCACGTAGCGTTGCGATCGGTTACGTCGATGTGGCAGCCGCCGCCACCGCCTCCCGCAGATGCGCCCCCAGTCGAAGTGGTCGGTGCGGCTGCCGTTGGCGTGGCCCCTGTAGGTGCCACCGCGGTTGGGGTCGCCGTCGCTTCTGGTCCCGCAGGAGCCACGGTGATGGTCGTCCCGTCTTGCACATCCGACGGAAGCCCGCCCCCGTTTAGCAGGCTAAGAGTATTGCCGCTGCGGGCAAACGGTATCGGAACGCTCAATGGCTCGGTTCCTATCACCGTTATCGTCCCGGACGAGGGGAAGTCGGAGGGAGCACTCTCCAGTGTGAGCACCCTGTCTCCCGCACTGGCAGCCGCGATCGCGGCTGTCACGGTAGGCACAGCTGTGCCCGTCGCCGTCGCGGCGGCGCTCGGACTCACAGTCGGTGTCGGACCACCAGGAACCGCGGTAGATGTCGCTGTGGCCGATTGCTCTGTGGCCGTAGCGCTCGGCAGCGCTGTGGTCGGCGTAAAACTGGGCACCACTGCCGTCGGCGTGGCGCTCGACAGCGATGCCGGCGTGCCCGTCTGCGATGGCGGCGGGCCGCTGCCAATAGTGATCAAGCCGTTCACCCCGCTCATGGGCAGGTTGGTCTCACCGTCGGTGGTCCCAGATGGTTTGATTACTTGCACGCTGTAATTCTGTCCCGTCTGGGCAGATGTGGGGATCGGAAAACCGAGTGTCCCTAGCTGCACCGTGCCTGTCAGCAGCGGGCTAAAGTTCGAAAGCCACCCAACCAGCGCCGTGGCAAGCCCGTCGGCAATATTCAAGGTCGGCGTTCCCACCTCGGATGTAAACCCCACCTGCGCGTCCACTGCGGGTGCGCTGTTGCCCGCTACGACTGTGAGGTTGAACTGCAACGTGGCGCAGGCCGTCCCAGCAGGCAACACGATCCTGATCGGGACAGCAGCCGTCGTGCCCGGTAATGCGCTGACATCGCCGGCATTGATCGTGGTCTGCGCGAAGGCGGCGGTGATCGGCGTGGCACACAAGAGCGCCGCAAGAATAACCGCCTGAAATGGACACCTCCTCGTTGTCCGATCTTTCTCGCCCGACAACTCGCGCCGCCACTTCATTGAACGCACGGAACGCAACCCCGGACAACCGGCCATCGCATCTTCCAATCCATGCCTCCTCCCCCTCGAAGCACACTAATACAGTACCACGTTATCTGGCGACTGCACCATCGCCGTGCGCCTTCCCACATTCTTGCTCACCCGGGGAAGCGAGATAGCAAAAAAAGGGGGCCGCACACGCGGCCCCCTCGTTTTTGACTCAGGTAAGTTGCAGGTCAGCGGCGCCTGCGTCTGACGACCAAGAGCCCGATCGCCGGAACGAGGACCAGCCACGCAAAACCGTGACCCCTTGCACCGATCTGGCAGCCATCGTCGTCCTCACAGGTTGGACAAACGCCCCCGCCCCCCGTGGTTGGAGTCGCCGTGCCGGCCGCCTTGGTCGCAGTCTTGGTGGGGGTCGACGTGGGCACCACCACAACCTGGGTCGGCGTCGACGTGGGTGCCACAACCTGGGTCGGGGTCGCCGTCGGCTCACCACCAGTAACGGTAATCGTACCGTTCACGGGCGATGGAATGAGATCGATGGTGTTGTCGACATCCGAGGTCCCGGAGGGGTTGAGCACCCGAACCGTATACGTGCTCGCGGCCGCTGCTCCTCCCGGTATCGGGACGCTCAGATTCCCCATTACCGTGGTTCCGGTGAGCAGCGGGCTGAAGTTGGAGAACCAGCCGACCAACCTCGAGTTGAGGCCGTTGGCGACGTTCTGGTTTGGTGATGCCACCAAGCTATCGAAGGTCACTTGTGTGGCGATAGCCGGCGGGGAGCCGGTGCCCGGAACAACAGTGAGGTTGAACTGCATGGTGGCACCGGTCAGCTCGCTGGGCAATGTGAGGGTAATCGGGACCAACGCGGTGCCGCCTGCGCCTGCGCTGACGCTTCCAGCGCTGAGCGTTCCCTGCGCCAAGGATGCGCTCTGCGCGATACACACTACTGCACCAATAATCGCCGCGCACATCACATACCGCATTCCTGCGTGACTCCTTGCCATCTCGCTTTTCATGCTCATCGTTCCTCCTCTCGTATCGGACATCGGGATTCCTCCTCTTGAATCGGCTACGTTTGACCTCAGATGCGTCGGATAGACGACAGTCCTCGTCGCTACTGCGCCAAAGCGGACGTACACGACCCGTCCGAAATGGTCCGTCTGTAGTTAGGCTCAGTTGTTGACAACGAACGCCGGAAGCACAGCACGACGTCGCTGTTCAAAACCGCATTGTTCCCACCGCACGCAGGCACAACGTCTGCAGGACCCGCGTCCATTGCCGAGAAGCGCGCGCTCCCTGCTGTCGGAGGCGTTGTCAGTGACGCCTTGAAGATGGCGACGACATCGCTGTTGAGGACAGAACCGTTGCCGAACTGGCCCAGATTATCGCCGGTGCTGGGAGCCGCATCGCAAACCAGGAACCCTGGCGGTAACGCCACAACATG
>Ga0209777_10007768_pt1 | contig 11837 bp, 12 predicted proteins | sample FrelakmetHBP12HB_FD_187147 | JGI IMG/M metagenome (GOLD analysis project Ga0209777, IMG submission 187147) | Freshwater lake sediment microbial communities from the University of Notre Dame, USA, for methane emissions studies -HBP12 HB (SPAdes)... | ecosystem: Environmental > Aquatic >... | reverse complement strand
GAAGAGGATCTACTCTACAAACCATGCTCTCTGGCATTAGGTGAAACACAGATTCACTCCTCCCATTTTACCCCGGCCTCCCAGCCGGTAGTTCATAACATTCATTAATCCATAAGAACACAAGGTGTTTTCAGCAAGCACTCCTTTAGTTATTGGCTGACAGGTTGCTACCATGATCGCAAGATTTAACTTGATAATCGTTAGCTGCAATACTGGTCTGAAACATTCCTCCATAACTTGTGACTTTTTTGTTTTGACATTGAACCCCGTTTTTCGTATTCTTATCAGATCCCAAAGTGAGTTCTTATCAAAAAAGGAAAGGAGACAGTCATGAAACATAATAGAATCCGGTTTACCATTGCGATCCTAATGTTGCTTCTGGTCTTTCCCTTGGCTGCCAGCGCGCAGCTCATGATCATCGGCAACGACGAGAAAGTAACGTGGAACGACGCCGGAAAGCTTGTGCTCACAGCTCCCGGCAAAGACACGATCTCCATCGTGGACATCTCCAAGCGGGAATCGCCGCGGATCGTCGCCAACCTACCGCTGATGAACTCCATATTCGGCCCGCCGACGAACTTGGCCATCACGCCGGATGGGCGGTTGGCCATCGTGGCGAACTCCGTCAACAACGTGCCTGATGGGGCGGGGTGGAAGTTCGTGCCCGACAACAAGCTATACGTCATCGATCTCACGACAAGCCCGCCCAGCCACATCGCCACCGTTGAGGTGGGCAAGCAGCCCTCTGGCCTCGACATCAACCGGGCTGGCAACCTGGCGTTGGTGACCAACCGGGCGGACAACTCCATCAGTGTGTTGTCCATCGAGGGGAAGGACGTGAAGCTGGTGGACACGGTGCCCATGGGCGAACAGGTGGCTGCAGTAGCCTTTACCCCGGACGGGAAGCGTGCTCTGGCGGCCAAGTTCCCCGGGCACAAGGTGGCATTGCTGGAGGTGGACGGGCAGAAGGTGACCTACAAGAAGTATGACATAAATGTCGGCCTCTGGCCGTACAACATCGGCGTCACCCCGAATGGCAAGCTGGCCATCTCCGCCAACAACGGTAATTCTGGTGCCGCGGACGGACAGATGGACACGGTAAGTGTGATCGACCTCGAGGCAACCCCCCCGCGTGTCATCGACCATGTCGTGGTCGGGGATGCGCCGGAGGGCTTGGTTATCAGCCCCACGGGTGAGATCGCCGTGGCAATATTGATAGGGGGTGGCAACTCGGCCAAGACCGCTTGGTTCTACAAACGCAACGGCAGCGTGGCGGTGTTAAAGATCAACGGCAAGAACGTGACAAAAGTGGGCGAGGTGGAGGTGCGGGGCCTTCCCGAGGGGGCAGTCTTCAGCCCGGACGGAAAGTACCTCTATGTTGGCAACTTCCTTGACGGCGATGTGTCCATCCTGAAGGTGGACGGCACGAAGGTCACGGATACCGGCAAGCGCCTTCAACTGCCTGGCCACCCGGCATCCATGCGCGGGCCGACCCGTTAGGCTACTTCTTTGTGGCGGTGCTGGAGCAGAGAGACCTGGCGCGGGTGTCCGTCGCGAGTTCCAGGCTCGCATCTGGGAAATAAGATGCCAGAGTCGAACTGACTTATCGCTCTGCCGCCCCTGGAAATTGATCACAGTCTTTCGTGCGAGCTTTGGGTACCACAAAAGAGAAAAGGAGATATCTCTATGATTAGGAATAAGACGCTAGCCATCCTTGGCCTCAGCATTGTCGTATTTATCCTTGCGACTGCCGCATCATTTGCGTTCAGACCGGGCGCTATATTACAAGTCAAGAATATGAAGAAATGCCAGAACTGCGACCTGAGCAGCGCGGATCTCACTGGTATGGATCTCATCGAAGCGGATCTGCAAGGTGCAAACATGAGCGGCGCAAACTTTTCCGCTACAAATCTTGGCGGTGCAAACCTGACTAATGCGGACTTGGCCGGTGCGAAACTTTCAAATGTAAACCTGACAGGTGCGAAACTTACCAATGCGAACTTGACCGGCGCAAACCTGATGAAGGCGAGCCTCACCGCTGCAGACTTGACTGACGCAAACCTCACTAATGCAAAGCTGATTGACGCAAGATTGACCGACGCAAACCTGACTAATGCAAATCTGACTAATGCCAGGATGAACAGTGCGTCTCTAAGAGGTGCAAATATTACCAATACAAAACTGACTGGCGCCAGGCTGGATAATGCTGCATGGCTGGATGGCACAACGTGTAAGGAAGGATCTGTCGGGGAGTGCAGGCAGTGACTTCTTCAAAAGCGGGAGATTCGTATAAGTCTTCTTTCCTGAACTACACACTGCGAGTAATTCGTAAGATACCGTACCTAATTCGGAGATTTGTTCTTTTTTATGTTTGAGGCATATCCCCCTTAGTTCTACATGCCGGCGGCTGCAGATTTTTTCAGCCGCCTTTTCTTTTTTTGGAAGTATCCATGAACAGGCAACACCGCTCTTTATTTCTCGATTTTTTGCTGGTTTTTCACGGGCTAACTCTTTCTCTGTGTGCCTCGACAGGATAATTCTGCTCCCGCCAACCGCTGAATCCACTGGCCAACGGCCGCACGTGCATAAATCCCTTCTTTCTCAGTATTAATGCCGCCCGGGCACTCGATACGTCGTTCGGTCAGGTGCAGTAAGTTACTATTTCTCTTTCCACGGGAACAGCGGAAAACCGTTTCAGATTCTCCAGGGGAAAGTAAAGTGCGCCGGGAATTATGTACGGATCAGCCTCAAACTCCAGGGCATGCCTTACATCTAAAATGGCGATCTCATCACCAGCATCGATTTTCCCTTTAAGTTCTTCAGGGGTCATGCGGTTGGAAAACAATTTCTTGAGGAGATAGCCCCTGCGTAAATATTTCCACGCAATATAAAGGGCAACGAGCAGAATAACGGCTATAAGAACACTTCCTTGCCCCCAGTCGGGGAGGGCAATCCTTTCGGGCTGTATTTCACGGCTGAAGATGTAACCGGCACCCATGAAGAATCCTACCCAGAGGAGCGAACCGATGCTGTCAAAGAGGAGAAAAGTTTTAAGCGGTAATCTCACAATACCGACAAGAGCGACCGTCAGATTGCCGAGCCCCGGAACAAACTTTGCGAACAGCAGGGAGGCAGGCCCGTGCTTTGTGAATAAATTTTGCGTTTTCCTGACACAGGCATCCGGTTCCAGGGTGATGCGGCAGAGAAGAGAAAGAACACGAATGCCGCGAATCCGGCTGATAAAAAACCATGCAATATCCCCGATCATGACGGCGGCGAAAGCCAAACCCATGGCATAGGCAAACCGCATGTATTCCATTTCGGCAAGTAGCCCCGCAGAAACAAGAGCAATAGTCGCAGGGATGGGGATGCCGAGTCTTTCCAAAAAAAGCCAGAGAAAGAGGAGGATATAACCATATTGAATCAGAGCTTGGAGAATGTCATGCATCTGTGAGATAAGACCTTTTACTTCATTTCGTCCTTAGAGAACGCGCTTCCAAATGCATGTTCCCTGCGAGAATACAGGGACGAGTGATCATTGGATACGGATCTAATATTCCAGAAAGCTTGCAGCGTTTGTCTTTACTATAAGCAAGAGGAGTTTGTGAGTCAAGAGTGTTTTAAGGGATTCTTGTTCCATCCGGATATCTCAAGGAATAAAAATGGCGGAACTCTAAATTGATATGTGGTACAATATCACTGAACACTGACTCTGACTGAACAGGTCAGATAGCCCGTTTGCGGTATGTAATATTCATCATAACCGCTCTGTCTTCTGAAATGTCAAAGAAAATATGACTAAGCCCAAAGGAAGTGGAAGTTACAGAAATCCCGCAAAGCATCTTGTTCTCATTTTAATCCTGGTAATTTCTCCGCTTTTTTTCCCCATGACCGGCAATACGCAAGCCTTTGACAAACCCCTCCCTTTCCATCCTGGAGAAAAATTGACGTACCGGGCGAAGTGGGGTCCGATAACAGCCGGGGAGCTTACGTTGGAAGTTCTTCCCATGGAGACCATAGATGGTGTAAAGGCATATCACTTTGCCATGATCACAAAAACCAATGCGACTATCGATCACATCTATAAAGTTCGGGAAAGGCAGGATTCATATTGCGACGGCGATATGACCCACAGTATCTTGTATAAAAAGGTGAGTGAAGGAGAACACCCGCGCGATGTCATCGTAAATTTTTACTGGGAAAAACTTGAAGCCACCCGTTCTAATTTCGGCGAGAAGATGGCGCCCGTTCCTATCGTACCGGGAACCTTTGACACAGTATCCCTCTATTACGTCATCCGTCTTAAAGACATAAAGGAAAACAGCTTAATTGAAATACCCATCTCTGAAGGCGATAACAATATAATGGTGAGAGCAAGCGTCGCCAGGAGAGAAATGATCAAGATTGATGAAAAAATGCATGACACCTTCGAGGTCATACCCGACATGGAGATGCTGGAATCGCAAAATGTGGTTAAAAAAGGCGATGTGCCACAGCTCAGAATCTGGTTTACTGCTGATGATAAAAGGATTCCCGTCAAAATCCAGAGCAAGGTAAAGGTAGGGTATTTTATTTTTGAACTTATTGCGGCAGAACCATGAAATAATATCTGTACAGGGATGTGAGCGTCTTCGGTGCTTTCAATTCAGCGTTACATACTTGCCTCAAAGTTCTGCCAGAATCACGCTGGCAGGTCTTCTATCGTGCGAGTCAAGTTTTCTGAAAGTAGCCACGGATATCTGAAGGGAGTTTAGCCGTGCGAAGAAAAATGGTGTTGCTGCCTGGATTGATCCTGTCGCTGTGCTTGATTACCGGTTGTGCGGCCAAGGCCCGTTCTCAGGTGGCTACAGTCTATAAGGATACGGGGTTTGCAAGCCCGGGAAGTTACCGTCTGAATTTCCTTTTAGATGGCCAGGGTACGTTAGCTGAATATTTATTGAATGAGAAAACTAAGAATTCCGAGCTGAAGGATTTTGACGTATCAGGGCTGGAAAAACTCTTTCGCATCTCCTATCCTCAGCTTTACCTTCCGGTCCAGCCCGGGGTTCCTCTCTGTAATCTGGAAACCAACTTCAAGCACTGCAAAGGCATTGAGTTGCTGGCTGATTTTGAAATATTTGCGGACGATACGGTCGTCTTGCATAGTCACGTATTCTATCATGTGAAAATTCGCTTACAAAGATACGAGTCCTCCTTTTTTAGGACTGCCGAGGTACAGCGCGACCGGGGCGAATTTGCCTTACCTCGACATTATTATATAGGAGCTCTCATAGAATCGATCCAGAAGGCTTTGCCTATTCTGCAAGAAATAGAAACTGACTATCCCAAATATATTAAAGATGACAACCAGGAAATAGAGATTGAACTCACTCTGGAAGAGGCTCGCGAAAGATCAGCAGCTAAAAAAGCCGGTCAGGACATGAAAGATACTGCGGGATTAAGCGGCGGCGTCATTCTTTCCGCCCTTCCGAATATCTCTTTTATTGCGGGCCTCACGGTTTCCGCCTTAAATTCTGGAGGAAGGACTTTTTGGCAAGTTCTGAAGGAGGAAAAAGACTTTGATCTTTATAAGAGTTCATTGGATCTCAAGGATGTTAATTTTTCCTATGCCGAAAGTTCTGCCAGAAACTTCTCAGGAACATTCCGGCGATTATTTGAACCACCCCCAGATATAGTCATCCGAAAAATAATCGTCAGGTTATGCCAGAAAGCACAGGAGTTACCAACCCCCCAGGGCAATTCCGAGGGCGTCCTTCTTGATGAAAGAGAAAAATAATTATTGCGGCGGTTGCTGTTTGTCTTCTGCGGCATACAAAGTCTTATTGAATTAAAAACTGCGGAACTCTGATATAAAATGTGGTATAGAAGAAAAATAGAGTCTGCGATATTGAGGCAATATCTTAATAACAGCCAAATCAAGCTTCATTCCCGATAAATCAGTCATAGAGAGTATGCCAAATGAGAATGATTCCCAAAGAAGAGAAGTTTTTCGATCTATTCTTCGAGCTGGCAATCAAAATCGAAGAGGCGGGAGAACTCTTCCTCGACATGGTCGAGCATTATGAATATTCAGAACCGAAGATTGCGAAACTGAAAGAGTTGGAACAAGAAGCAGACGTCATCACCCATAGAACCTATGAAAAGATGCACAAGACTTTTCTTACCCCCATCGATCGTGAAGACATCTATGCTCTTGTCAATAAAATGGACAGTATCCTCGACATGATTGAAGCCTCTGCGGCCAGAATGTCTCTGTACAAGGTTAAGGTTCCTGCCAAAGAAATCATCGATCAGGCCAAGATATTAAATAAGGCAATCAAGAAGGTGAAATATATCGTCCACGCCATGAAAAACATGAAAAACGCTAAGATGATCCTCGACGCCTGCGTGGAAATCAACACCCTTGAGAACGAAGGGGACATTGTCATGAGGATGACGATGACCCGCCTGTTCGAGCAGGAAAAAGATCCCATCGAACTGATCAAGTGGAAGGAAATATTTGAGAGGATCGAAGAGGCCATCGATGTCTGTGAGGATGTTGCTAACGTTGTGGAAGGCATCGTCCTGAAATACGCCTGATTCTTTTGTATTCGTCCTTCTTTCATTCCAGCGACGATAGCCTGGAACAGCTACCTGGTGTGTTGGACGCGTAGACGTCTTTAACAGGCTACCTCAAGCGACCATAAGATTATATTCCAAGTGATGAAAAATGGCATACCAATATCGACAATATGGTAGCTTTAGTAAGGGCGGATAACGATGGCTAAAATTATCACATTAAAGGTTGGACAAAAAATAAGCAGAAAAGAATTAGTAAAGCGGCGTTGGGCTTTGTTTATGACTTTGCCTAACGGTAATGAAGTGTTCAGCCGTAATTACATAAAAATAATGTGGGATCCGCAAAAAGAAGAGGTCGTCCACCTATTCACAGCCGCAGATACTTACAGGCGATTCTAAACATTCGCGTGTAAAAAAATCCCATTTTAAAAATTCCTTTTATCTCAGCATAATCTTCCAGTTTATCGGAGGAATGGTGGGTTCTACACTCTCCAAATAAAATGTTAACTGATCGTCATGTGTGCCATAAAGATTTTTGATTGACATTTATTATTTGGTATGCCAAATAAATAACCCGATGGAGACATTCCGTTGAGGTTATGTAGATGCCCCCTGACGACAGACTCATTTATCTACTTTTTACAGCCCAGCAGAAACTCCGCACTTACTTGAAAAAAATGATGACCAAGGAGAACGTCAGGGTGACCACGGCACAGGCCGGTATCCTGTTCCTCCTGAAGCAGAAGGACGGCCGGACCATGAGCGAACTGAGCCAGATTCTGTCGATTGACAATTCCACCATCACCGGCCTAGTAGACCGTCTTGAGAAAACGGGATTGGTCCGGAGAAATGCCAGCCCCCATGATCGTAGGGCGTCACACGTCTTTATCAATCCGCAAGGGATAGAAGAAGTGGACAAGGCGAAAAAGGTTATCAGAATGGTTAACCAAGAAATAAAGAACGGTTTTTCAGTGGAAGAGGTCGAATCCTTCAACAGGATTCTGAAAAGTTTCTTTCATAAATTCGATTCCGGTCCGACCTAAGAGTTGAGAGATGTACGCAACTAATAAAAAAGGTGTCCCCTCTCTGATGGAGAAGGTGGCCGTATTTGCCGGGAAGGAAATTGCCGCCAGACTGCGAGTCCCTGGCAGAGCAGATCATAGAGAGATCGGGTATCGGCATGGACTGGGAACTGGCAGCCATGACAACGGATATGCGCCGTTCTCTGGAATTGCTGAGAGGCGCAGACCCGTCAAGGCAGAAAAAGATAGGTGAGAAGATTATTGTAAGGAAAGAGTCAAATGAGCACATCAAACACTAAATTTGCCACCGTGGAGGTGGTTCGTAAGGCCCTCAAGGACGTGGGCTACATTGCCACGACGCAGATCGCCCACACGCTATATCTGGCTTACCACCTGGAAAAGCCTGTCCTCGTGGAGGGGCCCGCGGGTGTGGGGAAGACGGAACTCGCCAAGGCGGCTGCTGCCTTCATGGGAGTTCCCCTTATCCGGCTTCAATGCTATGAGGGGCTCGACGAGTCGAAGGCCCTGTACGAATGGAAATACGGAAAGCAGCTTCTCTATACCCAGCTTTTGAAAGACAAACTCGACAGCGTCATCGAGGGGGAGACGAATCTCGCCGAATCCATCGAGAAGCTTCACCAGTATGATGACATCTTTTTCTCCCCCCAGTTCCTCGAACCGAGGCCGCTGCTCAAGGCCCTCCAACAAAAGGACGGGGCAGTCCTCCTTGTCGATGAGGTGGACAAGTCTGATGACGAGTTCGAGGCCTTTCTTCTTGAAATCCTCTCGGACTTCCAGGTCTCCATCCCCGAGATAGGCACCATAGAGGCCACGTCGAAGCCTTTCGTTTTTCTCACCAGCAATAGCACAAGGGAACTCGGAGAGGCCTTAAGAAGGCGCTGCCTCCATCTGTACATCTCGTTTCCCGAGCAGGGACTCGAAAGGGAAATTGTCATGACCCGCGTCCCGGGCATATCGGAGAGGCTGACCAGGCAACTGGTATCCTTCATACACCAGGTCAGAAAACTTGATATTAAAAAACTGCCGTCCGTGAGTGAAACCATCGACTGGGCGAAGACGCTTGTTATACTCCATGCCGAAACCCTGGACAAAGAAATGGTCAGGGAAACGTTGAACACGTTTCTCAAGGCCCAGGAAGACATCCGGGTCACCGAAGAAAAACTGTACACGTTAACGGAGCATGCCCTCCGGGAGGCAACCTGATTGGATCGCACTCTGCAGAACTTTATCACTGCACTCCGCCGCTCCGGCGTGAGGATATCCGTCGCGGAAACGATGGATGCCCTGCGCGCCGCGGAACTGTCAGGCTATGGGGACAGGTGGATGTTGAAAGATTTTCTGTCTGCCTCACTCGCCAAGTCCATGCCGGAGAAAGAGATCTTTGAGGTCTGTTTCAGCCGCTTTTTTTCCCTCGATTACATTACAGGAGAGGATTTCCTCTTTGAAAATGAAAACCTCCCCCCGATTCTCCAGGGGGAAGCGCCCCTGACGCAGATATTCATTTCCGGCGACGTAGGCGGGCTTGCCATGGCGCTTAGGGCTGCCGGAGAGAGGGCAGATATCCGCAGCATTCAGTCATGGACGCAGAAAGGCCTTTTCATGCAGAGGCTTTTTCAGGAGCTCGGCCTGGAAGGTTTAAACAGGGACATCCGAAGGCTTGCCGAAGTTGGAGGTCAGGATGCCCTCAATCAGGCGAAAGCCCTGGAATCCATGCGGGACAATCTCATGGAAAGGGTGAGAACTCTGGTTGAAAGACAGCTCGAACTTTACGCCGCGAGGCGGTCTTATGAGCTCTCCGAGGGCTACATCAAAAATGCAAGGCTCTCAGCGCTGGATGAGCGGGATCTGGCCCGGATCCATAAGATTATACAGAGAATGGTAAAGCACCTGAAGGACCGCTATTCGAGGAGACCGAGGGCTGCCCGGAGGGGAAACCTGGACTTCAGGAAGACTTTCCGGAAGAGCATCACCTACGGCGGACTTCCGTTTGACACCCATTGGAAATCGAAGAAGATTGATCGCCCGGAAATCGTTGTCATCTGTGACGTGAGCCGTTCTGTCTCGAACATAGTACGTTTTTTTCTTCTCATTCTATACAGCTTAAATGAGGTTATCTCCCGAATCCGCTCCTTCGTGTTCTGTACGAACCTGGTTGAAGTAAGCCCTCTGTTTGAAATGCACCCGCTTCACGAGGCTCTCGCGATGCTTCGCTCGGGGGCCGGTATTCCGATTCTTCTGGGCCGCACTGATTATGGAGGCTCCTTTCTTGATTTCAAGGATCAATATTCAGATTGCCTGACGAAGAGAGCGACGGTGATCATCCTCGGGGACGCCCGCAACAACTATTCGGAGCCGCATACCGAAGCGCTTCGGTTCATTTCCGAAAGGTGCAAGAGGTTAATATGGCTCAATCCCGAAACGCCTTCTCTCTGGGGATCGGGTGATTCGGAGATGAAAAAATATCTCCCTTACTGCAACATCGCGCGGGAATGCAGCACCCTCCGCCATCTTGAGAGAGTCGTGGAATATCTGCTCCGCGTCCATGACCGGTGACAAACAGGAATTTCAGACAAAATGAATTCACCTCTCAAACAGATAAAAAGTCTCGATGGATGTCGGGAGAGCGGTAATTGCGCGACATGTCTGTACCTCGCCTGCGAGGAAGGCGCCATGGAAAAAGAGAAATGTTTACGATTTGCCCGCTTCGTCGATCACATGTTGAATGAAAGATCGAAAGATTGCGAATACTGGCAGCCGGCCCATGGCAATTGACGCCGCTGCAAATCGGATGCGTCAGTCCCGAAAGAAATACCAGGATTGAAAAGGTAGAATCGCTATCTATCAAAAGGTGAAGTTTGGACAGGGAACTTGAGGAAGCGAAGAGACTGGCCAGGAGGATCGCCCGCTCCAAAGGGTCACCTGCGTTTTATACGGAAAAGAGAAGAGAGGTGGAGGGTTCGCGACGGCTGTTTGGGTCTTCTCCTCTGGTCAGGGAGTGCCTCGATCTTTTGAGCGAACGGGAAGGCGGAATCGGTCACGGGATCGGCCACAGCAGGAAGGTCGCAATAGATGCAGGCGCTATTTCCCTGGTGGAGTATGCCCCTTTCCGAAAGAGGTCGGAAATCCGGAGGATAGTTCTTCTCGCCCATGTGGCAGGTGTACTTCATGACATCAGGCGGCTGGAAAAGGATCACGCCCAGGCAAGCGCCGGGGAAGCGGGGATGCTCCTTACACGCTTTGATCTGGCAGATAGGGAAGTGCTGGCTATCACCGGCGCCATCAGAAATCACGAGGCTTTTCGCGCCGCCGAGATACTCGAAGATCCGCTGGCCCAGTTTCTTTCCGATGCCCTCTACGACGCCGACAAATTCCGCTGGGGACCGGACAACTTCACGGAAATGCTGTGGGACATGGTGGAATACAGAAGGGCCTCGTTGGATGCCCTCCTCACGCGGTTCCTGAGAGGCATGGAAGGGATAAAGCACATCCGGGAAACTTTTCGTACCCACACAGGTAAAATATACGGTCCCGATTTTATCGACCGCGGCATCGAGATCGGCATGAAATTCTATACGGCGATACTCAAGTTAAAATCCTGACCACAAACTCTTATTACTCCGGCAATTAAGCACGTCAATTGTCATGCCGGACTTGATCCGGCATCCAGTATCTTAGATAGATTCCCGATTTCTCGGGAATGACAGAATTGATATAATCAATTGCCGAAGTAATAAATCATTTGCCCTAAAATCATATTGACATACAAGACTGCTTCGCCTATACTTCCCGCACCGAAAAGGAAGTTCTATCAAAAAAGATTAGCATAATTTATAGCAGTCACAAAATACAAAAGAAAGCCTTCCTGAGATAGTAATGCCGGAAGGCTTTTTTATGTGACGGTTCGTAAAAAGGCCGGCCATTAAATATAGAATATGGAAAATATCCGTAACTTCAGCATTATCGCCCACATTGACCACGGGAAGTCGACCCTTGCCGATCGGCTTATCCAGTATACCGGTGTGAGCAACGAGCGAACCTTCAAAAACCAGATACTGGATAATATGGATATTGAACGTGAGCGGGGAATTACGATCAAGAGCCAGGCAATTTCCCTCCCGTATCAGGCCAGAGACGGCAAGGCATACAGCCTCAATCTGATCGACACACCGGGCCACGTCGACTTCTCCTATGAAGTCTCCCGCGCCTTGGTCTCATGCGAAGGCGTCCTTCTCCTGA
>Ga0209777_10007766_pt1 | contig 11839 bp, 4 predicted proteins | sample FrelakmetHBP12HB_FD_187147 | JGI IMG/M metagenome (GOLD analysis project Ga0209777, IMG submission 187147) | Freshwater lake sediment microbial communities from the University of Notre Dame, USA, for methane emissions studies -HBP12 HB (SPAdes)... | ecosystem: Environmental > Aquatic >... | reverse complement strand
AGGGCGTCCTGACCGCCGCCGAACAGCACCTGGTCAAGGCCCTCACGGGCGAGAAGGGCCGCGACCTCTTGAAGCAGGTGCGGACCCATCTGATCGAGACCGCGCGGCCGACCATGGAGGCCCTTGTCCAGGAGGCCACCGGCGTCAAGGTGCTGAGCCTGCACCACGACATCAGCACCGCCACCGGCGAAGAGGTCGTGCTCTTCACCCTGGCCCAGGCCCCTGTCTTCCGCGAGATAAAGAAGGGATAGCAGCGGACGCTATGGCATTTCTCGCTTGCCCGTAGCCCTACGCGCGGCGGGTCTCCCGACCCGCCGCGTTCCCGGCGGCCATGTCACGCGACTGAAACGCGGTGGGTCGGGAGACCCACCGCGCACCGTCAGCTACAGCCGCGCGTGAAATGCTCTAATCCTGAATCTCGAACCGCTTCTTCAGGCATTCCACCGGGCGGCAAGCCCGGATGTTCGCAGAATCACCGACGCTTTTTGCTGCGCCGGCCCCCGGCCCTAGAGCATTTTAACTTTGGGTGTTTGCGCGGCGGGCAGGACTGCCCGCCGCGCGAGGGGCTACAAGCAAGCGTGAACTGCTCTAATTCTTCGAGGCCGGCCTGGATGCCGCGATTTCGTAGGCAAGCGCGATCTCGCCGTCGGGGTGCTGCGGGGTCGCATCCTTCGGCAGGTAAGACCGGACATACTCCACGCGCACCTTCTGGGGCGAGACGGTCACGCGGACGCGCCCGGAGTTGGGCAGGACGTCGCCGGAGCGGTAGGCATCCTTGTTGTAGAGGGTGTAGGAAGGGTCGGCCGGCTCGGGCAGCGTCTGGTACACAACGCCATCAAGCTGCTGTCGGGCAAACACGTGGTCGTGCCCCTGGAAGAAGATGGTCACGCCGCTACGAGCCAAGAGTTGATGGATGGGCAACTCCCAGCCCGGCCGCCTCCGGGCGAACTCATCGACGCCCTTCTTATTCTTGCCGCCCCACTCGAAAAGGTCGGCCTGCTCGATGCCGCCGCGCCCGGTCCCGAGGACGTGATGCGTGAAGACGAATTTATACTTAGCCTTGCTCTCCTCGAGCGTTTTTTTGAGCCACCTGTACTGCTCGTCGCCGAGGGTGCTCTCCCACCTGTCGCGGGTCTTATCCCCGCCGCCGAGGACGTTGTCCACGGGCTTGGGCGAGTGCCAGTACGGGTCGATCACGGCGAAGAGCGCATCGCCCCAGGTCCATGCGTAGTAGTCGCGCAGCGGGCCGATGAACGGCACGGGCGTGGCATCGCCGGTGTAGAAGCCGTCGGGCGCCGGCTGCGGGAAGAGTCTGTTGCGGGCGTTCTGTGCCCAGACGGCGACGTTGTTCGGCGTGCCGTCCAGATTGCACGCGGCCGCCTGCTCGTGGTTGCCGTTGACCAGGAAGAGCGGCGAGGATTGCGCGACCAGCGCCAGAAACGGGCGCTGGAGGCTGTAGCGCTCGGCCACGGTTTCCGCATTGACGGTGCGGAGCGTGTCGACGCTGAAGTCGTCGCCCATAGTTATGTAGAAGTCGGGTCGGTCGGCCGCGGCGGCCCGCAGCGTCCGGGCGTAGAGCGCTGGGTCGAACTGCTGCGGACGTTCGGGGTGTGAGTCGCCCTGGACCTCGAACACGAACGTGCTGCCGGGCGAGCGGGCCGTGTGGAATATGAATTCTCCGCTGCCGGCCGGCGCCGAATGAAGCTGGTAAAAGTATCGGGTGTTCGGTTGCAGCGGGGACAGCACGATCTCCGCCGGTTCGCCCTTCCTGAACGGCCGCGCGGGCGTTTGGGCGACGAGCTTGCCCGGTTCTGTTCCGTAAGCGATGAAACCCTCCGCATCCTCGTAGCACAGAACGCTCACCGTGACCGAGTTAGCGGTTGGCCGGCCCAGGATCAGGTCAAACGGATGCGAGGGAACGTCGTTGCACTTTGAAGCCTGGACGGGCTGGCTTGAACGGCCTTTGGGGCCGGTGTTCTCGCCGGCGGCGTGAAGCACGGCGAGCGGAGTCAGCAACAGGGCGGTGAGAGCCATAAGGACTTGTTTCATGGATGTTCTCGGTCTTCTGATTCGGCAGCAGCTCTTCCAAAGCCGCTGCCGCGTCCACATCTTACGAACGCGGGTGGGCGAAATCCAGCGCGGCGGAAAAGACGCCGTGCTCAGATTGCGTGCGTTTATTTCTCGCGCTGGTCGTCGCGGGGCGGGCGGTCATCGCGATTGCCGCCGGCTTGTCCACCGCCTCGGCCGCCTTTGCCACGGCGTTCACCGCCGTCGCCTTTTCCTTGCGGGCCATCACCGGGCGGCCGACGCTTAGGATATACGTCCACGCCCTGCGCGGCCCGCTCGGTGATCGTGCCTTTGGGCGTCAGGTCTCGGCCTTTCAGGGCCGGATGGTCGGCCGCATAGCGGTAGGCGCGGAAAACGGAGTTCGTCATTGGCAGCACGTCGCCGAGCACTTTCACCGCGCCGTCGCGCGTGACGGGGTTGATGTACTCCCACGCCAGTTCGCCGGCTGCGGTCACCTCGAAGAAATGCCCTTCGGTGTCGGAACAGATGAACGTGTTGCCGTTGGGCAGGCGCTGGGCGCTGGAGCCGATGTGGCTGAAGAACCCGTGGTTGTTCGTCGACTGGTAACTCCAGACGACCTGCCTGGAGATGAGGCGCGGCGACTTGTGCGTGTCCTTGTCGTAGCGAACCTGCGTGTAGCCGGCGTCGGGCGGGTTGACGTAGCGGCCGGTATCCTTGCCGCCGGAGTCGAGGAAGCCGCTAATCTCCAGGATCGAGGACTGCGGCGTTCGCTCGAAGAGGTACTGTCCGTTGTTGAAGACCATGAAGTGCCCGGCGCCGGGGAGGCCGGCCGGAATCCACGTGACGTGGTGCGCGCCGCCCATCTGTTTGTGGCCGGAGGTGGCATTGTCCCAGTTCTCCAGAATGCGCGGCGGGTCGCCTTGCCCGTACCGGGCAGGGTCGCCGAAGCGGTAGAGAAAATCGCCCGCGGGGCCGGCGGCCAGGGCGATGCTCTTTTTCGGGTCGCCGGCAACGAATGTATTCCCGTGGTCGATGACGTAGAACTCGCCCTGGACCGAGTTGATGACGACCTGGCCCAAGCCGGGGTTATAATCGATGGCGTTACAGTGCAGCCAGTCGCGCTTCAGTGGCCGGCCCGGCATGTTGATGTTGATGCGGCCGGGGTAGTTTGCGACGGTCTTGCCCTGGCCGACGTAGTTCGGCTTCGAGGGGTCGATGTCCTGGATGACGTGGTCGAAGAACCACCATTCCCAGACCACGTTGCCCTGCATGTCCACTTCAACGACGGCGTCCATCTGGCCGTCGCGGTAGGGTCCTTTCTTCGGATCGCAGCCGGCGGCAATCGCCTGCTCGTTCGTGATAGACCGGTTGGCGATGTACATCGTGGTCCATGCGCCGAGCGTCTTGTTGAAGAGGCGGACCCAGTCGTGATGCGGTGAGTAGCCTTCGCGCTTCTCAACGTATTCCCACACGGTCTTGCCGTCCCAGTCCACCTCCTTGAAACCCTGGAAGCCGCTGGGGTCGTCCTTCGACGCGTCGAGGATATGGCCGTTGTCCAAGAGGTGCGGGTTCGTCCCGACGGGCCACGTGTGGACGACGCGGCCTTCCATATCGAGCAGGAAGGTGCGCCCGCCTACGCCGAAAAGCGTATAGCCGTTGAAGGCTTTGTCCTTGTTGCAGAAGAGCAGTTCCGTGGGGCCCTGGAGCCTCTCGTAGGCGAGGGCCGAACTCGCGATCAGGGCCGGCGCTGCCGCGAGGGCAACGAAGATCAGTACATACCTCATGGTTGGGCTCCTTATTGCTCTCGCGGCCCTTCACCGGGACGGCCGGGACCGGGGGGCGGCGGAGGCCGGTCGCCGCCGCCGCGCGGACCTCCGCCAGGACCGCGGCCACCGGGGCCGCCGCCTTTGCCGGGGCCGCCCGGCTGGTCGCGCGGCTGCTCATCAACCTTGTCGAGGCCCGTCTTGCCTTTCTCGGAGGCGGGCAGTTCGATGACGCCCTTCGGGGTCAGGTCGCGGCCGACGAGGCCGGGATAGTCGGGCGCGTAGCGGTGGACCTTGAAGACGGCGTTCCACAGGTGGCCGCGCATGTCCTTGCCGGGCAACTCGCCTTGAGCAAGGATGCCGCCGCGAACCATCGGGTTGACGTATTGCCAGACGGTCTCGCCGGCCGTGGTGACCTCGAAGAGGTTTCCGACGACGCCCGCGCAGATGAGCGTGTTGCCGTTGGGCAGGCGATGGGCGCCGGAGATCTCGGAGGAGAAGAAGTCCGTCCGGTTCTTCGCTTCGTAATGCCAGACGGGCTTTTCCGGTCCGTAGGCTTTGCCGGGGGCGAGGATATAGCGTCCGCCGGCATCCACAGGCGGGACGATCTCTTCCACGCTCGACCAGCCGCGGTCGTAGCCGTTGTTGAAGATCGTGATGTGGCCCGCGCCGGGATAGCCGTCGGGAATCCACTGGGCGTCGTGCTGCTGGACGAGTTGCTTGTCGCTCGCCGTGCCGCGCTTGTAAGCGGCAGGGTTGCCCCAGCGGTAGATCAGGTCGCCGCCCTTGCCGTGCTTGCCGCCGGCGTGGGCGGCGGCTTCTTTCGTGGTGGTGCTGTGGTCGAGGAACCAAATCTCGTTGCAGCCGCGCGCGCTCAGCACGATCTGATCGAGCGCGGGATTGTGATCGAGGGAATTCATGTGGTTCCAGAACGCGGGCGTGGCGCGACCGTTGCAGGCAACGTCAACCAACTCGGGATGTGCGGCGACGTCGCCGTAGTTGGGCTTGGTCTTGTCGAAGTTCTGGATGAGGTGATCCCAGACGTGCCATTCCCAGACGATGCGGCCGCCTTTCGGCAGGATCGGCTCGATCTCAACGACGGCATCGGGCACCAGGAATTCATCGCGCATGAGACCGGCGTCAAAACCGGCCGCCACCGCCTCCTCGCGGGATTTGCGTTCCACCATCAGCGCGAGCACGTGGCCGCCGGGCAGCGGCTTGATGTCGTGATGCAACTGGTACTCGCGGGTGGCGTGGGTAAACTCCCAGACCAGTTTGCCGTCCCAATCATACTCCTCGATGCGGCCGCCTTCGCCGCCGCCGGTGCCGCCCTGCACCTTGACCATGCACGAACGCAGCATGTGGCCATTCGGCAACAGATAGACGGTTTGCCCCGGCTCGTAGTCGCTCTTCCACTGGTGGACAACGCGGCCTTGATTGTCGATGAGGTACGTGACGGTGTTGTGTTTCGGCGCGAACAGGGTGTAGCCGCTCGCCGCCTGGGGCGTGCTCAGGAACAGGCCGACGGTCTGGCCGGGATTGGGGGAAGTCGGCGTCTTGTTCTCGGCCATGACTTGGCGCCCGCCGCCGCCACCTCCGCCGCCACCTCCGCCGCCGCCTCCGCCACCGCCGCCTTCGTTCCTGCCTCCACCTGGCACACCTTGCTGCGCCGGCGGGCCGGAACCACGAGCATCACCCTGGCCGGTGGCTCCCTCCGGCCGCGTGTAAACCACCTGCAATTCCGCGCTGCCAAGGATGCGATCCTTCATGGCCGCGAGCAGAACCTCCCGGTTGACTTGGGCGGGCGGCACGGAGAGTTGCGGCGGCTCAGACAGCGCGTAGACGGTGTAAATGTACGTCTTGGCCCCAGGCCCCTTGGAGTGCGGCGGGGCATACTCCGTTCGTTCATTGATGCTGTTGTTGCCCAACGTCCCGACCCCTTTCACATTCTTGGGGAGGCTTTGGACATTGGCCGGGATGTTGTAGAGGATCCAATACCACTTGGTCTGGTCGGGCGCCACGTGGTGCATGATGAGCGCGAAGTTCTTGGTTCCTTCCGGGGCGCCGCTCCACTCCAGCGGCAGCGTGGCGGCGGCGCCGTCGCCGGTGAACTCCGCCGGCAGCGTCCCGCCGGCGGCCACATCGGGGCTGCGTAGGACGAACGATCCGCTCTGATTCTGGCCGCTCGCGCCGGAGTCGCTACGGCCCTGCGGCGGCGCATCGGGACGCGGCGGACGATTGCCCGGCCTTGCATCGCCGCGCTCCACCTTCTGCACCGGCGTGGGCTTGATGACCGGCCGGCTCTCGGCGCCGACCGGCAGCACAACGCGGAAACTGACGTGGTAGTACGGATGATCGGGGTCCTGCGGGCCCCGCCAGTAGGATGGGTTGCGATTCGAGACGCGGCTGTGGCCGTTCTCGCCGTTGTACCAGTTGCCGCCGCGCATGCCGCGGTAAGGTTTGCCGTCAGGCATCAGGCTGCCGCGCTCGGGGCCGGGCGGATTCTCGGCCGGGCTGTATGCGTAGTAATCGCGCACGTACCAATCATTGACGAATTGCCAGACGTTGCCGGCCATGTCGTAGAGGCCGTAGCCGTTGGCGCCGTTGGCGGTTTGAAAGGTTTCCTGCGCGGCGGGCCAGCCGAAGTCCGCCTTGCGATGCAGTTTGCCGTCGAAGAAGCCGACCGGCGTCGTCCACGGCAGCGGGCCGGTGCGAAACGGATTGTTAGACTCCGGCCAGTTGGCTTTTGCCGGGTCCGCCTCGTTGGCCCACGGGAAATTCCAGTAGGGATTCTGCTGGCCGCCGCGCGCCGCGTATTCCCACTCCGCCTCGGTCGGCAGGCGAAACCCGCTCTTGTTGAAATCGCAATCCCACGTGGCCATGTTGTAGCAGAGCGGCAATTTCTTCTGTGCGCTCAACCAGTTGCAGTACGCCGCCGCGCCCGGCCAGCGGATGCAGACGATCGGATGATTCTCTTTGCGGTCGAGCACGGTGAACGCCTTGCCGTCCCATCCGATGCGGCTGTAGGGCGACATGCTGCGCGTCTCGCACAAGAGGTCGCTGCCGCCCGCGAGATAAACGCCGCCTTGGCGCACTTCGATTTGCTTCTGCACCAAAGCCGAGCTCAGGAACTCACAATACTCGCGCGTGGTGACGTCGTAGATGCCGATGTAGAACGAATCGAGCCGCACCTTATGGATCGGGGTCTCGTCGCCGCCGTGCTTCGGGTCCACAAACCCGTGGTGGTCGCCCATCTCGAACGTGCCGGCGGGGATGAGGGCCATGCCGGGCATCTTCTCCTGCGCCGGTGCGCCGAGCGCTGACAAAACAAACACCAGCGTTGTAATCAAGAGTTCTCTTTTCATCGGGTTGTTCCTTTCGGCTGACTTACTTCACCGTGCTGCGCACGAGGCGGACGTAGTTGTAGATGCGGATGACGTCGCCCTGCGGGCCGCGGCCGTGTGGAAAATTCCGCGGGTCGCCGGCCTTGGGGTCGCTTCGCTGGGCGCCCGCGCCGTGCACGTCGGCGAACTGGTAGTCGTCGGAGCCGGCTGCCTGCGGGCCTGCTCCCAGCCCACCGCCTTGGCCTGGGCCGCCCGGGCCGGGACCGCCCGGCCCAGGACCGCCCGGCCTGGGGCCGCCGCGACCGGGGCCGCCACGCTGGTCGGGCGCGCCGCCGGCCAGTACGCGCGCTGAGAGCCAACCCGCCGCGCGACCGAAAGCTACGTACATGCCAGCCCCGCCGCCCATGAATCCCGCGTGGGTCGTGCTTGTCCAGTAAAAGGGATAATCGGCTTTGCCGCCTTCGTTGGTGATCCGGGTGCAGTCGAAGAGCGGATCAACGGCGGCCGATTGGGTCGTGTCGGGAGAACGGGTATAGTCCACGATGCTCTGCAATTCCTTGACGCTCGGCATCCGCCAATCGTTGTGGCCAAGATATTTTTCAGCGTTCTTTTTCTGGACCCAGGCGAGCGCATCCTGCCAGTTCATGCCCTTGCCGCTATCCGTCTTGGACCACGTGAGGCCCGTGGCCAGGTCGGTGACGGTGCCGTCGGCATTGTCGTGGAAATCGTTCTTGCCGTACTGCGGGTTGCCGCGCACGCACTGCACGAAAAAGGCTTTCTCCATGCCGCCGGGCATTTGCAGGTCGTACCCTTTGATGCGGCCGTCGGCGAAGTTGACGCCGAACAGCTTGTCGAACCCGCGCGCGGACTTGCCGACATACTTGGTGCTCGACGCGTATTGGGAATCAATGAGGCGCTCGCCTTTGCTCGTGTCCCCGTAGGCGAACTTGAAGAACTTCGTGTCGATGTAGGGCGTCAGCCGGGAGGTATCCGTGCCGGAGGGTCCGCTGGGATCGGTGCCGCGGGCGTCGAAGAGCGAATAAAGCTCTTTGATGGACGGCAGGCGCCAGTCGTCGAACCCGCCAAACTTGGCGGCGTTGAGTTTCGCGGGCCAAGCCTGGGCCTGGGGCCAGGTCAGCTTGTCCTGCCGGGTAAGCGCCCCGTCGCCATTGGTGTCCGGGCTGCGTTGCCAGGTCAGGCCGGTGGTTTGGTCGCGAACGGTGAGACCATCGGCGCTGATGACATAACCAGCCGGATGCCTCTGGAACTGGGCGTCCTGGCCGTAGAACGGCTCGCCCGGTTTCGGAGCGGGAATCTCTTTTGAATTGTCGTAGCACTTGGTCTGGCCGGTGCCGACGATGACGTACGGGCGTTCAACTGCGAACGCTGAGCCAGCCAGCAGGGCGAAGAAAATCAGTGATCGTTTCATGGAGTGGCCCCTCCGATGGCGGGTTCTGATCGGCCGACACCAAGACCGCCAGCCCCCCCGCGGTTTCCGGGACCGGGAGGTTCAATCATACCAGAGCCGCGACCTCTCTTCATTTGTCTTGTAGCTGCTGCGGGCGGCGCGGTAACAGGATAAACAAGGGAACCGGACAGCAGAGACAGAGACGGGGCCGGAAAGGTCGCGTCCCGGAAGTGGATGGAAATCGGGTTCCGGGGTCACCCATAACCATGCCTGTCAAGGGCTGACGGCTCCCTCATGGGTCGTATTGCTTTCGTTGTGGGTGTTTCGGGCCGTTCCTTTGGTTTTTTCCCTGAAGACTCGTCGTGGTCGTTTCTGTTTCCGTGCCTGGGGCTGTTCGCCCGCGTAGGCGACCTGCCGCCCCCCCCCCCGCTACTCCGCCGGCGACTTGCCGAGCGGCGGAAAGGCGGCGGACTTGAGGATCACGGTCGTCTGGCCCCCGCGGCGGACGACGGCCTGGCCCCCTGCCTCGGCGGGCAGGTTGGGGGCGAGGTAAACATCCTCGCTTGCGCCGGCGAGCGTCACGCGGACGCCCGTGCCCCCGGCGAGCACCTGGAACTCGGGCGCTGCCGCGCCCTTGCGGCACGGATAGAGGACCACGAGGTAATCTTCTCCCGGCGAGCCGCGGATGCGGAGGCGCTGCTGAAGTTCGCCTACGCGCCACGTCGCGGGCGACGCAGCCGGCCCAGCGGAGGAAGGGGTCAGGAGCCTTAACGGCGTAGGGCTCCTGACCCCCTCCTCCGCCCTGCCCCCCTGCTCCGCCTTCGCCGCAAAGTCCCGCGGAATCATGCTCGAAGAGTCCTGCCGCGGCCATGACCACTGGTCCACCTTGACCCGGTCGGCATCCGGCGAGGCCACGAAGACCAGGGCATCGGCCGCAAGCTGGCCCTCGACGCGGAACAGCCGCCCCTCCTGCCGGATCGACCGCGCCAGCAGCCACAGGTTGAATTCTTCAGGCTCCGTGGAGTCGAGTTCGTCGCGGATGACCAGGTAGTCCTCCAGCGGCCCCGGGGCGTGCTTGACGAGCGCCAGGTAACGGCGCCACCGCGTCTCCGTCGTCAACGCGCGCCGCGGATAGGCCGCCGCGGCGGTGATCTCGTTGGGAAACCGCGGCAGTTTGCGGAGCATCGTCGCGCGCATCTGGCCGACGGCCACGTCGGCCGCCGCCGTGCGCTCCATCGCCACCAGTTCCGCCGGGGCGTCCATGTTCTCGTCGTCGCCCACGCTGATACGGTTGTACAGGGCGTCCTCTTCGACGTGGAGCGGCGGCCCCGCGTGCCAGGCCAGGGCCAGCGGCATGCCGGCCCCGAAGAAGTGAAACGCCATCTGGTCCGGCCCGCGCGACGGGCCGCAACGAAAGGCGACCATCGTCTCACGGTCGGTCCCGAAGCGGCTCCTGAGGACGGCTCCGAACCCCGGGCACTCGCAACTGGCCCACAGGGCGGGGTCGAGGCCGGTCGCCTGGGCGACCTCGCACGCGGCAAGGTCGGCCACGAGATTGCCGCTCGCGCCGGCGCCGTAGTAGTCGCGGTAAAGGGCCAGGCACTGGGCGGCGAACTTCGGGTCGGACTCGCGGAAACCAGCCGCCGCAAGGCCGAAGATGGCGCCGACGTCGTTGTGCCAGGCCGATGCGGTCGGCGCGGCCGCCGCGCTGCCGGAGGCGGATAGCGCACGCTCGGAACTACCCCGGCGCTCCCGTGGCGGGCCCGGAGAAACCACAAACGGCGCCAGGTCGCGGCGGCCCAGGCGCGGATCGGGCGGCGAGTGCAGGCTCATCAAGAGTTCCAGCGCCGGCCGCACCTCGGGCCAGCGCATAGGGTCCTCCATGCGACCGTTGAGCGCAGCAAGCTTGCGGGTCAGCGCCTCGGCGAGCGCCGCCGGCCTGACGGGAGGGCCGGCCGCACGACGCAGGTCTTCGCGCATCGCGGCCAGCGCCGCCGCGGACCAGCGTGCGGCGTCCGGATGGTCGGGCAGCATCGCCGCCGCATAGAGCGGAATGACGTATGTGCCGTCCGAGAGCGCGAGGCCCCCCGGCTCCCAGCCGCCCGCCGCGCCGGGCTGGTAGTTGGGGTCCGTGAAGACGTACGCCAGCAGGGCCAGGTCGGCGTCGGCGGGCGTCGAGAGTTCGCCCTCGGCGGGCGTGCGGCCGGCGGCGGCGAGGTCGGCCTCCATAATCGCCCCGGGCAGACTTTGCGCCCAGGCCGGCGAAGCCAGGTCCGGACTCTGATAACACTGCGTCAGAATCGGTGCAACGTTGAGGCATGCCGCCGGGGCCTCGCGCCGGCCGGCCAGGAGTTCGGCCAGCCGCTGGTTGGCCGGGTAGTCGCCCCACAGGTTGACCGCCAGGAGCTTGGCCGCGGGGGTATCCGCGCCGGCGGCCAGGTCCTCGCGCAGGCGACGCAGGCGGTCCCACGTCGTCATGAGGTGCGGCGACGCATCTACTTTCCCCCGCCGCCACGTAAGGACCCAGTCGCCGACCACGCGGTTCAACGGCAGGTCGGCCGCGCGGCGGATGAGGCCCTGGACCTGAGGCTTGGAGGCCAGCCGGTCTTTCGGGGCAATGACGAGGCACCAGCGCCGCTTACCCTCGGTGAGCGGAAAATCAATCGCCACGCCGTCGGGCGCCGCGTTGGCTGCGGTCTCGGCAGGCGGGATCGGCTTAGGCGCAGCGGCCTCGGCAGGCACGGACGCCTTGGCTTCGCCTTTCGCGGGCGCGGACGCCACAGGGCGGGCCGTCGGGAAATTCTCGTACGGGCGCAGCCAGTCGCCCGGGCACGTCATGATGACGCCGACCGCGGGGCCGTTTTCGCCCGGGCCGAGCGCCAGCAAGACCTGCGTCGCTTCGGGGCCTTGAGTGTAGCGCGGGCGGAGCACGGCCGGCGGCGCGTCCGCGCGAAGCGGCTCTTCCATAACAAGCCGCTGGAGATCGTAGGCGGGCTGCGGGTGCTCGGCGGAGCCGATGTGCCACGGCATCCAGAGCGCCTCGGCCGGCCGGCGGCCGCGGAAGACGGCGGTCATGCGGCACGGGGCCTTGTCCGCCGCAGAGGCCGACGCGGCGGGAACCAGGCGGTAACGCTCCGTCACGTCGACCCACGGCTCGTCGCGGACGACCAGCAAGGCGACATCGTAGGACTGGCCCGGCTGGTCGAAGATGTAACGCACGCGGACCTGTGTCCAAAGCGGCCCGACCGTCTCGATCGTGGTCCGCACCGCGCGCACGTACGCCGGGCCGTCGAGCG
>Ga0209777_10007765_pt1 | contig 11840 bp, 11 predicted proteins | sample FrelakmetHBP12HB_FD_187147 | JGI IMG/M metagenome (GOLD analysis project Ga0209777, IMG submission 187147) | Freshwater lake sediment microbial communities from the University of Notre Dame, USA, for methane emissions studies -HBP12 HB (SPAdes)... | ecosystem: Environmental > Aquatic >... | reverse complement strand
ATGATACCTCTTTCCTGGAGCTGTGTCAGTTATAATCTTTGACCCAGCTCTTCCCTCTGGAGTGTAGATGTTCAGCGCTGTGAAGCCGGACTCCTTTTCGACATTCCAGGACACATTGGCCACGCCTACTGGCATAGAACTCGGATAAGTGATGTTAGTGATAGGCCAGTCATCCTTTCTCTCAGCCGTGACATTCGGTTCCAAACCGCTATGAGTGACGGAGACTCCGCTGTCCAATCGCTGTATCCAGCCTGCATCCATGGGGTAGAGTATCTCCACTTCTAGAGCTAGGCTGGCGGTTCTACCAGGCTCGAGCTTATCGAAGTTCCAGATAAGAAGAGAGCCATCCATGAAAGCATTCAGCGGCTTTGACTCTTCTCCTGTGTATGGATCTGTGATATTTACCTTGCCAGTGCTTGCTTTGGGCCACCGCAGGAGTTTGCCACTGGGGAAGAGGTCCACTAGCTGGACATCCTTAGCAACCTCCGTATTAGCGTTGGTTAGAGTTATGTTCAGCCGGACGATTTCACCAGGCCTCTCAGCAGGAATCTTTGCTGGGTTGATGTCAATATCGACGAGAATGTCATCCACCTTGGCCCTCTTGAACTCCGCCTTAGGTACTGGCGGAAGTAGCGACAGATCATGAGAGTTGGTCAGGACGACCGAGTTAGGGACAAATCCTCTGGACCTCATCTCCCTTTGCAGGAGGTCTCCGCGATCGTCAATCAGGGTCAGGTTCATCTGGCTGAGATTGGACCTCGCATTACTGGATATCTCGCCCTCGATTACCACTTCTTTTGCACGAAGATGCTTAAGGGCAGAGCTAGTCTCAACGGGCAGGTTCTTTCCGGTGAATAGAACTGGCCAGTTCAGGTATGAGGCCAGGGTGGAAGCCTTTAGACCTAAGGAGTAGTTATCTCCAACTATTACCGCTCCCGGAGATCTCTCCCATCTCTGACTTATCTCTTCGGCCAGCTCGTAAGTATTGTTCGCTTTTATATTGGAGTCGCACTTCCAGGACACGTTGCCTAAGCCCAGAGTTCTTCCACCAAGCTGTTTGAGCAGCCACTTGGCGGAGTTTGACGGCGGCTCGAGCTCAGACCACAGGGGTGTATAAACGACGTTATACTCGTAAGCCAGACCCTCGGCCCCAGCGGAGGTCACGTCTTCTATGTACCTTACTGCACCCTCAACATTTTGGGCAGACAAGGTGTATTCCACATAGTCGTTGCTCAGCCTGACGTAAACTGGCCTATCGGTCATGCCTGAGGCAAGCCTTACATCGGCTGCAGAGACTGGTGATATAATGGTGAAGTCAGCTATTTTGGATATGTCTGCGTAGTTGTATCCCTGGCTTCTATCGAAGGGGTTACCAATGGCCACTCCTAGCTTCACGGGTCCGAGGTCAGTAGTTATGTTTTTGGCCTCTCTGGCAACGTCGAGAACCTGTTCTTGCTTCCACTGCTTCCACCGTTCTAGGTTGTAGCTGCTGGAATATATCTTGGTAAGGTCAATGCCCGTGTCTTTGTAGAACTTCTCTTTGCAAAAGTCACAGAAGCAGTAGTTCTCATCCTGAAATCCAAAGTCGTAAAGGACTACTCCATCCACCTTATAATCCTCTATGAGTCTCTCAACACGGTTGAAAAGCTCATCTCTCACGTCGGGGTTCACCGGACAGAGGTAGCTGCCATTTTCTTGGTCCGATTGTCTCTGGAGCCTCTTTGGATCGACATTGGATTTGTTTAATTGCTCCGAGGAAAGCCCAATTTCTCCCAAGAACGACGATCGCGCGGCGGAAGTGACATTGCTGGCCTTATTTAATTGCTGTATATCCTGAGCGTTGGGATTGGAATTATCAGGCAGCTCCAGAGTTGCCGTGATATAGGCCTTGATCCCGTCCTTATGAGCCGTCTCAACAAGGCTCTTGGCAGAGTCTCCGTTTCCATGAACTATGATAGCTGTTATATTCCCTGCTTCTAGCGTGTGGAGGACTGCTGACGCGCCATACCTGTCAAGATCCTTCTGCTCGACCCAACCTATTCGGTTCCCTGAGCGAACGTCTTTTGGCAGAATCAAGAGCGGCTTTTTTACAGTTCTATTGTCCTCCGACCATATGGCCAAAGGAGTGGCAGCGACTGGGCCGTGCCAGTCATCTGCACCAACCAGGATCGTATCCTCCATACTTCCTTTGACACCCCTCTCTAGCTGTGCTTCTGATGTTGCCGCTAGAAGGGCAGCCATTAGGGAAAAAATTAGCAGCTTCACTATGCCACCTCTTTCACGGAAATCCCCACATCCTTTAGTGTCTTCAAGGTATCTTCTGGGACCTTGCCCACTATCAGAGCACTTGAAAGACGTATTTTGCGCTTGGCCAGATCCTGGATTATCGATCTTGTGGTAGTCGTCATGGGCGAATCGCAGATGACTAGCGGGAGGTCTTGCAATCTTGCCTCCTGGTATGCCTTGAAGATATCGATATCCCTTGGTGTGGAGACGACCACGCTGGCTGTCCCGTTCTTCCACATCTCAGAGACGAAGCGCCAGGAAATCTCGCCGATATTCTCTCCTTCTATTCTCGTGACAATTGGCACGTCTGCTAAGGACTTCTCCGCCTCCGATGGGACTGCGGATTTGTTGCCTAAAATTACTACTTGGGAGTAAGATAGCAGACTCTCTCGGTTCTTATCATCGAGCCCTTTGGGAGAAATCAGTACTACCGGTATTGACCGGTTATCTATCCTCGCAAGAGACGCGAATGTTCTGTACAGGAAAGAGTCAGCGGTGAGAACTGCTAGACCCGAAGGCTCAATTGCCATTACAGTGGTCATTTCATCCGGCAAGGGTATTCCGTTTGAGTCCACAGCCCTGAAAAGAAGAAGATACTTCCCAGACTGGTTTGCAAGCAGGGTGAAGTTCGCTACTCCAGCCATATTCGGTCTAACCGAGATCATCTGGGTCAAGGGTATTACCATCAGGTTAGGTGGAGTGAGGACGCCTACTCTAATGGTCTCCTCTACACCTAGCTCTATGCTAAAAGCACCGTTGTAGGTCCTATTAACCACCAACTTCTCCGGTACATAAACATTGGCTTTGTACGCCCTTATGGCCATCCCAAATTGGACAGAAGCCTGTGCCGTAGAAATCTTGGACTTATTTCCCATAGACGTAGCAGTAATGTTAACATGGCCTTTCTCGCCGGGGTTGGCCGAAAGAATCTTCAGCTTCATACCATGGCTTGTGCCTGGTGCAAGGGGCAGGTCGTAGGGAAGGGAAACCTCGTTATCTCCATCCATGAGGCTGACAATCCAGCCAGAAGGAAGAGACGACGAATTTATGGATGCTACATCTCTAAACTGGCCTGTGTTCCTGACCTCCAGGTCCAACTTCGCTGACTCGTCGGATTTGGCAAGAGCAAAAGCCGTCTTGGCATCGTCAATAGTTAGGCTGAGACCGTAGCTTTCCTGCTTTAATACATGGATGTGAAAATCCACAACTGAGGGCATGGATGGCGGCGAGCTGTCGATTAGATACATAAACCCTGAGTAAGTCCCTGGTTCTGTCTCTGGGGGGATGGCGAAGAAGACCTTTATTTCTTCTTTGTCAGTGGGAGCCAGAATCTTAGGCTCGGGCATGTCCAGGTATATGAGATCCTTGGCATTGCCGCCGATGGAGGTCTTTGAGATCTCCGATATTGGAGAGTCTCCGGTGTTTGTTAGGGTGAGAATCTTCTCCACGACCTCGCCGGGGTGAAGCTCTATGTCGAACCTCTCTCTGTCAGAGGATATCTGTGCAACGGCTACCCCAGTCAGGAGAAATAGGATAAATATTAGGATGCTCAGCCTCATCTAACACCACGCAGTGACAAATGTCGTTTTCGCATTTAAGATTCTTCTAGAGTTATTTATCAAGCTATAAAACAGTATTCCCGAAGCGATAAATAAATTTGCATTACAAAAACCCGAGGGTGCCATGAATAGTTATATGTGCCGTCATGGCATTTAAAGACGTATTGAAGGTGGTCTCTTGGATCTTGAAAAAGCCTATTTGGTAGCCACTCCCTTCAAGAAGCGCGGGAAGGATAGTTTGAAGATAAGCGACTTTATCTTTGCCTTGTCTTTAGACCTCAAATGGGGCCCACCGGACAAGGTGAGGGCCCTTCTTCGCGAGGCTGAGGCAGAGGGATTGGTCCGCTTAGATGGAGAAATGGTTTACGCCTCCTCAGATACGGCGAAAGTAGACATCCCTCTTGGCTTCAAGCCTTCCATCGAAGAAGGGATTTTGGATAAGGGAATAAGATTGATCACGGCCAAGACCGGCATGAGCAAGAAAGAGGTCATTGCTCTGGCCAATGATAGACAGGACTCCCTCAAGGGTCTCGTAGACCTGGAAGCAGTGGTGCTTCTGGTAGCCAGGGAGCATGGTATAGATGTAAGTTCCCTGGCAGGGGAAGCTTACCAGAACCTCTTAGCTAAAACTGGACAAGATAAGAATGTTTGAACTTGTACCTTCTTTGTCGATTTCAACAGGGTGATAATACATGGTTGATGCCACTCTGTATGAGCTCCTAGGTATATCCAAGAAACGCGCTGATGAGATCGCCAAATTGGTGAGAGTTGCCTTCAGAGAGTCCAAAAGCCCTGCCGAATGGATCCAGAGGCTGATTGACGACTTTGGAGTAACTCGGGAAGACGCAGATATCTTCGCTTGCGCTTGGTTCGCCGGAAGATACGCGGGCGTCTCCGAGGTATTCAAAGTTGCCCAGAGGGAGATGAACAAACTGGAGAAGGAGAAAGCAGAGAAGGATAAGGCTGAGACACGGCAGAAGTACTCGCCTGCGGACGGGTACGCGTGAGATTCTGTTTTTTTTGCCTTCTAGTTGCATTTTTCATGGGGATTGCTCTAGGTTGAATCATCTTGCAGCAGATCCTGAACCCTTAATTACCGATCATTGCTCAATCCACATCACTGGTCTCGAAGAGGTAAGCTCCCAGGCCAAGCATGGCCAGGCAGCTAGCTGTTAGCACCATCAAGTCCAGGATGGGCGACATGGCGCTTGCCCCAATGAAGCAGTACCGTAGACCGTCAACTCCGTAGGTAAGAGGGTCGATGTAGGCGATCGTTCTTACCGATATTGGGAATTTCTCCAAAGGGAGGATTGCTCCAGAGAGGAAAAAGAGCGGAAAGATCAGGAAGTTCATTATCAGGCTGAAGCCGGACATGTCCTTCATCTTGGAAGCAAAAGCAAGTCCTATGCCGATGAAAGTGGCAGCTATCAGTACCATGAAGACGAAGGAAAGGATAAAGCCCCCAAGGCCCTGAACCCTCAATCCCATAAACATTCCGGAGATCAGGATGATCGTGCTCTGGAAGATTGCAGTAGTGGCCCCACCAGCAGTCCTTCCAGAATTATGGCCAACCTGCTAACAGGCGCCACCATTATCTTTTTGAGAAAGCCGAACTCCCTGTCCCAAAGAACTGAGAGCCCGGTGAAAGTGGCGGAGAACATAGAGTCATGTCGATTATTCCGGGCGTCAGGAAACTGAAGTAATCGATACCTTTGGAGAGTTCAGACATTCCAGAGCCTCTCGTATTGAAACCCATTCCCAAAAAGGCTAAGAAGAAGAAGAGTGCCCCGATGGAGCCAATGAGGCGGCTGCGCAGCCGCACAAAGCGGAGCATCTCCCGAAACCGATGCCGTAAATGGCGTAAAGGTCCAGTCTCATTTACCTCCTCCGATGCCACATTCTTGCTATCATCCTCCCTTGGTTAGCAGACTCCGCCTCTCGGATCTTCTTGCCGGTGAACCTCAGGAAGACGTCCTCCAAGGTGGGTTCGTGTAGGCCCACCGACCTTATCGCAACGTTGCTGCGGCTCGCGTTAAGTATGATCTCCGGAATCCTTGATTCAGCATGGTCTACCATCAGCTCGATAGTGCCGTTGGACTGGTGAATGGACTTGATCCAGCTGAAGGCCTGCATGGAGTCAATAAGCATCTCTCCGCCGTTTTGAGTCTCGAGAGTTATGGCGTCTGCTCCTATCATCTCTTTCAGGTTCTTTGGCGTGTCTAACGCTACGATTTTACCGTTATCGATTATTGTCACGCGATTGCAGAGAAAGTCGGCCTCATCCAGTAGTGAGTGGTCAGTACAACTGTTACCCCTTCCAGCCGGTTCATCTCCTTTATGTACTGCCAGATGTACCTCCTGGTCTGAGCGTCCAACCCCAAAGTCGGCTCATCCAGAAATAGAACATGAGGGTGGTGCATCAGGCCACGAGCGATCTCAAGCCTCTCTGCATGCCTCCAGAGTAATCCTCCAGCTTGATGTCGGCTTTGTCCGTGAGTCCACAAGCTTTAGAACCTCATCGATCCTCTGATTGCGGAGCGTTCTGCTCATTCCGTATATGCGACCGTGAAAGTCCAGATTCTCTCGGCCTGTAAGCATGCTGTCGACGCTCGGGTCCTGAAAGACGACACCAACTGAAGACCTGACTGCATCCCTCTCTGCCGTCACATCATGGCCCCAGACCAGGGCCTTGCAACTAGTTGGTTTTAGCATTGTGGTTAGTATCTTGATTATTGTGGTCTTGCCGGCGCCATTAGGCCCTAAGAGGCCGAAGAGGTCTCCTTTGGCTATCTCCAGGTCGACACTGTCCACGGCAATGAGGTCGCCGAACCTCTTTCACAGGCCGCGTAGATAGATCGCCCGCATCATCCCTAGATCAAAGAGATGCGATGAGATATATTACACGTTGCATTATTATACTTGCATTCATTTTTGCAATCGACGAGAACGCAAGTTTAATCTTCCATGGAACTGGAAAAGGCATTTATGCCCCCCAGGGTCTTATTCGCCACAGCTTACAGGAAAGGCTCAGAACCTTACGACTACATCGGGGCCAATACTAGGTCATGGTTCAGGTTTTACTGGCCCAGGATCCAGTCATTCGGCCTTCGATTCCTCAAGCAGAACATACCGGAACTGGATATTCTCGAGTTCCCCACCTGGGAGGAGTACCAGAGGAAGCTGAAGGAGGGATGGGACGTCGTTGGCCTCTCCTTCTATCTCAGCGAAACCCATGAGGCCCTCGAGATGGTCGATGCTGCCAGGAGAGCCAATGTGGGCCAAGTGTGGGCAGGGAACTACGGAGCCCTCACTCCAGAAATTCAAAATAAGTTCGACAAGATATTTTTAGGCTACTCGGAACGCCAGCTTGCTCCGTTCTTTGAGAGGCAGATAAAGGACATCCTTCACCCGCCGCTCATAGAGTACCTCAACACTCCTTTCGGGATTAAGCTGAACATTTACGGTATACTTTTCACCACTCGTGGCTGCCCTGTGGGCTGCAAATTCTGCCAGACGCCCGTATTCTGCAACAAGCCCAACACGATCTCCCTAGAGAGCCTGGAGAAGGTCATCTCATACTACAAAGAAAACGGCATTAACGTTGTTTTGATCGAGGACGAGAACTTCGGCTGCAACCGTAGCCATGCGGATGCGGTGGTTGAACTGCTTGATGAGTACGAGATGATTTGGGGGTGCATGGCCCGGGCAGACTACTTGAGGGGCAAGATAGACGAGTGGGCCGAGATGAGGCTGCGCAAGGGGAAGAATAAGGTTGCGGGCTTCGGAGGCGCGGCCATAGGAATAGAAAACCTGCACCAAGAGCGTTTGGATGACATAAAGAAGAAGGAGGGCACGGAGGACATCCTGGAGACCGTATGCAAGCTACAGAAGCACGGTCTAGGAACTGTTGGCTACTATATGATCGGATTTGAGGGCGACACCAAAGAGTCTCTCAAAGAGGACATTCCAAAGCTAGCCTCGCTCAAGCTGGACATAACTCAGATCTGCGTCTTAACCCCCCTGCCCCAGACGCCCCTTTGCAAAGAGATAGAGGAGAAATACGGTATCTGGGATCACGATTATCACAACTACGACGGCAAGCACATGGTTTGGAACCACCCCAGCCTCAAGCCAGAGGAGATTCCTGGCATCCTTGACTGGTCCTTCAAGCAGGTCTATCCCTGGTCCGCTCCAATCAGGACCTCGGCACGTGTTTGGGGCAACGCCTACCGTTATGCAGGTCTTGTGGGCCTCAAAGAAGTAGCGACTTACATTACCAAGGCCAACAGATTTGATTGGAGCCAGGGGCCAAGGTTGTTCAAAGTAAGCTGAGAGCAAAAGGATGAAGGTACTGCTATTATCATCTCCCGTTGTCCAGCCGGACTTCGACCGCATAGCACGTTTGCCCAACCTCGGGTTGGCCTCCCTTGCTGCACATGTGAACGACTTATGCACGATTCATGTAGCAGACATTCACGGCCTAAAAAACCATAGGGATTATGTGCGAAAGATCGTCAACGGCTACGATTTAGTGGGCTTGACCGCTATGAGCTTTCAGTACCAAGAGGCTTTGGCCCTTGCTGAGATTGCGAAAGAGGCAGGGGCGGAGACTGTCTTCGGTGGCTACCATCCTACACTGGCTTATCAAGAGATCTGTGAATCGGCAGACACAAGGCTCATCGACTACATCATCCGGGGCGAGGGCGAGGCCACCTTCCGTGAGTTAGTCAAGGCGAGGCTGGAAGGCCGGAGCCTCAAAGATGTGCCGGGTCTCTCTTTTCACGATAAAGACGAGATGGTCCACAATGATGCAAGGCACCTCCTGGATGTGGACGAGATCAAAATGCCAGATAGGAATGCGCGGCTGCTCACCAAAGGATTCGAGAGCCTGGGGGTTCCCATCGACTCCGTTGAGACAAGCAGGGGGTGCACCCAGGGCTGCAAGTTTTGCAGCATCAATCTCATGTACGGTCGCAGGTTCCGCAAGTTCCAGTTGGAGCGCGTCATTTCCGACATTCAAGACGCTGAGGTCCACGGAGCGGGCTCCATATTTTTCCCGGACGACAACATCACCCTGGACGTTAAACGGCTGGAGCAGCTCTGCCAGGCCATTATCGACGCAGGCATGACGCATCTGCGCTACAAGACCCAGGCCTCCGCATCAGGCATCGCCTCCAGCAAGAGGCTTGTCGACAAGATGGGCGAGGCAGGCTTCGATGGTGTCTTCCTAGGAGTAGAGAGCGTGAACAAGCGCAACCTGCAGTTCCTGGGCAAGGGCAGGATGTCTGAGGATGCCGAAAAAGCGGTGCAGTATCTTCACGATAACAATATTATAGTCTCCACTGGCCTGATCGGTGGGAATCCTGACGACGACGCCGAGGACATCTGGGAGAACTTCCGCCTAGCCCGCAGGCTGAGGGTGGACGTGCCCATCTTTTACATCTCCACTCCCTACCCCAAGACCCAGATGAGGGAGGAACTGGAGGAGATGGGTATGATCACGAAAAATGACTTCGCCAAGTACGACGGTCTGCATGCCAACTGCAAGACCAAGCACCTTAGCGACGAGGAGATTCAATATATCACTTGGGAGATGAACGCCCGCTACTACGACTTGGATTGGTTCAGGTACAACAAGGTTAAGAGGCTTTATCCGAAGTGGTTTGCAAAGGAAGCGCTGAGATTAGCTCCGTTCTACACCAAAAGGAAGGCTGCCTTGGCTCTTGGGCTGCGCAGCAAGAAGGATCTATTTCGCGAGGATCTGGAAGGCGGGGGTGAGATTTGTAAGGGAGTGACATAAAACCTATTTACGAAGGGATGAGATCTAATCAATCCAGACGTACCATGCCTTTATATGTAAAAAAAATTTCAAATATTCACAGAGAAAAATTTGAAACCCCCTTATGAGGCTGTTGAATGAAGATTGTAATCATAATGATCTTGCTTATGGCCCTTTGCCTCATAGCTTCCTCTAAGCCTGTTGCTGTAGGCGGCGACTTTGGAAGGACATGGATAAACAACTTCTTGGATCAGAATCCGAAGCAGTGGAGCAGAACAACTCCACCAACATCTCGGGCTGGGGAGGATTGTCTAAAGTTAAAGCATTGGTAGACGGAAAGCTGGTGGATCAGCAGAATGCGACAAACCCCCTCAATACCAGTGTTAACTGGATTGGGGATACCACAAACTTGGGAAACAGGACTTCGTCGATGGGCACGATCTTCAATTGTATCCTTGCAAGCGCCCCAATTCTTCAATAAATCAATCATTAGCCGATTCACAAGATAGACGCGAGCTGGAATAATACATTATAGGGGTCCCAACCGGATGCAAACGGGCTCATACACGGATTGCCTGCCGAAACGTACGACGCCATTTGGGCCAGCCCTTCTTTATTTCTAGGATGCTGTAGCATCCTACAGGAATTACTTCAATAAGACCACGAAAAGATGCCACCAATGTTATTGTGGTTTCTGATAGCATTCAGCGTATAAGTAGATCATGCTAAGTCTGTGACGAAGAATTCATTAGATGCTATCGAAGTTCCGAAATTGAAATCACCTGTGTAAGGGTGTCGGTAACTTTAAGTTAGTATTAAATACTTAGACTTGTAAAATGCAAGTAATGACTGATTTCAAGACAAGGCTCGAAGAGGCAAGGACCCTGGCAGATATCTTCGAAGTGGTTAAAACGGTAGTTCTGAAGAGCATGAAGAAAAGCAGAGGTGGATTGATGCTGGGCATGGCAGACCTAGGCAACCATCCACAAGCATTCTTTGGTGGCTTTTTTACTACGGGTTCAAATGTGATAGTAATTAACAAGAATCCGCTGCAAAGGATAAAAGAGACAAAACCGGACCTTTACAAGCCTTATGCTTTTCATGTTCTTCTTCATGAATACATTCATTCCTTGGGATACCTGGACGAGAACAAGGTCAAATCGTATGTTTATCAGATAACCAAGCAAGCTCTTGGTGAAGATCATCTAGCTTCTCAAATAGCAGCTAACACGGAAGGGTTTATGAAACACCTTGTCTACCCGGATTCTGTGTGGAAACCAGATGACGAGGGAATTGAACTTGTAGATGGCTTCGATAGGTCTAGCGTTTCCTACATTGCTTAATATTCTTTGCAATGCCACTTTCTAGACTCATTTTATATTACTGGAAGATGATGTTCCTTAGAATTGAGCTTTAATTTATGCTATATTAATTATATAAACAAGAATCAGTAGCAAGGCAATTGAGCAGTTCGTACGTGCAGAAATGAAGCTCGCGTGCACATTTCCAGACATGGTCAAGATCGCTACCGCCAACTTCGGAGGCAAGCTAGGCCCCCATCAGTTCAAGCCGCAGGAGATAATGAAGCATACCGATCTAGCTTCTTCGCTTTTTCTTTATGCGCGCACCCGCCCGGCATTTCTCATACAAAATTACGCAACATTCCACGGAGGCTAAAACCGATCCAAATCCACTTCTGGCTAACTGGTTATTCTGGTACGCTATGTGATGATCTATCGACGATTGCCAGATGTTGGTTTCTCAATAGCAGCGAAATCAAGATTGAAAACTATTATCTGGAGCGTGGAAGATTGGAGATTGAAATCGAAAAGATGTTCATAAAATAGTTCTAGCCTTTCCAAATGGGAAAATAGGAGGTTCGATCTACGAGTTATACATACCGTGGTCCTCCTATGTATCAGCTCTAACTGCCTTCCAGCTCATGGAACTGGACGGGATCCCGGAGCAATCACCTTATGCCGTAACTTGTGCCACAACTCATAGTATTCCCAGTTACGGTCCCTTCAAAGAACGGTTCACACATTATGTTCGCATGATATGTTTCTTTCGGGCAGTCAAGATCATAAAAGTGATTCGTCAATAATATTTTAATACCATTATATATCCTAGACTCATGATAATGCTTTATATACAAAGTTGAATCCACAACGACTATGGTTAAAGAGGGAGAACAGACTAATAACTTATTGTTGTTT
>Ga0209777_10007764_pt1 | contig 11841 bp, 6 predicted proteins | sample FrelakmetHBP12HB_FD_187147 | JGI IMG/M metagenome (GOLD analysis project Ga0209777, IMG submission 187147) | Freshwater lake sediment microbial communities from the University of Notre Dame, USA, for methane emissions studies -HBP12 HB (SPAdes)... | ecosystem: Environmental > Aquatic >... | reverse complement strand
TAACTGTCGGTACAGCTCTATCAGGTACTGGTGGATTAACGAACAGCGGTACTGGGACACTCAATATTGGCGGAACTTCCGGTATCACCACCTTGACTGCAACCGCTTCGCGTAACACGGTGAATTACAATGGAACCGGTGTGCAAACCGTCAAGGCGACCGATTACTATAACCTCACTATTTCCGGTGCAAGAACCACAAGCAGCGTGACGATCAGCGGCTTGGTGGGCGTTGCGGACACATTGATGAACTCAGCAACGTTCAGCTCGGGTACCTACGTACTGGCGGGCAGCACCATTACTTTCAATGGGAGTGGCTCACAAACAATTCCATCCTTGAATGGTGTTTCTTATGTCAACCTTGCGCTCATCAACGGAGGCACCAAGACGTTGGGTGCAGTAGCGGGCGTCACAACGGCATTTTCTATTGGTTCCGGGGTGACGTTTGACCCAAGCACATATATCTTATCCGGTGCAGGAACGTTCACTGTAAGCGGCACAGCCCTTGTCCCCGGTGCTACATTTGCGACAAGCTATACCATTGCGGGGACGAAGACTATCAACTCGGGTTCGACGTTCAATTACAATGGTGCGGCCCAGACGGTGAGCAATGCATTTTCGTACTGGAGCCTTACACTGTCCGGTTCAGGGACGAAAACGGCAGGTGGTAATCTGAGTGTTGGTGGTGCACTGACCAATGGCGTTACATTGGACATGGGTGGGAACACTCTGAGTGCCGGTTCAATTGCTAACACCGGTGGTATGATTCGGTTCTCCGGTGCATCGAATGGTCTCGCAATTGGAACAGGAACGGTTGAGTACTACGGTTCTGGCCAGACGATGGCATCAGGGACATATAACAACCTGACGATCAGCCAATCCAGCGGCGACGCAACATTAGGCGGCGCAACGGCCGTCAATGGCACACTCACCTTCACCAGTGGAAAGATCACGACCGGGTCGAACCTGTTGACAATTGGAAGCTCGGGGTTTGTTACGGGTGCTAGGGCTTCTGCATATGTTGTCGGTAACCTTGCACGAATTTACGGCGCGACGGGTGACCTGACGTTTGATGTCGGCACTTCATCGGGCTATACCCCGGTGTCTGTCAACGCATCGGCAATCACGGGCACACCGACGCTCGAACTCTTCTCGACTGACGGCGTACCTTCCGGAGTAGCCAACGGTACGCAAGTCCTCAAGCGGTCATGGACGTTTTCGCTGACCGGCACAATGACGATCAGTTCTGCCACGTTCACGTGGCTTGCGGGCGACGTCCAGGGAACCGAAGGTTCGTATGTTTCTGCTGAGTTAGAGGGCGGTATCTGGATAGAAAAAGGTGGGTCGATACCTTCCGGACATTCCGGCACAATAAACCTCTTCGACACTCCGTACAACACAAGTTACACGTGGGGACCGCCGGACGCCCTTCCCATCGAGCTAGCTTCATTCACTGCGAGCTCAGTCAGCAACAACGTCTCGATTCAGTGGTTGACTGTCAGTGAAACGAACACGCAGGGCTACTTTGTCGAGCGCCGGAACGGGAACGCAGGGGCATTCACGACAGTAAGCGGCCTCATCAAGGGGGCAGGAATGTCGCTCGAGTTGCATAACTACGCATGGACCGACAAGGGCGTTCCCAATGGAACGTACAACTATCGTCTCCGTCAGGTTGACATGACAGGCAGCGAAACGTACTCCAACGTGATCACGGTCGACGTAGCGACGTCGGTGCTCGGCGTCCGTGAAGAACGTGGAATTCCGTCACAGTTCAAGCTGCTGCAGAATTTCCCGAATCCGTTCAACCCGGCAACCGACATCAAGTTCTGGATTAAGGATGCGGGGATGACCACGTTGAGGGTTTATAACGCTCTCGGACAGGAAGATGCAACGTTGGTGAACGAGCCGATGCAGCCCGGACGCTATGTAATCACATGGGATGCAAGTGCAATGCCAAGCGGCGTGTATTTCTATCGCCTCTCGAACGGCACAAACATTGACGTGCAGAGGATGTTGCTACTCAAGTAAGTTTACAGCACTGCAACTGGTATCGAGAACGTATTTCCTAAGCGGAACGTGCTCTGAGAGCTTTGCAACAACCGTCGGTAGGGGTCAGCAGATTGGCCAACATAGAAATGATCGCCTCGCTGGGACTGCAAAACATACACAAAAAACGGCATGGAAATGCTCCCCTTGTCTCCTCCGTTGGCCCTTCGAGTCGTCCCTCTTGTGGGGCTCCGCAGGCAAGACTCGAGCTTGCTTCCCGTCCCGATCAAGAATCGGAACGGGAGAACAGCCGGATGCTCATACGATAATTTCCCCCTCGATCAGTCTACGAATCTTTTCCTTGCTCTTCCAGTCCTTGATCATTTTTTCCACTTTGATCGTTTCTTGCCGTGACTGGTATTCTTTCAGATAAAGTATAGCCCACGGCCGATACCGTGAGGTATAGCCTTTTTCGATCGTGTTATGGAATTCGAGGCGCCTGTGTGGATTCCGTGATTGCCCGATATAGTACTTATCGGAATCTGTTGAATGAAGGATGTATACCCAATAAGACATGCTTCAACCTCCCCGTGCTATGAACAAACGCTCCGCATGATAGACGAAGTCAGAACCTTCTTTATGACCAATCCACGATATTCCCTCAGGACGAAATATTACCCCACGCCTTAGCTCACTATTTCAAAAGACGGATCAATGCCTCCAACTTGGAGCAGCCCATTCGACTGTGAGGATATATTATGATGATGTCAAAAAAGAAATCTGTCAGAACGACATTATTTGATCCGTACTGGTCCCTAAGGTGGAAACAATGAAAACGACCTTGATCCGTACTACTCCCCAACATTTTTGAGTGCTTGGATTAATGAATTAGTGAAATTGAATCGGAAATGAGAAAGAGTGCTCTTCAAAGAAAGAAACACACTTTCAAAAGGGCGCTATGTAATTTTGACAGTCACGATTTGAGAACAAACTCAGCTGCAGATGGTCTTTTGAAAAAGCGATCGAGTTCTCAATTGATCGGACAATTCCATGAAAAAGAGAACCGACCCTACCCGGGGATGGGAGATTGGGTTGGGATCCATGTGCAATGAACGCTCATTCTAGCAGTATGTCCTTATTTACCTATCCAGCCCGAATCCTATGTCCCCATCTTTGCTGAATTTGACACGAAAACGGCCACCCGAGGTAGTGTACCTTCGCCTTTGTTCTTTGATTTGCTATTGCTTTAGAAAGACAGTAGATTGTTCGCATAAGTTTGACATAGGTTATTGAAGCGCCTGGGGTGTTGCTCTTCCATGACCTGATAGAGAACAAAGGTTTCATTTCTGCTTTTCCCTACCAAGCCAGAATTGCGCACATCGGAGCCTTTCAACACAAAAGAGTTTGAGTATCCTAAATACTATCTCTTCATCTACGGTCCAGATTTGTCCGAAAAGAAACACTTACAATGACTGATGTAATTGAGAAAACGGAATCAGTAGCGTCCTTTGAACATTTGACCCCTTATGAACGCACGCATTCGCTCGATCTCGCTTGGAATAACACGGAGCCGATATATGGAAAGGAATATGATCTGCGTAAACTGGGCGTTAATTGGGTTAACGAACGATATGATGTTTGGCTTTCTGAATCGGTAGCAAAGGCGAAACAAAAAACAATAAAACGTTTCGGTCTAGAGAACAAACCGATCGAATACAATACTTTGGTATATTCACGGACATCATCACCGTCGGATATGCCTCCGGCAAATACAGACATCGCAATCATAGCGCTGGGTCCGTCGCTCATTATTCGCAGGGGATTCATTTTAGACGCTAAGTCAACATCATATGCAAGTGCATTGTCATTTCGGGTTGTTGTCAACACAGAAATGCTGCCATCAGAAAATGAATTCAATTACTCAGATATTATCGGTGTTGATTATGAAAGAAGATATTATAAAGGACCCGGACCACGTCCGCTATCCGATGGTAATTTTGTCTTACGCCTAGCCGATGGAACCAGTTGGGAATTTCGATTCAATGAAACAGGGATACGGAAAGTACTCGAAGCTATAAGGGAAAGAATCGCTTCATTGGATGAAAAAGATACAGTGAGCAAAAATGCATTCGGTAATAATATTCGGTACAAGTAGAACCTATTCTGCCACAGCTTCAGTTGCGCTTCTACGACCTGATAGAGAACCACTTTCGCTACCAAGCCAGAATGGCGCACATCAAAGCCTTGTCGCACAAAATAACTTGATTATTATAGATACTATCTCGGGGATTAACATGCTCATTTCGTGTATACTTTGAACGACATTTCTAAGACATGAAAATGGGCCACTTAATCAGGCTGTTTTTCTGTGCAGCATTGCTTCAAGGAACCTTCCTGTATTCCCAGACGGGATCCTCTCCAAAATGGATCACTGGTAAAGGTTGCGCACAAGGAACTGACCTTGATGCAGTGCGCGCAAAAGCACTGCAAGCGGCGCGTGCCGACGCAATGAAAAAGGCAGGCATTGTCGTTAAGGCTGAAGATGTTCTTATTAAATCAGAATCAAATCGAACGCTAACCGATTTCTTTACCGAGTTTGCTGAAGTTCACACACGTGGCTTGATTCTCGACGAGCGGAACGTTGTAGAGGCAAAATACTTCAGCGGTTCTGAAGATGCCGTCGAAATTGGAGATAGCGTAACATTGGAGGCGCTCATAGGGATTCTTCCAGGTGACCCCGATCCAGGCTTTGAAGTATCGTTGGAAACAAATCGAGAAGCGTATCAAGAGGATGAACCTGTGGTCCTGAAAGTATCTTCGACACGGGACGGGTACCTTACTCTTTTTTCAATAGAGAATGACTCTCTGACAGTCCTTTTTCCCAATAGCCTAAGTTCCAGTAATCTCATTAAAGCTCAGACACCGTTGACATTTCCGCCTCCTGATCTTTACAGTTTGCGATTGAAGGCAATTCCGGGAAAGACAAAGTCTGAGATAACATTCGTTGCAATTGTTTCAAAGGGTAATGTTCCATTTTCTCCCATTGATGAAGCGAAATTCGAGGGCAATCATCTAAAGCTCAAGCAAGCGATGCTGACACGTTATGCAAATTGGCTGTACAAGATACCGATTGATAGACGAAGCTCGGATGTGAAGGAAGTGCAAGTAGTCCGAAAGGAAAAATGATGACAAGAATGCCGATGAAGATAGGCACGAACTTTAGTTCCTGACACGAATGAATTTGCAGACAAATACTTCAATATCAGAGGAGTTCTGTATAGAAAGAGGTTCTTTATGAGAGTTCTATATTGCTTCACCCTCATTGTTATTATCTCCTCCTATGGTTTTTCTCAAAAGGTGTCTAATGTCAGCCACGAGTTGGAAGGGGACAACATCATCATCTCCTACGACCTGGAAGGAGATGCCGATGCAAACTATAACGTTTCTGTCGTTCTACGGAGAGAGGAGTACTCCGGGTTCCAAATCATTCCCAAGAGTGTGAGCGGTGACATCGGCGAAGGTAAATTCGTTGGCAAGCAGCGAAAGATCGTCTGGGATGTTTCAAAAGACTACCGCATCGACCCGGAAGTCTCGGATTATTATTTTGAGGTGAAAGCGACTATCGTGAGCGGCGGAATCCCCTGGTATTACTTCGCGGGAGGGGCTGTACTCGGCGGTGGCGCTGCGGCTTTGCTGTTGCTGAAACCGCAGGAGACGAACTCTTCTGTACGGGTACCTATCGGTTCACCGCCGCTAAGACCCTGAAGGACAAGACGAAGAGGAGATGCTATGAAAACACTTTGTATGGTTCTGTTACTTACTGTGACAGCTTTTGCACAGGAGAACGTTGGCAGGAGCAAGCCAGGAAGGCTTGTACCCAAGAAGGAACTTCCTGTTTCAGTTTCTCCTTCCAAGACAGAACCCGGGAAGATGGAATACTACACCCCGTTTCTGGTTGCAAATCTCACCTATACAGATCCATCGGGTAACAATTTTTTGGATGCCAACGAGGAGTGGCAGGTAATCTTGTCCCTAAAAAACATTGGTAAAATGACCGCCGAGCGATGCGATATTAAGTTGCTTTCTTCTCCGGACGATCCAAATCTCTCAATCTCCGGCATGTCGCTCGTTAAGAAGATCGATCCCGGAGAAGAAAGGTTTGACACCATGAGAATCAAGGCAAACGAGGACATTCAGACAGGGCAAAGAAAATTCACGCTGCAGGTAAAAGAGAAGAACGGGTTTGACCTCGACCCGGAAAAGATTCTGATTGTCCCGACTCGCGAGTTCCAGCCTCCAAAATTGGAAATCGTGGACTACGGTATCGACGACCTGAACAGAAACCTGAAGATTGAAGAGTTCGAAAAGGTGGATGTCACCGTGCGCATACAGAACAGAGGAGAGAATGTTGCGAAGAACGCTAAAGCATATATCACACTCGGCGAGAATGTCGTTGCCTTAGATGTTCCAACTGAGTATCCGTTGGGAGATCTGAAATCCGGGGAGTACAAAGACATTAAAGCTACTATTGCGACCAATGCACGAGCGACAGAAGTCAAGATCGATGTTGCAGCTAAAGAGCAGACTGGAAAATACTCTGCATACAGAACGATCAACCTGCCGTTCGATCAAGTCCAGAAAAAATCGGACGAAATCATTGTTGCCAAAGGAGAGGAAAAGGGCATCGTTGTGCCGGAAGCAACATTGGCTAAACTGGATATCGCCGAGAACATCCCCGTTGCCGCTGAGAAGAAAGACAATGCCGTCGCTGTCATCATAGGCAACAAGGATTACACTGCTGCACCGACTGTTGAGTTTGCCCTGAACGATGCGGCAATTGTCAGAAATTACGTCATTAGTGCTTTCGGCTATCGAGAAGAAAACATCATCTATTTGGAAAACGCAAAGCAGTCGGATTTGGTGAGTGTGTTTGGCAATGAGCAGAACTACAAGGGCAGGCTGTACGACTACTCAAAGAAAGGCTTGAGTGAAGTATTTATTTACTACAGCGGACACGGAGCTCCCGATCCCGACTCGAAGCAAGGTTATCTGGTTCCGGTTGACTGCGACCCAAACCGTGTGTCTCTCAACGGCTATTCTTTGAGTCTGTTGTACCAGAATCTTGACAAGACTGCAGTCGAAAAGCAACTGAAGCAAGTAACGATTGTTCTCGATGCGTGTTTCTCAGGCAGAAGCGAGAAAGGAAGTTTGTTGACGAACGTGAGCCCGGTCTATGTAGTTGTTGAGAAGCAGGGGATGACGTATCCCAATGCGAGTATATTTACAAGCGCCACGGGCGACCAGGTGAGCACGTGGTACACCGAAAAGAAGCAGAGCCTGTTCACGTACTTCTTCCTTCGCGGACTGAAGGGAGAGGCGGACCTGAACAAGGATGGCAAGATTACAACACTGGAATTATACCAATACACTGCCGACGAAGTAAACGGTGTGCCATACTGGTCGAGAAGGCTCAACCCAGGCAGGACACAAACGCCGACGTTCAGCGGGAAAGATGTTGAGATAGAGAAATGAAACGATAAGGAGATTCACTGTTCGATACTATTTACACTCTCTGCGATTAGAAGTATAACCGCAAAGCACGCGAAGGAACGCAAAGGAATGATAGGCTGACACCATAACGAGATTAGAAGTTATCATGAGACGATTGATACTGGTTACCATAGTGGTTCTCGTACTTGGAAGCGTGTGCGGGAATAACGCGCTTGCCCAAAACCTCGGTGAGTACAAACCCGACGCTAACACCGTTCTTCTTCTTCACATGAACGAAACCAGCGGTTCAACGGTGAGCGATGCAAGCGGGAACGGACATACGGGTACATCCCATGGTGCAACAATTGTTTCCGGAAGATTTGGCAATGCAAGGAGTTTCAACTACAACACACCGATTACTCTTGGCAACACGCTCTTTTCTTCTCCGCCTCCGCAACAGACAATTGAAGCGTGGGTTAAGGTTACCGATTGGAGTCCAGGGATGGGACTTATCTATTACAACGGAAATGATGGAGAGGTAGAACTTGGAACTTCGCCTGATTCGGCAATATTTTTGATGGTGCTCATTTCCGGAGGTTGGCCTAATGCAGGTTATGGAAAGCTACAGACAGGTGTTTGGTACCACGTTGCCGCACAAGTTGACTTCACCATTCGGAAAGAGCGTTTGTATATCGATGGTGTTCTTCAAAAGGAGACGGATCTGCCGAGTGGAACTTGGAGTTCCTATGGACCTAGTGGTGGCTATCCGCCTACCATAGGTTCTTACAACAATGGGACGTTCTTCTATGGGCTGATAGGATGTGTAGACGAGGTGCGAATATCGAGTATGATTCGTTCTCCTGAGGAATTCGATCTCCAGCTTCCACCGAAAAACCTCACTGCTACCCCCGCAGGCTCTGCAGTCAATCTTGCGTGGCAAAACAGCGGAGGTGCAGTGCCTCTTATGAGATACAAGGTTTACCGCGGGACAGATTCTACAAATGTTTCTTTCATCGACTCAACAACAAACACAACCTATCAGAACGCAGGACTGAATCTTGCGACTACATACTATTATCGTGTTAGCGCAGTGGACTCGACGGGCTTTGAGGGAGCGAAGAGTTATGCGGTGAGTGCAACAATCCCCGCCACTTCTCCCGCAGCTCCGACACTTTTCTCTCCTCCCAACGGCGCAACAAACCAGTCTACAACGCTTACGTTACGATGGAATCCATCGCCTACAGCATCCTCCTATCGTGTCCAGGTAGCAACCGACTCCGGTTTTGTGAGTGGGATTGTTCTTGATGATTCGACAGTCGTGGATACATTTAGAACCGTGAGTGGTCTACTGACCAGTACAGAATACTACTGGCGCGTGAATGCGAAGAATGCTGGTGGCACAAGCGCGTGGTCGAGTGTGTGGAGCTTTACAACTACCTCAACATACTATGGTGAGTATAAACCAGACGGGAATACTGTATTACTTCTTCATATGGACGAGACCAGCGGTTCAACGTTGAACGATGCGAGCAGTTATGCTAACAACGGCACGGCAACAGGGACAGCAATTGTGAATGGAAAATTTGATCTTTGTAGAGACTTTGTTCATCCAAGTATTCAATATATCACTGTTCCGCTAAGTGCTTCTCTAAAACCAACGTCATCCTTCACAGTTGAGTCATGGATTAAGCCTGCGTTTAATTATTATGGCAGTATTGGGGGACAGTCACCAGTCATTATGTCAACAAATGGTAATTGTAGCGGGTATGGCTGTGGTGGATATAATCTGATGATGTTCGATCCGAATCAGGTTCCATCGAAAAATAACTTTTCTTTTTCGGTATATATGACTGGCGGTGCGAAGATAGTTCACTCGGTCAGTTTATTTGATTCTCTTCATTGGTTTCATGTTGCAGGGGTATATACTACTGATGGAGTGAATTCATCCATCAAGATCTTAATCAACGGGAAAATGGAAGACTCACTCTATGTTCCAGGGCAAGTAATTTCATATGCCGGTGCGACTACAAGTCTTTATGTTGGGAATGAGGTTTTAAGATTGGATGGTTACCGCCAATTCTGGGGATTAATGGATGAAATTCGAATATCAAAAGTTGCACGGGCATCTGAGGAATTTAACCTGCAACTTCCACCCAAAAATCTTACAGCCACGCCTTCTGGCACAACAATAAATCTCAGTTGGCAAAACGGCGGTGGAGCGGTACCGCTCATGCGCTACAAGATTTATCGCGGTACAGATTCAACTTCTCAACTACTCATCGACTCAACTACTCAGCTACTTTATACTAACTCAGGCCTTTCTGCCGGCACGATATATTCTTATCGTGTCAGCGCGGTGGACTCGACAGGATTTGAGGGAGCGAAGAGCTATGCGGTGAGTGCAACTACGGCAGCGACTCCTTCTCCTCCTACTATTACTTCTTTCTCTCCAACTTCCGGTCCTATCGGCACAACCGTTACTATAACTGGCACAAACTTTAACGCAACGTCTGTGGCAAATAAAGTCTATTTTGGAGCGGTGAAGGCGACAGTGTCAACCACCAGCTCGACACAGTTGACGGTAACAGTTCCTGTCGGTGCAACCTTTGCATCAATTACCGTTACCGATACAACCACAGGATTAACCGCATACACGAATGCTCCATTTATTGTGACGTTTACAAGTTCGCGCGTTATTGATGCTTCATCGTTTGCTTCAAAGGTCGATTATTCAACGACAGTGATGTATCCTGGGGGCGTTGCCATCGGTGACATGGATGGGGACGGCAAGTCTGATATCGTGGTGGCAAATGAAGAAGCCAATACTCTTTCGATCTTCAGGAACACAAGCACGACCGGGTCCATTGCGCTTGCTTTGAAAGTTGACTTCGTGACCGGACAGGCTCCAATCGGTCTTGCCACAGGTGATTTTGACGGAGACGGGAAACCCGACTTAGCTGTTGCAAACGATCAAAGCAGCACGGTTTCCGTTTTCAGGAACACAAGCACTTCCGGGTCGATAACGTTTGCTTCAAAGGTTGACTTCACGACAGGAACCGGTCCTTGGAGTACGGCCATTGGCGACCTGGATGGGGACGGCAAACCCGACTTAGTTGTTGCAAATGCCCCAGGCAGTACTGTTTCAGTCTTCAGGAACACAAGCACTTTCGGCTCTATCACGTTTGCTTCAAAGGTTGATCTTCCGCTCGCATCGGGTGGTATTATAGTTGCCATAGGCGATATAGACGGAGACGGCAAACCCGATGTAGTTGTTGCAACCGGCGGCCACGCTATTGAAGTTTTCAGGAACACAAGCACTTCCGGGTCGATAACGTTTGCTTCAAGGCTTGATTTCGCCGTGGGAAGCCAAACCTCCGGTGTCGCCATTGGAGATATGGATGGAGACGGGAAGCCTGACCTAGTTGTTACATACGCGCTTATCGATACCGTTTCCATCTTGAGGAACACAAGCACTTCCGGCTCCATCACGTTTGCTTCAAAGGTTAACTTTCCGACGGTAGCAGTTGGACTTAGTGTTGCCATTGTCGATGTGGATGGAGACGGTAGACCAGACTTGATTGTTGGAAACAATGTTGACAGTGTTTCGGTCTTCAGGAACACAAGCACTTCTGGGTCGATAACGTTTGCCTCAAAGGTTGATTTCACGACGGGAGGCACACCTGTTGCTGTTGCCGCCGGCGATGTGGATGGAGACGGCAAACCTGATTTGGTCGTTGGAAACCAAAACAGCAAAACTGTTTCAGTTTTACGCAATACTGTAAGTTCGCTAGCTGCACCCACGCTTGCTTCTCCCACCAACGGCGCAACCAATCAGCCAATATCTCTCGCGTTGAATTGGCATCCATCTGCAGGTGCTATATCGTACAGAGTCCATGTGGCAACGGATTCCAATTTTGTTTCGGGAATTTTTCTCGACGACTCGACAGTTCTGGACACGTTCAAGAATGTGACTGGGTTACTGACTGGAACGAAATACTACTGGAGAGCAAACGCAAAGAATGGAGTCGGCACAAGCGAGTGGTCGAGCGTGTGGAGATTTGCAACTGCCTCAATATTCTACGGTGAGTATCAGTCCGATGCCAACACAGTTTTGCTTCTCCACATGGACGATACCAGCGGCTCAACCGTAGTCGATGGCAGCAGCAATGGCAAAAACGGCACGGCAACCGGGACAACGATTGTGGATGGAAGGTTTGGAAAAGCACGTAAATTTTCCTCCATCGGTGACGTGGTGGAGATAGACCGGTCTTTGCTGAAACTTCCTGTTTTTACCGCAGAGGCTTGGGTATATCTTGATGGGTATGCTAATCAAATTGGACATACAATTTTAAGCAACCTTCATTCT
>Ga0209777_10007763_pt1 | contig 11841 bp, 10 predicted proteins | sample FrelakmetHBP12HB_FD_187147 | JGI IMG/M metagenome (GOLD analysis project Ga0209777, IMG submission 187147) | Freshwater lake sediment microbial communities from the University of Notre Dame, USA, for methane emissions studies -HBP12 HB (SPAdes)... | ecosystem: Environmental > Aquatic >... | reverse complement strand
ATGCGCTGCGGCTCGTCGATGCTGATGCCGAGTACTTTGCCTTCGTAGCCGAAAACCCGTTTACCCAGCACCAATCCGGCCTGCGTCCCGCCGGAGGAGGATGCAAAGACGATCCAATCGACCTTGACCTTCTGCCCGACAAATTCCTCCATCGCAAAAACGTAGCCCAGAGCTCCGGTCGGGCTGGATCCGCCGTAGGGGACGAGATAAGGCTTCTTACCTTGTGCAGAAGTGTGCTCAAAGGTTTCCTGCAAGACAGCGTCGCGGCGGGATTTTTCCGTCCAGATGATCTCAGCCCCAAAGAGCTGGTCAAGCAGCAGGTTGGCACTGGCTTGCACGGGAGGTTGTCCAACCAGCACGAGAATGCAGTTAAAACCGAATTTAGCTGCTGCAGCCGCCGTCTGGCGGCAGTGGTTGGACTGCAGCGCCCCGGCGGAAAGCAGTGTGTCCGCCCCCTGGGCCTGAGCCTCGGCCACCAGGAACTCCAGTTTGCGGGTCTTGTTGCCGCCGAAAGCGAGACCGGTCTGGTCGTCGCGCTTGACGAGCAGAGGTGGGGCGTTTAAGACTGCGGATAAACGTGGGAGCGGTTCAATGGGGGTAGGAAGATGGGCAAATCGAAGGCGGGGTATCATATTTATTCTCCACGAAGTCCCTGCCGCGTGCGGGCTTTGCCGCGCACCCGCATGATATCCATGACGCGCGGCAGAACTTCCGTATACATCTTATACAGCATTGGGTTCGGGGTGAAATCCCACGCCCCGATGGTGCGGGAAACGGTTCCGCCCAATCCCTCCTTGAAGCGGAACACGCCCCACAATCCGTCGCTCTCGTTAAACTCATCCGGCGCTCCCCACAGGTTGTAAATCTTGCAACCCAGCGCCTTTGCCCGCCGCATAGCTTCCCACTGGAGCAGGTAGTTTGGCATTTTCTCGCGGGCTGTCTCGCGCGACATCCCAAAGAGATAGATCGCCTGCCCTACGAAATAGAACATCGAGACCGCCCCCACCGGTTCGCCGTCCACTTCGGCGATCAAAGATTCTGTGAAAGGTTGAAGAGTGGAGGCGGAAGGGGAAACACCCATGAAACTGTGCCAGACAGTCTGGTAGTAGCCTTCCTCCCGGATCAGGAAACCGTCCCGCACCGACGTTTCTGCGTACATGCGGTACAGCAGCGGCAGATCATCCACCGTCCCGACCCGCACCGTGACGCCCTTCTTCTGCGCCAGGCGGATGTTGTAGCGCGTCTTCTGCTTCATGCGCCTCAGCAGTTCGTCTTCAGACGGGGCCAGGTCTATCAGGACGGTGTTGCGGAACTGAATCTGGTCCTGCGAAAATTTCCACCCCCTCCGTTCCAATTCGGACCGGGCAGCCTGCCCATCCTTAAACTCAATTGCCTCTTCCGCCCCTGGCACGCCTGTTCCCAGTACCACATCCGGATCAAGTTTGATAAAGATGGCACCCTGGCGTTTTGCGAAGGCATACAGATCGTCCAGCACGCAGGCGCACAGCGCGGCATCAGCCCAGTCCATGAGTGGACCTTTCGGGATGTACAGGACGCACATCTTTTTTGCGAACCCGCCGACCGGGATGCCACGCTTGAGCACCATCGCAGCCGCGACAGGCTTTCCCATGCCATCCTGCCAGACGAACGGCATGGCCTGCCAACCGTATTTGGCCTTGACTTGCGACCACTCCCAGGTCTGCAAGAGATGGGCGAGGGGCAGGGAAGCGATAAGTTCGTTCCAAGATTGGGGTGTACAGGTGAACGGGATCATGCTGTCAGTCCGCGCCGGAACCGGAGAAACGCCACCGGTAGAGCTTGTAGAGCAGGGGGTTGTAGACCCGGTCCATGGTTGGGATGGCGTGTTTGACCGAGCCGCCGAAACCGCGTTTGAATCGGTACACGCCCCACAGGCCGTCCTCGCGTGCCTCGGCCTCGTCTTCGTCAATATCTTTTGCTTCGTCGGGGATACCCCACATATCGTATTCTTCGCAGCCCCGGGCGTGCGCCCAGCGGATAGCCTCCCATTGCAGAGGATAGGTGGCCTTGCGGTTGCGTTCTTCGTCGGAGGAGGCACCGTAGAAATAGTAAGCCTGTTTTCCATGGGCAAATACCATCAGGGTTGCCAGCGTGCGCCCCTGGAAATCGGCCACAAAGAGTTCGCACATCCCTTTGGGATAAAAGAGTTCATAAGCGCGGCGGTAATATTCCTTTGAATGGACGTGGAATTCCTCGCGCTGCCCGGTAACGGTCACTACCCGGTAGAAGTTCTCGATGTCGTTCGAAGGTTGGACAACCACTTCCTTGCGTCCTGCCAACCGGATGTTGTAACGCGTCTTCGGCTTCATGCGGTTGAAGACTTCATCTTCGCTACCGTGCAGGTCAATGACCAAGGTGGTGTGCGGCTGGATGTGCTGGGGGCTGGGTACGAACGCCTGCCTGTTGAAAACGGACTGCTGAGACTCCCCTTCCCAGCCGTCCGGTTCGACTTTCAAGAAGACGGCGCCGCGCGAGCGGCAAGCCTGGTCCACTGTGGACCAGAAATCGGGCCCGGGTGTGGAGGCAGTCACCGGTCCCTTGGGCACGTAGGCGAAGGTAAATCCCAGCGGCAGGCGTCGGAAAAGGATTTGTGCCCCGGTTCCCCCATCGACGATGTGCACTGCCTCCCATCCAAAAGCGGATTTCAGTTCGCCCCATTCGCCCGATTGCAGGAGATGGGCAGCGGAGTGTTTCGTCAGGAAGGCGTTCCATTCGGGGAGACTGATCTCGGGCATGGGGTAGGACTCAAACAATCAGACGAGCGAGTTCGGCTCCGGCGGTGGGGTGACCCGCAGGCTCCCGTCGGGAATGATCTCATCGAGCAGGGAAATGATGGCAGAAGTTTCGCCCTCTTTGGACAGATGGTTCAGTTCCTCCACGGTGCGGGACAGTTTGGGCGGGATGTTTGACTCCTCAGCCTCGACGCGGAAGATATCCGGGTGGGTTGTTTTCTGATACTCGGTACCTTCTTCCCACAGATCCTCACTCAATTTCTCACCAGGAAGGATGCCGGTGAAGATAATTTCAATATCCTTGCCGGGCTCAAGCCCCGAAAGGCGGATGAGGTCCTCAGCCAAATCCAGGATGCGGATCTGCTGACCCATGTTGAGCAGGAAGACTTCACCGCCCTGACCCATGGCAGAGGCCTGGAGCACCAGGTGGACTGCTTCCGGAATGGTCATGAAGTAGCGCTTCATATCCGGATGATAGATCGTTATCGGACCCCCATGGGCGATCTGCCGTTTGAATTTCGGGACGACGCTACCGCGGCTGCCCAGCACGTTCCCGAAGCGGACCACGGAAAAAGCCCGTCCAGTACGGTGGGCGGCATCCAGCACGATCATTTCAGCGATACGTTTGGTGGCGCCCATCACGTTTGCCGGGCGGACGGCTTTATCGGTGGAGATCATCACCAAGCGTTCGGTGTCGGCCGCACTGGCTGCCTGACAAACGTTGCGCGTCCCAACCACATTGTTGGTAATGGCTTCCTCAACGTTGATTTCCATCAACGAGACATGTTTGTGCGCGGCGGTATGGATGACCACCTGTGGGCGGAATTTGTTGAAGATGCTTTCCAAACGGGGCAGATCGCGAATGTCGGCAATCACCGGCTGGAGCGGCATGGCCGGGAAGTCCTCCTGCAATTCCAACATGACTTCGAAGATACTGTTTTCGCCATGACCCAGCAGGATGAGCATCTGTGGCCCCCAGCGGGCAATTTGATGGCAGATCTCTCGTCCGATCGAGCCGCCAGCACCGGTGACGAGTACCCGTTTCCCGGTCAATGCCGCGCCAACCAATTCATCCTGGATCTGGGCCGGTTCGCGTCGCAGCAAGTCGGTGATGTCCACTTCGCGCAGGCGGTTTACGCTGACCTTGCCGCCGATCAGTTCGAACAGCCCCGGCATCGTGCGGAACGGCACACCTTTCAAGCGACAGATGTCCGCCACCATGCGGACGACCTTGCCGCCCGCGCTGGGGATGGCGATGATGACTTCGCTCACGCGGCGGCGGTCGAGGGCACGGCCCAGGTCATTCAGTTTGCCCACCACCGGTACACCATGGATCTGGCGACGCTGTTTGGCAGTGTCATCGTCCAGGTAGCCCACCGGGTGCAGGCCAAGCTGTGGGTTACGTTGCATTTCGCGCACCACCAGTGCCCCGGCGTCCCCCGCACCGACGATCAGCACCCGCTTGGTATTGCGAGGCAGCGGTTTGGTGCTTGCAATGCGTGCCTCGGCGATCAGGCGCAGCGAGAAGCGGAAACCTCCGATGCACACCAGCGAGAGCAGCCAGTCGATGATCAGGACAAAGCGCGGGAAGCCGATGAAGACCCGCGCCGTAAGCAAGGCGATCATGATTGCCGAGACCGCTGCGGATGCAACCGTCACGGCGACGCTGATCAGTTTTAACTCATTGGTGCTGGCATACGCCCACAGGCGGCGGTACAAGCCGAAGAAGTAGTAGATGATCGGTTTGAGCAGCAAGCTGATGGCGATCATCCAGTAGGCGGATGGCAGATAGAAATAGAAATAGGAGCCTTCCAACCGTAAGGCGTAAGCGCCCAACACGGCGATCACTGTCAGGAGGATGTCAACCAGGAGCATATACAGGTTGCGGATCTGAAAACGAGGTTTTACTTTCATCTGCTTTTCATCCATTCCACGGTTTGTGCCAGGCCTTTTGCCAGGGACGTTTCCGCCCGGAAGCCCAGCGCACCAGCCGCTTTCTCAGGACTGCCCGCCGATCGGTAGATATCGCCCGGGCGGGGTGCTTCAAAGCGGACCTCAGGCTGGCGCGGCGAGATTTCGCTCAACTCTTCCAACAGGTCGAGCAGGTTGGTTTCGCGCCCGGTGCAAATGTTGAAAGCTTCACTTGCCGCATCCGATTCGGCGGCCAACAGATTGGCACGCACCACATCTTTGACGAAGATGAAATCGCGGCTTTGTCTCCCATCGCCGTAGATGATGATCGGCTCACCGGCCGCCAGCCGGCGCACGAAGATGGGGATGGCGGCAGCGTAATCTGAATCGGGGCGCTGGCGCGGCCCGTAGACGTTGAAGTAACGCAGGGCTGTCACTGGCAGACCCAGGGTCCGCGTGTAGAGGCGGGCGTAGAGTTCGTCCACCTGCTTGGACAACGCATAAGGGGAAAGCGGACTGAGCGGAGTCTCCTCGGTGGTCGGGATGACATCGGTATCGCCATAGACCGCCGTACTCGAGGACAGCACCACCTTGCGGGCACCTGCCCGGCGGGCCGCTTCCAGCAGGGTTACCGTCCCGCCCACGTTAACGGAGAAACAAGTTTCCGGGTCCGACATGGATTGCGTAACGGAGATGAAGGCTGCCAGATGGAAGACCAGTTCCACATCCTGCACAGCAGCCTTGACGGTCCCCGCCTCGCGCAGGTCTCCTTCCAGGACTTCCAAATTACCAGGGAGGCTTTCCAGGTTTTCGCGCGTGCCGGTGGTGAAGTTATCCAGCACGCGTACGGTATCGCCGCGTCGCAGGAGTTCCTCCACGATATGCGAGCCAATGAACCCGGCCCCGCCAGTGACGAGTGTGCGCATCCGCTATCGGCCTCGGAAAGCGAGCACCTGGGTGAAGGTGCGCAACAGGATCAACATGTCCATCAGCATGTTGCGGTGCTTGATATAGTAGAGGTCAAATTCGAGTTTGATCGCCATTTCTTCGACCGTGGCATAATAACTGTAATTAACCTGCGCCCAGCCGGTCATGCCCGGCTTGACCAGCAGGCGCGCCCGGTAGAAGGGGATTTGTTTCTGGAACTCGGCAATCCATTCGGGACGCTCAGAACGCGGTCCTACCAGACTCATCTCGCCGCGCAGCACGTTCAGAAATTGCGGAAGTTCGTCAATGTGGGTGCGGCGCAGGAAATTGCCAAAGCGTGTTATACGGATGTCCTTTTTTTGCGTGAGTTGCACTTTGCCGTCTATTTCGGCATCCTGGCGCATGGTACGGAACTTGTTTATTAGATATGGCTTGCCACCCTTGCCGGAGCGAACCTGCCTGTACATGACCGGCCTGCCACTTTCCAACAAAACCAAAACAGCGACAACCGGGTAAACAACGGCACAAATCCCAAGCCCAACCAGCCCACCGAGGATATCCATCAGTCGTTTGCCTGCCTCGTAGAAACCACCGACGCGCGTCTCGTTTACGAAGGAACGGATAAGCCAGTCCGATTCCAGGTGGTGAACGGGAACGCGCCCCAGCAGTTCCTCGTACACGGTGGGCATGGGCACCACTTCCACCCCGCTCTCCTGGGCATCCAGGATGGTTTGGAAGGTCCCACCTTTCATCTCGCCGGAGACGGCGATGATGATTTCAGTGACAGCCTCGGTTTCAACGGTCTCGAGCAGGCGATCATTTCCGGCCAGGATGGGGAATCCATCCACTGTCTTCCCGATCTTCTCCGGGTCGTCGTCCATGAAACCGACCAGCAAGAAAGGCTGGGGACGCAGGTCCTTATATGCCTGAGCGATGGTTTCCCCGGCTTTTCCTGCCCCAATGATCAACACCCGGCGCAGGAAAGCCTGGGCGGTAAAAATCCGGATATAAACCAGACGCCAGAGAAAAGTCAGGACGGATGCGAAAACCAGAAAAAAGCCGATACCCAAACGCGGCAATGAGCCTTGAGGTGAAATAAGGTAAATCAGGGCGTAGAAGAACAACCCGGCCAGCGCGGCAATGGCGATCCCGCCGGATGTCTGGCGCAGGTTCTTGGCGCGGTGCAGGTCGTAGAGTTCGACCAGCAACACCATCCAGATGATCGGAAGTAAGAAAAACCAAGGTTCAACGCGCTGTTTAAGGAAATCCAGCGAGAATTTCAGCCAGTCATACTTTTGCCCCCAGAAATATAAACCGCCAAAAAGAGCCAGTACCGAGACAAACAGATCACCAAGCAGCAGAATGGTACGTTGCTCGCGCGGTCGGACACGCCAGCTGTTTAGTCTGGGACGTGAAAGCGGTCGCATCATTTCTTCTCCGGGTCGTGTTTGGTGAATACTCCCCTAATCATACTCCATAAAAAGCCCGCACCCCAGAAAATGTGCATGCAGGAAATTGCCGGCGGCAGACCAAAAAACAAGGAAAAATCCTTCTGTTTGAATGCGGCCAGGATCCCCGCGGCGATCAGCGCGAACGCGTAGACAATGATTTCGGCAGCCAGCAGGACCCGAAACAGGGGCAGGAAGATCCCCGGGATTCCCAAACCGACGAGACTGAGCACGAACAGCGGTGGGAGTCCCTGCCGCCAGCGCAGGGTATTGGGATAACGACGTAACATACGCCACTTCCAAAAACCATAGCGGAAGTATTGTTTTGCCAGTCCCGAAAACGTGGCCCGGGCGAAATACACCGAACGGATGGACGGATCGAGCCAGACTTTTCCGCCCGACTGGCGGATGCGGGTGTTGAACTCGTAATCCTCGTTGGTAAGCAGCGTCTCGTCGAAAAAGCCGACCAGCGCCAGTAGTTCCCGCTTGAAAGCCCCGAACGGCACCGTATCCACCGGCGCAGATTTCTCGGCATGACGATAGAGGGCGTCACCCGCGCCCAGCGGATGGGCGGCTGCAATGGCGATGGACCGGGCCACCCACGTCTCTGCGCCAGGGCGAATTTCCCACACACCGCCCACATTTTCTCCGAGACCAGCTTCCAGGTCTGCGATGCAATGCTCAATGTAGTCGGGATAAGGCATCGAGTGTGCGTCCAGGCGGACAATGACCTCCCCCTGGGCTTCTTTCAGGGCGCAATTCAGCCCGGCCGGGATGTGGCGCTTAGGATTATCCACAACGGCGATGTCCAGGTCCGGGTGGGAATCGGCAAAGGCCGCAATCTCCGCCCGTGTCCCGTCAGTGGATATGCCATCGGCAATAACCACTTCAAGATCGGCGCGCGGAAATGTCTGTGAGTAGATGGCCTCGAGCAGTTTGCGAATTGTGGTTTGCTCGTTAAAGCAGGGGATAATAATGGAGACAGAAGGCATGGTGGTTTTTGCAGTAACAGCAAGATCGTTACTTCGTTTTCCGCTTGGAGACAACTTTACTTGCCTCGGGCATCGTGAGCGGCAGGTTGATGGTGAAGGTGCTGCCCTTCCCCGGTTCGCTGCGAACGCTTATTTTACCACCTTGCGCCCCCACAATCTCTTTGACGATGGCCAGCCCCAGCCCGGCCCCATGCTTCCGGCCACCCGGGCGGGAAGGATCAGCCTGGTAGAACCGGTCGAAGATGTGCGGCAGGGCTTCGGTTGAAATCCCTGCGCCGGTATCTGCCACCTCCACCTGAACCCCGGAGCCAGCTTTCGCAGCCCGGAGTGTGATGCTGCCCCCGGCAGGCGTGAATTTCAAGGCATTATCCACCAGGTTGGTGAAAACCTGCGCCAGCCGGTCGCCGTCGCCGGTGATGGCCGGCAGGGCAGCGGTTTCCACGCGAATGTTCACTTTGCCGGCGCGTGCCTGCGGAGCGAACTTTTCGGTAATGTTATTGAGCAGGGCGGCCAGGTCCACCGGAGCACGCTGGAGGTCAAGCGTGCCGGCATCCAGGCGTGCAAGGTCGAGCAGGTCGAGCACCATGCGATGCATCCGTCCGGATTCGTCATAGATCACCTGCGCGGCCTGCTTCTGCGCTTCGGGCGTGCTGACAGTGCCGTCAAGCAGGGCCTGGGCGAAACCCTGGACGGAAGTCAGGGGCGTCTTCAGTTCGTGGCTGACGTTGGCAACAAACTCCCGCTGGGACTTTTGACTGGTTTGCACGCGCAAGTTCATCTCATTGAATGCCCGCGTCAACTCCTGGACTTCGTGCGGGCCGTGTGGTGCAATGGGCTTTGCCTCCGCTGACGGCATTCGCCGCGAAGCGGCCACCACCCGCTGAAGCGGGTCACCGATCCAGCGTGCCAGCCAGAATGCGACCAAAAGGGAGATGATAAGCGCGATAATACCCGCTCCCAGGACCGGGAGCACCAATTCATCGCTCAAGATGGTCAATAAGGGTACAGCCGGGCGAGGTACTGCGAGCAGGAGCCAGCGGCCATCACCTAGATGACGCAGCATGTAAAGCCAATAATTTCCCTGCGAGTCCCGGAGAATGGAGTAAGGCCGCAAGCGGGGAAAACGGGGCAACTGCAGCGCAGGTTGCAGAGCCGCCTGCGAATCGTTGACCAACTGGCGCTTTGCGCTATAAATGACAATGCGGGTGGCATAGGCTTGATCAACCTGTTCGATGCGCGCTTGAAGATCAGTTGTGGATAGATCGGCCCATTCTGCCTCATTCTTATGCAAGAGTGCGGCGACGACCGTCAACCTTGCGCTTGCCTGGCGATAATTGGATGGATTTTGAATAATGTAAATAAAAAGGACGATCGCCACCACTGTCAATGCGGCGGCGGTAACCAGGGCATAGCTCCACCAGAGACGCGAACGAAGGGAGGAAAACATTAATCTGCTAGTTTATACCCGATGCCCGTCACCGTCTCGATATTGACCGAACTGCCAGCCAGTTTCTTGCGCAGGTGGGCGATGTGGACATCCACGGTGCGGGTTTGGCCATAGAAGTCGAAGCCCCAGGCTTGCTGGAGCAGTTGTTCGCGGGTGAAGACGCGCCCGGGCTGCCCGGCCAAAATGAACAACAGTTCGAATTCCTGGGTGCGCAGGTCAAGAATCCGATCACCGATACGAGCCTCGCGGCGGGCGGCATCCATCGCCAGGTCGCCGATGTGGATGGGCGCACCTGCCTGGGCGGTGCGTTCAGCCCTGCGCAGGATGGCTTTGACGCGCGCCACCAGCTCGCGCGGGTTGAAGGGTTTGGTCAGGTAATCGTCGGCGCCCAGTTCGAGGCCCAGGATCTTATCTATATCCTCGTCACGGGCTGTCAGCATGATGATGGCGACTGGATTATCCCTGAGGCGCAGGCGCCGGCAGACTTCAAAACCGTCCAGTTTGGGGAGCATTACATCGAGGACAACCAACGCCGGGTTCAGGCGCTTTACGGATTCCAAGGCAGCCTCTCCATCCCCGGCCGCTTCCACCCGAAAGTTCTCCCGTTCCAGATACATGCGGGCGAGTTGGACGATGGACGGTTCGTCGTCAACCAGCAGGATCAATTCGGAGGTCATTTCAGGATGGCAACGGCTTCAATTTCGACGACTCCGCCTTTTGGCAGGGCTGCGGCCTGGATGGTGGTGCGGGCAGGTGGGTTTTCTGCAAAGAATTCGGCGTAAACGGTATTCATTTTGGCAAAATCAGCCATGTCCTTCAGGAAGACGATGGTTTTAACCACCCGCTCCAACCCGGACCCGGCATCTGCCAGCACGTTTCGGATATTGGTCAATGCCTGGCGGGTCTCCGCTTCGATCCCGCCCAGGACGAGGTTGCCGGTGGCAGGCTCCAGGCCAAGCTGACCGGAAGTGAAGACCAGGTCACCGGTCCGGATGGCCACGGAATAGGGGCCAATGGCCTTGGGAGCCTTGTAGCTGATAATGACTTTTTTATCCATGCTCGCCTCTTATTGAATGGGTTGTAATGATTGTATCATCACACCAAACCGGGGAGCGGGTGTGTGCGGGTGGCTTCGCTGTCCGCGCCCACCCGTCCTCTCCTCTTTATTGAGAAGATGGTGTTGATTCTACTGCAAAAGACAGACAGAGACACGGCTGGTCGCCGTGTCTCTGGAGAGAGGGGAATGAACTTATCACGGGGTGGCCGGTCGGTGGGCATCGCGGAAGGCTCTGACGGCTTCTCGCAAAGCCCGACCGGTGCCATTCATGGCGGTGTAAGTATTCTTGAGTACCTGGACGAGGGCTTTGGTGGTTTCGATCGCCGCGGCGCGATCGGTCACTTTGCCATCTGCGCTGAACCCATTGTGGCTGGCGATTATGGCAGCTCCTGGATCGTGGGCGGCCTTCACAGCAGGGATGACGGCGGCAAGGGCATCCAGCGCGGCCTGGACGGCGGAAGTGTCCCAGCCCTTTTGATTGGCCTTGTCGATCAGTGATTGGGCCTTGGTGAAGAACTCATCGGCTTTGGCAAGCCGGTCATCCTGGCGCTGGTAGGCAGCTTGGGCGCGAGCCCAGATTCGTTCCAGGCGAGCGTTACTGGCAGGGAGGGCGGTTTCGTCTTGGAGACCGGCCGCGGAGGCACTGGAGGCGGGCAGGGCAGCCAGTCCGATGGCAAGCACCAGGGCTACCAGGGCAAATTTCTTGAAAAACGGGATGAGCTTGGACATGTTTTATTCTCCTTATGGGTTTGATTGTGATAGTTGCATTGTAGGTCTGTCAAGTAACCCTCTTATGGTATGGATGTAAAATAATTGTAAAACGTCTTTTGACCTTTGCTTGACAATCCTTCTCTCTGCGTGTAAAATCTCACCCGCTCAATTGAAAGAACGTTTCCGGGCCGAGATAGCTCAGTTGGTAGAGCACACGACTGAAAATTGTGGTGTCGCCAGTTCGATCCTGGCTCTCGGCACTCTCGGCCAGATACCAAGGTCACTGCGGGCGTAGTACAGTGGTAGTACGTCTCCTTGCCAAGGAGAAGGTCGTGGGTTCGAATCCCATCGCCCGCTCTAATGATTGAGGGTTGCAGATTGTCAATCAGCAATCCTCAATTTATCATCAACCAACGACCGGCGTCGTGGCCAAGTGGGAAGGCAAGGGTCTGCAAAACCCTCATCACGGGTTCAAATCCCGTCGACGCCTCTGATTATGACGAGCTCGCAAGGGCTCGTTTTTTCGTGGGAATGGTTTAATTCCAATGCCCACATCACGGGTTCCCCGGCAGGCGGG
>Ga0209777_10007762_pt1 | contig 11841 bp, 9 predicted proteins | sample FrelakmetHBP12HB_FD_187147 | JGI IMG/M metagenome (GOLD analysis project Ga0209777, IMG submission 187147) | Freshwater lake sediment microbial communities from the University of Notre Dame, USA, for methane emissions studies -HBP12 HB (SPAdes)... | ecosystem: Environmental > Aquatic >... | reverse complement strand
GGCCAACCTTAATAGTAGATGGCCTATTTGATTTGGATTAATAAGATGCAGTTAACCTCAATATTCCTTTGTTTTCAGTGTATTCATATAACGAGATGTTTGATTCATAGGCATTATGTGAAATTTCTAAAGATAGCGTAAGCCATTTCAGCGGTTGATATGAGGCTGAAGCGCCAACGCCCCAGATCGTGTCAGTGCGATCCGTATCGGAGAATTCAAGTCTCTCAATGCTGCCTAAACAACCAATGGAAAATCTTCTTTCCAAATAATGGTTTATTGAACCGGTGGCTCTGTAATATTTCTGGAAACCAAGATTTTGAGCAGTAAAATAATCCTCTGTGTAACCACCCTGGACACTGAGCACATAAGTTGTTTTGACATCCCTGTTTGCTAAATCCGCTTTAAAAGTTAATCCAGAAAATTTGATATCAGTGTGCAGCTGGTCCATCCAATAATAACCTACCTGGGCAGATGCGGTTAAAGAAGGAGAAAAGGCGTATGTCAGTCCCAATGCTGGTTCATAAATGTTATAGTCCATTATTGGCTCGGCGAAAGAACGATTTGTATAGGCACCTTCCAGAAATACAGTCGCTTGCTGATTTAAACGATTCATATAACGGGCAGTTGCTTTGTGGCCGTTAAGATCAGGCAACGCTTCAAAATCTCCGTTAGTATAAGCGTAGTCAAGATATACACCGTTTCGCTTATCAAACCAATAGGTTATAAAAGGATTGATATAATTCTCCATACTGTTTTGTGAGATGGGGTCTGCTGTTTCATAGATATTGTGCCGGTAATTTACACCTATACGGCTTTCTGAGCCAAACTGATATTCGACGGTTGGGGCAAAAACATTGCGCCAGTACACGGATCTTTGTATTGATCTTGACAAAACATATTTATTGCTTTCTGCCTGCGTAAAATATTCCTGCTCGCGGGGATTTTCTGACCGTAAGTAAGATTCTCTAAGATAAAAATTGATGTGCTCAGAAGTCATGTATTTGGCATTCAAACTTCCGCTGCCGGTGATATAATTTAAATTGGTATTTTTATCATAAAAAACAAACCCGGCAGATACATCCAAATCAATTCCTGATTTGGCATCCATATTGGAAAATCTGATCCCGGGCTGTACCGTCGTGATGAAATCATCCTTTTTGTTAACTTTATTATCATCGGTCGTCAGATTAATATTATCGTTATATTCAGTGCTTACACTGATATTGGGATGAATTTGGTTGAGAATATCGGCTGCGTAAACATAAGAAGCTGGCAGAACGCCTAAAAACATAATAAAAATTAGCATTGCGTGGCGAAGAGTCATAAAATAAATCCTTTCATTAATGTTGATTGTAAGCACTTAACAACCCGGGACGCATTAACTTTTAAAAAACTCCAAAATGGAAACAAAGTTAAGGAATAATTACAGTATCTCCGTGCTTGATTACTATATCTGGTATATCTCCATCAATTATTTTGTTGTAATTAACAGTAATCCTTTTTTCTTTGCCGGCTTCCGTTGTAATGACTAAAATTTTTCTTTTGTTTGCCCATTCCGTAAAACCACCAGCCATGATGATCAATTTAACCAGGGTAATTTCACTGCGGATGCGAATAATGCCAGGTGTTTTAACTTCTCCGGAAATAAAAACCCTATAACTGTTTGCCTCAACCACAGTTATCGTTATCGTCGGGTTATCCACAAATCCTTTAAGCTTGGTGGTTAATTCTTCTTTTAGTTGCAGAGGCGTAAGGCCGGCAGCTTGAATATCATCCAGAAGAGGAAGGGATATCTTACCGTCAATGCGTACAGGAACCGTTTTGGTAAGGGCTTCTTCCTTCCAGACAAAAATATGGAGCACATCTTCAGCACCGATTATATATTTATCGTTGCCGGCAACAACATTGCTGATATTTTTTTTGTTGTCTTCAGCCTGTTTATTATCGGTTATTTTCTTCGAAGTATATGATGGTGCACTTTTTTGTGTTTTTTCTATGGGCTTTTTAGTTGCAGCATCCTGTGCATAGGCAATAGATGCACATACAATACAAAACAGATAAACTACCGATAAAAAAGCAATCAGTTTTTTCTTCATGATTTATCACCTCATTTTTTAATATTATACTATAATAATCACTGGTATGAACCCCAAAGCAAACTTTGGAAACAGATTTCGCAGCAAGCTGCGGGGTATTATACCCTCCGCTGTGCGGGATCAATTCAACTATCAGATATTACTGCGCTGTGCTTGTAATATCTGAGTTTCATTGATTTGACCTGCAAGCTTCAGTGTCGCAGATGCCCTTTAGGGTACACTTAGTTTCTGCAGCTTGGGTCTCATTAACTTACCAATTCCGCTGCGCTACGCTTTCGGAATTGGAGTTTCACAATAAATATAACACGATTGAGATTTGTTATCAGCTATAAATAGGTATGTCCAGCTTTTTGTTAAGAAAAACTATTCATATCTTGAAAAAGGAATAACGATTGGCTATACTAAGCTAATACTATACTTCAGACTATTCGAACACCCAAAGGAAATAATGGCATGAATGTAGAAAAAAGAAGAATGTATTTCTTGATTTGCATCCTATCGATTATCGTTTTCTTTGTCTTGATTTCCGGATGCTCCAAAGAATCAAAGATTGAGCGTCACTGGAAGAAGGCGGAGACATACTTTTCAGAAAACAAGCTTAAAGAAGCTGTTATTGAATATAAAAATATAATCCAACTGGAACCTAAACATTCGAAAACTTATTACAAATTGGGAATGGCATACTATAAAAACGGCACCCGTGATCTGGCTAAAAAAGAACTCAGTGCCGCTCTCAAGATAAATTCCGGTTTTGCCGGTGCTGATGAAGCCAAGACTGCGCTCAATGCTCTCAAATAATGTTATTTTTCATTTTTAGTATGAAAATTTAAAGGGGATATAACCTACAACTAAATAATGAACTAATTTAAGCAATTCGTAGGTAAAGTCGCGAACTCCAAATTCTTGAACCCACCAGTTGTCAAGTTGGTATTCGGTAAAACAAGCAGAAGGAAAGATTTTAATTTGCAGGGGTATGGCTGCATATTGATACGCCAGATAACTCCGCCGGGTGTGAAAACTTGGTGACAAGAGTATGGCAGTCTTTATATTTTCATGCGAGAGAACATTCAATACCACTTCCGCCTCTTTTAAAGTTACTGGATGTTGTGAAGGCACTGCAATAACTTTAAATTCGGTTTCCTTCAGGCCAATGTTTTTGAGTTTTTGCCTGACGTTATCCGGATAGTTCTCATTGATGCCATACGGCCTAGCAGTTGGGGCAATATTCTGCAAGACGATAAAGAGGCGCTTGACTTTACCTGATGATAATAAATCCATACCGCTCGTTACAACACCAGTTCTAATAAAATCATCGCCCTCTAAAATGGCAACGTCCGCTTTGTAATCGCCGGAGGGTGCCATAAATCTTCCTGCTTTTAACAGGATTGTCTCGCGAAATATGAAAACAAAAATTATTATTATAAATACAAAAAGGCAGATGCCACCCCAAATCCATTTTGACTTCCTGTTTTTCATATCGTCTTTCACTCATTATATTGGTTGTTTGGAGTTATCTATATTAATAAGCCGTCAAAATCTATTAAAAAATTAATTCTATAATACAAATTTTGATAAGAATTATCTTTGGGGCAGGTAAGTATAGAAATAAGTCCCTTGTATGTCAACAAAATGTAGGGGCTCTGTTAATGCCCACGGAAAGGGCATTGACACCCATCGAACAAATGCCGGAAATAATCGCTCCTTCAAACATATCGCCGGATAGTCTTGTGTCTTTCCCGATGACTATCCGTGGTGTATGCCCCTGCTTTTTGGATATACGTTGAGCGGTGCGGTTAGCAGCGCAATCCCGCCTTAGGCGGGACAGATGAGTGTTTTTCAACAGCCCCGCTGATAGTTGCTTTAATTTTCGTTATATTGTAGTCTTTTCCCAAAGAGTAATTAAATTAAAATTAAGGAAATAAACAAAATGAATCAAAAAGTTACTGTAGTAGGAGCAGGTAATGTCGGCGCGACAGTGGCGCAGAGGATCGCGGAAAAAGAACTTGCCGATGTTGTGCTGATTGACATTATTGAAGGCGTGCCGCAGGGCAAATCTCTGGATTTATCTCAAGCGGCGCCGATTGAAAAACACGATACTCATCTGACCGGCGCTAACGATTATGAAGCTTCCGCCAATTCTGATATCGTGATTATTACGGCGGGAATCCCCCGCAAACCGGGCATGAGTCGGGATGATCTTCTGGCAACCAACCGGGGAATAATTAAAAACGTAACCAAACAAGTCGTGAAGTATTCACCCAACGCTATTCTGATTATTGTCAGTAATCCTCTGGATGCGATGTGCCATGTGGCGATGGAAGAAAGCGGTTTTCCCAAGCACAGAGTGATCGGCATGGCGGGCGTTCTCGATTCCGCAAGATTCCGCGCGTTTATCGCGATAGAACTCAATGTCTCCGTGGAAAATATTTCCACTCTGGTTTTGGGTGGCCATGGCGATACCATGGTGCCGTTGCCACGCTTTTCCACAGTGGCGGGTGTGCCGATTACAGAAATGATGTCTCCTGAACGCATAGAAGCGCTGGCAATAAGAACTCGCAACGGTGGCGCGGAAATTGTCAGTCTTTTAAAAACAGGCAGTGCCTACTACGCGCCGGCCTCGGCAGCAGTCGAGATGGCAGAATCCATCCTGAAAGACAAAAAGAAAATATTGCCCTGTGCAGCTTATCTGGAAGGAGAATATGGCATTTCCGGCCTTTTTGTCGGTGTACCGGTAAAGCTGGGTAAAAACGGCATTGAACAGATTATTTCTCTGAAGCTGACCGCAGATGAGAAGAAGGCATTGGACAAGTCTGCCGCGGCGGTACAGGAATTGGTGGATGCGATGCAGAAGCTGGCATAGTGCTATTGAAAAACGCCAATCTGCGGCGTTGCGCTTCATCCTGCGCCGTTCAACGTACGTCTTATGTACGCTTCACGGCTCAGGTCTTGCGCGCCTAGCATCTTGACATTTTTGAATAGCCCTGAATATTTTTATTAACACCTATTTAGTGTTTATTGAACATATCTTTGAGGAGAATTTAAATATAACAGACTTATAGATTTGGAAATACAATTTATGAAAAGAAAAATCATCAAGATCGATGAAGAGAAGTGCACAGGCTGCGGGTTATGCGTGTCTTGTTGCCACGAAGAGGCTATCAAAATTATCGAGGGCAAGGCAAAACTGGTCAGCGATATTTTCTGTGACGGCCTGGGCGCTTGCCTGGGCGAATGTCCGGAAGGCGCACTCTCCATAGAAGAGCGGGAAGCAAATCCGTTTGATGAAAAGATGGTCCAGGAAGCTGTCGCCCGAAAAAAGCGTGATCAAGCTCAGGGACATGGCGGCAAATCATCCCCGCAGGGTATTGGTGTTATTAGTTCTGCCGCTCACGGTTGCCCCGGATCGGCTCATGCTGTATTTGAAAAAAAGAAACAAGCCACACCAGCCGTAACGCAAGCGGGCGCAAAGCAATCTGAACTGACTCACTGGCCGATTCAACTGCATCTGGTTAATCCAGCCGCCCAATTTTTTCAAGGGAAAGATGTTGTGCTTGCTGCCGATTGCGTCGCTTATTCACTATCTGATTTTCATGAAAGATTTCTGAAAGGCAAAAGCCTGGCCATCGCCTGCCCGAAACTTGATGAGGGGCAGGATGTGTACGTGGATAAAATTCGCAAGATGGTGGACGAATCCAAAATTAATACTCTCACGGTAATTATGATGGAAGTACCATGCTGCCGTGGCCTGCTGCAAATTGCTCACGCGGCGCTCCAGGGCGCAAAAAGAAAAGTCCCCCTCAAGGCCATTATCGTCAGCACCCGCGGTGATGTGATTTCCGAAGAGTGGGTTTAGGTAAATTTCAATATGAAAAAATTATTTTTTGGAAGCAATCCGTCTCTGCCGCAAGTACTCGAGGAATCCCGGCAGCACTGATATAATCACTATCGTAATAATTACTATCATAAAATTATTTTTTACGGCGGGAATATTCCCGAAAAAGTACCCCCCCAGCAAAAATATGCAAACCCACGCGATGCAACCGGTGATATTAAACAAAATGAATTTAGAATAATTCATGGCGCCAACACCGGCCACAAAAGGAGCAAATGTACGGATAATCGGCATGAATTGGGCGATTATGATCGTTTTCCCTCCATGTTTTTCATAAAACTGATGTGTTTTTTCGAGGTATTCTTTTTTAAAAAAACGGCTGTTTTCAAAATGAAAAACCCTGGGACCAATAAAATGGCCGACGGAGTAATTAACCGTATCGCCAGCAATTGCCGCGATACAAAGTGAGATTAGCAGTATTTCAATATTCAACGCGCCCATCGCCGCAATACTACCCAGGGCAAAGAGAAGGGAATCGCCCGGAAGAATGGGGGTAACAACAAGTCCTGTTTCACAAAATATTACCAGAAAAACAATAACATAAGCCCAGACACCAAAGCTCTTGATGATCACGGGCAGATACTTATCCAGATGAATAAAAAAATCTATAAAATAAATGATTATGTCCATAAATAATTATGCTATAATAAGTAATATTAAATTAATCTATATAAGGAAAATGCGGAGGGTGTCAACATGAAAAAAGTATTAATCGCTGTATTGGTTGTTATCGTGGCCGTATTTATCGGTTATTATGCTTTCCCGGAAAAGGTGGCCGGTTATATGATCGATGCCGCTAGAAGCAAGGCCGGGCTGACCAAAAAAGAAATTAAGATCGATGATCATAACATTGTTTATCTCGAGGGTGGCAAAGGGCCGACAATATTACTTTTGCACGGCTATACCGGCAACAAGGACAACTGGACAATGTTTGCCCCTTATTTAACTAAAGATTACCATGTGGTTATCCCCGATATCCCCGGCTACGGAGAAAGTTCCATGATCGAGAAGGCATCCTATGATTTATCAAGTCAGATGTCACGTTTGCATAGATTTGCACAGGCACTTGAACTGAAGAAATTTCACATCGTGGGTAATTCCATGGGCGGCTTTTTTGCCGGAACTTATGCTGTGCGCTATCCCGATGAAGTTATCAGCCTCGGCTTGTTTAACGCGGCAGGGGTCAAGTCTTTGGAAAAAAGTATTGTAATGAAAATGGCGGAAAAAGGCGAAAATCCACTTGTATTAAAAGACGCAAGCGACATGCCGCGCTTAATGGATCTGGTTTTTGTCAAGCAACCAACTTTACCTTACCCAATCGTGAAAGTAATGATCAATACCTCGTTAGCCAATCGCAAGTTTTACGAAAAAGAACGCAACGAACTCTATGCTGATCTTTACTCTCTCGAAAAAGACCTGCCGAAGATAAAAGCGCAAACTTTAATTCTTTGGGGCGAGCAGGATAAGATCATTGATGTTTCCAGTGTGCCGGTTTTCGAAAAGGGATTAAAAAATCATAAAACTGTAATCATCAAAAATTGCGGCCATGTACCCATGATTGAAAAACCGCAGGAAACAGCAACACACTACTTAGATTTCATTAAAGGCATTAAAATTTAGTCTGCCTAGCTAGTTCATTGCAACTACTCCCTGATCAGGTCTACTGTATGGGAGTGGTTTTACATATCTATTGAAAGTATATAATATTCGACCTTTCTTCGCGGATAGAGCGCCTCCATGATCTTTGTGTAGCGCGCAAGCTGTTCATCGTATTTGTGCCTAAGCCCCCGCATTGAGCCCGATTTATAATCAATGATGGTGACAAGATCATCGGACACTATCATTCTATCCACTATACCAAAGTTATTTTTATCAGATATCTGCTGCTCTATGTAGAGTTTTCCCGGCCTGAACATTATTACAGAAACATCCTTCCTTTGGACAAAACAAATCGCTGCCTCACATTCCTCATCGTTTAGCTCTCCTGCGGGCGGGAGTTGAGCCGGATTAACAACCTTCGCCAGCCAGCGGTGCAAGCGTTCGCCCCGCATAATACCAGCTTTAATATACGCGGATATAAGCGTCGGGTCAATCTCGCCATACTTATCAGGTTCATCATTATGCTTTTCGGGTACATCAAACATTGTTATAATTTCAGCTTCTTTTGCAGAACCGGTAAAAGAGCAAATCTCCTTTTTAACGCCATCCGGCGCGAATTGCGAAAATGTATCAAGCACAGCCTGATGCACAGGCTTGTAGTTTTCATCCTTTTTTGTCGGCAGAAAAACTGTCAGTGTTTGCACCGCCCTTGTCGCGGCGACGTAGAAAACATTGGCCTTCTCGCGGCGCATCCGCGTCAGATTTGCTTCACGATTTTCAAGAATATCCCCGGCAATGGCCGAATCGCTGGCGCCCAAAAATTCAAACTCCTTACTTGTAAATTGCACATGACATTTCTCCGCGTCCAGATAGAATGGCGATTCTTTTTCGTCTTCGTTCCAAAAAATAAAAACATGCTTAAATTGAAGCCCTTTTGTCCCGTGAATAGTATCAACCTTAATACTTTCTCTGTCCTCGGCCTCCGGCACTCTCACACTAAACCGCATATTGAACATCCGCAGAAGAAATCCATCCACACCGGTGCCACCTTCACTGAAAAATGCCTGCGCCTCATCCTGCCAAATATCCAGCATATTTGCCGATAGCTTCCCGCGCAGAAGTTCAATGGCGCAACTTACAGCCATGATCCCGAAAGGCGGGGGGAATTTTTGGGCAAACTCCGTCTTGATGTCTTCCACCTTCCCGAATACCTCAGCCCATAATGACGACTGAGCCGCTATTTTGGTGAATTGTGTGTTCCCGTTTTGAGAAAGAACGCTCGCAATAAAAAGCATTACCGCAACACCTTCTTGTTTCGAAAGAAGCTGTCTGCCTTTTACTTCTGACACGCCTATCTTTTTGGTTGAAAGTTCAGAAGATATCTTTTGAACATGGTTGTTGGTGGCCGCAAGCACCGCCATATCACCCCACTGACAGCCATACTCCAGCTTTTTTGCGTTCAGAACTCCAAGTATCGCGGGATAGAAATTATCTTCCAAATTGCCATCTTTTTTAAGCTCGACAAGGCTCACCTCTGTAACGCCATCAAACTCTTTGATTTCTTTCGGCGGTTTTTGTGTTTCCATTCTCTCTTTACCGGTAAATAGATTTTCTACAAGGTTATTGAAAAAAGAGATAAGGAGAGGTGTGCTTCTATGGTTACTTTCCAGCGAGCTTTCAGTTATTAGGCCGTTTTCTATATACTTGCCGATTGCCTCTTCCAGCGCGTCGCGGTTTGCGCCGCGCCATCCGTAGATCATCTGTTTCCAATCTCCCACAGCAAAGAATGATCTTTCGCCGCGCTCACCATGACCGGATAAAATCTCGTCAATAAGGGGAAGCAGTATCGAAATATCACCAATCGAGGTATCCTGAAATTCGTCAATCAGAAGATGTTCAGTCCTGTCAAGCCCAAGGGAGAAGTAGTTGCTCATGAGCTTCGGCCTTTCACTCGATATGGTATCGTCAAGGGCAAGGAGGCCTTTGCGCACATCGGGAAAAAATATCAATCCTTTTTCCTTCTTCACAGCATCTGCCGCATCAAGATATATCTCGCAAAGAAACGTAACAGCAAGCTCCCGAAGCAGAGCCTTGTTTATTGAAAGATTCTCGGCCGTCTTTCTGTAATCCTTGAAAATATTGTTAAGATCGTAGTACGGGCTTTTATCCCACGCTATATTCTTGCCCAGGCTCGTATAGTTTTTCAGATCAGAATGGATTGCAACTGTCTTAGAAATAAAACTGTCATAATTAACCAATACATTTATAACCCTGTTTCGAACATTACCGGCAGGGATCTGTTCTGACAAATCATTGGCCTTTTTGCTGAGCGACTCAAGTATATTCCTTAATATACCGTTCTGGATGATAATATCATCAAGGTCTTCGAGCCTGTACATATCGGCAAGACAGCGCGCGATAGTCTGTTCATCGGCAAGAGAACCCCAAAGTGTGTCAATGTCGGTTCTTAATATCTTGGCGGCCACTATCAGTTTATTTCCTTTGCCACTTTGCATTACTTTGTTACGAAAAAGGCTTTCTATCTCACCGGATAATTCTATCTGTCCCCTCTCGTCAGCCATCTTTGGCGCAGAACCGGACGCGGCAAAAAGCCTGTAAAAAAAAGAATCTATCGTCGAATACCCGACGCGACCAGCCTCCATAATAAGCCGCAGCCTATCCAAGAGGGGCATCTCTTTTTCTAACGCTATCTTTCCCATTATACGGGAGCGCATCTCAGTTGTGGCGGATCGGGTAAATGTAAGGGCGGATATGAATTTTCCACCCTTAGATATTCTTTTAAACACCTCATCTGTGAGAGTTGTTGTTTTTCCCGAACCGGCCGAAGCTTTCAGAAGAATACTTTCCATTAGTTATTGCCCCGTGAAGCCTTATAATAATTTGGCCTGCCGCATAATGCCTGAAAAAGGCAGTACTGGCATTCCTGACAACTATGATCCGGCAGAAGTTCAGCTCCGCCGATTATTGTGTCCAGGTGCTCCTTTATAGCAAACATAAGTTCTTCCACCGTAGCACTTAGCTCCGGAGGAAGAACCATAACCCGATCTTTTGAGGATTCTTTTAGAAAATAAAAACGGGCACCTTCGACCCCTCCATTAAAGTGCTGATAGATAATAAGCTGTGCCGCGGGGTGCAAAACGCCTTTTTGTTTAAGACTCTCCAGCATTGTCGTTCTTCCTGAGATATTGTACCTGCTGTTCTTTTTTGAATACTTGAAATCAATAACCTCGGTTCGCCCCGCTATATTTGCCAGCCTGTCCGACCTTCCGGTTATCTTATAGCACCCGGCGATAGTTCCGCTGAATTTCTCCTCACACGAGATAGCATTATCGGCAAAAACTAAGCGCTCGCCTGATTCCTGCTCGTCTGCATATATTTCCTGCAATAAAATCTTTGCGTTAAGCATGTAGATATTTATCCCGTCAATATCTCTGACCTCGGCGTTTTCATCACTTACCCAGAGCTCATCAAAAAGTGCTCCCCAATTACCGAGCATATCTTTTCTGCCGGTCGAAAGCTGTTGAAGGAATTTGTGAACAAAACTTCCCATCTGCATATTTATTTTCTCATCGTCATCCATAAACAAAGGGGGCTCAATCCTCAGGATATATTTATGATAAAATAAAAACGGGCACGCCAGGATCTTTACAAGACTCGAAAACGAATATGTAAAATCTTTAAGTCTGTTCCTTAGATCATCATCTATTTTTATCGAGGGCGTTTCGGAGTCTTGCCTTTCTGGAAGAGATTCTTTAAATGCTACTGCTGTGATCGGTTTTCCGAATTCCTGCGAAAGAAGGCTCATGTAGTAACTGGGCGTTCTTTCCCTTATTTTGTCATCCACTGCTGCTATTTTAACCCTGTCGCCCTGTGCCAGGATCTGCCGGAAGATAAGATCCTCATATTCAAACACACTTTTTCTCATCTGCGGAACATGCACCGGATTTATGAAAGGCCCTTCAAAGGGCTGCGTCGGCATAATGCCGCTGTCCAGCGGAAGTATCAAACCCCTGCTGAATTTCTCTCCCGAAACATCGCCAAAACCGACAACCTGTACCGGTGCCGATCTGCTTCCTGTAACACGGAATTTTTTAGCTTCAATAAGTATTTTTGCGGCGTCAGTTAGATTGCTTCCCAGCCTATCTTTCCAATAATCAAGGAGGGTGGAAAAAGATATTGCGGTCTCCAGCGCCTCACACTCCTCACGGACGTAATTTTCTCTATTCTTTGATA
>Ga0209777_10007761_pt1 | contig 11842 bp, 6 predicted proteins | sample FrelakmetHBP12HB_FD_187147 | JGI IMG/M metagenome (GOLD analysis project Ga0209777, IMG submission 187147) | Freshwater lake sediment microbial communities from the University of Notre Dame, USA, for methane emissions studies -HBP12 HB (SPAdes)... | ecosystem: Environmental > Aquatic >... | reverse complement strand
CCAATCGGGAGAACCGCTAGCTTGGTCTTCACGTCACGGATTTTTCTTTTCTGTTATTTTCCGGCGGTTCTCCTCGTCTACTATCTGCTGCCTCGCCACCGAAACGCCTTCCTGACGATTGTCAGTTACGTATTCTATGGTTGGTGGGAACCGTGGTTTGTCGTGCTCATGATGTTTTCCACGGTCCTGGATTACGTCTGCGGCGGCATTATCGGATCGCCGGGCGCCAGCCAAAGCCGGCGCCGGACCGCGCTGGTGGCGGCCATCTGCGGCGACCTGGGTCTGCTGGCGTTCTTCAAGTACTACACTTTTGCGGCGCAGAATCTGAACCGGCTGGTGGAGGTCTTCGGCGGCGCCTCGCTCCCGCTTCTTCAGGTCACGCTGCCGATCGGGATCTCTTTTTACACTTTCGAGAGTATGAGCTATACCATCGACGTGTACCGCGGAGTGACGCGACCGGCGAAGGGCTTTTCCGATCTTTCCTGCTTTGTCAGCCTTTTTCCGCACCTCGTCGCCGGGCCGATCGTTCGGTACAACGTCCTGGCCGAGCAGATCGCCAAACGGAATCATACCTGGGAGAAGTTCACCAGCGGAGTGGCTCTCTTCATTCTGGGTTTCGCCAAGAAGATCATCCTGGCCAACCCGATGGGTGACGTGGCCAATGCGGTCTTCAACGCGAGCTCGCCGTTGCCGGCTGAAGCATGGGTCGGCGTAATCGCCTACGCCTTCCAGATCTATTTCGATTTCTCCGGGTACTCCGACATGGCCATCGGACTGGGCCGCATGTTCGGCTTCATGATTCCGAAAAACTTCGCCTCTCCCTACCTGGCCGAGAGCGTCACGGATTTCTGGCGGCGCTGGCACATCTCGCTGTCCACCTGGCTGCGCGACTATCTCTACGTGCCCCTCGGCGGCAACCGGCGCGGGCCGCGGCGCACCTACGTCAACCTGGCCGTGGTCATGCTTCTGGGCGGCCTCTGGCACGGCGCGAACTGGACCTTCGTGATCTGGGGAGGCTTCCACGGAAGCCTGCTTGCCTTCGAGAGATGGCACGGCAAGAAGGCGCCCTACGGATGGCTGCCTCGCTGGCTGCGGGTGGCGGCGACGTTCTTGCTGGTGCTCTTTTCCTGGGTGCTGTTTCGGTCTCCTACGCTCGGGCACGCGCTGTCGTACCTGGGCGCGATGTTCGGCCTGGCGCCGGCGCGCGGAGCCGCCGTCTTGCTGGCCGCCGAAGTCTACACTCGGTACCACCTGGCGATCCTGGCGCTCTGCGTTTTTTTCTCACTCCGGCGCCGGGAAGCCTACGATTGGGTGGAGGTTCTTTCCTGGAGCAAGGTCATCGTGCTCGCTCCCCTGTTTGTGTTCGCCGTCGGAGCAATGTTCACCCAGGCGTTTAACCCGTTCTTGTACTTTCAGTTTTGAGAGGAGTCTCAGTGAGGCGACTGTTTCTTGCCGGGTGCTTTCTGGCGATCGTTTACGGGTTCCCTCTCTGGCAGGGCGCGCTCGAGATCAGCCGGGCCGGCCGTCCCCGGTTTCTGGATCTGTTCGCCCACACGCCGACTCCGGAACACCTCAGGGATTTTGAGAGAGGACTGGAGGACTCCGCCATTTACTCGAAGAAGCTGCGTCCCTTGGTCCAGTATGTTTGGTGGAAGCTGCTCGATAATCCCGGAGAGAAGGTTGTTGTGGGGCGCGATGGCTGGCTGTTCTATAAGCCCGACGTGCGGTACTTAGTCGAGCCGGGTGGGCGCGGCTCCCGGGAGGAGACGCCCTTATCGGCGATTCTGACTTTTCGAAACCAGTTGGCGCGGAGAGGAATCCGCCTGATGGTTCTTCCGGCGCCGGGAAAACCCAGCGTCTACCCCGACAAGCTCAGCCGGCGGCCGCTGTCCGCCGAACGTTCGGCGGAGTGTCCGGCCCGGCAGCTCATTCGCGGGCTTCGCGAGGCCGGCGTGGAGACGATCGACCTGTTCGAGACTTTTCGCCAGTTGCGAGAATCCGAACGGCCGGACCTTCCCGGACCTTACTATCTCCTGCGGGACACTCACTGGTCCGGAACGGCCGCGCGGATCGCGGCGGAGTCTGTGGCGCGCCGAATACGGAACCTGGCGTGGATCGAATCCGGCGCCGTGCAGTACTCGGTGCGGACGGTGTGGGTGAACAGGCAGACCGACATCGTCCGAATGATGAGGCTGCCCGAGATCGGGCGCCAGCTTTCCTACGAAGAGGTTCGCTGCGATCAGGTCGTCCGGACCGGCAGTGGGAACCTGTACCGGGATGACCCGAATTCCCCGGTGCTCGTTCTCGGGGACAGTTTTTTGCGGATTTACGAGACAGACGAGCCCCGCGCGGCCGGTTTCATCGCCCACCTGGCGCGGGCGCTCGGGCTTCCGCTGGCCTCTCTCATCAACGACGGCGGAGCCTCGACACTGGTGAGGCAGGAGCTGAGCCGCAGGGCCGATTTACTGCGAGGCAAGAAGCTGGTTATATGGGAATTCGTGGAGCGGGACATTCTCTTCGGCACACAAGGCTGGAAGTACGTGCCCCTGCCGGGATGAGCTTATGGCAGTGTATCGACAGATCTGGCTGTTGTGCCTGACATCGGCGGTGGTTTTCGCCAGTAACCGGACCATCTGGACGATCGGGCATCCCGACAACTCGTCTCGGGAGTTTGGCGCCGGAGATAGTCCGGCGGTTTACGAGGTCGGCAAGAGTTCGGAGCGGGATTGGAGCCAGGAACAGCGTGGCCCGAACGAGCGGGGCCAGTCTGTTTCCTTCACAATAACGTTCCCCCTGAACGAGCCGCCGGCCGGCGTATATCTGCTGCGGGTCTCTCTTCTTTTCCGGCACTCGAGCCCGATGCGGTACCGGATTACAGTCAATGGCAGAAGCGGTGTGTATACCGTCGGTCCCGATCTGCCGCGGAAGGAACTGACGGTCGAGCTGCCCGCCAGTTTCTTTCGGATTGGCCCCAATGCCATCACCTTCGCGCTGATTGAGGGCGACCGGGTGGGGTACGACGCAGTAGCGCTGGAACAGGACCCGGCGAGGAAGCTTCCCTCCGATCCTCCGGTCGTCCGGCTTGAGCCGACCGTGCTGTGGGAGCGGGGCGACGACGCGCTGTACGAGCTTGTCAATCTCGTGGTCCAGCCGGGCATTCTCGGTTCGGCGGGCAAGGTGACGCTCCAGATCGGCCGCCAGACTTTCTCGGAGCAATTGCCGCCAGGGCGCGATTTCGGAGAAGCGATTTTCCCGCTCCGCGTTCGGGACCCCGGCCAGCGGGTGAATGCCCGGGCCGAAATCGTGACCACGGCCGGGCGGCGGGGATTCAGTCTCGAGTTCCTTCCTCAGAGGAAATGGAAGCTGTTTGCGGCGCTCAGCACCCACCTGGACATCGGGTACACCGCGATCCAGCCTCAGGCCCTGGAAACGCATCTGCGAAACATCGAGAGGGCCGCCGATCTGATCGACGCCTTCCCGCTCTTTCGGTGGAACGTGGAGGGGTCCTGGGTCATTCAGGAGTTTCTTGAGCGGCGGTCCGAGCCGCTTCAAGGGACAGTCAAGCGGCTGGCGAGGGAAGGAAGAATCGGCGTAAATGCCCTGAACTTCAATTTACAGACCTTCCTCTGTTCGCTGGAGGAGCTGAATCGCGCCTCAGAGTATTCGTTCCGGCTTCACGAACAGTATGGAATACCGTTTGCCGCCGCCACCCAGACCGATGTGCCGTCTCTTTCATGGTCACTGCCCTCCTTGCTGAGCCGGGCGGGCGTGCGCTACCTGGCGAGCGGCGCGAACCAGGTGCGCGGCCCTCTCCTGACTTACGGCCGCTTAGACGAGCAGTCGCCTTTCTTCTGGGAGGGACCCGACGGCGGGCGCGTGATGGTCTGGTACACGAAAGGTTACGAGGAGGCCAGGCGTCTCTTTGGCATCCCCGGATCCCTGCGGCGAGCCCAGCAGTCCTTGCCGGTCTTTCTCGCGAAGTTCCGTCCCGACTATCCCTACGACGCAGCGCTGGTTTTCGGGCTGGACGGGGACAACGCCGCGCTCGGGGAAGGCGACGTCGCCTTTTTCAAGGAGTGGAACTCGCGCTACGCCTACCCCCAAATCGTTCCGGCCAGTTTTGAGGACTTCTTCCGATATATCGAAGCCCAGGGGACCGGCCGGCTTCCCACTTATCGCGGTGACGGCGGGGCCTATTGGGAGGACGGCGCCGGCGAGTGTGCGGCCGCAACGGCGGTCAATCGCCGCAACCAGGGCCAGATCGTTGATGTGGAGAAGATGGCGTCTCTCGCCACGCTGGGGAACCCTCGCGTCGCCTATCCCACCGAACAGATCCGGCGGCTGTGGGAGAAGATCCTGCTGTTCGACGAACACACCTTTGGCGCCCGCGCCAGCGTGCTGCAACCCGAGGCGCCCGGCACGCGCTTGCAGTGGCAGATCAAAGAGGACTTCGCGCGCTCGGCCGCTGCCGGACTCCGCTGGAGCCAGTTGGAATGGATGGAGCTGCTCGACCAGGGGGTACCCCATCCACAGGATGCGGTGGTTGTCTGGAACCTGGACAACTGGGCGCGAACCGAGCCGGTGGACGTGCAAATTCCCGCCGGCCGGGTGCCGTACGATTCCGAGACGGACCGGCCGGAGCCGGCCGAGACGCTTTCCGGGAAGGACGAATACCAGGTAGTCAGATTCCTGGCTCGCGACGTTCCACCCTTGAGTTACAAGCTCTACCTAGTGCGGCCGGGAAGGTTGCCAGTTACACCGGCAGCGTCCGGCGGGCAGGCGACCCTGGAAAACGAGCATTACAAGGTCACCCTGGATGTCGAGCGCGCCGCGATCCGTAGCATTTACGACAAAGATCTGAATCAGGAATTGGCCGACAGTACGGACCGGTACGCCGTTGGAGAGTACTTATATGTTGTCGAACGGAGCGCCAGGCGCCAACTGGGGCCCGGCGACGGCGATAACTGGTACGCCGGCGTGCGGACCCGGGTCGACATCAATGATTCCGAGCTGCCCGCTCCCGATCTGGCAATCCACGAGCCCCACCACGGCCGCCTGAGCGAACTGCGGGAGACCGCGATCGGACGCGTGGCGGTTCTGGAGGCCGCCGCGGAAGGCGCAGATCGGTTGCGGCTGGAGATCCGGCTCTACTCCGGGATCAAGCGAATTGACCTCGTGCTCCGCCTCGACAAAGTTCTGTCGCGGGGCGAGACCGCGGAAGCCGTCTACGTCGCCTTCCCGTTTGCCCTCCGGCGCCCGAGGTTCGCCTGCGAGCTCGCCGTCGGGCGGGTGGACCCCAGCCAGGACATGCTGCCGGGGGCGGCGACGGAATGGTTCTCGGTCAACAACTGGGTGAGCGCCAGCGACGGCCGTGCCGCCGTGGCGATCGCAGTGCCGGACGCGCCGCTTGTCACGCTCGGCGACATCAATCGAGGGGAATGGCCAGCCCGGTTCTCGCCGCCCGAGCGGGCCACGATTTTCTCGTACCTGATGAACAACTACTGGCTGACGAATTTTCCGGGCGGGCAGGAGCGCGGCGAGTTTCCATTTCGCTACTCGATTACGAGCGCAGCGTCTCCGGACTATGCGGCACTTACTCGCTTCGGGGAAGGGCTCCGGCGCCCGCTGCTGGCGGATTCCCTGTCCGGTCGGGTGGTTGATACTCAGCCGCCGCCAAAGCTGCGGATCGACAGCCGAACGGTGAATCTCGTCACCCTGAGGAGAGCAAAGGATGGGAGCGGGTACGTTGCGCGCCTGTATGAGTCCGCCGGGCGGGAAGGCGAGGCGACTCTCGATTTTGGGGCCGTACCCGTACGGCGGGCGTTTCTCTGCTCGACCCACGAGCAGCGGGAGAAAGAGCTGGCGGTGACAGGCGGGAGACTGCGGCTCCAGTTCTCCCCTTATGCTGTTGAGAGCGTCTTGTTTGAGGTGACGCGCTGAATGGGAGACTTCGGATGACTTCCAGAATCCACTACGACATCCAGGTGATCAAGGTCGGCGAGGCGGACGTGCCGGGGCCGGAAGTGTATTGGATGAGCCGCTGGGGAACCTGGGAAACTCTGTACTTCTACATTGTTCTGATCCGGGGAGGCGGGAAGACCCTGGTCGTCAACACGGGGCCGCCGGCCGACCTCGGCGTTTTGAACAAGGCATGGACCCTGGGATATGGGACGGAGCGGGCGGCGATGCGGCGCACGGAGCAGGAGCGCCCCGCAGCCGCTCTTCGGCGGGCCGGCACGGCGCCGGCTGAGGTGGACTACGTGCTCATTACTCCGCTTCAGGCATACGCCACCGCCAACATTCCGGACTTTTCGAAGGCGACCATCTGCATCTCCAAGCGAGGCTGGATCGAGGACTTCCACGCCCCACGGTTCGCTCTGCACACTCCCAGAGAACTCCGCATCCCCAACAACGTTCTGGTGTATCTGGAGGTCGAGGCCGCCGGGCGGATTCGCCTGCTGGAGGACGAGGAGGAGATCCTGCCCGGAATCCGCAGTTTGTGGACGGGAGGCCATCACCGGTCTTCGGTGGCCTATTTCGCGGAGACGGCCCGGGGGACGGTGGCCGTCGCCGACTGCGTGTTCAAGTACCCGAACATCGAGCAAAACCTGCCTCTGGGCGTCCAGGAGAGCATGGAGGAATGCCTGCTCGCTTACGAGCGCATCCGAAAGCGCGCGGACATAGTCGTTCCTCTCTACGATCCCGAGGTCCTTCAGCGGTACGCCGATGGCCGGGTCGCCTGAAGCAAGAGTGGAAAATATCCGAGGAGGGCGATATGAGACTGCATGACAAGGTGGCAATCGTGACAGGCGTGGCTTCCGGAATCGGGAAGGGAACCGCCGTCCTTTTTGCCCGGGAAGGAGCCAAGGTCGTAGGGGCCGACATCGACGCGGAGGGCGGGGCGGCCACAGCTGAAATCATCAAGTGCAACGGCGGCGAGGCCATGTTCATCCCCACCGATGTCACCAGGGCGGACCAGGTCTGCGCGTTGGTCGAAAGGGCCATCCAGGCGCACGGGCAACTCGACGTGCTGGTTAGCAACGTGGGTGTTGTTCTCGGGAACCCGCTCACGGAGGTATCGGAAGAGGAATGGGACTATGTGATGGCGGTGAATCTCAAGAGCATGTTTCTCTGCTGCAAGTACGCGATCCCGCACATGCAGAGGCGAAACAAGGGCAGTATCGTGCTGATGTCGTCCGCGAATGGGGTCATTGCCGAGCCGTGCCTGGCCAGTTACTGCGCGACCAAGGCCGCCATTATCGGCCTGACACGCAGCATTGCCGTTGACTACGGAAAACATAACATTCGCGTCAACTGCGTGTGCCCGACCTATACGAGAACGCCGCTCCTGGAAAAATGGATCGAGTCGGAAGTGGACGCCAGCCTGAGTTGGGAGAAGGTCAATCGACTTCATGTCTTGAACCGGATTGGGGAAGTCGACGAAGTCGCCCGGGCGGTCCTGTTTCTCGCCTCTGATGAATCATCCATCATGACCGGCTCCGCCATGATCATCGACGGCGGGCTGTCGTGTTTTCGGTGAGGGAAGCGGAGCATGCGCAATCGATTCCGAAGCGCCGAGTGGTTTTACGGGCGCGATGAGCTCGGCTTTCAGCACCGGTCGGCCCTGCGCGCGATGGGTATTGACGTCGGTCAATTCGAAGGCCGGCCTGTCATCGGCATCGCGAATTCCTGGAGTGAGCTGAACAACTGCGACGCCGGTCTGCGAACGCTGGCCGAGGCGGTCAAAAAAGGGGTGCTGGCGGCCGGCGGACTACCCCTCGAGTTCCCCACCATCTCGCTCGGCGAGGAACTCACGAAGCCGACGGCCATGTTGTATCGCAACCTGATGGCGATGGACGTTGAGGAGATGCTGCGCTCGAACCCGATTGACGGCGTGGTTCTGCTCGGCAACTGCGACAAGACCCTGCCCGCTCAGTTGATGGGGGCGGCCAGCGCGGACCTGCCGGCGATCGTGCTGAACGGCGGTCCACGGAGCAGCGGGGTGTGGCGCGGCATCGAGGTAGGCAGCGGCACCGATTTGTGGAAGTATTGGGACGAGTACCGCACCGGGATGATCACGCGGCAGGACTGGGAGGAGCTGGAAAGGTGCATCGCCTGCGGAATCGGCGCGTGCAACGTCATGGGCACGGCGTCCACGATGGCGGCCCTCTGCGAGGCGCTGGGCATGATGCTGCCGGGCGCCGCGACCATTTGCGCCACGGATGCGCGCCGCCTGGCCGCCGCGGAGGCGAGCGGCCGCCGCATCGTTGCGATGACCGAGGCTGGCCTGCGGCCGTCGGGCATCCTGACGTTCGAGGCGTTCGAGAATGCCATCAGGGTCTGTATGGCCATCGGTGGATCCACGAACGCGATCATCCATCTCATCGCCATCGCGGCCCGGCGGGGCATTCGGCTGCCGCTCGACCGCTTCGACAGTCTGTCGCGGACGACGCCTTTTGTGGCGAACGTCAAGCCTTCCGGGCAGCACCTGCTGGCTCAGCTCGACGCGGCCGGAGGGGTTCCCGCGGTCATGAAGGAGATCGAGCCGCTTCTCCACGGTCACTGCCGGACTGTCACCGGCAAAACGGTCCGGGAAAACCTCGCCGGTGTGAATTCAGACAATGACGACGTGATCAGGTTTTTTTCCGAGCCGCTTTCCGCCGAAGGCGCGATCGCCGTTCTGTGGGGGAACCTGGCGCCGAACGGAGCCATCCTCAAGACTTCCGCGGCCTCCCGGGAGCTCATGGCGAACACCGGCAGAGCGGTGGTCTTCGAAGACTACCAGGACATGCTGGCGCGAATCGAGCGGGAGGACCTGGAAGTGGAGCCGTCCTCCGTCCTGGTTCTGAAGAATTGCGGCCCCAAGGGCGTGCCCGGCATGCCGGAATGGGGCGCGATACCGATTCCCGGGAAACTGAGAAAGGCCGGAGTCAGGGACATGATCCGCATCAGCGACGGGCGGATGAGCGGAACCAGCTACGGCACGGTCGTGCTGCACGTTTCCCCGGAAGCAGCCGCCGGGGGGCCGCTGGCCGTCGTCCAGAACCACGACCAGATTCGTCTCGACGTCGGCGAGCGGAGGCTCGAATTGCTGGTCGCCCCGGCCGAACTCCAGCGCCGCTTGAGCAATTGGACGCCTCCGGCGACGAAGTACCTGAGAGGCTATCCCAGGCTTTACATCGATCATGTCCTGCAGGCGGACGAAGGCTGTGACTTTGATTTCTTGCGCCCGAACAACGAGGAGGAACTGGCCTTCGTGCCTCCCGTCGTCGGCAGGAGTTAGCCTCCCGCCCCGCCGAGGCCCAACAGAGCGGTAGCCGCAACGAGAAGGCCAATCCCGATCAGCAATAGTCGCAACAGTCGCCCCCTCGCACCATCCCACTCATGAGTGAGGAGCCCACACCCAACGGTGGTGATGATGAGAACGGCGTTCCAGAGAGACCAGCCCAAAGACGGCCCCAGAGGTCCCAGATCGCTGGCGCCGCGACCGTAGAGAATCACCGAGCCCGTCCAAAGGCCGGCCATTATGCAGGCATTAGCCCAATCGAGCGGGCACGTTTTGCGCCACAACACGGGCCAGCTCTTGCGGCGTCGCAGCAAATAGAGACAATATCCGACGTTCAGCAGCCCACCCGCGGGAATGGCGACCAGCCACAGCGCATTCAGTCCGCCCGCCTTCGTAGCGCCAAGTCGGCAAGCCGCGTCGGTAATTGGCGTTCCAAAGGCATAGCTGAAGTTCAGCATTCCCGAGAGGACACCCGCGGCAACACATATCGACAGCCCTCTTGAGAATGGGACCCTGGGATTGAGCGAACGGCCATCCACGACCGCGCCCAACTGCTTGTCCCGAAGGTCGCCTGCGATGGCACAGACAACCACTCCGGCGATTGTCACAGCATTTCCGGCGATAACCAAGAGGCCGTTTTGAGTCCAAAGCAGTTCGGGAGTAAGGACGATCAGTGGAACAAGTGCACCCAGAGCTGTGTACATGCCGGTCATTATTGAGAAGCCGAGCGCCATACCGAGGGCGTCCACACCCAGGCCGAAGAACACAGATCCTGCGCCCCAGCCTGCTCCGAAGAGTCCCGTCATCCAAAGCACGCCGGTTGGGGTTTCCCCATAGACACGCCGCAACTGGGGAACGGTTGCAAGAGCAACGACCAACGGAAGAACAAAGAAAGCGACCACGGAGTACACGAGCCACAGATGCTCCCATTTCCAGCGGCGGACGAACTTCATCGGGAGTGTGAAGCTCCCTTGAGTGATACCGGCCAGGAGAATCCAAGTTAGTCCCACCGTGCGAGTCATGCCTGTCTCCTTGAGCGTACCTTTGCCTGGACCTGAGGAGCCTCACCGCCAGATCGAGCCTTCGATCTCTGACATTTTGTCACAGCCGCTTAGGGATCGTGAGTGAACGGGGACGCCGGTCCTTTCCTGGACCGCGGCCCGCCCGATGCCCGAAAAGCGCTCTCCCCGCCGGCCGATCCAAGGGCCATCTTATCGCAGTAATGATACTGTATCAACTCTCGGATTGACATCCGGGGCACATTGCTGTATAAAGGCCTAGCAGGTTGCGGAAGAACTCTTTCGCGGAGTCGTGATCGCACTTAGCAGCACGCGCAAGTTGTTGATTCTACGTTCTGGCACGAACAGATTCGAACCATTTTCGGCCCTCCAGAACCCTTCTTCCGCAACCTGCTAGGGAGTCCGCTTCACGTCGCTTGGCAGCCTGCAGCGATTGTGCCGGGAGGCGACGCATGGCAGACGAGCCAGGAGCGACTCTCGAGCGGCCCCCAGTCCACCTGAGGAGTGGCTTCAACCGGCCAATGCGGGACTGGCATAAGGACAAAGCATGGACAACAGCGAATCGGACAAAGAGAAGATCGGCCTCGGCAGACGCGCTTTCCTGCGCTACACAAGCGCCGCCGTCGGCGGGAGTCTGCGCGACTCTTACGAAGCCGAAGCCGGTCAGAATCGAGGGAGAGACGAAGCCGAAGGCCCCCATTCCTCTGCCGAGCCCCTGCGCGGGCCATGGCGCCTCCGGGTAGACCGCGAGAATGTGGGACACCAGCACGAATGGTATAAGAGGGAGCCGACAGATACCACGGCCAAAGCGATCGCTGTGACGGTGCCCTCATGCTGGCAGGAGTTCGTGCCTGATTTTCCTGGAGGAGTGGGATGGTACTTCACGGACTTTACGATTCCTGGAAACCTGGAAGGACGCATATTGCGGCTGAAGTTCTGGGCCGTCGATTACTTTGCGCAAGCGTGGCTCAACGGGGAGGAGATCGGCAGCCATGAGGGAGGGTTCACGCCGTTTGAGTTCGATATTACACGTCAGGCGAGGTTTCGCGGAGAAAACCGCCTGGTTGTCCGCGTAATAGATCCACCGCGAACCGTGGTCGGCGAGGACATTCTCGGGCTGCCGGGCTGGGAACGCATGTGCGATGGGGTCGCCGGAGGGTTCCGGTTCCTGGAGATTCCCATGGCTATGCAGTCATTCAAGGAGGGCTTCAGCAGTGGCGGCATTTGGGAACCCGTGGAACTTCTGAGCACTGGCCCGGTTTTTGTGTCCGGCACCTTTATAGAGCCGAATCTGTCTAAGATGGCGATTGAGGCCCACCTGGAGATTGCCGATAGGGAGCCGTTCCCTTCGGACCTGAAGATCGTCGTGGCGGTCGCGCCATGGAGACATCCGGAAAAGATTTGCGGGCAGAATGAGCGCACGCTGCGTTGTTCTCCCGGCTCGACCGCGCTGGATGTCCATGTGGATGTTCGAGAGCCACATCCCTGGTGCGTGGAGGACCCGTACTTATACGTGGCGGTGGTGAGTGTCTTACAG
>Ga0209777_10007760_pt1 | contig 11842 bp, 11 predicted proteins | sample FrelakmetHBP12HB_FD_187147 | JGI IMG/M metagenome (GOLD analysis project Ga0209777, IMG submission 187147) | Freshwater lake sediment microbial communities from the University of Notre Dame, USA, for methane emissions studies -HBP12 HB (SPAdes)... | ecosystem: Environmental > Aquatic >... | reverse complement strand
GAGGAGTCTATAGTAGAACTATAGACGACGATGAAAACCCAGGCCTTAAGGCCTGGGTTTGTATTAGTCAGGGAGGGGATTCGAACCCCTCCCCACCCGTTTTTTTGAAAGACCCCGCCCTTAAGGGCGGGGTTTCCTCCGTAGAGGATGAAGGATCGATATGTCGCAGCCGCAGCAAGCTATTTGTCACCTTTTTACCGTCCCGGTTAATATGATGTTGGCTTTTCTCTATCATCGCGTTGGCGATGGCAAATATGCAAATTCACCGGCCATGATGGAGAAAAACCTGGCATGGATTGCCGACAGTTTTCGAGTTGTCCTTCCCGGAGAGCCGTTAAGACGCCTTTCAATCGATGTTTGCCTCACTTTCGATGACGCTACCTACGATTTTTATCATTACCTGTTCCCTATGTTAAAACGACTGAAGCTTCGCGCACTTCTAGCCGTGCCTACCCAATTTATCCAGACGAACACAACGATCGACCCGGCCAAGCGTCTTTCCATCCCCTACTCACTGGCCATGAAAGATGATATTTATCGAACTCATTGCCCTTTTTGTACATGGCAAGAACTCAGAGAAATGTCTCAAAGCGGTTTTGTTGAAATTGCATCCCACTCGATCCACCATCAAAATCTTCTCACACCCGGACTCGATCTCGACCTTGAAATTAGAGGGTCGAAGCAAATTTTAGAAGATCAGCTGCAAGTTCCTGTCCGAACCTTTGTCTACCCTCTCGGGAAATTTAATCGAAAGATCCATGAACAGGTGAAAAAAGATTACGAATTTGCCATGAGGATTGGAACAGCCTGGAACATGAGCTGGCAAAACATGTCCGGGATCATTTATCGCGTCATCAGCGACAATATGATTTCTCCGGATCACCATTTCTGCAACCGTAAAAAAATTTCTTATTTATGGTTTTACTTACTCAATACGTTTCGCCGAAGGTGAAAACAAGAGCCCGGAAAGGCGTTCGACCTTTTCAAGAGTGGTTTTAAAACTATCCAGAGACACTTCATTGGGAATCACCGCGTTAGGTAAAACATATGCCAAAGTTTCAATTCCCTGTTCTTTTTCAGCAAAAATGACCTTGCAAAAATGGGTTGGCACTGCAACGTTGTTGTTTCCTAAAGTTCGGTAAATCACCGATCCATTGAGAGGAAGGTATAGTGGTATCGTAATGATATGAAGAGCTCTATATCGATAGACCATTTCACGCAGCAACATCTCTAACCTCATCCAATGACCTTGATTGAATTGAGGCACTTGCGGACAGATATTACTTAAAATAAAGGTCTCCGCCGCCGCGTTTTTATTACTCCGGCAATCGGCAAAAGGACAGAGATGGCCCAAATCAAAACCCGATCCTCGATAATCTTCCACAGCCGCGCGAATCACGGATGGAATCGTTTCATCCGATTTAAACCGCATACCCTTCCGATCCGCATTTTTAATTTCACAGGACTCTCTCGTGAGCCGTTCATAAACCCAAAATGCATTGCGCGTCCGCCCGTCATAAGCCATGCTGTACCCTTCCCGATGTACAATCATAAAGCCTTTTGGGTGAAAGGGATTCTCATGGCATTGCGCCAAAGAACAAGCGCATATAAAAAGAACCGAAATATAATTTCGGATTATATTCATATTTCACTCAACTGTTTTTAATTATTTCTGTTTATAAAAGTTACTTTTTTATTTAATTTATTGTTTAACCAAATTCTTAATAAATTACAAATAGTCTTTGAAAACAAAAAGAGCAGGCTGGTATGCTATTACTTTTAAAGGAAAAAAGATGGCTATCTCTTCGGGTTCAGATCGAAAGTTGCAAAACCGCGCATTTCTCGGCGTTACCTTGATGATTATCGGGCTTGCCCTCTATCCGATATCCGACGCGTTCATTAAACATCTGATCGGCACTTATTCGGTCTCTCAAGCGACATTTCTTCGCGCTATCACACGGCTCGTTCCTCTGCTCATCGCCACTTTTTTTCAAGGCGGCCTGAAAAATGTGCTCGCAACAGACCATCCGAAGCGCCATCTCATCCGCCTCGCCGTCAATTTGTGCTATACATATTGTTTTATGTTTGCCATTTCGATGGGCTCTCTCACCGTCGTATATACACTCAGCTATACCTCTCCTTTGTTCATGATCATACTGAGCGCGATTATGCTCAAAGAAAGTGTGGGACGCGAACGATGGATTGCCGTCGGCATCGGTATGATGGGAGTCATCGTCGCCATGCGTCTTGGCTCGAATGTGTTTGAATTCGCCTCCATCCTTGTTTTGTGCGGCACGTTTCTCGGGGCTCTGAATAAAATTCTCATGCGGCGGCTCGCTTCGACGGAACATAGCCTCGCTATCGCCATTTATCCAAATGTAATGATGGTTATTGTGACGAGTCCGTTTCTTATAAGTTCTTGGAAATCAATGCCTTTAGAACATTGGGGTTTATTTGCCATAATGGGGGTCATCGCCGCTGCGGGTCAATATTTAATTGCCCAAGCTCTTCGATTTGCCCAAGGCTCTACCCTTGCACCGATTGATTATTCTACGTTCTTCTGGGTGATGGCTTTGGATTTCTTTTGGTGGCAAAAAACAGTTGGGATTTACACCATTATCGGCGCGGCCATCATCGTCGGCAGCAATTTCTATATTCTCTATTGCACACGAAGGGAAGAGGCTAGGAAAAAAAGCTTATTAGCTATTCCTTCCGCTGAATAAAAACAGGCTTGGGCAAATCCTCTTTTTTGTGATGCGCGTCATGTAAAATAATTCGCGCATCAAGAGCCATCAGATCATCTTTTAAAATGATTATGGGATTGATGTCGCATTCTTTAATCCAGGGATGTTGGACAATGAGATGGCTGAATTGCAGCAGCGTTTGTTCAAGAGAGCTTTCATTGATTGCTTGATCAATCTTCGTTTGTCTCATCAAACGTTGCGCCCAAAGCTTCGTCAAAGGGGGAAATCCCACGGCGCGATCCTTAATGATCTCGACCAATTTGCCACCCAAGCCAAAAAGAATGACAGGCCCAAATTGCTCATCTGTCATGCTGCCTAGAAGAAGTTCATAGCCATCCCAATTAATCATCGGTTGAACGGTCACTCCCTGAAAATGGTCTCGGCCGGCCAACTGGCCGACGGATGCCTCGATTTCGCGAAATGCCTTTATAACCGCTGGTGCGTCACTGAGATTGAGTTTAACCCCGCCAACTTTTGCTTTATGCGTAATGGTCAGTGAAAAAAGTTTTAAAACTACCGGAAAACCAAACTTTTGAGCCAGCTCGACCGCCTCATCGACGTTCCTTGCAATTTCCGTAGGAACTGTCTTTATACCGTATGCCTGAATGATTTTTTTCGATTCCCACTCATCGAGAATCGTGCGCTTTTGGGCTTGTGCATTTTGGATGATTTTCTCAACTTTATGAAAATCGCACAAGTCAAGGTGTTCTGTTTTTTCCGGCTTAAGAGGTTGCTGCTCTTTTGCATATTTCCAAAGGGATGCAAAAGTATTTACAGCCATATCGGGATAAGCAAAAACAGGGATTTGGTATTGGTTTAGCAGATCCTTCCCTTCCTCGATGGAGTCGCAACCCATCCAGCTCGCCATCATCGGTGTCTGTAAGTGAGCATACGGTTTAATAAACTCTGCCGTTTTTGTGGGATCAGTCATGTCTTGAGGGGTAAGAATAACAAGAGTTCCGTCGGAGGCTTTTTCTTTGCTTATAATTTGAGCCGCCTTTGCATATTTTTCAGGAGAAGCATCACCTAAAACGTCAATGGGATTTGGATTCCAATGCGGAGACAATATCGCATCAAAAGCCCCAATGGTTGAAGGACTCAATGTGGTTAATTGCCCGCCCATTCCGATCAACGCATCCGTTGCAACGACGCCCGGGCCGCCTGCATTTGTGATGATCGTAAGATGAGGTCCTTTTGGCACCGGCTGTTTGGCTAAGAAATTGGCCATATTGAAGAGCTCTGCGATGGAATCAATTCTCAGCACATGCACGCGCTGCATCGCAGCCGAAAAGAGATCATCATTTCCCGCTAACGAACCGGTATGCGAAATCGCGGCTTGAGCCGCTTCGGCGCTGCGTCCCACCTTTAAAAGGATGATAGGCTTAGTGTATGACACCTTTTGAGCGGCCGACAAAAATGCCTTTGCATCTCCTACGCTTTCCATGTAGATCAAAATTGTCTTCGTTTCAGGATCGTTGCCAAAATAATCGAGAAGATCCCCCCAGCCGACGTCAATCATTGAGCCGATCGAAACAAAAGCACTGAACCCCACCTGTTCTTTTAAGCTCCAATCCAAAACAGCCGTACAAAATGCTCCCGACTGAGAGAGAAAAGCAATGGATCCCTGCAAGGCCATTCCATGAGCAAAAGTCGCGTTTAGACCTGTTGATGGACGCATAACGCCCAGACAGTTCGGTCCAATGATGCGCATGCGGCCGCGAGCATGAAAGAGAATCTGTTCTTCCAGTGCGATCCCCGGCGCGCCCGCTTCTTTAAATCCCGCAGAAATGATGATGACTGAAAATAGATGCGCCTCGACGCACTCGGCAATGATCGCGGGAACCGTTTTGGCCGGTGTGACGATAATTGCTAGATCCACCTGAGCGGGAATGCTTTTAATCGATGGGTAACATTTTTTACCCATTATTGACGTGTGCTTCGGATTGACAGGATAGATATTTCCGCCAAATGAGGCTGCCAATAGATTTCTCATCAACGTGTGCCCCACGCTGGGCATACGCTCGCTGGCTCCAATCACTGCGATATTTTTGGGGGCAAACAGTTTCTCAAGAGGGTGTAGATTCCGAGATGGCGTCATATCCCAGCTAATAGACTAAAGCCAGGATTTCTTCCAAAAAGAATATAAGATCATTCCTGCAAGAACGACTGTGATTGCCAGATAATAACGCCATTTCACCAATGATTGGTGAATGACAAACGTCCCCTCATCTTTATCCCAAGTCGTTGTTTGAAAGATACGTAGACGATAAAATGCATTAAGCATACAAAGAACGTTGATTACGGGAATGCCCATTCCGAGGCCCCTAAAATAAACTGAAAAACTCCTTCTGAATGCCGAGCGAAACGAAAGACGATTCGAAAATCTTCTTTTTATCTCTGTGCGCAAAAGCCATTTTCCCGGAGTCGTACCCCAGGTTGCCAATAAAAGAGTTTCGATAGGAACCCAAGCCAAAAATTCAATCGGAAAGATCCGGCCAAACCCGGGTAGAGTAATCGGTCCTGATACGATGTGCAAAAGAGTAAAAAAGATCGAATAGTCAAAAAAACGAGCGAGGAAGCGTATCAAGGGGTTGGCAGGCTGCTGATGAATATGGGGCGAATCATCGCGGCCGGTGATGATTTCCGAAGGTTCAATCACAGGTCCTGACTGACTGAGCCTGAAAAAAAAATCGTTTTCAAATGCATTCAAACTTTTCATGAGAATTTCAATATTTTATCCAAGTTCGGCCATAAATGCAATAAGCGTGTCCCATTTACTGTATCCTAGAAGATACATTTATTTCATACGCCCAATGACAAGCAAAATATTTAAAGCGTCGCTTGGTTCAGCGATAGCCCTGCGCGGTGTGATCGTTTTTTTTAATTGAATCTTTATGCAAATCCTACGTAAGATCATACCCAAAATCGAGGATTTATGGCTTCAAGCGTTAAAAGTTCTTCCTTGCCAAACACAACGCTATCTTCGGACGAATATGCCCTCGTTTTTGCTCAGGAGGCCTCAACAAGTACCTCTTGGAATACCAAAGAAAAAGTTGTAAGAATTGCTTTAGCGATTGGTGTCCTTGCTGCAGGCGTTGGCCTAGTGCTGCAACTTTCAAATCTTGCTTTGCGTGCATCAACTGTAAATCAAAATGAATATCAGCTCTGTATGAACGAATTAGCAAGCGCTTATAAAACTTACTGTCCAAACGGAGGGTTTACACGTGGTTGCAATAGCGGACTATTCGGTTTTTTAGATTACGATCGACCACAAACTGCTTTTATTTTTTCCGAATCATGCCGGAGAATAATCAGTACAAAGTCCATGTGCAACACACTATATACCTTCTGGTGTCATTAAAAAATCCTTCACAATAACTGTGACGATTAGATTGACGGCGGCGTTTTTTACAACGAATCCAGCATATATACCGCTCGTGATTCGAAAATCGGTTTATGCTGCGTCGGCTCTGCCCGACACAAATGCAAGCAGCCTCCTTGCCTATTCCCGATTTTTGAATCGCTCCCGGTATACTCCTTCCAGTTCAATCGTACCCATTCGGATTAATATGACCCTGTGGGGTGATCATAGAATAGGGCAATTATCGATCAATAAAAGCGTAAGCCTCCAATGAAGCTCCCTTTCATGTGCAACTCGGGTAGCTTTCTGGCATATTGCAACTGCAGCTTTAGCCAGGCGCCTTAGATTCTTGAATTCAATTTTTGCTTTTGCAAATTCATCGCATCTATTCTTATAAAAAACGACTGTCTGTTCATCTGTCATTCGGACAGGAGTAGGTATATTAAATATTTTCTGCAACGCATTCGTTTTTCGAATCATCGAATCGAGATGCTTTTTAACGGTTCGCTCCGCTCTATTTAGCCACTGGCCTTGCTTCTTAATTTCTTTGGCCTTTGCTCCAGCAGCATAAATTAAGACACCCGCAACCGCGCCTCCGGCTGCCCAAGCAGTTCGTATTATTGTCATAAAACCCTCCTAAAAAATTGTTTTTGGCCACAATTTTTTACAGAAAATGTCTTACAAATCGCTGAACAAAGTCATTTTTGTTCAATGCACCGATTTGGCGTTCCACGATTTTTCCATCCTTAATGAATAAAAAGGTCGGCATCGAGGTGATTTCCAATTTTTTAGCAAGGGACTGTTCAGCATCTACGTTGAGCTTCGCAAACTTGATTTTGCCGTTCAGTTCTTTGCTGAGATCATCAAAAATCGGCGCTACCGCTTTGCAAGGAGGACACCAAGTGGCGTAAGCATCTAAAATAACAGGTATTTTGGATTCCAATACTTCATTTTGATAGTTCGTCTTCGTGATCGCAACAACAGGTGCTACAGTAGCGGATACGTTTTCAACTACAGAAACCGGATCGCACTCTTTTTGCAGTTTCGCTCTGCATATTACAGCACCGAAAGCAGTGGGAACAGCGACCAGAGTCGAAAGTGCGTTAAGGAAAAGCACACGAGGGATCGAAACTGAAGCACCATAAGAAAAGATCAGATTGCTTACAACGAAGTAGACAACGAGAGGATGCGTACAAAATCCGAAAACAGTTTTCGCTGAGTTCTGGGTTGCTTGGGCGACGTGAATCATTTTGCTGTGGCACGCAGAAAAATAATTATTTCTAAATTGAGTAATATTAGCCTGTTGAGCATTTATACTTGTCGTCATCAATTCCTCTTGAGAAGATTTTGGCTTGGTAATTTAAGTGACTACGTTTTTCCTGAAAAGAAATTTCTAGGGACCTCGGCTGACTCTGCGCATTCACCTTACCCGCAACTTGCCCTTGTCAGACGATTCATTAATGCTTCATCGGAACGAATTTGCGAGTTGAGGACAATCACTATCTCCAAATAACCCAGACGATCCGCTTTGCGCAAGTGTGAATATAGATTATGTGCATTGAGGTTATCAGGTAAATAGGGAGAGCCCTTTGAGACTTTTTCTAGTAAATCATCTTGGTTATCAACGAGATAAACCCTCGCCTTAGGTGCATAATGGCGGTATTTCATACCTGGAGATAAAACGGGACCGTTTTTTGGCGGATCGAGTAGAGTCATACCCAAAACCTCTTCAATGGCTTGACGAGGAATTGCTCCCGGGCGCAGCAGCACGCATCTTTCATCAATGAGACCGATAACTGTGGATTCGATACCAAAAGAGCATTCACCACCATCGACGATAATTGAAAGAGAACCCTCAAAATCATCAAGTACATCTTGAGCTGAAGTGGGGCTGGGACGGCCCGACAAATTAGCTGATGGGGCCGCTAAAGGCGAGCCAACGGCTTCAATAATCTGGCGTGCGCATGGATGAGATGGCATCCTGACAGCAATGGTCGGCAGATCTGCCGACACGATGCCCGGCACCTCGCTTCTTCGCTCAAAAACAAGAGTTAATGGCCCCGGCCAAAATCGTTCGGCCAGCCGAAGCAGCAAAGCGCTTGGATTTTGAGCGAGTCTTTCCAGTTGATGAATGGCGCTGATATGAGCAATCAAAGGGTTGTCGGAAGGACGGCCTTTCATGTTAAAAATTTTTTTTACAGCTTCGGGCTGAAAAAGATCTGCCGCCAGTCCATAGACTGTTTCTGTAGGGATAGCAACCAGATGACCGGCTTTTAAAAGATCCGCTGCGATCGCGAGATCGTCAGAAGAAAGATGGGGTCGAGCTACAAGCAGGATCGTTTTCATGGCGTATAGTATACTCTCTTTCCTGAAAAGTAGAACCAGGAGTTAATTGCAAACTCGCTTTGATAGTCAAATTCGATGATTTTTTCGCTGGTTCGATTTCTCGCAAAGCGACATATCATTTTGGCTATAGGCGATTTGCGATAAATCCGAAGCCAGCGGAAAAAGGGCGGATTTGACTCCGAATGAAGTTTTGCAATTACCTCCATAATTGAACTTTATAGGCATTCGAGAGAGAATGATGATTTTTAGCATATTTTAAATGGAGAAATTGAATGGACTCCCCTATCGCCCAGCCGCGTCGATTTATGAATGTTTTTTTACTTGGAATGCTCAATTTAGCGGTGATGGCCTCACTACGAAATCTGCCCATCGTTGCTCATTATGGTTATGGTCTAATCTTCTTTTACGCGCTGGTTGCCGTCAGTTTTTTATTTCCGTGCGCTTTAGTATCGGCTGAATTAGCCACGGGATGGTCGGGTACAGGAGGAATCTATATTTGGGTTAAAGAAGCTTTTGGCCCAAAGTGGGGTTTTTTTGCTGTCTGGATGCAGTGGATTCATAACGTAACCTGGTTTCCCGCTATCCTCTCTTTCTCAGCCGTCACATTTGCCTACGTCGTCAACCCGGCACTGGCTGAAAATAAGATTTACATCATCTCCGTCATCTTGGGAGGTTTTTGGGGAGCTACGCTTTTTAATTGTTTGGGCCTGAAAACCTCCAGTTGGTTTAGCGCTTTAGGCGTCATCGTAGGAACTATTTTACCCGGGCTGCTGATCATTGCTTTGGGTTTAATATACCTTTATTTGGGACACCCCATGCAAATTCAATTTTCTGCCCGCTCGCTGATTCCTGAGATGGGAGATCTCCAAAACATTGTTTTTCTGGCGGGTCTTTTTTTAGCGTTCGGAGGACTGGAAGTCACTGCTGTACACGCTCGGGAAGTCCAAAATCCCCGGCGCAACTTCCCTCGAGCAATCTTGCTCGCCAGTTTGATTGCTTTTCTACTCTATGTTACCGGAGCCCTCTCCATCGCGCTGGTCATTCCTTCAGAAAAGATTAACCTCGTAGCAGGATTGATGGATGCCTTCCAAATCTTTTTTGCCGAGTATAATCTATCATTTTTACTTCTACCGATCGCCATCATGATCATCTTTGGAGCTGTGGGAGAACTGAACGCATGGATCATCGGCCCTGTACGTGCCTTGCATGCTACCTCCGAACATGGAGCTTTACCACCGGTTTTTCAAAAACTCAACAAACATGGAATGCCGACGAACTTGCTCTTTTTTCAGGGGATTGTCGTTACAATCACCACATTCGTTTTTATGTTCATGCCTTCCGCCAGCAGTTCATTTTGGATTCTCAGTGCGATGTCAGTTCAAATTTATTTAGTCATGTATGTTTTGATGTTCATGGCCGCAATCAAGCTGCGCTATAGCCATGATCACGTATTTAGACCATATCGGATCCCGTATAAAAAGCCGGGAATTTGGCTTATTTCCTGTATCGGTATAATTAGTTCAACATTTGCCTTTACAATTGGATTCGTTCCACCCAATCAACTCGAAACGGGCAGCCTTTTCTTTTATGAAGGATTTCTGATCGTTGGAATATTAACTATGGCAGCTATTCCTTTACTGATTTATCAATTCCGTAAAGAAAGCTGGAATATTGATACCAAAGAACTGAAGTGAAAAAAAATCGAGCAAGCCTTGAGGCGTTGCTCGATAGCATAAACCTTTGAAAGCCAGAGCTTTTACTCTTGAACTAAAAGAGCAGCTACATGGCCGACTTTGGTACGACGACGAGATTTTTTCTTTACAGTTCTTTTTTTCGCTTTTGAACGAGTTTTTTTAGCTTTTGATTTCGATTTCGTTTTCGATCTCGATTTCGTTTTTCTCGTCTTAGTAGCTGCTTTGCGTTTTTTACGCTTCAACATAAATTTAATCCTCCATATTGCGTAAAGAGATCAGAGGCATTAATTAGAAGAGAACCTTCACATATCGCATACAACGATTAGTTCAAAGAACTCAACATAAGCGGGCGATCCCGCAACTCTATATCTTCCTTACAAACTTAATTATATATTTATATGAATAAAATTACAAACACATTGTTGTTATTTTTATGTTTTTACATTTCAACCAAATTCACAAATCTTAACTGAGAGCGTATTCTGAAGGCATTTTTTATGTTTTAAGAAAAATTGAAAAATTTTTAAAAAATATTTTTTTTCGTTTAATTTTTCTATAAATTAATCAAGTTAGATGACTAAATCGCAAGCATCTAACATTAAAGTTTATACAACAATACACCCAACACAAATCATTAACCTACAAAGCACTACACTCAAGCGATTTTGTCTAGAAAAAAATTGAACTTTTTTGCTAATGAAGTGGAAAAATTTATTGTTTTAAGTTCAAATGGTAGTAATATGATTTCATCATTTGGATATTAAATTATGATGACGATTCCTTTAGCAGAAAAGCTGCGTCCGCAAAGTCTTTCCGAGGTAGTCGGCCAAGAACATTTGATGGATTATCTCAATCAGACAATCAAAAGCGGCTCTCCGCATTCTCTTTTATTATTCGGCCCTCCCGGCTGCGGAAAGACGACGCTGGCTCGTCTCTATGCACATTCTTTTCGCCTTCCATTTTTAACGGCAAGCGCTGTCTTTCAAAGCACAGCAGAACTCAAAAAACGTTTATTGGAAAGCCAGGAAAATCCGCTCCTTTTTCGCCAAACGATCCTTTTTATTGATGAAATTCATCGATTCAACCGCGCCCAACAAGATCTTTTTCTCCCATTGTTAGAAAACGGATCGCTTATTTTAATTGGTGCCACGACAGAAAACCCATCTTTTACTATCAACAACGCATTACTCTCCCGCTTGCGGGTTCTTGTGATGAAGCAATTGAGCTTGATTGACTTAGATAAAATCATTCTCCGATATGAACAGTTGTCCCGGCCTCTAAAAATCGAACCTTCAGCTCGACAAATGATCATGGAGCTGGCTGCGGGAGATGGCCGGCATCTTCTCAATCTCATCGAAAATCTTGAGACGGCAAATCTTGAATCCGGCGATATCGCTTCGATTACTAAATATCTTCAAAAACGACCTGCATTATATGACAAACATCAAGAAGGGCATTATAATCTCATTAGCGCGTTGCATAAGTCTGTCCGCGGATCTGACCCGGATGGAGCGCTCTATTGGCTTTGCCGCATGCTGGAAGGGGGCGAGGAGCCTCTATTCATTGCAAGGCGGTTGATCCGGATGGCCGTAGAAGATATTGGATTGGCCGACCCCCAGGCGCTCTCCATCGCTCTCGCGGGGCGGCAAACTTATGAAACCCTTGGATCTCCTGAAGGCGAACTCGCTCTCGCAGAG
>Ga0209777_10007759_pt1 | contig 11843 bp, 10 predicted proteins | sample FrelakmetHBP12HB_FD_187147 | JGI IMG/M metagenome (GOLD analysis project Ga0209777, IMG submission 187147) | Freshwater lake sediment microbial communities from the University of Notre Dame, USA, for methane emissions studies -HBP12 HB (SPAdes)... | ecosystem: Environmental > Aquatic >... | reverse complement strand
GCGCCTGCCACGGGCTGGAAATCGGCTTCGTCTTCGGCAAATATGATGCTATGTTCTGCGGCACCGGCCCTGACGCGGATAAACTGGCGGAGCGCATACAGGACGCCTGGCTCGCTTTCGCCCGCACCGGCGACCCATCAACGAAGTCCCTCGGCGATTGGCCGGTCTATGGCGCTAAACGAATGACCATGTTGTTGGATAAAGGACCTGCGGTAGTGGCTGCCCCGTATGAAGAAGAGCGCGCCGCCTGGGATACTGTTAAACGCAACTCCTTCCTGGTGATTTAGGTATTTATGGTCTGGTTAACTCAATAGCGGGAGGTATCCATGAGCAATAGTGAGCAGACAATCGTTAGCACCAAATCCGGTAAGTTAGAGGGGAGCCTGGAAAACGGGCTTTATGTTTTCAAGGGTATCCCTTATGCCGCCCCGCCCGTCGGTGATTTACGCTGGAAGCCGCCGCAGCCGCTAAAACCCTGGAGCGGCGTTCGCCCGGCTAAAAAATACGGCGCTATTTCCCCCCAGAACCCGATGGTCGGCGGTGGCGCTCCGGGCGCGCCCGACTTTTCCAATCAGCCGCAAGATGAAGACTGCCTATTTTTAAACGTCTGGACACCTGGGCTGGATGATGCCCGCCGTCCGGTCCTGTTCTGGATACACGGCGGTGCCTTTATTATCGGCTCCGGCACCGAAGCGTTTCTGGAAGAAGGCAAACTAGCCAGGCGCGGCGATATTGTAATTGTCAGCATCAACTACCGGCTGGGCGCTTTAGGGTTTATGAACCTGAAAGAGATAACCGGCGGTAAGATACCGGCCACCGGTAATGAAGGCTTACTCGACCAGATAGCGGCGATGGAATGGGTGCGTAACAACATCGCAGCGTTCGGGGGCAACCCCGACAATGTCACGATATCCGGTTTCTCCGCCGGCGGCATGAGCGTCGGCACTTTGTTAAGCATGCCCGCGGCGCATGGTAAATTCCATAAAGCAATCAATCGTAGCGGCGCCACTAACGTTGTCGGGCCACTAGCTGGTGCGGTTAAAATAACCGAACAATACCTTAAAATACTTAACGTGAACGGTAAAAATATCGATGCTTTGCGTAAACTTGGTACGCAGCAGTTGCTCGATGCCCAACAGCGGCTGGGGGTGGTACTTCGCGAAGCTAACAACCGGGCGACGCCGTTTCAACCGGTTATTGACGGTAAAGTCCTTCCGGAAACGCCGATAACAGCGATTAAGAAGGGTTCGGCAAAAAATATAGCCATCATGGCCGGCAACACTTTTGATGAATTGAAAGCTATGAATAAGATGGACCCCTCGATGCGGAATCTGGATGAAGCGGGACTGGTTAAACGTTTGAGCGGGCTGGTGCCGATGGATGTAGTGCCCGGGCTGATAAAGGCCTACCGTGACGCTCTGCAAAAACACGGCAGCGCCGCAGCACCAGCGGACATTATGGGCAGCATTAATACCGATTTGATGTTCCGCATACCTACCGTCCGGCTCGTGGAAGCGCAGCGCGATAACGGTATGCCGGCATATAATTACCTGTTCACCTATAAATCACCCGCTATGGGCGGAGCGCTGGGCGCGATGCACGGGTTGGACAATCCTTTCCTTTTCGGGGGTCTGGATGCTGCATTTACCGGCAACGGTGTTGAAGAAGAAAATCTGGCTATCAAGATACAAGATTCCTGCGCCGCTTTCGTCCACACCGGCGACCCATCCTGTAAAAGCATCGGCAAGTGGCCGGTATATGGGAAAAACCGCATGACGATGGTTCTAGACAAGAACACCCGTGTAGAAGCGGCGCCCTACGAGGCTGAACGCGCTGCCTGGGATAAAATCGACCTGCAGTATACGCCGCCGCTATAAGCCCAGTATTAGACCGGGTCTATCCGCACGTCCAGCACGGCGGCCTGTCTGCCGCGGACCATCGCCAGGCAGTCCTTTAGCGCTTTGGGAACGTCCGCGGGGTCATCCACCATGCGCCCGTAGGCATTATTGGCACGGGCGATTAGAGAATAGTCCGGCGGCGAGGCGATATCCGCGCCCATGTTTTCGACGTCGTATTTTTCGCGGAAAAGCCCCTTGATGGCGCCATAACCCCGGTTGTTATAGATGACGGCTAAAAACGGCGCTTTATAAAGACCGGCCGACCATAATGATGCTTCCGGGCAGCCGTAGATGAAGGCTCCGTCTCCCATCAGGCTGATAACCGTCTTATCCGGCGCCGCCAGCTTTACCCCGAGCGCCGCTCCCGACGCCCAGCCGATACAGCCCCCCGCGCAGGAGAGCAATGTCCCGGGCTTATGGCGGTGAATCTGGTGGGCGACAATCGTGGACGGAGAAATGGTCTGGTTCACGATAATCGTGTCGTCGTCAATGACTTCGTCAATGCAGTGACTCAGCCAGTGGGCGGAAATAGGTTTACGCTCGGCATGGCTCATCGCCAGGGTACGCCATTCTCCGTCGAGCTTTTGATGCTCCGATTTTGATGCCTGCGCGCGTTTCTGGAACTGCTCGCGGTTTATAGCCGACATTTTCCGCATAATAATTGCCGTAAGGGCCGGAATTGCTTGTGAAGAATCAGCTTTCAGTAAAATATCCGGCTTCTTGCCCCAAAGTGGCACGCCCTTTTTCGCCGTGTCGATATCGACATGGATAATTTTGGTGTTCGGTAGGGATGGAGAGGGCGGCGAAGCGTAATGCATATCGTAGTCGATGGCTAAAATGACGTCGGCTTTGCCCAGCAGCGGATTGCCGAAGCCGGTTGTCGGTGATAGTAACGCAGCCAGGGGGTGCGTGTTGGGGAAATTTACCCTGATATCGGAGGTCAGCACGTGCGCGCCTAATGTTTCCGCCAGGGCTACCAGAGATGGTACCGATTCCAGATTTCTCCCGGAATAGCCGGCCACTATCAGCGGGTTCTCCGCCATGATAAGCATGTCGGCAATTCTGCTAAGTGTAGCGGTATCGGTCTCCGTCGGCATTTCCTTGATGGTTTTCTTTTTCTTGCCCGGCGAAGTCGCGGGGTTTTTACTCCAAAGGGCTTCACGTGGCAGAGCTAAATACACCGGGCCGTAAGGTTCCGTGGTAGCGATACGGAAAGCCTCCCGGAAGACATCGCCGAAGTCTTCATCCGCGCCGAGGTAATGGTCCCACTTAACGAAGTTGCGTATCGTCGTCCCCTGGTCGAAAGGCTCACCGCGCCAGTTGGTGCGCTGGGGTGGCCCGTAGCTTTCCGTGAAGAACACCAGCGGTACTTTACCCCACTGGGCGTTATGCAGGGCACCGCCTATTTGTAGCGTGCCCAGCTCCGAGTGCACCGAGACTACCTGGGGCTTGCCTGAAGCCATGTAATTGCCGTGCGCGGCCGTCATGGCGACGAACTCGTCCAGGCAGAGGATGCTGCGGGGGGATTTTTCCCCCTGTGCCTGGTAGGCAGCTAGCGTTTCCAGCACCGGTACGTTATCGATGCCGGGGTTGAAGAACACGAACTCGACGCCATTATCGTTCATAATATCGATGAGGGTTTTAATATTACCGTATTCTTCAGACATATTTCACCGCCTTTTGTTAAGTAATGTCCGATCATGGTGAGCCTGTCGAACCAGAGCGGGAAGTTTACTCACCCTGAGCTTGTCGAAGGGTGAGTGGTATATTAGTGTCTCTACTTTTTCTCTAGTTTATCTTCTGCGGCCCGCCTATATTTGGTGTCGTTATTTCTTATAAACGCCGTATTCCTTGGCGGCGTCCAACATGGCGCGCACATTGTCCACTTTCCCGTTGTCTACCTGCGCGCCCCCGGCCAGTATATAGCCGCCCCCCTTACCGCAGGTCTCAATAAGCTTGCGGCAGTAGTCCTTGACGGCTTTAGGCGTTCCGGTAGCCATCAGAGAGGTGGGCACGTTGCCGGCGATGCAGCACTTATCCCCGAGAACCTTTTTGGCTTTAGCCATGTCCGTTCTATCAAACAGCCAGGTAACCGTGCCCTTGGGGAACTCGTTAACGCTTTCCAGACGCGTTTCATAGCTACCCTCGGCGAAGAGCGTCACCAGGATGCCTTCTTCAATCAGGGCGTTGATGACCTTTTTCAGGGACGGCCAGTAAAAAGTATCGAACTGTTTTTCAGACATCCAGCCGTCAGCGCCCTTGTGCAGCGGGAACATGGCGGAAAGCCCCTTGTTGGCGTTAGCAGAGGTAATCACGGATTCTATCATCAGCTTGGTCACCACGTCGATGGCTTCCAGGAGCTTGTCCGGCCGCCGGAACATATCGGTAATTATTCCCTGCGTGCCGCGCAGCGTGTCTCCGATGACGTCGAACGGCGCTTTGGCGAAGGCGCCGCGCGCGGCGGGGTACCCGGCTTCGAGCGTCTTACGACTGAATTCTCCGATTACCTGCACGTATCTGAGGAGTTCATTGCCGACATTGATGAGGGTTTTTAATGAATTTTGTACATCAGACATGGCATACGGCATAAAGCTCATGGCTGGCGCCTCGATAATGTTGGTGAAAGGCGTCAGCGTCTGCCAGGACTCGAATGCCCCGAAGATGCGTGGCATGTATTTTCTCATCCAGAAATCTGAGGGGTTTAAAATCAGGGCATCGTACTCCTCGGCTTTCATGTACTCGCCCTCGACGAACTGGATACCCGTGGCATCTTTGGACAAACCGTGGCCCGGGTATTTATAAAGCTTATAATCGAGGAGGTCATAAATCTTGCCGGGAATGACCATGCCCGGGCTCGAGAGAGAATCCGCATCGAGAAAGTCCTGGTTGAACTTGTCCCAGGCTTTAACCGCTTTTTCATAGTCGTACATGCAGGTATAATAGTCGGTGCCATAAAGGTAAGCCGGCAGGGCGCCTATCATCAGCGAGACAGGCACTCTATCCGGTTCTTTGACGTTATAAACGTCTATCATCCGCTGCACTCGCTGCTTGTAGGCTTTCTTGGCATTGGCATCGGTAAAATTAATGCCTTCAGCGTCAAGCCACCATTTAAATCGCTGGTCTCGTTTTTGTTGAGGGGTCATTCCCACCCATTTTATCTCCGGCATTTCTATACTCCTGTTCTACTCCCGAGCGTAGTTAGAGATTCACCAATTTCACGCTCATCATGGGATGTCTTTAGACCCGAAGGGTCATATTCTTTAGCTGTCACATTATAGCAGCGTGAAGGAAATAATTCAAAAAGTATACCTTATAAGTTTTTAAGGACGAAGTCTGGAACGATAGAGTATTGATTTATTATTATTTTTAATATCACATTGCACTTATTTGGCGGTGTCTTTATAATGGCAGGAATACATTAAAAGGAGCAGCCAGTACCAGAGTTTACAGCATAATTAGGTAGCGGTATTTGACGGGATTGTAACCTACACCAGGAACTACTATAATTTAAGTAGAGGACATAAAGCCATGATATGCCCGGTGTGTAAAAAAGACGCTCTGGTAGTGGAATACGACCGCATTGAGCTGGACTATTGCCCGTCCTGCGGCGGAGTCTGGTTTGATGCCGGCGAGCTTGAACTGCTGCTGGAAGACGCGGGGATAGGAAACCACCGGGGATATTTGAATGATATTGCCGGGTCTCCGGAAGCCGCCTCATCGGAAAAGAAGCGGAAATGTCCCATTTGCCGCCACAAAATGAAGAAGACCTATATCGATGAAGATAAGAAAATACTAGTCGATATCTGCCATGTCGGGGACGGCATCTGGTTCGATGGCGGCGAGGTTACCCAGCTTATCAAAGAATTATGCGCTAAATCTCCGGAGAAAGACGCTTCCAAAGGGGTGCTGGCTTTCGTGGGAGAAATGCTAAAGTATCAAGAACCCGGACAAAAATAAGTAGCATGATAATAGCCTATGGGGCTATTGGATTGAGTATAAATGGGAGGTAGTAACAAATGATTGCGCTCTGGATTATCCTGGGTATTATCGTAGTCTTGTTCTTTATCGTCATCGGTATGTACAACGGCCTGGTGGGCTTCCGTAACCAGGTAAAAAATGCCTGGGCACAAATAGACGTTCAACTGAAACGGCGGTATGACCTTATTCCTAACCTGATAGAAACGGTCAAGGGTTACGCTAAACACGAGCGTGAAACGTTTGAAATGGTAACCAAAGCCCGTAATCTCGCCCAGCAGGCTTCTTCCGCCGGGGCGGCCGAAAGAGGCAAGGCGGAAGGGGAGCTCAGCATGGCGCTAGGCAGGCTGCTGGCCGTTGCCGAGGCTTATCCCGAATTGAAAGCCAACCAGAACTTTCTGGCACTCCAGGAAGAGCTAACATCCACCGAAAACAAGATAAGCTTTTCCCGGCAGTATTACAACGATTCAGTGCTTAAATTCAATAACAAGATACAGATGTTTCCTTCCAATATCATCGCGGGCATGTTCAATTTTAAGACCGGTGAGTTCTTTGAGACCACCACGCCCGAAGAGCGCCAGGCTCCTAAAGTAAGTTTTACCTAAATAAGAAGAAAATAAGCCATGTGGGAACAGATAAGGTCTAACCAGGTTAGGTCCATAATGCTGATGGTCGTCATCGCGGCGTTGCTACTGGCGGTGGGCTATTTTCTCGGGGTGGCGTTTTTCCAGAACGCCATCGGCGGCCTAGTAATCGCTTTTATCGTCTGGGCGATTATGAGCTTGATCGCCTATTTTCAGGGGGATAGTATCCTCCTGTCTCTGGCCAAGGCGAGGAAAATAAGCTCTGATGATGCTCCTCAACTCTATAACGTGGTGGAAGAAATGAAAATAGCCTCCGGCCTGCCGAAGATGCCGGACGTATATATCATTGACGACCCCGCGCTGAATGCCTTTGCCACCGGCCGCAGCCCGGAAAAAGCCTCGGTAGCCATCACTTCCGGCTTGCTGCAAAAGCTCAACCGCGATGAATTGCAGGGCGTTATCGGGCATGAGATGTCTCACGTTAAAAACCGTGATGTCCTGCTCATGTCAATTGCCGGCGTGATGCTCGGCACTATCGTGATACTGTCCTGGTACGCTTCACGTTTCATGATTTACGGCGCTATGACCAGCGGCAACCGGCGTTCTTCCTCGCGTAATAACAGCGGCGCAGGAACGGTAATAGTACTCGTCGTCGGGCTGGTTCTGATGATTCTGGCGCCCATTGCGGCACAGCTTATCTACTTCGCCATTTCTCGTAAGCGGGAATACTTGGCGGATGCCTCCTCGGCGCTTTATACCCGCTACCCGGAGGGGCTAGCGTCAGCCCTGGAAAAGCTGGCCGCGTCAACAGGTGAGTTGAAAAGCGCCAACCAGGCAACGGCGCCGATGTATATCGTCAATCCTTTACATAAAGAAGGAAGAGCCGCTACCGACCTGACCAGTACGCATCCGCCGATTTCTGAAAGGATACGTATTTTACGGGCGATGGCGGGCGGCGCTTCCTACGCCGACTATGAAAATGCTTACCGCCAGGTCCATTCCGGTAAAAGTATCCTCTCACAACAGACGGTGGCTGGCGCGGCTGGAGCGGTAGGTATCCGGGCCGCTTCAGTGTCAAAACCGGGAGAGATAGCTGTCTCGGAAAAGTCCGCCAAGACGCGTGAAGTCTCGGACATGATGCTGCGCCTGAATAATTACCGGATGGTAGACTGCGAATGCGGCGCGCGGTGGAAAATACCGCCGGGCTTCCGTGATGAGACGATACGCTGTACGCGGTGTGGACGGACACTAAAGGTCTAGAAATCACCCTGCGTTATTTCTACCTGCAGGAATACAAAGAATCACCCTCTCGGGTGGTTTTCGGGAAGAATTTCAGTAAGCGATAAGGCGCCGGCCTCTTAATTACCTAGTCGTAGTTATGGCACTTAACTTCTTGCTTACCTACGATGTGCGTTACCGGCACTTCTTTGGAGCATATTTCCCTGGCCTCGGAACAGCGGGTATGGAACCGGCAGCCTGGTGGCGGATTCAGCGGAGAAGGCATTTCGCCAGTCAGGATAATCTGTTTAGTAGTGGTATCAACGCCTTCTTCGGGCAGGGTAAGCTGTGACGCCGATATCAGTGCCCTGGTATAGGGATGCAAAGGACGCTCGAACATCTCCTCGGTATCGCCGAACTCTACTATCTGGCCCAGATACATAATCGCCACGGTATGGCTCATATACCGTACCGTAGCCAGGTTGTGCGCGATAACAATATAGCTCAAATTATGCTGGGCTTGAAGGTCTTTCAGCAGGTTCATTATCTGCGCCCGGATAGATACGTCCAGGGCGGAAACAGGCTCGTCCAACACTACCAGATTGGGATTTAACGCTAAGGCGCGCGCCACGGCGATACGCTGCCGCTGACCGCCGCTGAACTCATGCGGGTACTTGCTCATACCTTCAGGCCCCATGCCCACACTATTGAGCAGATCAGCCACCTTTTTATAAATTTCCGTCTTGGAAAGCTTGGTGTTGCACACTAGCGGCTCGCCGACGATGTCTTTCACGCGCATTCTTGGGTTCATGGAGCTCCAGGGGTTCTGCTGCATGTACTGCACCTTCGGGCGGTATTCTGATTTAATCTGTGATGCCGACATTTTATAAAGGTCTTTTCCCTGGAAGATAATAGAACCGGAAGTCAATGTTTCCAGGAGTAGTATAGCCTTGGCGATAGTCGTTTTCCCCGCGCCTGATTCGCCAACGATGCTAAGGGTTTGCCCCTGTTCAACCTTAAATGATACCCCGTCTACAGCCCTTACCCAACCTACGACGTGCTGCAGAAATCCCCGTGTTACAGGATAATGTTTTACCAGGTCACGCCCTTCCAATAAAACTTCTGGCATGGTCTATTTAACCCTCCAACAAGATACAGAATGGTCATCCGTAAGCTTTATTTCAGGCGGTTGTTGCTCTTTACAGATATCCATAGATACGGAACAGCGGGGTGAGAAGCGACAGCCGGACGGCAGATTCAGCAGGGAGGGAGGCTGCCCCTCGATGGAGAACAGCCGGTCGTCTTTTCTATCCAGGCGCGGTACGGAATGAATCAGGGCGCTGGTATAGGGATGCCTGGGCGCTTTAAAAATCTCTCTGGTAGGCGCTGTTTCTACAATTTTACCGGCGTACATCACGCCTACGCGGTCGCATATCCTGGATATTACCCCGAAATCATGAGTGATAAAAATGATGGCGACATTTGTCTTAGCCTGGATATCCTCGAAGAGGGCGATGTATTGTGCCTGGATAGTGGCATCGAGGGCGGTGGTAGGTTCATCGGCAATGAGCAGGCGCGGGCGGCAGGACATGGCAATTGCTCCCACCACTCTCTGCCTCATCCCGCCGCTTAATTGAAAAGGATATTCCCGCAGACGCGTTTCCGGAGCGGGAATACGGAGTAACCGCAGTGATGATATTACTTCCGGCTCGACCATATTTTCAGGCAAGTCCTGGTGCAGACGCACCGATTCGGCTATCTGGTCGCCGATGGGAAAAACAGGGTTAAGCGAAGACATGGGGTCCTGGAGAATCATGGATACCATTTTGCCCCGGTATGCCCTCATTACTTTTTTGCTTAATTCCAGGAGGTCTTTTCCCTCCAGGATTATCTTCCCTCCAACCACCTTGCCGCCGGGCTCCGGCAGCAAACGCATAATAGAAAGTCCTGTTACCGATTTTCCGCAGCCGGATTCTCCGACGATTCCGAAGGTTTCACCTTCGCGGACAAAGAAACTCACGCCGTCAACGGCTTTAACCTCGCCCATCCGGGTAAAGAAAGACGTGTGCAGGTCTTCGACTTGGAGTACGATATTGCTCATAATTGTCTTAACCTCGGGTCCATTTTATCTCGCAGCCAGTCACCCAGGAAGTTACCGGAAAGCACAACCAGGGCGATACAGATGCCGGGGAACAGGGAAATCCAGTAGGCGGTATCGAGGTAGTTTCTGCCGTCGGATACCATGGAACCCCATGAAGGCGTTGGCTGCGGAATGCCGATACCAAGATAGCTCATCCCGGATTCGGCCAGGATCATCATCCCCACGGCCATCGTCATGATGATTATTAGAGGGTTGACGACGTTGGGGAAAATATGTACGAACATTATTCTCCACGGGGAAGCGCCGGCGACGCGTGCTTGAGCCACGTAGTCTGAATTACGAATTTGCAGTGATGCTCCCCGGACCAAACGTGTGTAGCCGGCCCATCCGAGGACTGATAATGCCAGCACCACGGTAAAAAACCCCGGCCCCAGGCTCACGGCCAGCAACATGGCTAATAGTAGTCCGGGGAAAGAAAGAGCAATGTCCGTTATTCTCATTATCACGGAATCTACATTACCCCCAAGGTAGCCGGATAATATCCCCAATGCTGTGCCGACAAAGGCGGTAATGAAGATTACCATTAGCGAAACGCTTAGAGACACTCTGGCGCCATATATCACGCGGCTTAATACATCCCTGCCAAGGGCGTCTGTTCCCAGCAAATGCCCCGGCGTACCGGGCGGCGCCCACCTTGCGACTAAATCTGTCTTGTCATAAGGCAAAGGCTCCAGCCAAGGCGCAAATATAGCCGTCAATATCAAAATGATAAAGATAGCGGCAGGTATAATTAAAGTAAGATTTTGTGTCAGGCGTCTCCGCCGTATGGAAGCCTCATGCTTGGATTTAGTTTTTGATACTGTTTTGGGGGCGGTCATCTGCGTCTGCATTCTTGCCAACCTTTATGACTTCTGATATCTGATTTGCGGGTCGACATAAGCGTAGGTAATATCAACGAGAAAATTCATGCCGAGCACCATAATGGCGACGATTAACGCAATAGTCTGTACTACCGGGAAATCACGACCCATCGTCGATTCGAGAGCCAGCCTCCCCATGCCGGGCCAGTTGAAAATGTTCTCGGTGAAGACCGCGCCGCCAACAATACCGGCGAATAACATGCCGGCTGTCGTTAGCGGTGTTATCAAGGCATTCCTCAGGGCATGTTTCCAGATAACCTTATTCTCTGAAAGGCCCTTGATTCTCGCTAGCTTGATATACTCGCTATCCAGCACATCCAGCATGCCGGAACGCACCAGCCGCATCATGCCCGGCAGCATAAAGAATACCATAGTTCCCACCGGCAGCACATAGTTCGCCAGCGAATTCATACCCTGGGCGGGTAATATCCTCCAGCGCACGGAAAATATCATTACCGCCATGATAGCTACCCAGAAGCCAGGCAATGCCTGGCCCAGAACAGCGATAAACTTAACTCCATTATCAAAAAACGAGTCTCGCCTGGTGGCTGCCAGGACCCCCAGGAATAGTGCCAGCACCATGCCGATAAAAAAAGAGGGGATGCCTAATTTTAGTGTGTTGGGCAGCGCCTGCTCGACCATCTTAATGACCGACCGCTGCTGAGTGTAGGAATCTCCAAAATCGCCCTTGGAGTAGTCTTTAAGGTAGATCCAGAACTGTTTACCTAATGACCCGTCAATCCCGAGCTTATGCCGTAAAAGATCAATTGATTCCGGAGTAGACGTAGTGCTGCGCAGGAATACCGTAGGGTCTCCTGATAGACGGACCAGGAAAAAGACCAGCACCATAATGCCGAAGAAAGCGACGATTGATTGCAGAAACCTTATTGTTATGAAACGTAGCATTTGGTTTTTTCCTTAATCTCCGGGATGAATAATTCCTCCCGTTTTTTAAACAACCTGGTCCTGTTACATTTCTCTACCGTGGTTAATACTTTTGAACATGCCAAGGCGGCTGACAATACTAAAACGTAGCGGATTACAACTGGTCCGGTTAAGCATCTTTTACAATTTACAGGCTCATAGAATTATTTTCTTAGAACTAATAATACATGTTAATACCAGATGTGTCAAATATCTTAACATT
>Ga0209777_10007758_pt1 | contig 11843 bp, 23 predicted proteins | sample FrelakmetHBP12HB_FD_187147 | JGI IMG/M metagenome (GOLD analysis project Ga0209777, IMG submission 187147) | Freshwater lake sediment microbial communities from the University of Notre Dame, USA, for methane emissions studies -HBP12 HB (SPAdes)... | ecosystem: Environmental > Aquatic >... | reverse complement strand
ATTAACGTGGTCTGGCATAATTAACTGATTCTTAATTTTCTGATATTGGAAATCTGATATTGTTGTTTCCAATAACTTGCTTACATCAATACAGTTTATAAATTTTTCATTATTAATACTAAATTTTCTATCAATTTGTACACCTTCTTTCTCAGCGACAAATGATATAAACTTTTTTAATCCAACCATATATTTATTTAATGATGATGGACTAACCGAATGAAATGATTTTAAATACTGACTTAAATTATATCCATTCCACTCCAATATGTTTTTTTTAAACTCATTCTCTTTTTCTTCAATTGCATCAATAATTGACGTATAGTCAATATGCTTTTCAACAAATGAATCCTTATATTTAGCACCCAACATTGCAATCACTCCTTTGAATGTATTATATATGATTATAACCTTATAAGTCAATTAGTACTCTCAAAATTAGTTATTTGATGATTATTCATTACCTCTTTTAATTTATCCGTAGCAACAGATGTATAAATTTGCGTAGTCATAATACTTGCATGCCCAAGCAGTTCTTTTATTACAATTAAATCAACTCCATTTTTATATAAATTTGTAGCAAATGAATGACGTAATGTATGTACACCAGTAATTAAATTTGCTTCTTTCTCAGCAAGTGTCATAAACTTTTGAATAGTCTTAGCACTCAACCGCTTACCTCTGTTGCTAAGAAACAATGGTGTATTGTTATGTGTGTGTTTAGAAATTCCAATATACTTATGTAACTTGTCATAAATATCATCATTTAAATATACAATTCTTTCCTTACCACCTTTGCCAGTAATTTTTAAAGTTTTATTTTCAACATCACCAATGTTTAATGAAACTAATTCATGTAACCTCATTCCTGTGTTGAGAAATAGTTCAGTAATTAATTTATTTCTATCACCAACTATTGTGTCCAACAATAATTGTATTTCTTTAGTATTTAAATGCTTAACAATTTTATTTTTTGATTCACTTCTCAATTCAAAATATTCAACAGGATTATTGTTAAAATACTTCATTCTGTTGAGAAATTTATAAAACTGTTTCAATGTGCTTATTTTACGTTTCTTTGTTTCAATATCATTTTTGCGTACAGTATCTAACCATTGCAAATATTCTTCAATTATTTGCTCTTTCATATTTGACCAACGTCTATTAATTTTACCATGACTACTTTCAAACCATGTTACAAATTCATGCAAAGAATTATCATATATAGATATTGTACCTTCTGATAATCCATGTGATTTACATTGAATAAGATATTGTTTTATGTACTTGTTATTGCTGTATGTATTCATTATAATAAACCTTCTTTCTTTTATTTGATGGAAATATTGCCTTAAATAGTAGAAATAATGTACAAACAAATATAAACTTAAATGTTCCTTGATTAAAAAATGAAAATGGAATTATTAAAAATAACATACCACCACGATTACCCATCTAAACCTCCTGCAATTGTTTTAATATTTTATCTATTCTAAACATTTTGTTAAAACTATATGATATTTTGTTATCATGTTGAAGTATATAATAAAATAATTTATCATATGATGAAAACCAACTTTGAAAATGCCAACCTCCTTTACCCTTAATATTATTATGCAATAATTTAATATGTGTTTTACCTACATAAAATTGATTATTTGGAACATACCATATATCTCTTTTAGAATTTATTTGCACATGATTTCCTACAAGTTTATATCTAAAATTATACTTATCACAGTAATACTTGAATGTTGTTTCATTTAAAATCATGTAATCACTCCTATATATTTTTTAATTATGTTAAAAGGGAATAAATTATTCCCAAATCCATATACAGTTCATTGATGGAGTTTGACACCTAGTAACTAACCAATCAAATTTTAATGTTCTAAACTTTGGATTTAATTGCTTAATAATTTTTTTATTATGAGTGTATTCATTGCCGATAAATATGTATTTCTTAACCTTACTTAACAACTTGCGTTCGTCAACACCCCATACGTTGCCTTCATGATAATGGAATTGCTGGGAATATTTGTGTGTTATGAATGCTCCAACAACAGTATGAGGTTGAAATTTATATATTGCGTCTATTGCATCATATTTTAACACATTTACACCATATTTTACAACAGGTTGTTGCATAATCGCATAATATTTTTGAATACTTTGTTTCTGTTGTAAATATGAATCTGTTGATATAATACCGAGCTGTCTACCAATTGCTCCATGCCCAGCACCTATTTCAACAGCCATTTCGCCATCTATTTCGGTCTGTAGAAACTCAATCAACTCTTTGGTAGGTAAACAATATATACCCCTCTCATGCATGAATAACAGCAAATCATTTGATGGTATATTTTTAATATCATTATAGCTAACAACTTGTAATTCATCATTTTTCAATAATATATCCTTAATATAATCTATGTTATTTCGTTGTAGCATCATGTGGCTCAATTATTATTCACCTCTCTCCATGACCTCTGTAGCTTGTACATATAGCCTAAATAGATACTCTTTGGGAATAAATGAAACTAGTTGTAATACCTCGTTTTGTAATTCATCATATGTAAATACGTTGTTTAATTTAATGCTATAATCTATTCTGCTATTTTTAATACTGTTGATTTCTATCAGAAATTTAACTTTATAGCTACCATCAAATAATTCCAAACATTTCATTACCAAATCTTGAATCTTCTCACCACTTAAATCTCTAGTAATTAATATAGATATGCCTTGCTTAATACTGCCGACAACTTTCTTTGTTGTATTTTCGTTATCACTTTTATTATGTGACGGTGTATTAATTCTATTATAACTACTCTTAATCCCATAAATTAATTGCTTTTTCTTACCCCATGATTCTGCTAACAGCTTAGCACCATGACGATTATAATACTCATTAAATGTTTTAATTTTATCATCGTGTGGCAAACTTTTGAATGTTTCATATGGCATTATTGAATCATACATATTCATTATAGTAATTCCTCCATTTAATCTTTTTAATTCTTTTCTACTTGGCACTAATCGCTCATGTTTTGATACTATTGATTTCCGTGATATAATTTTCTTCTCTAACGTATCAGATATAAATATATATTCTGCATTGTTATCCAAATCATAATTAAATTCAACATCTAATTCTGCCATAATATCACCTATTCTAATTGTTTAATTATTTTATCTAACACATTTTTTACATCAATTATACTACAATCATAGCAAAAATCATCAGTGCAATTTAAGCATTGTAAATTCATTGAGTTTTTCGTATATTCTAATAGCTGATTAAAATAACATATTGATACAGCAATTTGTAACGCTTCTTTATCTGTCTTACAAACTGCCAACTTTTCTAGTTCATCGTCACGTTCAATAAATACATTATTTTTTAGTGCGTATGCGTTTAATCCGGACAATTTTATTCACCCTCCTTTTTCTAATATAAAATCCAATAATAAATGCTATTATCATAATCAATACAATAACATTGATAATCATCATAATCAATGACGGTATATAAAATCCACTCATATTATTCACCCTTTCACGGTTTAGTAAACATAGTCATAAAACTATGATGTGATTCTGTTAATTTAAAATTCTTAATTAAAATATATTGAATTAAAGTTCCTTCAACACCACAATGTAATTCTTTACCATCGTTAGATATATAACTCCAATCTTTATTTTGAATCCACTCTTCACCAAATCCAAATCCATCAATAAAACTATTAACACATAATACTTTGGTAAATACATTTTGACAATATATACTACTCCACTCAAACTGGAATGTTGCTCTGACAGTTATGCATGGTATTGTAACATTATTACCGCCAGTATAATCCTTTGTGCCAACCGCATAGTTTTCCTCATACATAGAATATAATGGTATATTCCTCTCTATCGTTGCCTGTTGAGCATATATACATGTTGGAAATAATAACATTAACATAACAACAATAATTATCACTCTAATACTTTTCATTTTATTTCCCCTCCATATTAATCACTTTCTACTTTTGTAAATAAACAATGTCAATATTGCCATCACACCCATAAACCATAACATTACAGCATAATCAATTTTATCCATTTTACACCTTCTTTCTCTCATTTACTCGATATTTCTCACATAATGCCGTTATTATATCATAACCTGTTATGTTTACAATAATTAATTTTATGCTACAATTAAAAAATAATAATTTAATATGTTGAAACTTATGTAAACTTATGATATTATTCAATTAACTTAGCTGAGTTAATTGGAATTTAATCTGAACACAGGAGGTACAAATTATTAAATTTAGGTGTGTTTCAGGCATACAACAAAAATAAAAAATTGACTACATAATTTAATAGCATGAAATATAAAGTGTGCAATGAAATTAGTACAGATGATATAGAGTAAAGAGTAAGCGAGTAAATGTGGAGATAAACAGCGAAAATTAAATTGGTAAAAATGTAGAGTTTGTACCAAAAAATGACAACCAAGAAACTGCCCTCGGGATGGGGCAGTTTCAATTTATTTCCATCTGATATATCTTACTAGTTAATCTGCCTTTACCTTTTGTATATGGCTTAATCCACACACGATTACCATTCATATTTCTATAATGACCTCTAACACCCCAAGCTTCTGCAACACGCTTAATATCTCTCTTTGTTGGATTCTTAAATTTAGCATTATCACATAGCTTATATACTTTTTTATTCAAACTAATCAATGATTTAGGATTCTCACGTTGTTTACGTTTAATTTCTCTTTGCTGACTACCAGTTAATTTTTTTGGTGCTTCATCTGTGATGATGTATTCCTTTTCATAAAATGACATATAAGCCATTGTTGCACAATAAATAAACAGCATATCATCAATCAACGGTTTATAACCTTTACATTTTTTCTCATACATTTCTTTCCATAAAATTGTTGCTTCAATATCATATACATCAACAAATGTCTTTTCATTTGAGTTAAATTTAAACTTTAATACCAATTCATATACATTACCTAATAATATAAAAAATTGAATTGAAATTGTTTCTTGATATAAATTAAAATGAACTAAACTGTAATAATTTAAAAATTCATTCTTATATTGAGATTTATCGTCTGGATTATTTCCACTTATTTTTATAATACCTTCATTTAAAACAGGATTATAGTTTCTAACTAGAAGCGTATTGTTATTTTTCCATTCATTTAATTTTTTCAATTGTTCTTCTGTATATACAATTTCATCTAAATTTTCAAACATTTATTCACCTACTTTTCTTTCATACAATTTGTAATTACTGATTTTGTTGGAAATTTAATAATCTCCGTTTTAAATTTATTATCTGTATTAAATTGGTATAGTATGCAATTGCTATTATCATCAATTGACACAACACTACCGCATAGTCTGATTTCATCTAATAAACACCATACATTATTTGTAGTGTTTTCTTCAACATCGACAACAGCAACGCATACTGGTAATATATCTTGATTCTCATATATCTTAACAATCCTTAACATACTAATCCTGTTCTGAATTATTTTTTTGCAATCTCTCATATTCATTCTTGATTAACAACTCAATAAATCCGCCCATACTTCTATTTTCAACGTCACACATAATAGCTAATTTTGTTCTAACATCTTCTGATACCCTAATAGATAGCATCCCTCTAGGTTTAAATGATTTAGCTTGTGCTTGCATTTGTCGCACCTCCATAGTTTATTTTACTTAATTGTATCACGTTTTAAATACATTGTCAATCAGTTATGTTACCCGACACATTAGAATAGTTGTTCCCTGCATTATAACCTTTACTATATGCATCACCACCAAAATCACGCTTACTGTTAGTATATGATGTTTTCAATTTTAATCCACCATATTCTTTTTTAACATTTTCTGGTGTCACCAACACCAATCCCCAGTTATTATTTTGTTTCTGTTCCTCTAACTTTGTATTTAAGCCCTTAATAAATCCACTTATATATGTGTTTTTATAAGCTGTATAATCACGCTTAGTATATCGCTGACCTCTCATTTCTGCTTGAATACGTTGCCCATGATAATCTCTCATAGATAACCTATCAACAGTATCAACAGCGTGTTTGTATATATTCACCACTACTGATAAATCATTTCTCTGACCTAAAAATGTTATTTTGTGTTCATTATTGCGTCTAGCAGTATACGTTTTACATTTAAAATTTTCAGCAATAACATTAGCCAATGAACCCATCCACCATTTCTTTAACTTATTTGTTTCAATTTGTTCTCTATCAACTTGATTACCTTTATCATCAACATCTAACTCATGTTCTTCAATACCGCCTTGTGCCATCAACTTTTGAGCCAACAGATATGCTGTTTCTGATTCTTCCTTGCTATTGGTATCTCTAGCTTTATTTAACACTTTATTAATTTTATCAATCAACTTTTCTTTACTCATTTTTATTCACTCCTATCTTTGATTTTTAATAATTTGTTGAGCATCATACATTGAATTACTTAAACTTTCTCTCTCTTTATATCTTGACCAATCCTTATCTCTCTGACGTTGTGATTGCTCTGGTGTTAAATCTGAACTTCTAGTATAATTATATTTATCACCGCTGTTAATACTATTTAACGATAAAACAGTATATATAATTATGATTACTGATAAAATAATACCTATACATACTAATTGTCCTTTACAAAGCATTTTACATACCTCCCCATGTACCTATTAATGCAGGATATAGCTTACTATTTAATCCAAACACTTGTTTAACTTGTTCAAAATCATTACTTGTTAATGAAGTAAATTCTCTATTTTTATCTGCTTTAGTCACAAAAAATGTTCCAACTAATACGTCATATTCACCCAATTTTCTGTTGAGTGGTTGTTCTCTGAATTTCCCTTCATCATCAATCACCACATCAAAGCCTGTGATTGGCTCTACAACAACTTGTATTAAGCCACCAACTATATTCTGCAATGATGATAATTCATTGGTTATTTCAACTAATTTTGGCTCTTGTAACGGTTCAACTATTGCTACTTTAATCAATTTTTCTTTCATATTCTATACCTCTAATTTCATAATTTTATCTGCTTCATTTTTAGCAATTTCCATATCGTAATTGTCAAATTCTATATCTTGTGATTCAATAACTGTTTCAACAAATATATCCACTATCTGTCCAGAATAAAGAATTTCACCTTTGCATGATTCAAATGTTTCTATTTCAATTCCTCCTTGTTACTACTCTATATCCTTATGTTTTTTCTTTCTGATTCGCAATAAATATAATAATTACCATTATAAAAAGATTTAAAATACTCTCTAGCTTTAGCAAAACTAGTTGTTTCTACCTCTGCAAAATAACATCCATCATGATTATACAGTTTATAAATTTTCATTTCAACACCTCCTTACTATTATAGTATATCACATTAGTATTACTTTGTCAATACAAATTATGAATAAAATTTTAGAGGGATAGATTATTCCACCCCTCTATTTTATCTATTCGAAGTCTGGTTTTGGTGGTTCAACAATTGGATTTCTTGCAACATAGGAATCATAGAAATTACCCATTGTTTGAATCCTACCTCTGACATTTTCTTTCTTTGTACATCCTGCTCCACAGAATCTACGGTATGCATCATTTTTATCTGTGTTCGCTGCATAATCCAATATGAACTCTGCAAATCTTGGTCTATCAGATAACAATACCATTGTTGGTATGTGAATTTTTGTAACAAACTTATTATACTCCTCAAATGCTTGTGCTATTGCATCAAATCCCATTTCAACCTTCATCAATATTTCATCTGATACATCATTGTATACAAAGAATTCTTCAATATGTTTTGCACTAAACGATAAGTAATCTAATCCGCTGTTCATGACAATAGATTGTAGTACCGTAAATTCTTTATCTGACTTTTTCAATTGTCCTTTTGTATAATGTGCAACTGTAGTAAACAAGGGATGTGTATCAACAATCCTTCTAGTAAATTCTTGGATAGTTTTGTTGGCTTTAGTCAATGATAAATGTTCCTTACTAACAGGTGTTCCATTGTTCAATCTGTAGAATATTTCATCAACAATATTAATCTCATCATCGTTTTCTTCTAACTCAATCACGTTAAAAGTAACCACGAATCCTTTTAGTTCAGCTTGTACCTCTTTGGGTAATTCACTAAACCTCTTACTGTTAATACTGTATTCTTCTGACGTTGTTTCATTAAGTGTAACATTATGTTTCAAGCCTTCTAGCACCCATTCGTCATTAACGTATGATATCATAGTAGTCAATCTTTGTTTACCATCTAATATATCAAACATTGTGACGTTTTGCACCTTGTCATTTTTCAATGTTTTTTCAGTAGTATACTCTAATGCATATACATCAGGTACAAACATATTGAGCATTGAATCAATCAAAAGTGACTTCTTCTTGAAATCCCATTGGTCTGGTGGACGCTGAATAGGATTGTCAAATTTTAGCGTACCTCTTTTGTGCATACCTATTAATTTTTCGATAGTATGGGGAACTGATTTTCTTTTCATGTTTTTTCTCTCCTTTTATTATATTATTTTTGATATTTGATAGGATAATATCCTATGCCACTTGCAACAATTTGTAAGCTTGGTCAATTATATCATGACCACCAATAACTTTGTCAAATAAATTTTCTTTAAATGTATCACTCTGTCTAATTGGTGTTGCGTGTGTTACTAAATCACTCACAGCGTTGATTACTGCATACTTAGTATTCCTAAAATTTGCTAAATCATCAACATTATATGCTCTGTAGAAATTTGACCTAATCACTTTGATGTTTTCATTTTTGCGACTGTTACCTTTACCTTTATTAGTATCATAAGGAAATAAACTATTTACAAAATTTGTAAGGTAATCTTCCGTAATTTTTTGTCTAGCTAACTCATTAGCGGTAATTTCTAAATTATCCATGTAATTACTGGCTAATTCTAGCGTTGTCTGTGCCTCTAACAGTTTATCATCAATGTTACCCATATGTTTTGTTGACCATTGTCTTTTAGCTGTGGCTAATGCCAAATTAAGCGTGTTGTTGCATACAACTCTAGTTGGTGTAATAGCACCTCTAATTGAACCGCTACCATCATGAGTATTGCTAAATACCGTATATGGTATATATTCATCACCTAGTATTTTGCGTGTTGGCATTTTTGCAAGTAACCAAATTTTCTTGCCACCAAATAAACTTCCTGCGGTATCATATGTTACATCATTACCTAATAGATTATCGGTAAATTCAAACGCTTCAACATTTTGAACTAACTTATATCTCTCACTAACAATACCTAAACATTTTTCATCAGTATTTCTAACATTAGCTACATATCCTTCAATAATCTTATCGTTAGTTTTAATCGGCTGTTGAATTACTTGCCAGTCTAATCCACTTGCTACCAAAGCATCTTTACTGTTTAATGATTCCTTAACAGATATTCCCAATCCATGCCATGGTGTTTCACGCTCTGTATAAAACATTGTTTCCACTTCATGTGCCATATTTTTCAAACCCCTTCATGTTTACATTGTATCACATTGTCATTCACTTGTCAATACTTTGTTGTAATATTTTTTTAATGTTTCAATATGTTCGTAACATAACCATATTGCCATGGCTATTTCAAGTGTCTTATTTTCTGCTGTCCATTCATCCTTTGTAAACTTTACAACTTCAACACCGTTTTCATCCAACAATTGAATATATTCAAATTCAACTATTGCTCTACCTCTAACTTTTTCATTTGTCATGTAACCAACTCCTTTCAACAAACTAATTGTATAACATTGTTAATACAATGTCAAGTATTATTATCAATTTCTTTTTCAGTAATTTCATTTTGTGCTAATGCCAATGCAAGTTTAAGTGCATCATTTAATTCTTCCTGTTCATACACCTTTATGATTCTAGCCAATACAATTTTGTTACCATCTTTGTATACTGCGTATTTATTATTCATTTTTGACACCACCTTTTAAGCTATTTTACCACAATTATTTACAATGTCAATATATTTTAGCTTAATAACTTTTTAATGGCATGATACCCATATTCTCCCTCTAACAATGGCAACAAATCACCTAATCTCATTTTTGATACATCTTGTAAATTATGTTTTACACAAAAATTAGCAATACCAACGTGACACGCTCCTGTTAATTTTTTGTATAGATTTCTGGTAATTAATGTATCTTGATTAACCACTATTTCTTTTTGTTCCTCATTCAACTTTTTAATCTTATTTTGCAATCCTTTAATAGCGTGTTTAACAGATTTTGTTGAATGATAATATACATTATTGTTTCTTGCAATAAATCCATCAACAAATTCAAAACTATAACCTCTCGACTTTTTAATCCATGTTGCTTTATAGATTTTAAAATCACCAACTTGCTTTATGCTATGAAAATACATATTCACAATGCCATCACATATATCTAATACTGCTAATTTTTTTCTAGGAATTGTACCTTCAATTTGAAACATATTATGCGAATAACTTTGACGCTTAGTATACTCTTCCCAGAATTTCCATTGACTAATTGATAAATTTAATTCACCATAACTAATGTTAGGTTTTTCATAATTTGATGGATAGCCAACAGCATAGAAAATTCTGTCTTGCACCTGTTTAATTCTCCTTGCTAATAATCTTTCTTCTATAGTAGTAGTAGCAACTTTTTTCTTAAGCCATTTTCTGTGGTCAATTTTTCTACTACATTCTTGACAATAATCTTTAACTAAATCAATTCCATTAGCTTGTTTAATTTTCAACTTTTTAAAATCATCTTTGAATTGTTCACGGATATTTTTTTTAGTGTTATTAGATATACATTTTAATAATTTATCTTTGAAATTATCTACTTGGAATAAACTTCTAATATCAACGTCACCTAAATTCATTGTTCATAACCTCCTTCATTATAACCACGGAAACAATATTCCTTATCAACTGGCAATTGATACAGTAAAAATTTAATCATTTAACCACTTCCTTTCAATTATATTGTATCACAATGTCAATACAAAGTCAAGTATTATTTAGTCATCATCATCATCGTCATCATCATTACAGTATGTTCCTAATATTTCCAATTGATATTCTTCTCCATTATACTTCATAACAACTCCACAACTATCTGAATTAATTCCTGCTTCGTTTAGTGCGTCTATTATAATTTCTTCAATTTGTCTACCGCTCATTTTATATACCTCCTAATATCTTTCTAATATTTCTTCTTCTGTCGTGCCTATCCAACTTGCTACAGTTTCACTTTCATGCCAAAACAAATCATTTATATCTGTTTCATCCACACCATCTGGATATAATTCTTCTAACATACATTCAATTTGTTCAAATTCCTTATTTGTTAACTTTTCTGAAATTTGCGTTGCACCGCTCCAAAACTCAAAATCTGATAAATTTTCTTCTCTATATATTTTCATAATATTATTCCTCCTTTATTTTTACTCTTTTCATTTTGATGTTTAAATTGCTCACTTTGTTATCATTTTGCTTATATGATATTAAATCTGCTTTGCATTCTTTATATGTTTCTGCTCCACATATAAATTCTTCACCATATCCATAATCACCATGCAATCATATGTATCAATTGTTTTACGTTTATATGCCACAATTAACCTCTCCTTAATTCATTATTTTCATACAATTTTTCAAGCCATGCTTCAATCCATTCCTTTTCATACTCTGGATATTTTTCATTAGTAAACGCTTTAAATATATTTGTAATACTTTCAACATCACATGGTAA
>Ga0209777_10007757_pt1 | contig 11844 bp, 8 predicted proteins | sample FrelakmetHBP12HB_FD_187147 | JGI IMG/M metagenome (GOLD analysis project Ga0209777, IMG submission 187147) | Freshwater lake sediment microbial communities from the University of Notre Dame, USA, for methane emissions studies -HBP12 HB (SPAdes)... | ecosystem: Environmental > Aquatic >... | reverse complement strand
TGGATTGCGTAAGCCATGCTTGCGCCTTTATTCACATGGGTACCCACGTGAGGTTTTGCCGAAGCATGGCTTCGACGAGCAAAGGCTGGAGCATGGCTCCAGCACTCCAAGGTCATCTTCTCATTTCCCGATAACTCAAGAATTTGGGACGCTCTCAATAAATTTATAGCGAAATTTTGCAAATCAGACAGTTTAATCAGAAGATTAAATCATTTGGTTGAATATGTCAAGCGCTGAAAAATATTGCCCATAGAAAATTATTTTTCTTTATTCCGTTTTCAATTTGCCTTTTGTATAAACCAGTCGCCCGGCCTGGAGGACGCCCGCTGTTGACAGCATATTTTCCATGTTTTCTAGGGGGTTGGCGTCGAGAAAGACCATGTCGGCGATTTTTCCGGGATCGAGCGTTCCCAGGGATTTTCCCATTCCAATAATTTCCGAGTTGACGGCGGTGGCGCTTCTCAGGACATCCGCGGGCTTCATGCCGGCCTCCTGGTTGAGGATCATTTCAAGCGGCAAGGCGCCGGGCCACACAAAGGGAATCCCCCCATCGTTGCCGCAGCCGATCCTGCAACCGGCGTTGTACATTTTCATCATATTCGCGCCCCCAATCGCCCCTGCCGCGTTAAAGAATCCGGCGGACGGAGTTATCATGCGGTGCTTCTTATCAAAATAGCCGGGGCTTGTATAATTTCGGTACACCTTTTTCCCAACTTTTGCGAGAGGCGGGAGGGCGTACTCATCGAGCACGGAATTTATGCGCGCTTCTTTATCCTTCCATATTTTTTGGACAAAGGGGCTGTTGAAATTCTCATCACCGGTGAGAGGAAACGCCAAAGCCCATGCAACGCTGCCTGTGGGCACAACGGCGCGGCGCTTTTCGATGAATTGTCGAACATCCTCGTCTGTTAGATGAAGGTCGCTGGGCATGTGTTCAAATGATTGTATCCCGGCCTTTAACGCCCTTCGGAAACCCTCGAGGCTGGTGTGATGAACCGCGACCGTTTTTCCGAGGCTTGCCGCTTTCTCGACGACGGCGGCGAACATTTCGTCGGACAACATCGGGATCGGCTTTTCGTCCTGGAAGAGGGATTTGTATTGCATCGCCACCTTGATATGGTCTGTGCCGAGATCAACGGCGCGGGCGACGGCGTCCCGCGCTTCGGCGACGTTGCTGGCGATAATCGCTCCACCCTTCATCACGGCGCTTAGCATGTTCAAGTACCCGTGGGGGACATCCACGCCGATGGCGTGTAGAATTCGAGGCCCCATCAGGTCGCCGCGAGCGATGAGCTGTTGCCTGTTGAGCAATGAGGATTGGCGGCCCAACTGGTCCCGCACCGTGGTGACTCCGTGCAATATGCAATCAACACAGTTGCGGTCTATCTGTTTGCCCGCGTTTTTAACCAATGATAAGCTTGCCGCGGCGACGCCCGGCATTGACATGTGACAGTGATTATTGATTAGGCCGGGTATGACGTATCTCCCGCCCGCGTCAATTTTCAGGTCGGCCGCGATGTCATCCGACAATAGCTTCTCGATTTTGCCGCCCCGGATCAATATCGCCGTTTCTTTAAAAAGTTTGCCGGTCTTCACATCAACAGGTTTGGCGTTGCGCACCAACAAAGTTTCGCCGGCCTTCAGCGGCCTTCCCATGGGGCCTCTCGGTTCCGCGGCCCTGGCTCGCGCCTCAAAAGCAGGCCCCAGCGTCGCCAACAGGCCCAATCCCCCCGCGCCTTTTATAAAATCACGCCGTCTCATCACATTCCTCCTGATGAAAATTATGCTGGCCCCCTTTCCCTCAAAATCATACTTCGCGCATTCCAAGACCGCAACTGATGGAAACTTAACCGCATTTTGGCTATACGCCTGTGATTACAGGTTGACTTGACATTTTTTTAAGTGATATAATCAGGAAACACCTTACTGGCGCGGCGGCGAAGAATTATTAACAATAATACAGGAACATTCAAAACAGTATGATACAATATTTCCTGAAGAGGGTTATGGATGTTTTATTATCGTTTGCCGCATTGATATTACTGTCCCCTATATTGGCGCTTGTCACAGTTTCCATATTTATCACGATGGGCGCTCCGGCGCTGTATCGCCAGGTTCGGCCGGGTTATAAGCGAAAATTGTTCACCTTGTATAAATTCAGGACCATGCTCGATATTTCGGATCAAAACGGGAACCCCCTGCCCGATGCGGAAAGATTGACGAAGCTGGGCCGGTTTATCCGGTCTGTGAGCCTGGATGAATTGCCACAACTATGGAACGTTCTCAAAGGCGATCTCAGCATGGTGGGGCCGAGGCCCCTGCTGGTTGAATATCTGGAACGATATACCCCCGAACAAATGCGGCGCCACGACGCGAAACCCGGCATCACCGGATGGGCGCAGATAAACGGCAGGAATGCGATAAACTGGGAGGAAAAATTCGCGCTCGATGTCTGGTATGTGGATAATTGGTCGTTGTGGCTTGATATAAAAATTCTTTTTTATACATTATGGAAAGTTTTAAAAAGGGAGGGCATCAGCAAGGCAGGCGAAGCCACAATGACCCCATTCATGGGCACAGAAAAGGATAAAAAATAAAATGGACCTCATCATAATCGGCGCAGGCGGGCATGGCAGAGAAATGGCTCATCTTGCGAAAAAATTGAAATCGAAAAGGGGAAATTTCCCACTCGTCGGATTTATAGATGATAACCCGGAGTTACATGGGAAAACAATAGATGATATGCCAGTCCTCGGTGGCATAGATTGGATACTGAAAAATGGGACTGATAAGTCTTTTGTTTGTGCCATCGGAGACCCGGTAAAAAGAAAAAGTGTCGTAGAACGCCTGAACAAAACTAAAATCAACTGGGCAACGCTAATAGACCCGGAGGTCAAGCTCGCCAAATCCGTTACGGTAAAAAAAGGCGCCATGATATGCGCCGGCGTAAATATGACAATAAATGTAACAATAGGAAAGCACGCTGTTGTGAACATGGGCTGCACCCTGAGCCACGACCTGGTCATGGGGGACTTTGCCACGCTCGCTTGCGGAGTTCACATTTCGGGCGAAGTAACAATAGGGGAAGGCGCCGAGTTGGGCGTGGGGGTCAACGTCATCCCGGGGGTCACCATTGGAGAATGGACGATAATAGGCGCAGGCTCAACTGTAATCAACGATATACCGGCAAAGGTGACTGCCGTCGGAGTTCCCGCAAAGGTTATTAGAGAGCACAGACTGACTGCGACCAAAGACCACTAATCGGTTATTCTTTTTTTTTCTTTTTCAGGTTCTCGAGCCGTTCCACAATCGCCTTTTCCCTGCCCCTTTCCGTGGGATGATAAAACTGGTTACCCTTGATTTTCTCGGGCAGGTAATCTTGTTCTACAACTGCGTCGGCGAAGTCGTGCGGGTAATGATATCCCTTATGGTATCCCAATTTTTTCATGAGCCGGGTCGGCGCATTGCGAAGATGAAGGGGCACTTCGAGCGCGCCGGAGCGTTTCACCTCGGCCTGGGCGCCGCATAGCGCCATGTAGCTTGCGTTGCTTTTCGGCGCCGAGGCAAGATAAGTTGTGGCGTGGGCGAGGTTGATGGCCGCTTCGGGAAGGCCGACGCGCTCGACGGCCTCAGCGGCCGCAACGGCCACCATCAGCGCCGCCGGGTCGGCGTTCCCGACGTCTTCGGACGCGAAAATTATCATGCGCCGCGCGATGAATCGCGGGTCTTCCCCGGCCTCGAGCATTCGCGCAAGCCAGTACACCGCCGCGTCCGGGTCTGTGCCCCTCATGCTCTTGATGAACGCGCTTACAACATTGTAATGATCTTCACCGGCTTTATCGTGGCGCAGGGATTTATGCAGGGCCGCCTCCGCCGCTTCGTCCGGGCCGACGACGGCGCCGTCTTTTACGAACGACGCGGCGGTCTCGATCGCATTTAGCGCCTTTCGCGCATCGCCGCCCGCCGCCTCGATCAACAGGCCCCGCGCCTTCTCGTCCAGCTCAAGCTTGCGCCCGCCGAGGCCCCTCGCTGTGTCCGACATGGCGCGATCGAGTATGGCCCCGATGTCGTCGTCTTCGAGCCGTTGAAGCGTGAGGACCTGGCAGCGGCTGAGCAGCGGCGCTATCACCTCGAACGACGGATTTTCAGTGGTGGCGCCGACGAGGACTATGGCGCCGTCCTCCACGTGCGGCAGGAATGCGTCCTGTTGCGCCTTGTTGAAACGATGCACCTCGTCAACGAACAGCAGGGTGCCGCGATTCTTGACCTTGCGCCGCGCCTTCGCGTCCTTGACTACGTCCCGAACCTCCTTCACGCCGCTCATAACTGCCGAAAAAGATACAAATTCGTGATCCGTTACGGTGGCCAGAAGACGCGCCAGGGTGGTCTTCCCGCTGCCGGGAGGGCCCCAGAGTATAAGTGAGGGAATCTGGCGGGAAGCGGCTGCTTTGTTTAATAATTTACCCGGGTCGGTCAGATGGCGCTGCCCGACAAATTCGTCGAACGAGAGGGGGCGCATCCGTTCCGCAAGCGGAACGTCCGCGCCCTTGTTCTCCACAAATAATTCTCCGCCTCGATTGCGCGCCATAACGACATTGTATCACATCTTGTTAAAGCGAAAAACACCGTTATCGGCTCGCGTTTCTGAGGAGACCCGTGAACGCTACATTTTCAGCAGGCTGCGCGCTATGATGCCGCGTTGTATCTCGGACGTGCCGCCGCCCAGAGTGGCGAGCACCGAGTCGCGCAGGCCGCGCTCCACCTCGAACTCGCGCATGTACCCGTACCCGCCGTGTATCTGGATGGCATCCAGCGCGTTTCTCACGCCAAGCTCACTCACGACAAGCTTCGTGATCGAGTTGAAGACCATGTCGTTTATGCCCTTCGACTTCTGCCATGCGCATTTGTAAATGAGCAGGCGGGCCATCTCGACCGCGCACTTCATGTTGGCTATCTTGTGCTGTATCTCCTGGAACTTGCCGATCGGCTTCCCAAACTGGACGCGCTCCCGCGAATACTGGATACACTTATCCAGCAGCTTCTCAAAACCCCCGATGGCCACGGCGGTCATCGTGGAGCGCTCCCAGCCGAGCGTTTCCATGGCGACGAGGAACCCCTGCCCCTCTTTGCCAAGCATGTTCTCCGCAGGGACCTCGCAGTCCTCGAAAATCAGCTCGGAGGTGGGGCTGGAGCGCATGCCCATCTTGTCGAGGTGCTTGCCCACGCTGAATCCCTTGGAGTCCTTCTCGACGATGAAGGCCGTGATGCCTCCCGCGCGCTTTGTCTTATCTAATGTGGCAAATACCACAAATACGCTCGCGTAGGGGCCGTTGGTGATGAACATTTTCGTGCCGTTCAGTATCCACTTGTCCCCTTTCTTCACCGCCGTTGTCTGGATGTTCTGCACGTCGGAGCCTGCGTTCGGCTCGGTCAGCGCAAACGCGCCGATCCATTCGCCGGAGCAAAGCTTGGGCAGGTATTTCTTCTTCTGCTCCTCAGTCCCGAAAATCCAGATAGGCACGGCGCAAATGACGATGTGCGCGCCGAGGCTCAGGTTGAAGCCCCCGTCCCGGCAGCCCCACCCGAAGCCCTCCATCGCGGCCATGAAGGTGATGATGTCGGCGCCGCCTCCGCCGTACTCGGTCGGGAAGGGCAGCCCCAGCAGCCCGAACTCCCCGCACTTCTTGAAGCCCTCGAGGTGAAATCTCCCCTCGATGTCCCGCTCCAGCGCCCCCGGACTGATCTCCTTCTCCGCAAACTTCCGACACCCCTCTCTCATCGCCTCCTGCTCAGGCGTGAGCGAAAAATCCAAAGCCATTATTTTATCCTCCTGATATTCAGATTTGGCCTTAATATAAGCCAACATTGAAAAGAACGCTATCCCCATAACATATGTTACGTCAGCTACAATATATAATAGAATGGCCCCTATTTTTCGATGGGGCTGTTTGACATCTGGGGAAAAGCAAGATACTATCCTATCAAAATAGGGATCTGGCGTAAACTCCCAACGAGTTTGCGTTTTTTAATGACTGAACCGTCAATTCTGCTCGACATCTGCATTTATGTCGGCCCTTGAAGTTTCATCACCAAAAGACCAGATTTACAATTAAATTTTAAAAGCTCCCAGGAATTACTATTGTAAGGAAAAACGAAATTGGAATTAGTCAACAACCCGCCGGTTCCGGCCACAAATTCCGTTCATGCCCATAAGCAGAACGCGAACAAAATCAGAAACGTCGCCATTATCGCGCACGTGGATCATGGAAAGACGACGCTGGTTGATTCTTTGTTGCGCCAGTCGAAGAGTAAATTAAGCCGCGACCTGATTGGCATAGATTGCATTATGGACACGCATGAGTTGGAACGGGAACGCGGAATAACGATTTTTTCAAAAAATGCGTCTGTCATGTGGGGCGACGCAAAAATTAATATCATAGATACCCCCGGTCACGTGGATTTCGGCGGCGAAGTCGAAAGGGTGCTTAATATGGCTGACGGCTGTCTTTTGCTGGTTGACGCCAAGGAAGGCCCCATGCCGCAGACCAGATTTGTCCTGAAAAAAGCGCTGGAAATGAAACATCGGATTATTGTGGTGATAAATAAAATTGATAAATCGGATGCGCGGCCCGACTATGTGCTGGATAAAACCTTCGACCTCTTCGTCGAACTGGGCGCCGATGACCGGATACTTGATTTCCCGGTTATCTATGCTTCCGCCAAGGAAGGCAAAGCCGGAATGAAGCCACAACTCGATAAAATGACCGACATCCTTCCCGTTTTCGACGCCATTCTCGAACACATACCTCAACCGGAAGGCGACCCTGAAAAGCCGCTGCAAATGCTGGTGACTTCAATTACATACGACAACTACAAAGGCCGTATCGGAATCGGGAAAATACATAATGGAACCATACGAAGCAGCCAGCAGGTGACTCACATAAATCGCCTTGGTCAGATGAGCAAATTCCGGTTGTCCGCATTAATGACTTTCGAGGGTTTGAGCAGGGTTGACGTAGAGGAAATTTCCGCGGGGGACCTGATAGCCGTGGCCGGCATACCCGATATAAACATCGGCGAGACGATAGCCGATCCGGAAGCGCCGGAAGCCTTGCCCTTGATAAGTATCGAGGAGCCTTCGATAAAAATGACCATTATGGTCAATGATTCTCCTTTCGCGGGTCAGGAGGGTATTTTTTGCACGTCGCGCCAGATTCGTAATCGCCTGTACAAAGAGCTGGAAACCGACACCGCAATGAAAGTGGATGACACCCCCGACGGCAAATGGATCGTTTCGGTGCGCGGCGAGCTGCATCTTTCTATTTTCGTCGAACGATTGAGAAGAGAAGGATATGAATTCCAGGTTTCAAAGCCCGAGGCGATCGTCAAGGAGGTCAACGGCAGGAAACTCATTCCGTTTGAAAAAGTTTATATTGAAGTTCCGGAAACGAGTCATGGCGTAGTTATGCAAAAACTGGGTATGCGAAAAGGCGAGCTGGTGGATATGAAAAACTTTAATGGAATCGTATACCTGGAATTTATCGTTCCGACACGCGGATTGTTCGGGTATCGCAGTGAATTCTTCACCGATACACACGGCTTGGGAATTATAAACACGGCGTTTCATAAATTCATGCCCGATCCCGGCAACTGGCCTAAAAGAACAAACGGGTCCCTGGTCGCGCATAAAACCGGCGTCACTAACCTTTACGGCCTCGTAAACGTGCAGGACCGCGGCGAACTGTTTGTGGAACCGGCCGTTCCCGTTTATGAGGGACAGGTGGTTGGTAGAAATTCGCGCGCAAACGATATCTGGGTAAATGTGTGCAAAGCCAAACACTTGTCAAACATGAGGTCCAAAGGCGACGGCCCAATGGAACATTTCAATACCCCCAGGAAAATGAACCTTGAAGCCTCGCTTGAATACATCGGTGATGACGAGCTTGTTGAAGTCACCCCCAAAAGCGTGCGCATAAGAAAAGTCCATCTCGACGAAACAACATCCCGCAGAATGGTTCTCACAGACAGATCATCTGTGGACGCCACTTATTCATTATAAAGGTCGCGCGGCAGGCCCAGACGGACGGCTGGGTAGCGCAAGCAAAAAGAGAAAATCGAAATACCTTGTAATTAAGTGTGTGTCGCCGGCACTCGCCTTTGGTTCTTGTTACTCTCAAAATAGGTAAACGTCCCCTATTTCCCTCTATAATTACTACACTTCATATATGAGTCCGACCAGTACGAAGCTCATTCGGGCTCCTTCTTATCGGGTACTTTCCATGGGATTGAATTGATAACCAAGCGGAGGCATATCCACCATAAATAGACTGCGTATTCTGATGTCGCAACATATTCTTCCAGCAAGCCGTGCGCTAATTCATTTCGAAGATTAGGACCCATGGGATCTGCGAGCAATGCTTTTAGCTCAAAAACTAAATTTTTATCAAGAGATTTTTCGATATCGGGATTATCAAGCAAAGTACTCAACCCATTTTCCGTTTCAATTCCATTTGAATCAAGTGTCGTGGTCTTAATCCCGTTTTGTTTTAATAATATTCTGACAAGGTGCTCTAACTGCGGAATAAGCAAATGGGTAGATATGATGAAATCATTATCAAAACCAGAAAAAAGGCCCCTTGCCCAAGGTCCTTCACGTCCGTTAGGAACGACACACGATATTCTGCACAATGACTCTAAAATGCTTGCAGTCAACCGATGCTCCTTAGAAATTACATGCCAAGCAGGCCAGATCACAGATTGAACAACCAATCTTACATGATGTCCATGATGCCAGATCATTTCCTTCCAGACAACTTTCTGTGTTTCAGGGCTATCTATACCTCCAATGCCTATTCCAGGCGTTCTGGCAGCAACACGGCCGTCGCTCGTCAAGTGTGTTGTTATAAAAAGATGACTAAAAGGATACTGCAGAACGATAGATTCCGAATTCTTGCGGATCAGATCAACTTGTGCTATTGGGTGAATATTTGCAAAAGCTATCAAAACTTCCGGGAATTTACGTCCAAGCACAAATTTACGGCTTTGCTCAACTGTTTGACTAACATCAATGCGAGAGGATTTAATCACATTCATCTCATGCAAACCCAACTTATTGGTTTGGCCCAATCTTTTTTGAAGTTCTTCAAGTCGCTCAACAACCTTGAGTGCGCCTCTTTCCTTCTTTGGGATTCTTCTGTAGGTTTTTATAGCGCTTTCAATAAAGAAACCTGAAACTAGATTTCCCTTTTTTTCATTAGCGGAGCTAATATCTGCTTCAGAAATATATGTTTCGGCTAATTCTACGCAAATCCGGTAAGCATCAGATTCATTTCTTGCTGTTTTTAACCATCTTATACTTCCTTCATAATACTCTCTTGCGCAATGCAAGTCTTTATCCTCTTTGGCGTGCTGTGCAAATGCCTCTAATTTTGTAGCAATGTATTTTGCTTTATCTTCGTCTATCTTGGCCATTTCGAGTAGATCGGACAAAATGAGCGCATGAAATTTTTTTTCGAAATCGGCGGCTTTGAATTTCAAGAAAATGGTATCTCGGATGATCTCTATTCTTTCAAGTGCACCCTTCCCTAACAACAGAGCTAATCTTATTGCCCTTTGCCATGCCTCTTTGTCATCTCTTACGAGCGATTCAATTTCAAGAGGAAATTTTTGATAAGAATCAATCGCGCAAAGAGCATACTCAACCTTTCTCGGCTTCTTTACAAGCCAAAGAATGTCTGCTATTCGAGCTTTTAATCGGAAATCGTCAATTTCTGGGAGAATATTTTCAAAAAATGAAAGATCTGTATCACTAAAATCATCAGGTACTGCGGAACGGCTTTCCTGAAGTTTTATCATAGGTTGAAAAGGTTCATTGACACTTTCAGGTTCCAACAACATTGAACATGCCATAGCGAGAAGCCATAATACCTTTCCCTTTGCTTCATCGCCAGTTTCCGTTGCATTTCGAGCACATCTCGAAAACGATTCATTGTATTTTGAATAGCCATGTATGCCTGTGTTCTTAATAGCTTCACGCCACCCTGAATTCCTGAAATCAGGAATGGTAACAATCAAATCCTTTGGAAAAAATTGTTCGGTCATGATATTACTTTCATTGGTTCTTCTATGTCGGGCATCTTCAACTCCCCCGACATCAGCTTCGGAAGCAGCGTGTCGCTGATGGTGGCAAGGGTGCGGGATTACATCTCATTGTTCTCAATAGTCTGGTCAATTGGGCAAGCGGTTTTCTCAAATGTTTTTTAAGCTAGGGGCTGCAATCTATAACGCGGGTGGCCCGGATAACTTGTTGTCCGGGTTGCCTAAGCAACAGGAGGGATTTCTCATGGGTCACAGGATTAAGATCGCGCTTGAGCACTATCCGATTCCCAGTTTTAAGCCACAAGAATTCAGGGCCAATTCCGGGGACACTACACTTATTTCCCTTTGTTTCTTATTTTGAAAAATGGCGGCAACCTCCAATTAAAGTTAAAATATACAACAAATTGTATGATATGTCAAGCGAAAGGTTTACAAAGCGCCTGCGACAAAAAAAGGGGGGGAGCGTAACGCAGGCGTCTCGCCTGCCCATTTTTGCAGGCGGGACGCCTGCGTTACGACTATGCAAACCTTCAAAAGCCCGCGTTATGTCTCAGACCCGTTTACAAAAATAGTTGCGAAAATCGGGGGCAGTGAGAAATGTGGTGGAACATAGAATTCGAGGAAACCCCATCAATGGAATTGTATTACTTGCAAAACGGCTATTATTGTTACATATAATACGTAATATTGCAAAAATGTGATCCCTTATTATGTGATACTGATATGGTTGTGATATGCCGGTGATATGCTTATTATAACCGTTTTATGTCCGTTTTATGCCCCAATTTACCCGTTTTTACCCCCGCTGAGGGCGACAGCACAGACTGCAAGTATTATTTTCCGGCAAAAGGTAAGATAATATACAAAGAGAGGCATCCGCCCGCTGAGGGGAGCATGATAATTTGGAAAAGTCGGGATTAAAAGGCAAGGGGTAGACAAGGGGTTTAAACCCCTTGTCTGTCCCCTTGTCTGTCCCCTTTTTCTTTCCGGTGTGAAAATATTGCGCAGCCGTCTATTTAACCAGGTAAATTTTAGCTGAATAGTACACAACGATTGCCAGCATAAAAACTACAAACACCGGCAGAAACGATGTTGGCAGCCCGCTTGCCTCGCGCATCGCTATCTTGACGGTCATCCATTCGAGATAGGTAAAAAGCCAGACAACTGTCGTCTTGAGGAACGCGATCAGCATGATGCCGCTTTTATACAGCCGCGCGGCGTTTTCGGCGGTCACGGGCTTTGGATAGTTGAATTGGTGAGGCGCCCTTCGCAGAAACGAAAGCAGTATATAGACAGCCGTGCCTATAATTGGGAGAATTGCCACCGTCCATTTCTCGGCGTATGAGTTGGGAATCCCTGTGACCCCGTAATGGATCGGCACCATGTCTGGTAGTTGGGCATACGAGCTATAAAGAACGGCCAGGCCGGAAATTACGCCAATTAAGGCAATAATCTCCAAGCCAAATTCAAACGTGGAAAATGGCATGGAAATGATCGGTCTGGGTTTTTGCTGTCGCCTGAAAAATCCCATAGAGTCTCTTGCCCTGGGAACCTTGGAATGAGTATATCATAACAGCCCCGAATGTCAAGAAGAATGTGAAATTGGCGACGGAGGGGTTGTTGAAAATCCTTTCTACGTAACGCAGGCGTCCTCGCCTGCATTGGGCAAGTTATTGAAATATAAGGACGCTTTATTGCAAGCGAAACGCTTGCGTTACGGAAATTTGCCTTTTTCAACCCCCCCCC
>Ga0209777_10007755_pt1 | contig 11847 bp, 7 predicted proteins | sample FrelakmetHBP12HB_FD_187147 | JGI IMG/M metagenome (GOLD analysis project Ga0209777, IMG submission 187147) | Freshwater lake sediment microbial communities from the University of Notre Dame, USA, for methane emissions studies -HBP12 HB (SPAdes)... | ecosystem: Environmental > Aquatic >... | reverse complement strand
TCTTTAATTATTCTATAAAAGACGCCTTAGATGATAAAATAATTAAGAAGATAAATCCTATCATTCACACAGAAGCCGAAGGACAGACAGCCGATCTTACAAAGGAACAGATGTATGAGCAGATCTTAATGACCCATGACGAAAATAAGAGAAAGTATTCTTATGCTGATGATAAAGGCAATTTTAGGCTTAAGCCAATAACAGTTTTTATTAATGCTACCCAATCAAATGCAGAGCATAACACTGAAGAATTCACTAAGTTATTAAGCGATTACTTAAAAAAAACAGTTTCCCAGTATAAGAGCCTTCCCGCAGCAACTCTTTATCAAATCGCAAGTGAAAAAGTAATTTGTGTTATCAGTAAGCCAACAGATACCGATTATCAAGAAAAGCTTGATGCAATTGAGGAGCTTGATCCTAACAAGCCTGGCGGAAAGGTTGAATTTATATTTGCAGTAAACAAATTGTCAGAAGGCTGGGATGTGGATAATGTCTATCAGATTGTCCCAATGCAGGAGCGTGTTTTTGCCTCTAAACTTTTAATATCGCAGGTTCTAGGAAGAGGTCTGCGCCTGCCTAGAAAGGTCCCTTTTGGCGAAGTACAATGGAATTACCCTATAGTTACAATTACCAATCACGAAAAGTTTGCTGAGCATATAGCCGAGTTGCTTTATGCCGTCACTAACTGTGAGACACGTTTTATCTCTAGGGTTTTTAGGAATGAAGAAGCTATAGAGCGAGCTAGAAATAATTTTATAGTTTTTAATCTCGAATATATACCAGCGCAAAAAGTAGAAGACGCCAAGCCATTACGTCAGGATTTAACAGATAGAACTCTAGTTTTAACCCAGCCTCAGGAAACCCTAAATCTACGCGTTACCTATTTACTAGATCAGAAGAAATTTGCTTTATCTCGGAATCTTTATACGGTAGATCAAGTTGTGGCTGATATTGCAACGCGGTTTGAAAACCGTCAGTTTGAAAATAAACACTTTGATTTTGGAAATGGTGTAGTTTTAGATGATCTTCCGGATAGGGAAGATATTAAGAAGGTGATAAGAAACGCTATGCAAAAGGGTGGGTTTAAAGAAGATAGGCTCTCTGATGATAACCGTAAGCAAATAGATCTCTTTTTTAATCAATTCCTTCCTCGAGGTAAAAAAAAGGTCATTCGTGTCAATATCGAAGGCAAACCTTTTGGCATCAAGACAGAAGATATGGGTTCTTCGAGCGCGCGCGTTGGTGAATTAGATAAATTCACTAGCGTATTTATTTCAGAGGACTATGAGAAAGAACTGTCCGGAGAGAATAAATTCGTTATTGAAGAACTCGCTCAGCAATTTAAAGGAAGAGATAGCGAACAACTTACACTGGACTTCTTAGATACTGTTCAATCAAACTATTTTAGGCAGCTTATTAAATCAAAACCAATTTTTGTAGTTAATGGCTCTATGTTTAAAACCGCTCAAAATATGGTTATTCTTTCGCATAAGCCGGAAAGAGATTTTGTTTTTAAATTAATTGATCATTCGCATTACATCGATTCATGGATCAAATCTCGAGACATGGATTTTTACAGTTTGGATTATGAATTTTTTAAGGGCGGTAAAGATAGGGTGCGGCGAAGCTTCAATCCCGACTTCTTCATTAAAATAGATATGCAGCGATATATGGATAGGTTTATGGAAGATGACCCCAATTGTGATTTGAGTAAGCTGCGAGAGCTTCAGGATAGCGGGATTAAGGAGATTGTGCGAGTTGTGGAAATAAAGGGTGATGAGGATCAGGAGGAGGTCACAAGGGCGAAAGAGCTATATGGCAAAGAGCACTTCGAAACACTAAACAAAGTCTTACGCCAAACCAATCTTATTGATTTACCAGAAGATTTCCAGCATCACACAAATCAGTATTACACATTTGATCTTTTACGTCCAGAAGCATATGGGGCATGGTTTGAGCATTTGAACAAAGGGATCATCTGGACTTAATATATGTTAGAGAAATTAAAGATTTTTCCAGAGAAGGGGTATAAAGAAATACTTCAAGAAGTAGGTCAATTCCGATATGCAATTTACGGTAAAGATGAAGCTGTGCCCGGAGGCGTATTTAACAGAACGCTAGCAATTGAGAATTATAATTGTGTTGTAGCGGGAACGGGCAGTACAGTTTCATTATGCACTCTCGCGCTTCCAGCAAATAGGCAGGTCATAATTCCACAAAATTCTTCCGTAGTGGTTGTTAGGCTTTTAAGGCAAGACGAAAAGCGCGGTGTTGTGCATTATAATGCAGATGATCAAATTATTTTTCCTACGCTAGAAGGCCATATATTTCGCCTTGCACGAAAGGATGCTCCAGACCATTATCTTACAATAGCCACTGCTTCAAATATATTAACTGTTGCAGATGCATATAGATTACCTGCAGAGAAAGCGGGCCCAATTGAAAAATACAGCGAAAGAGGCGCTAAGCTACATGTTGATCTGCTACCACACGAACGGGAATCGAGGAAATGAAAAATCCAGACTTTTGGGATTTTATGATGGAAGGCGGCGATGAGCTGCTGAATAGCGAGCTATGCCCTCATTGTAGGGATGTAATCTATCTGGATCAAAAAATCGAATGGATTGACGAAGGTAAAAGAATCGCTAAATGTCCTAAATGTGGCGGAGAAATCAAAATTAATGGATAAACAGTCCCAAATCAAAGAGTGGTCGCGATTATATAGCCGTAAGATAACCAAAGAATAGGTGAATTATGTTAACTGAATCTGACAAGAAAAAGATAGTAGATAACATTTACAAAGACATAGAGGCCTCTAAAGATACTCATATATGGAGTGATTATGTCAATGCTTTAAAACTAATATCCCAGGTAATCTTTACCAGGAGCTCTGGTTTTATACTTGAACTCATCCAAAATGCCGAAGATTCTGGTTTAGGCCTATCAAGCCAAGGTGTGTTTGAAATAAGTATCAACAAACGGCGAGTTAAAGTAGTACATAATGGAAGTCCGTTTAACGAGGCCGACATAAAGGCTTTGTGTGGAATAAGATCGTCTAAGAAGCCAGAAAAGGGTACGCTTGGTTATCTTGGTATTGGATTCAAATCGGTTTTTAAGATAACCGACTGTCCGGAGGTATATTCTAATGGGTTTCAATTCAAATTCGACAGAAATCATTGGGATAATCCTGGGAAAACACCTTGGCATGTTATACCGATCTGGATTGATAAGCCATCAGAGGATATAGATACCGAAAAAACAACTTTTATCATCCCTTATAGGGAAGAAGCATATTATTCGGTTTTGCTTGAGGAAATAGAAAAAATAAGGACAGAGCTCTATCTTTTTCTTAGATGGCTAAAGAAAATATTAATAGTTGATGAAGCTTCCGGGCGGACCTCGGCACTGGAAAATGCGGGAGAAGCAGAAGACAATATAACAATTTTAAAACACGATGATACACAACAAAGATTCAAATTTTTCCGTCGTACATTGGAACAAATACCAGACTGGGTAAAGCAAGATAGACTTACACAGGAATATAGAGCCAATGTTGCTAAAAGAGAAATAGCAATAGCATTTGCCCTTGATGTGGATGGTAATCTTAATCCTTCAGAAGCGGGAGCGATGTATGGAGGAGTTTACTCTTTCCTACCTTTGGGTGAGGCAAAGAGCGGCGCGAAATTTCCAATTCAAGCCGATTTTCTTGTGCAGCCAGGTAGGGATGCCATTAATTATGAGGCTAAATGGAATCACTGGCTACTAGACGAAGTGGCCGGCCTTTGTAAGGAAGCGATTGAGTATTTCAAGAAGCACGATAGGTGGAAATATCAATTCTTACCTGTCTTTGAATTTACAAAGTCTAAAAATCTTGAACCTTATGAAAAGTTATTCGGGCCTAAGCTAATAGAACCCATAGAAACATTTTTAAAGGGAGATAATTGTATACCTACGATAGATGATAGCTGGGTAAGAATTGACCAGGTAGTTAGGATAAAGGAAGAAACGGAGGCTAGCGAAGCTCTCGTAGCTATGGGTATTTTTGATAAAGAGGAGATGGCTTCCATGCTGGGAGGCCAAGCTGGTTTGAAAATAGTACATCCTCTTGTTCAAGAAAGTGATTCGATGCCAATTAAAAAAGTTAATCGCTATGACATTTTAAATAATGAAACATTCCTGAAGAAAATGAGTCAAATACCAAATGCACCTAGCTGGTTCCGATTGCTATATATTTGGCTCTCAAAATATCCAATATATGAGGAGTATTATCCTCCATATGCCCGTAAGCCTCGTAGAAGAACAATTGGATATCATCAAATTGTCTTTGTTTTGACGGCTGACAATAATCTTCATAAAGGCGGAGATTGTTTACTGCCAGATTTACCGCCCTCTGATCCTTTACTTAAAGAATTAGATGCAATACTGCAGAAGGAAAAGCCTGTGTTACATTCTCATATATTAGCTGGAGCTGCAGACGAGGACGTCCAGAAATCTCTTAGGGGATTTTTAACTTCCTTGACAGGAGTGCAACTATTAGATAGCGAAAAGATTTGTAGAGAAGTTTTACTTCCCAAAATTATTACAGTTCAACCGAAGCCATCACCCGATGATCTTTTGGGATATACTATTCGATGCCAAGAAATATTGGGAGATGCGATCGAGACAGGCCTAGAATTTTGGGTGTTTTCAAAAAACGGGAATGTCAAAGCCGCTAAGGAAGTATTCTTTTCGCTTGAATTCAAGCCGGAGGAAAACTGGGAGACCAATAAAAAATATGTTGCTGGTGTTAATTTTATAAGTCCAGCCTATCTTGGAGATGTTACAGATGATGAACAGCGAAGAAGATGGCGCGAATTTTTTAAATGTGGTGGCGTGAAATCCGGACCCGATAATGGCGTCGAAGAATTTGCCATGAACTATGTCGAAGAAAAACTAAAAGATTCCTGCCAGAACATATTACGCGTAGACAAAATGAACTTTGGTTACGATTTAGAGGCAGAAGATCAAGCAGGTAATAAAATGCATATAGAGGTTAAAGGATTAAGTTCTGAACGAGATGTTGAATTAACAGGTAATGAAACTGACGCGGCAGATAAGCATAGAGATAATTTCTATCTATATGTTGTTTCTGGTATTCCCGATAAGCCGGAGATATATATGGTAAAAGATCCGGCAGCACCAGGAGTGGGAAAAAAAGATAAATTAACTATTCCAGTTAATGTTTGGAAAGCATCTAGGCGATAAACAATACCAAATCAAAGAGTGGTCGCGATCATACGGTAGACAGATAACCGAAGAAATCGATAAACCTTAAGTGCCCCATAACAAAAAAGCAATACAACAAATACAGACAATATGGAAAACAAGATTAATGATAATTTGAAAAGTAGATTCGGATTTGATACATATTTGCCAGGACAAGATAAGGTTATTAGTCTTATATTAAACGGTAATTCCGCAGCAGCAATCTTTTCAACTGGCGGAGGTAAGTCATTATGTTATCAATTACCCGCATTGGAGCTGCCTCATCTAACATTGGTAGTTTCTCCGCTCTTATCATTAATGAAGGACCAAATTGATTTTTTGGTCAGCAAAAATATTCCAGCGGCCCGACTTGACTCAACCCTCAATAAAGAAGCATATAGCGATATTCTTGAACGCGCTAAAGATGGCAGCCTTAAGATTCTGATGATATCAGTAGAGCGTTTTAAAAATGAGCGCTTTCGTATTCAATTAAAGAATATCAAGATATCTTTAATGGTTGTTGATGAAGCGCATTGTATATCAGAATGGGGACATAATTTCCGACCCGAATATCTAAAGTTACCCGATTATAAACTCGAATTTAAGATACCTAATGTTTTACTTCTGACGGCAACTGCAACTACGGAAGTAACTGACGATATGTGTAAAAAGTTTTCCATACCACGAGAAAACGCTATCATCACAGGGTTTTTCCGGGAAAACCTTCATCTTAAGATTACTCCTACAAAAGAACTGGAAAAGAATTGTGAACTTTTAAATAGGATTAGGGGGAATCCTAATGAACCGACTATTGTTTATGTAACACTAAGAGAAACATCAGAACAGGTTTCTAAAATGCTAAATGCAAATAATGTTCCTGCGCAAAGTTATCATGCAGGCATGGAAGACGAAGAGCGAGAACAAATCCAAAATAGATTTATGCGGAATGAAATAAACGTTATTGTTGCAACAATTGCTTTCGGAATGGGTATAGATAAGAGAGACATCAGAAGAATTATTCACTATAACCTTCCAAAATCAATAGAGAATTATAGTCAGGAGATCGGTCGTTCTGGGAGAGATGGGAAGATATCTATATGTGAAGTGCTTGCAAATCGCGACAATATTAATGTGTTAGAAAACTTTGTTTATGGAGATACCCCTGAAAGGGAAGGAATTAAGAAGCTATTAAAGCTTGTTTTGGACAATGAAACAAATATGCTTAACATTAAAATTACTGGCGTGTCTGGGAATACAAATATAAGAGTATTGCCTTTGGAGACACTACTTGTGTATTTAGATATGCGGAATATTATCAAGCCTAAATACGTATTTTTTCAGGAGTATAGATTTAAGTTTATAAAAGATGCTAATGGAATTATTCAGCAGCTCACTGGTGCTCGGAAAATTTTTACTCAAGATTTATTTAATTGCAGTAAAACTTATAAGGTATGGACTAAGGTAATCATTGATAAATTAATAAAAGAACATGGTTATGCGCGTGAAAAGGTAATAGCTGAGCTGGATCAGCTTCATCAGGAAGGCCAGATCGATTTGATGTCTGAACGCGCGGTCGAGGTATATGAAATAATAAAAAAGGATTTTGACATTGAGAAACTTTCGGATGAATTATATCAGCTTTTCCAGGATAAAGAGGCACATGAAATAAAGAGACTACATAAGGTGATCGAGTTTTTTGAAAGTAAATCTTGTATAAGTAGATCATTAGCAGCATACTTCGGTGAACATATAGAAAAGAATTGTGGTAATTGCTCCTTTTGTAAATTGGGATCTATTGAAATAAGTACTACTGTTTCATTGCCTTCACTTTCAGAATTTAGTTTTATGGAGCTTACTAATGAATTACTAGAGGTTCCAGGAGAAAATTTGTCGGATATACTAATTGCAAAGTTTCTTTGTGGTATTAGATCGCCAATTTTTTATAGACTAAAAGCAAAAAATATGTCTGGTTTTGGAAAGTTAAATAACTATCCATTCCGCGATATATTAAAATGGGTGAAGCAGCATAGGTCATAGAATTATGATTAAACTCTCCCGTACAAAAATCGAATTATCAATTGATTGCCCCCGCTGTTTCTGGCTGGATATGAAGAAGGGCGTTAAGCGTCCACCACCGGCACCCTATACAATTAACAGCGCCATCGATGGACTACTGAAGCAGGAATTTGATGTCCACCGAGAGAACGGCACGGCGCACTACCTCATCAAGAAATTTAATATAGATGCCATTCCCTACAAATGTAACCAGATTAACACTTGGCGCACTAACTTTACTGGTATTCAGTTTCATCATAAGCCCACAGACTTCTTAGTTTTCGGTGCAGTTGACGATGTCTGGGTTAATCCGGATGGAGAGTTAATTGTGGTTGATTATAAGGCTACCGGAGCAAAGGAATACAAAATTTATGATAGCTACAAGCGCCAGATGGAGGTCTATCAGTGGTTATTGGCTATGAATGGTTATAAAATCTCAAAAACCGGGTATTTTCTCTTTGCTAAGGTAGATAAAGAAGGTGGCTTTGCAGAGGGTAAACTTTCTTTTAATTTCTTCCTTGAGCCGCAAGAAGGTGATGGTTCTTGGATAGAACAATCCCTTTCAGATGCTAAAAAAACATTAGAGGGCTCAATTCCACCCCTTAAGAAAGACTGTAAATATTGTGAATTTGGGCTTGGACAAAACTCACCTTGACAATCCGCTTGTTAAATGTTATATTTCTTTTGAAACAATTGCTCTTTTTAAAATAAGTACCTGAGTTATAGACAAAACCGTATGGATTCGCAGGGAAAGACCTCACCCATACGGTGTAGCTAGCGAAGACCGCTCAGATTTAGAGAAGGCGGCTACCACATAGTAAGTGTCCAGACACTGCTATGAGGTGGCCGCCTTTTTATTTTTATGGCCTATGAGGCCAAGAAAGGAGGTGAAATAGGGCAGTAATCTTAAGATTTATCTTAACCTAAATACAAACAAGGAGGAAACATGGAAATCTTGAAAGTGAAAGTTACAGAAATCAACCCCGCAGCATATAACCCGCGCAAAGAACTACGACCCGGAGACCCTGAGTATGAAACACTCAAGGCAAGCATCGAAAGCTTCGGATATGTTGATCCGGTTGTGTGGAATCGCCGCACCAGAAATTTAGTCGGAGGGCACCAGCGTTTTAAGATACTGCTCGCTCAAGGCGCACAGGAGATCGAAGCAAGTGTGGTGGATCTTGATTTACCGCGCGAGAAGATGTTGAACTTGGCGTTAAATAATATCGGTAATGAATGGGATAATGACAAACTAGGTCAGTTATTACAAGAATTACAGCAGATGCCGGAACTTGATCTTGGTTTAACGGGTTTCAATAGCACCGAAATCAGCGAGATCATTGACAGCATTACCGAAGCTAAAGAGGATGATTTTAACGTTGATGATGAGTTGGGTAAGGTAGGAGAGTCGATAACACAGCTTGGTGATTTAATCGAACTTGGAGATCATCGCTTGCTCTGCGGAGATTCCTCTAAGCCAGAGGACGTTACTAAACTGCTAGGTAATATAAAGGTAAATCTCATTTTTACCGATCCTCCGTACAATGTTAACTACTACGGTGGCAATCGTCCGACTCCAGAGAAGTCGCGACCCAAGCATTCACGAAACTGGTCACGTATTTACAATGATAACCTTACTCAGGAGCAATATGAGGCATGGTTAAAGCAGATTTTTACAAACACCACTCCGTATTTAGATACTGGCGCGCCTTTGTACGTTTGGAATGGCCATCGTCAATTTGGGCCAATGTATCTGATGCTTACGGAATTGGGGTTTCATGTTTCTTGCGTAATTACCTGGGCAAAACAAAACTTTGCCATCGGCTATGGTGATTACAACCAGCAGACAGAATTCTGCCTTTATGGTTGGAAAGAAGAGAATGGTGCGCATCGTTGGTTTGGCCCTACGAATGCTTCAACTCTCTGGCAAGAAAAAAGAGCGTCGGTGACCGATCACCCGACACAAAAACCGGTAGCTTTAGCGCATCGTGCTCTCCAAAACAGTAGCTGCAGAGGCGATGTTGTTTTAGATATGTTTTTGGGTTCCGGTACTACGCTTATTGCCGCTGAAGAGTTAAAAAGAATCTGCTATGGCATTGAATTGGATCCTGGCTACTGCGACGTAATCGTCAGGCGCTACATTAGGCTAGTTGGCCAAGAGAATGTTTCTCAGGAAATTGTAAAACGCTACTGGAGGGAGGAGTAAAATGAAAAACGATAAACAAGAACCAGAAAATAATGAACGTACAGCAATATCCATAATCCAGGATATTAGAAATGGTATGGACCCTCAGTTGCTATCAAAGGATAGCCGACAGCGCTGTGTTGAGCTGCTACATTTTGGTGAGGGGCAATTAATAACTCAAATTGCCGACCTATTGCATTGTAGCGAGAAAACAGTCCAGCGGGATATAAAGGAAATAAGAGATAGAAACGTTTTAACGATAGATGCGGAATTTGCCAGGCAAATCGCAAGCGATTTATACTACAGGACAATCAACCACGTGAATTACCTTATGCGCCTTGCCCGTAACAAAGATGCAACAATTACCGAAAAGATTGCCGCTGAGTTAGGCGCATGTAAGGCGTACGTTGATATGGTTGAGAGGTATCAATCGTTCGGAATTTTGCCCGAAAGACCAAGACAAATTTCTGGCGATGTGTATCATCATTTCTCGGCTGCCGAGAGCGAAAAAAGTATCGAGGAGCTTAAGCAAATGGTGGAGCGAATTGAAGTTTCGGCAAAAGATGCCGGTACATTTGACGCACAGACAGAAGAGCGCATTAAGGCGCTGAGAGATAATATCACCAGAATTGAAATAAATAGGGATGCAAATAAGCTATTAACCGACTTGAACAAAGCTACAGAACAAAAGGAGGATTCAAATGGACAGAAGTGTGTTGAGTGAGCTATCGCGTTTTAGAAGAGAGGAGGCCGGAAAATCCATCCTTGCTTTTGCATGGATGTATCTAGAGGAACACCTTAAGTGTCATCCTTCCCAAACCCACCTGGATATTTATTGTTTGCTGCAGAGAATTCTGATTAAGCGTAGCAACAAGATTGCTATCGCTGCTCCCCGTGATTTTGGCAAGTCAACACTAGTTACGCTCATTTACATCTTGTTTTGTATGTGTTTCGGTAAAGAGAAGCATATACTGGTGATTTCTAATACTGCTTCCCAGGCATGCCAGATTCTTGACAATGTCAGAAAGGAATTGACCGAAAATCCATTGATTGCTTCGGATTTTCCCGAATTGTACGGGCCAAACGGCAGGCTTATGCGCTCGCGCGAAGGGGATTTGATTACCTACAACAATATCAAGGTATACGGATTAGGCGCAAAACAGAATGTTCGCGGTAGAAGGTTTGGGAATTCACGACCTAGCCTGGTGATTGCGGATGATTTGGAAAGCGCTGAAAGTGCTATGTCTGATGAGTCGCGGCAGAAAATAAAAAATTGGTTTGAAAAAAGCGTACTCAAAGTCGGCACGCCGGAAACAAATTATATCTTGATCGGCAATCTCTTTCACCCGTATTCGCTTCAAGGAGAGTATGTCAATAAGGAGCTTAGCCCCGGCTGGGAAAGTTACGTCTACAGCGCCATAATTTCTTGGCCGACGTCCAAACTTTGGGATGAGTGGAAGCTGATACGCCGTTATCAGTCGCAATACAAAGAGGCAAAGGGGCCGCAGGCAGCCCGGACGTTTTATGAGGATCACAAATGCGAGATGGATGAAGGGGTGGTCTTATTGTGGCCGCAGCGCTACGATATATTGGCGCTTATGGAGCTTAATGAAGATAACCCTTTAAGCTTTATGAGCGAATTTCAGAATACGCCCGTAGATTACCGCGTTTGCCCATTTCAGCTAGATCAATTTCACTATTGGACGGATGCGTATCGTTCTAGCGAAGAGCTATTGCGCTCTTTAGGCGAAGATGTTGATTATTTCCTAGCATGCGACCCTAGCGTTGGAGAGTCTGTGACTAAAAACGACTATTCTGCCATTGCTATTGTCGCCCGCGACAGAAAGCACAAAGTAATGTACCTAATTGAGGCGGATATTAAGCGTCGTTCACTGGACGACCTGCTTAACGATATTCTCGCATACTGTAAGCGTTATAAGTTCACCAAGGTAGGATTTGAGGCAAACAATTTCCAGAGCCTATTAGTTACTAACTTCAAAAAGCTACTTCGAGATAACAATCTAAGCCTAGATGTTGTGCCTATTAAGAATATGACGGATAAAGTAAGAAGAATTCTTGGGCTTTTGCCGTATCTTAAGAGCGGTCAGCTTCAGCTAAGCAAAAATTTTAGGCTTTTGTTGGAGCAACTGGAGTTTTTTCCGCGCGCAAAAAATGACGATGGGCCTGACGCACTCGAAATGGTTGTGCGTCTATGCGAAGATAATCAAAACGAATTCTCTTTTTGGCTTGGAGGGAGTAAAATAGACCCTTGGACAGGTAAAGTTCTCTCCCATGAAGAAGAGTTAAAGAGAGCCGCAATCATGCCGGCCGATGGCACCTTGGTGCCGTACGGATGGTGGGGT
>Ga0209777_10007754_pt1 | contig 11848 bp, 9 predicted proteins | sample FrelakmetHBP12HB_FD_187147 | JGI IMG/M metagenome (GOLD analysis project Ga0209777, IMG submission 187147) | Freshwater lake sediment microbial communities from the University of Notre Dame, USA, for methane emissions studies -HBP12 HB (SPAdes)... | ecosystem: Environmental > Aquatic >... | reverse complement strand
TTCGTTCCCCTTGACCGAGAGAACGGAGCCATTGACCAGGCGCACGAATGTAGGGGTATAGACCACTCCGATGGTGATGGTCAAATTGGTCATGCTCGGGCCCAGCATGGCAATGATACCCAGGGCCAGGATTACCAGGGGAAAAGAAAGGAGGATATCCATTCCTCGCAAAATCACGCTGCCCGCTGTGCCCTCGTAGAAACCGGCCAGGAGTCCCAGAATGATCCCCAAGGTCAAAGAGATCGCGACCGAAAAGGTTGCTACCCCCATGGAAACCTGGGCTCCATAGATGATCCGGCTCAGAAGGCATCGGCCAAGATAGTCTGTCCCCAGGAGGAATTCCCCGGAAGGGGGGCTCATGGGGACCGGGAACATTTCCACCGGGCTGTGGGGCGCCAAAAAAGGAGCCAGAATAGCCGTTAAAACCGCGCCCAGGGTGATCATCAGCCCGAAAGCACTGAATTTATTGCGAAGCAATCGCCGCAATAAAAATAACTTTTCCCAGCCCCGGCGAATTTTCTCTATTTCCTTTTCCAGTTTGCCTGTTTGGCTCATCTCCAAACCCAAGTCTCACTCTGCCTTTTTTCCGTACGAAATCCGCGGATCGATGACTGCATAAAGGATATCCACCAGAAGGTTGATGATCAAAAAAGATAGAGCTATGAAGAATACGACGCCAAGAACTAAAGGATAGTCGCGTTTGGAGATGGAGTAAATCACGAGCCGGCCCAGCCCGGGGATTCCGAAGACCTCCTCCACGATCACCAAACCACCGATCAGGTAACCAAAACGCAGCCCCACCAGAGTCACCACAGGAATCAACGCGTTCCGAAGAACGTGTTTAAAAAGAACCACCCGCTCGTTCAATCCCTTGGACCGGGCCGTGGTCACGAATTGCGCCCGGATTACTTCCAGGACGCAGGACCGCGTCATGCGCATGATCAGAGCCACCATAGCAATTCCCAGGGTCATTCCCGGAATCATCATGATCTTAAGATTCAAAACCGGGTCCCTGGAAAACGGGACGAATTTGAGGATCGGGAATCCCGGAAAATAGAGGGAAAGCATGAGGAGAAAAAGCGTTCCAATCCAGAAGGACGGCAGGGAAAACCCAATCACGCTGATCAGCCGCAGAAAGTCGTCGGTCAAGTGGAACTGCTGAGTTGCGGATAAGACCCCCAGGGGAATGCCAATCAGGACACCAACGACCGTGGCGATAATCGCCAATTCCAGGGAGGGGCCGTACATTTCCAGAATCTGGGAGAGCACCGGACGGCCATTGATGATGGAAAGGCCGAAGTCGCCCTGACCCAGTCCGGACACCCAATTCCAGTACCTCACGACGAAGGGCTTGTCCAATCCGAGGGTCCCCCGCAGATGAGCGGCCAACTCGGGTTGAAACTGGCTCTCCAGAAGGACATCCACCACGTCCCCCGGGATGAGGGCGGTGAGAAAAAAGATGACCAGGGTCACCCCGATGAGAATGGGAATCATGGCCAGCAATCGTTTGAGAAAATACTCTCCCATTATTTATCGAGCCAGGCCTTCTTCAGGTTTACCCGCGAGCACTGGGGCAACGGGACATAGCCCTTTACGTAGTCGCTCCAGAACTCGAAACGCTGGGGATGGGCATAGATATAAAGAATGGGCGAGTATTCCGCAATTTTTTTCTCGATCTCGTGGTACAGGGCTACTCGCTTTTTATGGTCCACCGTGGTTATCCCCTCGACGGTCATTTTATCCAAATCCGGGCTTGTGAACCCCGTCCGTGCCTGGATATCCCAGTTGTAGACGATGTATTCATTTGGGTCCGGCCGCCAGAAATCGGTCATACTCCCGATCTCGTAATTCTTTTCATTGATATTCCGGATGATGGTTCCCCATTCCACCTGGACGATGTCGATTTCCACCCCGATCTTTTTCCACTGCCGCTGGAGCATCTGGGCAGCGTATTGATCCGTTATGTGGGCGGCGGAAACTTTGAATTGAGCTTTAAACCCGTTGGGATATCCCGCCTCCGCCAGAAGCTTCTTGGCCCGTTCCGGGTTGTAATCGTAAAAGGGAAGCTTCTCCGCCGGGAAAGCATAATCGCCCACTGCCGCCGGCAGGGCCCCGCATAGTTCTCCTTTGCCCATGACCGTTACGCGGATGAGCTCCTTCCGGTCCGTGGCCGAACTCAGAGCTTGCCGCACCTTTACATTGTTAAACGGCAGCTTGGTACAATTGATAAATACCCGCTTCCGGGCTGTAGAAGCAGCCATCGCGCTGTTAATGCCCTTTTCCTTCATCAATATCTGAACCAGTTGTGGTTCCATGATCCAGATATGATCTACACTTTTGGCCCGCAGGGCCGCAACCCGGGAGGAGGGGTCCTTGATGAGACGGATCTCCAGTTCGTCCAGATAGGGCAGTCCTTTTTCCCAGTACTGAGGATTCTTCTTCAAGAGCATCGTATCGTTGGGGCGGAATTCCACCATTTGAAAGGGCCCGGTTCCGATGACGACCTGGTTGGGATCGGACTTCTCGATCACGCTTTTGGAAAGAATGGAAGAATGGGCGGGGGAGGCCAGGTAGTTCAAAAATGGAGCAAAGGGCTCCTTCAAGATAAATCGGACCGTATGCTTGTCCACCACTTCGATCCGATCTATCGGTTTGAAGGTAAGTGCCCGAGCGGATCCAGTTTTGGGGTCCAGGGCGCGGTCGAAGGTGGCCTTCACGTCTTCGGCGGTAAATTCTTTGCCATCTTGAAATTTCACATCTTTCCGAAGCCGAAAAATGTAGGTCGTGGGATTGGGGTTTTCCCACGAAGCAGCGAGCTCGGGCTGCAGGGCGCCTTGGGCATCGAATTGCAAAAGAGAGTTGTAGATCTGCTCGAAATAGTTCAAGGAGGCAAGGGCTGTGGTCTTATAGGGATCCAGGCCTACGGCATCGATATCTTGCCCCACGACCAGTTTACCCCCGTACTTCGGCTGATCTGCAGCCCTGATTTGACCTATGAGCAGAAATAAACTGGCAGCGATTCCGAGGGCAACAGGTACTGTCTTTTTCATAAGATTCTCCTTTGCTTTTGTTCGGTAATGTCAACGGAAGGGGGAAGCCAGAGACGGCTTTTGAGTGAATTCAAGATCCCCTCTCCCAGCATTCGCTAGAACAAGTATCGTAGGAATGATAACCGACAAACAATCCTGGTCTTTCTCAAATGGGAGGCCGACGATCGGCCCATGGAGCAATACGTTCAATACTCGCGGCAGCCTGAAGAACGGCCTTATCGCTCAAGCGCTTCCCGATGATCTGAAGGCCCACTGGCAGTTTATTTTCGGTCCATCCTGCGGGGATGGAAATGGCCGGAACGGCCGCCATCGAGAACGCATAAGTCAGAAGATAACTCTCGATCCGATTCTCTATGTTCTTCCTGGCAACCACCGGCGGAAACAATTGGTCGGCTTGGAAGGCAGGGACGGATGTTGTCGGGCAAAGGAGAAGATCATATTTCTCAAAGAAGGCCTGCATCCTTAGCCAAAGGGCCGTGCGTTTTCTCTCGGCCGCAGCCACTTCGGTGACCGGGGTTTTTGCGCTCAGGTTCAAAAATTGTTTGAAAAACTGGTTGTCGATTCCCTCTTCGATCCCCAGCAAGTGGGCATAATTGGTCACTGAGCTGACGATCCGCAAGCCCTCGATGATTTCCATGATGTCCTGAAAATCGGGGGAAGCCTCCTCGACCACGCAGCCCAGTTCCTCGAATTTCTTCACAGCCGCCAGACATATCCGGACCACTTCCGGTTCTACCGGGCAGAGACCTCCGAGGTCCGGACTCCAGGCAACTCGTTTTCCCCGGTAATCTCGCTGAATGTCTTCAGGCAAAGATGAAAAATTCCCCGGAAGAGAAATGGGGTCCCGGTCGTGGAACCCGGCCATTACTGACAGCATGAGAGCCGTATCGGGTAAGGTCCGGGCCATGGGCCCCAGGACAGAAAAGCTATCCCAGCCCCAGTAATTCGGGTATTTAGGAATGATTCCCGGAGTGGGCCGAAAACCAACCACGCCGCAGAAGGCCGCCGGGATACGCAGCGATCCTCCCAGGTCGCTCCCCTGGGCGAGAGGGCCGAGGCCCGCAGCCAGGGCCGCGGCAGCGCCCCCGCTCGAACCACCAGCAGTCCGGGATCGATTCCACGGGTTCAGCGTCGTGCCGAACAACGGATTGGTCGTATTGATCCCGATACCGAATTCAGGGGTGTTGGTCTTACCCAGAATGATGGCCCCGGCGGCCTTTAGGCGCTGAACCGCCAGGGCATCTTCCCGGGGGACAAAATCTTTATAGTACCTGGAACCCCAGGTGGTCCGGATTCCCTTGGTGGGCGTCAAATCCTTGATCGATAAAGGGATTCCGTGCAGTGGGCCCAGTTCCTCTTTCTTCATTACCTTTCCTTCAGCCTCTTGGGCAGCACGGAGGGCGAATTCCGGGACCAGGGTGCAATAGGCATTGATCTGAGGATTCACGGCCTCAATCCTCTCCAGGACAGTCTGGGTCAGCTCCCTAGGAGAGATTTCTCTCTCTCGAATCATCCGGGCTAATTTTAATGCGGGGGTAAAACAAAGTTCGGTTTTATTCACGGACGCAACCTCGTTTTATTTTTTCATTCCTCTCTCGAAAAAGTCATAAACGTGCGCGAACTTGGGTCCGAATCCTCAATTGGGTCTCTTTTTCGACTGGGCCTGATCAAACTCCTCCTTGATTTTCCTTACCAGAGAAGGATCAGAAAAAATATCAATGACGGTCATACCAAAAGCCTTCGCGGCTTTCAATGTCGCCTCATGAGCCTGGGGGGAGCAGGCCGCTCGGGCCGATTCCGTAGAATGCCAGGGCGTGCCCCTGGGAGCAGCTGCGATGAAAGGGTGGATAGAGGGAGTAACTTGGCTCACGTTACCCATGTCGGTGGCAACCCCTCGGCGGGATAGACTTTCCACCTGCATCCCCAGGGTGGTCAAGTTATGTTTGAAAATTTCCGAGAGGGTCAGGTTGTTTAACATATTAACATACCGATTCGCCGATTGTCTGATATTGACCTGCGCTCCGATGGCTAAGGCCGTTCCCTTTGCGGCGTTTTCCACTTTCGTAACGATTTCTATAAAATAATCTGGATCCTCCACTCGAATTTGCAACTTAGTAACCGCTCGATGCGGAATCATGTTCGGAGAAACCCCTCCTTCCGTGATGATCCCGAATATCCGGGCATCGTTTTTCAATAGCAGGCGTAAGGAATTAATGGCGTGCCAGAAGAGCATGACCCCCTCCAGTGCATTGATACCCTTGCTGGAATCCTGTGCGTTCCCCGCATTCGCTGCTTTGCCGAGAAACTCGATTTCGAGGGCCTCCCGGTTGAATGACTCGCAGGTCACGGTGTTCATGTCCATGGCGTGCATGATCATGGCCGCATCCAGTATCTTGAACTCCTCGAGCATGACCACCTTGCCCCCGGCATTCTGCACTACTCCTTCCTCAGCCGGCGTTCCAAAGATCATCAGGGTCCCCGGCAATTCTGGCATCAGCTTCGCAAGAGCCATGGCAGCACCGACAGCCGAGGCGGCACTGAGGTTATGTCCGCAGGCATGCCCGATTTCGGGTAAAGCATCATATTCCCCCAGAATTCCAACGATCGGCTTTGCAAATTTTCCCCGCATTACAGCCTTGAAAGCCGTAGAAAGTCCAGCAACTCCTTTCGTGACTTTAAACCCAGCCTTTTCAAGCTCATCGACAAGCCGCCGGCAGGCCTTGGTTTCCGCGTAGCCCAATTCAGGATTTTGATGAATGTAATCGGCGATGGCAACGATTCTGCCTTTCAACGAATCCACCTCTTCTTGCAGGATTCCTTTTAATTTTTCTACCCTGTCCATAATATTATCGTTCCTTCCGTTAGCAATCTTGGCTTTTTAGGATACAAAATTCCTTCATAATCCACAACCAAAATTTGACTGCGGTATTCCGGATCATGTTGGGAGAAAGTATTTTTTAACATCGTGGGCTGGGACCTTTTGGGTATGTTCTCCCTTTGCTTGGATAGTAAAATTTGTTGCGTACGTTGCATTGACAATCCCCATTGCTTAACCCTTTTTCGAGATCTCGATTCGAACATCCTTATTGGAATGGCCAGCGACCGGTATGCGGGGTGGTTCGGACAGATTCGGTGCCCGGGTGCAGTGCTTGCCAGCGGTGGAGATATCAAGGCGTCTGTCTTTACCGAAGTCTAGGTTAGAACACTGGATAGGGGTTTCTAAAAGGGAAAAAATTAAAGTTTCCTATTACCTTGAAAACTTTATCTTCGTTTACTTGTTTTCCCCACTCTTTTATCCATTGTTTATTGAGTTTCATCAAAATATTCCTCCTCCATCTGAAATGAAATAATTAACTGGTTCTCATCCGGAAATCCGGGAATTCCCCTCCCCCTTCTGAGGGGGGAGGGTCAGGGTGGGGGTGATAACAATTGGGATACTAAGGCTTTTCATTTTAATTCGCCCTCACCCCACCCCTCTCCCGCGAGGGGAGAGGAGGTTTCCCGATGAGAACTAACTAAATGGTTGGTTTATATCGCCGATAGGTGATTTATTTGGGTAAACATTCTCCTGTTTAGAATCAGCTAAACGGATGATTCGGTCGCTAACGCATTTTCTTTGCATAGGCATTGAAGGGGAATCCCGGAAAATCATCACCTTTTCGGATGACGCTGAAAGACTTTTCAGAAATGTTTCCAGCGTTCAGCAACCAAGGATCGTCCTTCCATTTATACGAGGAGAAGGGATTTCGTTAATAGCAAAAAGAGAGGGGTCATGAAACCGAAAAACAGGCTTCACATTTTGGCGAGTTTCCCTCCATCGATGGGGACGGAGGCTCCCGTTATAAATGAAGATTCGTCAGAGGCCAGGAAAAGGGCCAGATGGGCTATCTCCTCGGGCTTGGCCATACGGTTTAGGGGCGCTTTTTTGGCATTTTCCCGAACAGCATTTTCCAGGGCTTCTCCCTTGAGATTCCCGCTTCGGTCGATGAAGACCCGGATCATGGGAGAGTCGATGCTTCCAGGGCAGATGCAGTTTACCCGAATATTATGCGCAGCAAGATAAACGGCCAGCGACATGGTGAGGGTGACCAGCCCGCCCTTCGCCAGCGAATAGGAAGGGCTCCAGGGGGATGCGCGCAGTCCGGAGACCGATGAGGTGAAGAGGATAGCCCCCCCTCCTGACTGTTTCATGTGGGGAACTGCGAATTTGGAGGCAAAAAAGCAACCCTTTACGTTTATCGCCATGGCCCGGTCAAAAGCCTCCTCCTCGGTCGTTTCCAAAGTTCCTGGGCCCGGTATGCCGGCGTGATTCCATAAAATGTTCAGCCGCCCATAAGTCTGCATGGTCGTATCAATCAGTTTGCGCATATCGGCCACTTTACCGCAATCGACAGGGACAAAAACCGCCTCACCGCCAGCCTCCTTTACCAATTTGACGGTCTCCTGCCCGCCTTTGGGATCAATGTCCCCCACCACTACCTTCGCCCCCTCTCGGGCAAACAACACAGCCCCGGCACGACCCGACCCTGAACCTGCTGCAGTAATAATGGCTACTTTGTCCTTCAGTCTCATTTTTCTCCTCCTTTTCGATTCTTGGCTATTGTCAAGATTTAACCACAGAGAATGCAGAGAAGCCGTTAATTTTCAAGGAGCTTTAGAAATTATTACTCTCTCCCCCTCCGCACCTTCTACCAGGTTGCGGAAAAACTCTTTTCCCGTCCTGTAATGTCATTCCCGCGGAAGCGGGAATCCAGTTTTTTCAATGCTTCCTGGACTCCCGCTTTCGCGGCAATGACGCCGTATTGGAGTTTTCCGCAACCTGCTAATCTATTGACCTCTAAGCAGGGATTTTCTCTATTTCGAAAAGAGATGCATCGTGCTGGGGAATCAAGATATCCGCAATCCCCTTCAACCGCAGGGTACTGTTAAAAGCGTCCTGGAGGTTGATAAAGTTTCCGGGGGGGACCACTTTCCAGTAGTGGCGTTTCTGAGGATCCCGCCCCGGGCTGGGCGGATTAAAGTTGTCCCCTATGCAGCACATCCCACTTACCACAGCTTTTCCCTTCGCCGTGTTTACCGAAACGGCCTCAACCCCCGGGGTGTGGCTGGGCAGGTGGATGACCTGAATCCCAGGGAAGATTTCGCAGGTTCCTTCAACAATTTCAAATCGCAGGTCATGCAGGAGATTCGGGTCATAGAGGTATCCCTGCATAGGATGAGGAGCCAGAGCAAATTCGAGCTCTGCTTTTTGCACAATGACCCGGGCGTTTTTGCACCGGTGCGTGTTCCCCACGTGGTCGAAATGAAGATGGGTCTGTATGACCCAATCCACCTCATTGGATGTAATTCCGACTTTTTTCAGCCCCCCCTCAAAATCGATCAGGTCTTCAACGGGCGATTCCGTATAATAAGCACTCTCTGCGGAAGATATTCCGCTGTCGATCAGGATGTTCTCCTCCCCCACTTTGACATACCAGCTGATGATCGGCAGCCATTTCCGGACCCCATAATTCATCCGATAGGTCATAATTCCCAAATCCAGGTTTATCTTCCCCAGGTGTATGGGCACAAGGGTGTAAGTTTGCATCGCTTCCTCCTTCGACCGTGGTTCTTTACAACCCCAAATAAGCCTTCTTCACTTTTTCATTCTTCAAGAGTTCTTCCCCTTTTCCCTCCATTACAACTTCTCCATTTTCAAGAATATAGGCCAGGTCGGAGATGGAAAGGGCATGAAAGACATTTTGCTCCACCAACAAAACAGAGGTACCCCTCTCCCGGATGGTTTTGACGACTTCAATGATCTCCTGCACCACCAGTGGAGCCAGCCCCAGGGAGGGCTCGTCCAGCATCAGGACCGTTGGCCGGGCCATTAATCCCCTTCCGATCGCGAGCATCTGCTGCTCTCCGCCGCTTAAGGTCCCCGCAAGCTGCTCCTTCCTCTCCGTAAGAATGGGAAAGAGCCGGATTACTTCCTGGAGGGAGTTCTGAAAATTCTTCCGGGCCCTTAACGAGTAGCAGCCCATTTCCAGGTTCTCCAGCACCGTCATTTCCGGAAAAAGCATGCGCCCCTCGGGGACCTGAATGATTCCCAAATCGACGATTCGGTGTGATCCGAATCGTCCGATACTGATTTCACCGAAATGAATCGAACCTGAGGCAATACGGTTCAGCCCCGAAATGGCGTTCAGGGTCGTTGTCTTTCCCGCGCCATTGGAGCCCACCAGGGAGACAATCTGCTCTTTTCCCACTTTAAAGGAAACCCCTTTAACCGCCTGGAGGTCTCCATAATAAACGTCAATGGCATCAACCTTCAACATATTGGTATCCCTTGCCAAGATAAGCTTCGATCACCGTTTTATCCTGGATTACATCTTGAGGCTTTCCTTCGCATATTTTCTGACCGTGGTGAATCACGACAACGCGGTCCGCAAGGCTCATAACGGCTTTCATGACATGCTCAATGACTAATATGGTGATGCCGCTTTTGGAAATCCTTTTGATCATCTGGATGGCTTCTTCGACTTCGGTGGGATTCAAACCGGCCATGACTTCGTCGAGTAAAAGAAGACTGGGTTCCGTAGCCAGGGCCTTGGCCAGTTCCAACCGTTTACGCCTTCCCAGGGTCAAGGAAGAAGCCCTGACATCACGATATTCCCAGAGACCGAGTAAATGGACGATATTCGTGCTTTTCACCCTGGCCTCATGGATGCTGTGACTTTTTTCGACGGCGCCGGCGATGACATTTTCCATTACGGTTAGACCGGCCAGAGGCTTTACGACCTGAAAGGTGCGGGCAATGCCCCTCTTCGCGATTTTATTCGAGGGTCTCACCGCGGTAATATCCTCTCCCTGAAAGAGGATCTTGCCACTATCCGTATCCTGGAAGCCAGTAATGAGGTTAAAACAGGTCGTCTTCCCCGCGCCATTGGGTCCGATGAGACCCACAATCTCTCCCTTGTTTACAACGACATCCAGGGATTGAATCACCTTTAACCCGCCAAAACTCTTGTCCACCCCAACCAGCTCTAAAATCCAGGTCGATGGCTCTGCAGAGGGGAAGAACCCTGGGCGTTTTTCGCCAACCGTCTCGATTCGACCCGTCTCCGGTTCCGAGGCCGTTCCCTTTCCGGGGAGGTTCTCGAATAACCAGTTCAGCGGATGCGAAAGCCAGGACATGATGCCCCGGGGTAAAAAAATTACCACTACGGTTAGGAGCATCCCATAGGCAAAGAAACTCACTCCCTGCTGACCTTGCCCGAGATACCCTCTCATCAGCGCATCGACCGGAACCAGGACGAAGGCCCCCACGATTGGTCCCAGAACGATTCCCACTCCGCCCAAAATGGCGAATATTACAAATTCCACCGAGAGCATCATATCGAAAACCGAGTTGGGATCGACGAGGGAGCTATAATGCGCATAAAACGTTCCGAGGCATCCGGCAAAAAAGGCGCTGATCATGACGGCGAAGAGCTTGCATTTGGAGGTACTGATTCCTAAGTTCTCGGTAGCATCCTCGTCTTCCCTCAGGGCAACCAGTTTATATCCGAAACGGGATCGCTCGATGGCCAGTGTGACCAGGGCGATGATGATCAGGAAGCTCAGGGAAATCAGCATGTACCCCGTTTTTCCTTGAAACATCATGTTGGCCAAACCCGCTTTAAAAGGGAGGGAAATCCCCATGGCCCCCCCGGTTAGCCCTCGAAAATAGATGGCGGAAATCTTCACCACCTCCTGGAAGGCTAAGGTGGCCAGACAGAAAAAGATTCCTTTCAGCCTAAAACAGGGATAAAATACCACCCCGCCTATAGCGGCAGCCAAAATACCCCCCAGAACCATCCCAATCCAAGGGTTGATATGATATTGGATCAAAAGCAGCGTGGAGGTGTATGCACCAATCCCAAAAAACCCGGCATGGCCTAAGGAGAATTGACCACCATAACCTCCCAGGATATTCCAGGAGAGGCTTAAGGCTCCGAGCAGAAAAGTCATCGTCAGGATATCGCCCCAATAGGGGTTCTTTACGGAAAAGGCGATGCTGTACAAAACTCCGACAGCAATTAGTGTTAAATAAAACTTCGGATGACAAATCCTCGGTAGGAAGTTCTGAATAGCCATGGAACGATTTCCCTTTCGCTTAATGAATGACCGCTTTCCCAAAAATCCCGGTGGGTCTTAACAGCAAAATAAGGACGAAAATAATGAAATAAACCCCTTCTTTGAGAGCTGGGGCGATAAATACCCCGCTCACCGATTCGACCATTCCGATAATAATTCCACCCACCAACGCTCCCCCGAGGTTTCCCAACCCTCCCAGGACCACAACCACAAAAGCAACCAGGGAAAATAGAGATCCAACGCTGGGGAATACCTCATAGATGGGCATCAACACCGCCCCGGTAACCCCGACAATGGCGATTCCAATCCCAAAGGCAATCATGTAGATCTTGCTCAGATTTACCCCCATCAGCTGGGCCGCAACCCGTTTTTGCGCAGTCGCCCGGATCGCTTTCCCGGTATAAGTCTTCTTGAGGAAAAGAAACAGGACCAAAATGGTGGCGATGGCACACAGGAAAATGATAAACCGGGGGACGTTAATATAGAGGGCGCCCAAGTGGATCACCATGGAAGAATAACTGGTGCGAATCCCACGGAAGTCTCCCTGCCAGAAAAAAAGAGCAATCCCCTGCAAGGACAAATTCAACCCCAACGTCGCAAATACATGCGTCATCTCCGAGGCATCGATGATGGGTTGAATGATCATGCGGTAAGCGACTATCCCGATAACAAACATCAGG
>Ga0209777_10007753_pt1 | contig 11848 bp, 11 predicted proteins | sample FrelakmetHBP12HB_FD_187147 | JGI IMG/M metagenome (GOLD analysis project Ga0209777, IMG submission 187147) | Freshwater lake sediment microbial communities from the University of Notre Dame, USA, for methane emissions studies -HBP12 HB (SPAdes)... | ecosystem: Environmental > Aquatic >... | reverse complement strand
CGTCAGGGACATCAAAACTGCAGAAGCCGCTAAGGTAATTGAAAATGTCCAGCGGGATCTGAATATCGCTCTTATGAACGAGCTTGCGTTGATCTTTGAACATCTACACATAGATATCATGGATGTCATAAAAGCCGCGGCAACCAAATGGAACTTCAACGTCTATTACCCAGGCGCGGGCGTTGGGGGCCACTGTTTGCCCGTCGACCCTTATTACCTCGTCCAGAAAGCATCAGAGTTAGGATATCATTCAAAGCTCATCACTGCGGGCAGGGCCATTAATGACTCGATGCCGATGCACGTTTTGGATTTGACGGTGGATGCCCTTAATGAACGAGAACGGTCGGTAAATCGCTCAAAAATAGCGATACTTGGGTTTTCGTACAAGGAAAACATCGGCGATTACCGCGAGAGCCCCACAGAGTTCCTCGTTCAGGAATTCGCAAAGCGCGGGGCAAAAGTCCACATTGTCGACCCTTATATCGAAGAAGACGTTCTAAGAGCGTTCGGAACGCCCGAAAAGACGGCATATGAGGCGCTTGAAGCCGCGGATGCGCTTGTGCTCATGACCGCCCACAGTGATTTCAAAGACCTCGATCTACGGAGAATTAAAGACGTCATGCGTACCGCAGTCATTGTCGACGGTCGGCGGATCTTCGACCCCGAGGAGTCGACGAAGTTGGGATTTGTTTACCGCGGAATCGGGGCGATTAATCAATAACTCGCGGCGCGTCGTGCGACTTGGACATGGACGCTTCGCAGTCAGATTCACTGACCATCCTCATTAAGTCGCTACTGAGCTAGTTGCGGTCTTGTGACCTGACCACTTGTATCGTTTCCCATTGATCCCGTGCGGCGCTTCCGACGCTCTAGAGCCACTCACATCAAATAGCACAACGTTTATGTGATGCGGACATAAAATAAGCTGTTTCTGAAAACACAAAACGGTGGCTTCTCCCGCCGTTAGAAATAAGGTAAAACATGAAAAAAGCACTCATCGTGATCGTCGGACTGACCGCAGCCCTCCTCATCGCAGGCTGTACGTCGTCAACGACGAACAACACAACACCCTCGGGCAGCGCACAGAATCTCAACGCTACGCTCGACGCCCACTTTGGCGCACATTATACCCTTATTGACAACTTCACGCGCGTGAGCGAGGCAAACGAAACGCCCATCTACAGCGGCGACTTCCAGGAGATCAACGGCACTGCCCACTACGTGACGATTTTCGTCGCCAACAACACTACGGAAGCGCAGGGACAGTTCGATGATCAGAAGGCTAGTAACATCGTCGACCCCGCCGCGCCGAATACGACGATAAACGCCAACACCAGCACACATTGGGCGGCTACCTCTGAAGGCACCTCGATGGATATCTGGCTCGTCCAACCCAAAACAGCAGGGCCCTTCGGCCTCTCGCTCGATACGCCCTATGTCCTCGTGGACATGGTTCCGCCGGCCATGACGTCCGAAAACGTCGTCTCAGTTACAGAGGGGACGGTCTAACACAGACGAGGTGCTGAGTCCCTAATACGTAAAATTATCTATCGGAGGGCCGACATTCTAAGCTCCATTCGATAAACGAACGTTCGAAGAGCCTATCAACTGACGAGCCACGAACACACGAAAAAGTCAGCCAACGAACTCACGTTGGCTCTCTTTTTTCACGCACGTCGAACGTTCAAACGAGGTGCGTTAATGCGACGCGCGCTCATTGCTAGAGTAGCTGAGTACAAAACATATCCTTTACCGACCGCCTCTTTAAGAGATCGCACAATTCGAGGGAGACGTACGTGTCACTTTCTTAAGGCGATGAGCAGACACGTTTCGGTTAATCGACTGATCTTTGTATCCGGAACCTTTGTTTAGCCCGCTTCTCTGGCTAACCGGCTCGTCACTGAATTGAGCATATTAAGGGCATCCTACTCCGTTCGCAGACTTTTTCTTTGCTCGATTCGTTCAGTCATTGAACCTCTTATACAGCTGGTTTGCCACAAACTGGAAGATCAGGATAAAGACGAGGAGCATCGCGACGTCAACAAACGGGTTGAAGTGCGTTATACCCGTATATGCGCTATCGATGAGGTCGTTCGCATACGTGAGCGGTGAAATGAATGCTATCATCTGCCCGATAGGGGGCAACGACGCAAGAGGGATGAAGACACCGGATATGAATATGAGGGGGAACCTGACCAGATTCACCATTGAAATGATATCCCCGGGGCTCTCGGTCGGATATGCCGCAAAGAGTGTCCCCATTGTCGCAAAAACGAACGAACTGAGAAGGATCCCGAGCACAAGGGGGACGATACTCACGAGAGGCGTCCTCAAGATAAGCAGCGCCGCGACAAACACTATAGACGCGATGCCGACGCTGTAGAGAAAACCGCTCAGGCTCTCACCCAACACGAGCGCGTTCAGGGAGATGGGTGCAGAGAGAAGCCGATCAAACGTATCCGTCCTCCGTTCGATCGGAATCGAAACCGGTTCTATAGATGATGCTGAGAAGAGGGTCGTGATGCCAATCAGCCCCGGGATCAAGGCCGAGGGTGCCGCAAGTTTCCCTGCCGAAAACGCGAGGAACATGAAAAGAGGAAAAAGCACTCCGCCGACGATGGTCCCTGGCCTGAGGTAATAGATAGCGACATCTTTTTTCGCAATCGCCCACGCAGCAACGAGCTCGCGGGAAAGGCGGTCCTGGAGCCCCATAAGGTTAATCGATGGCAGTAACTCCACCACCTGTGCGCTGTAGCCCGGTCAACTTGACAAAGACGTCTTCAAGGCTCGGACCGAGCGTCGTGATGCTGATCACCCGTGTGTTGCGGCTATGAGCGTATGCCATCACGCCGTCGATGACCTCAGACGGATCCTCGGTGAAGAGTCTGAACTTGTCGCCTTCCTTCCGTGCCTCGTTCACCATCGGGATGCGGCGCAGCTCGCCAAGCCGCGTAGGAGAGCTGCTGTCAAAGGAGACCTCAATCGACTGGACGCTCTGAATCGTCTTTTTCAACTGTTCGGGCGCGTCGATGGCGGCGATGAGGCCCTTGTCGATGATCGCCACCCGGTCGCAGAGGACGTTTGCCTCCTCGATGTTATGAGTCGTCAAGAAAACAGTGACCCCTCTCTGGATGAGGTCGCTGATGACGTCGCGGATGATGAGGTTGCTCTGGACATCGAGCCCAGAGGTAGGTTCATCAAGGAAGAGCAGGCGTGGACTGTTCACCAGGCCCATGGCGAGGGTCAGCCGGCGTCGCATGCCTTTGGAGAACCCGTGCACGTGGTCATCCCGCCGTTCGTACAGCTCAAAGCGCTTCAGAAGTTCGGTCGCGTTTTTATCCCGTTCGCTGCGGCCAACGCGATAGAGCTGTGCGGAGAACATCATGTTCTGCCACCCGGTCAGGTCAGTGTATACGTTGGAGGTCTCTGAGACGATGCCCATGGATTGCCGTGCGGCAACGGTCTCGCGCACGATATCGTGGCCGAAGATGGTTGCCGTTCCCGAAGTCGGAGGTGAGATCCCAGTGAGAATACGGATTGTGGTCGTCTTGCCGGCGCCGTTCGGGCCTAAGAATCCGAAGGTCTCCCCGACCGCCACCGAGAAACTAATATCATTGACGGCGGTAAGGGAGCCGAACTGCTTGACAAGATGAGAAACTTCAATCGCTTCCACGGGTGCTCTACAAGATGTTTTTTCACCCGCTATTTAATTTGTTCGCATGGTGGAGCTAAATTAGGCGCTTACCCAGTCGACCGGTCGCACCTCGCGGATGACCCGCCACCCTATTAAGAGGGTGCGGCGTAACGCACAACGATGAAAACACTCGTAGCCTATTACTCACGAACAGAAAACACAAAAAGGGTCGCCGAAGCGCTTGCTGAAAATCTCAACGCCGATGTTGAAGCGATCATGTCCGACACGAAAGACAAGGGTATGGGCAGGTTGGCGATGCAGGGATTCCTGCGGGTCCACGCGAAAATCGCACAAACGACGAAAGACGCCGCGTCCTATGATGTGGTAGTCATCGGCAGTCCTGTGTGGGCAGGGAAAATGTCCAGCCCGATACGAACGTATCTTGCAAAAAACAAAAACAAGTTCACCAGCGTCGCCTTCTTTTGCACGCACGGAAACCAAAGCAGCGAGGGCAGTGCGAAGATGCTCGAAAGCATGGAAACACTTTCCGGAAAAAAGGCGGCGGCCGTGCTTGACGTTGCGGCTAACGACGTGGAAAGCGGGGCGTACGTTGAGAAAGTGAAGCGCTTTGCAGCCGCACTTCTAGAATTATCTTCTTCGTAGTAGTAGTAGTAGTAGTAGTAGTAGTAGTCAGACGCCAGGGCCCCAGACATCCGGGGCTTGAACACGACACACGCAGCACGGCCCTACACCATAGCTGGTACTAGGGCGACTTAGGCATGGATGCTTATGCGTTTAACTCCGACCGATCTTGACGCGCCTAGTGCCGTTCTTCGATCAGCGCTGAATTTTAAAGCAGTCCGTATATTCTGAGCACAATGAGCACCAAAGCGACGGCGCCCCACCACTTGAGCAGATCATCGACTAAAGGTTTCACAGCAATAGGTTACCCGCCACAGCAAAAAGGCATACGTACTGAAGTGAGAAGCCTCACACGCCTACCGGTCGCTCTAACACGACGGCGGTCATTTCATAAACGCCTCGCCTGAAGCAGTTCTTCCACTTATCATCACTAATGCGCGAAGGTGAGCACCCGAAACGCAATCCCGCCAACGATGAGCGCCAAAACGATGGTGAAGATCGAGATGCCCACCGCCCACCGCACGTTGAGCTCCCGCGCTATGACGCCAAACGTCGCAATGCACGGAACGTAGAGGGTGACGACGAGACAGAACACAAATATTTGCACTGGGGTCATCACCGCGCTAAATATGAACGTTCCTGACGCGATGGCAAGCATTTCCATGGCCATCTCCTTTCGCAGCATCCCATAGATGAGGCAAATGCCCGTGAAGGCGGGAAGTCCCAAAATACCGACGGTGATCGGCGCCATTGGCGCTTCGATGAATCGACTCAGGCCGGTCAGATCCAGCCATCCGAACACGATGCTTCCCACGACGAGCAGGGGAACGGCAATGTAAAAGAACTCCCTCATCCGCAGCCACGTCTTCTTTAGGATCGGAACGAGCGCTGGCCTCCGTATGAGCGGAATTTCGAGCACGAGCCCAGGCGTCCGCCCCCGGACGGTCGATCGAAGCAGCCTCCCTGAAGCGATAATGAGCACAAAGGAGATGAGATAAATGGCAAGCGCGTACGGGATTCCCGCATAGGTCGCCGCGACGCCGAGGATTATCGCGGTGCGCGCCGAGCACGGAATGAGCGTGATGAGAACGGTGGTGATTATCCGTTCCTTTCTTGTGGGAAGGGCTCGCGTCGCCATAATCGCGGGCACGCTGCAACCGTAGCCAAACAGCAGCGGGATGAGAGATCGGCCGTGTAGACCGATGACGTGCGCCTGCCTGTCGAGCAGCAGGGCCACGCGCGGGAGGTAGCCGACGTCTTCGAGGATCGCTAGGAAAATGAAGAATACCAGGATGTAGGGAACAGCGATGGCGAGTGCCGCCGCTAAGGCGAGCAGCGTGGAGTGGACGGCGGACGTGATGAACGGATTGGCAACCTGCGCGTTCACAGCCCCGTAGAGCGGTGGGAAGACGATTCCCCCGAAGAACGTGGTGATCAGGCTGCTCAGATAACCGCCAACGTAGAAGATAAACGCCAACATGCCGCCGACGAGCGCGACGAGCAGGGGATATCCCGTCCGCGGACGCGTCGCGACCTCGCCGAACTTCTCTGCGAGCGTCGGTTTGTGTACCTTCTTCACCAGCACCGCATTCGCGATGAGGGCGGCAGTCGAGTGGCGTCCCCGGGCGATCGTAACGGCGACGTCTTCACCGTGGGCCCGCTCCACCTCATCCCTGAACTCTTTGACACGCGCGAGCGTGTGCTCATCAACGCGCGACTCACCGTGCGTGTCACCCTCGAGAAGGCGCGCCGCAAACCCTCGTTTTGGGATAGTTGTTTCTGGAAGAAGCGAGATAATCGCTGCCAAGGCGCGTTCCACGTGGTCGTCATAGCTCACCTGCCGACGCGCCCTTTTTGAAGGCCGTTCGGCATAGTCATAGGCGGTTTCGAGCGCCACATGCACCCCCTCTCCCTGGGTGGCGACGGTCCGCACCACGAGCGTCCCGAGCTCTTTTTCAAGGTCGGCGACGTCGATGTCAAGGTCAAGCGACTTTAACAGGTCGACCTGGTTGAGGGCCACTACGACGGGGAGGCCGAGCTCGAGCAGCTGCAGCGTCAGATAGAGGTTGCGCTCGAGCCGCGTCGCGTCCACGATATCAATGACGGCGTCGAGCGGGGTGCTAAAGAAGAACTCCTTTGTCGCCGCTTCGTCTTCGGTGACGGAAGTGACGGAGTAGACACCGGGGAGATCGTAAACGATAATGTCGTGACCGTGAAGCCGCGAAAGCCCCTGCTGTACCATTACCGTTGTTTGCGGAATGTTGGAGATGATGACGTTGACGCCCGTCATCTGGCTGAACATCGCGCTTTTTCCCGCCGAGGGGTTCCCGATCAGCGCGATTTTTTTGGGTGCGTTCTTTCTTGAAGTCGTCTCAGGCATGTGCGTGGTGAGCTATCCCCTACGCTCCTTTCTTAGCAGGCGTACATCAAACGTCACAGAGTTCTAGCTTGGCGTGGCTGGGGAGGCGCCTCTCCGTTTTCGCTTTCTTTTTCCTTCTGCTTCCGTTCCTTCCGGGCTTACTAAGAGGGACTCTGCAACGTCCCTGCCGAGCGCGATTTGCGTATCCTTCGCCTCGATGACAAGAGGGCCCTTCGAGATTGTCTGCAGGACGCGCACGGTAAGCCCCGGGATAAGGCCAAGCGAGCACAGCCGACTGATCGTCTCCGGCTCACGGGACGTCAGGAACCGTATCGTATATAACCCGTCTTTGACCTCAGAGAGCCTAGAAACATCAGTCTCGTCTTCTAGCTCGCTTGCCGGTATTGCGCTTCCGCCGGGGCACGTCGATGGATGTCCCAACTGGGCGGAAAGGGTATCGATTGCCTTATCTGAGATGACGTGCTCGATTTCGCACGCCTGCTTGTGGGACTCACGTGTGTCGATTCCACAGATGTCCACTAAAAAGCGCTCGAGCAGCCTGTGTTTCCGCTTCACGTTCGTGGCGATCTCGCATCCGGCCTCGGTGAGCATCGCCCCGCGGTAAGGCGTGTAGTTTACAAGCCCTTTTTCGCTCAGTTTCTTGAGCATCTCAGTGACGCTCGCGTCCTTAACGCCGAGACAGGCGGCTAACTCTCGCGTCGTAGCGACTCGTGCTTTCTTTTCCTGCTTCGTGTAAATGGCCTCGAGATATTCCTCTTCTGAAGAACTCAGCTCATATTTCTGCGACATGTGTCTCTACAGGATAATTAGGCAAACCTAATATATACTATTTAGGCAAACCGAAACTGCCGTGCGATGCTACGCCGGGTCGTCTGTTCTCACGTTTGCCCCCCTCAAGTCCGCTCCAAACGCTCGCGCGAACCGGATTTGAGTGCTACCGTACGTTCAACGCATTTATGTACATTTTTTTTGTCACAACTCTAAGATTATCGGGTTCTGCTAGCGGGTGAGTCTCCCCGCGTCACCAATTCGTCAACTATATTACAGGAGTCGGCCATCCCATCTTAACAGGGCGCTACGCCTCAGGAGACGCACCCGTGCTAAGCAGACTCAAAAGCTACGCTGATCGACTCCTCGCACGACCTGCCACCTTCCTTGCCGGCCACGGCATCACCCCCAATGTTTTGACTCTCGCCGGCCTAGCGATCGGCATCATCGCGGGTATCATTCTTGCTCTGGGGTTCTTCGTTGCAGGCGGCGTTCTTATTCTCCTGACAGGCTTCATTGACATGCTCGATGGGGCGGTGGCACGCAATGGACGAGCTACAACGACCTTTGGTGCTACCTTCGACTCGATATCAGATCGCTATGTCGACTGTATTGTTTTACTTGGTCTTGGCGTGGCTGGCGTCAACTGGCTCTATGTCGGAGCGGCTTTGATGGGCTCGTTACTTGTAAGCTACGTCCGCGCCAAAGCTGAAGGAATGGGAATTCCGTGCACTGTCGGGATCGCAGAGCGAAGTGAGCGTCTCCTTATCCTCGCCATAGGACTGCTCGTCGGGTTCGTGGAGCCTGCTGTATTGCTCGTAGCCATCCTCGCACAGTTCACCGCACTCTGGCGAATAGGCCTCCTGCTCCAAAGGGCAGCCGGCTGAACAACGTGCTGAACGATGTGAATGAGGGCATCGCGATTTTCTCTCAAGGTATGCCTTGTAGCACCCGCTTTGAGATGCGCCGCTGCCTGGCGGCGTAACATATATATCCAAACGACCAACACCCCGCCTACATGCGGCGAGAGATTGTTGCAGTGGTGCTTATCTGCGCATTTTTTGCCCTCGCAGCGTATTACCAGGCAAACATCACGCAAAACCTCGATCACCCACGAGAACGCGAGGTAAATGTGAACTATGCGCAGTATGTCGGCCAGAACGTCACGATATCAGGTATCGTCGTTTCAGCGGGCGCTCAGTCGTTTTTACTCAAAGCGGTCCAAGGCACCTATGAAATAGTCTCGTCGGAGGCCGTCCAGCCCGGAGATCGCGTTACGGTCCTTGGTACGCTCCAGGCCGGGCATCAGCTGCGCGAGGTCACTATGCTAGCATCATCACCGCTGCTGAGCAGTCTCGTCTACGTCCGCTCGTTCTTTGCGCTCATCTTTCTGGTCGTGCTTTTTTTCGTAAGCTGGCGGTTTGACTGGCGGGCGTGTGTGTTTCGACCGCGGGAACCTGGTCGAGAATGCGAACAACGCAGACAGAAAAAGGGAGGTGTATAGCCGTGGACTGGATGGCACATCTCGCTTTTGTCTTTATTCTCTGCACGCTCCTCGCCCTCAAGTGGCCCGTGTTTGGTGGGAGGAACACGGTGCTCGCGATGGTCGGTGCTGTACTGCCGGACCTCTTCAAGCTGTACCTGGCGCTGCCACTGATATTCACAGATTACCTTGCGCCCTTCCACATCCCCATCGGCACGCTCCTCATGTGCGGACTAGGTGCCCTACTGTTCGAAGAGGGGACGCGCACGCGCGTCTTCCTGCTCTTCACCTTCGGAATGGCCACGCACTATGCGCTCGATGCGCTATTGAAGCATGTAACCGGGGGGATTATGTTTCTGTACCCGCTGAGCTGGGAGACGTGGCAGCTACAGCTCGTGCGGCCAGATAATTGGCTGAGGACGTCTATAATGGTGGCGGCCGCAGTCCTTGTGTACGGCCTACTGAAGGTCCGAAGCGATCGGCGTGTCGGACGGGCTGAGCGAGCGACGGAAGAAACGAGCGGCAACGTCTAGGTCCCGCTTTCATATGCGATTATTCTCACGCAGCGCGAATGCGGCTTTTTGGGCTAAGACCGATAAGATCATACGTAACGTTCCCCCGGCAGCGTCCATTAGACACCAATGTCGTCACGGCGTCTTTGTCGTCCACGACGGAAAGATCAGACTGCACATCGGGGTCGCACTTTAGATCTGAGTCCTTATTCGCTCATAAGTAGACGCATAAAAAATTAGCAGAAAGGTGCGTTTGTGGAGTCACGCGGTCAAGGACTCCCACTGACAAAGATAGCTGCTGAAATCGGGGTTAGTAAGACCACTTTGATAAACTAGGACCGGAGCATAAATTAGGAGATCGACAAAATCAAGGCGGTGGAGCTTGAGGCGATTTACGGCGAATTCTACCTCTCGATGCGCATGACAACCCCTCGTACGGCGACACGTCCTTAGAGCCGGTCGCCGACACCATAACTTCGATAGTTTTTTCAAAAGATGCGGTTTAGAGCGGTTACGACGACTTGCGCGAACAATCAGCGCAATATCCGCTTCGCTGCTTCTTCATACGCGGTGATTAGGTCGCCGCGCTCGTATCGGAAGACGTCCTTATCGACCGACTGGCCCGAGTCCTTCAGCCATAAGCGACACGTATCACAGCTAATCTCATCAGCAACTAGGATCTTCCCGTCTCGTGATTTCCCGAACTCTAACTTGAAATCAGGAAGGAGTAGTCCTCGTTTGCCTAGGTAGTCCTTGAGGATCACATTCACTCGCAGGGTAAGCTCTCGCACGGTCGCCAGCTCCCCCTCGGTGGCCAAGCGCAGGGCGCGTATGAGGTCGTCGTTGAGCATCGGATCACCGTACGCGTCAGACTTGAAATCGATAACGAGAACGGGCGGGATAAGTCGCTGCCCCTCTTTAAAGGGATACTTACGAACGGCAGAACCAGCGGCGATATTTCGGGCGATGATCTCGAGCGGTATAATCTCAACTGCTTTTACAAGCATTCGCACGTCGCCAACCAAGGCTTTGTAGTGTGTAGCGACACCGTGCTGCTCCAAGAGATCGAAGAGCCGCGCGGAAATCTGTGCATTGTACCGTCCCTTGTCCGGCACGGTCGTTTTTCGCTTCCCGTTGAACGCTGTGACGTCATCGCGGAACTCCATGAGGTACTCGTCGACGTTCTCCGTCCGGTACAAGGTTTTTGCTTTCCCAATATGAACGATGTCCATGCTACCTGTCCCTCATTTCAATTTTCTTCTTGCGGAACCCATCCTTATCGGCCAGCTCACCGATGAGCGGTGCAAGCGCCTCACTGTACCATCCAGCGCGTACGTACTGAGGATAAATGGCCAATCGCTCAGTCAGCCGAACGCCGAGGTCTGCGACGTCCGGCCACGCGTGCTCTGGATTGATGTAGTCGACCGTCACCGTCGAAATGCCACCCAGATCAGACGCCCCCGCACTGAGGAGGGGCGCGATTTCGGTGAGGTTGGGCGGTACTTGGATCACGACGTCGTCAGGGAGGAGATGGCGCGCTAGTGCGACGGTGCGCAGCAGTACCTCACTGCTTGGGCTTGCGACGTCCGCCATGCGCGTGCCCAGCTTAGGCGCGAACGGCTGGATGATGACCTCTTGTAAATGCCTGTATCGCCGCTGGAGATCTGCGAGGAGTTCAAGCGAGCGGATACGATCGCCCCACCCCTCCCCGATCCCGACGAGGAGTCCTGTCGTGAAAGGCACGCGCAACTTACCAGCGTCTTCAATGGTCCATATCCGAAGTTCCGGCTCTTTGCCCGCGCAGCCCCTGTGGGCGTTCACCGAGGCCGTCGTCTCGAGCATTAACCCCATACTCGCATTAACGGGTTTCAAGCGCTCGAGTTCGTCAAAAGTAAGGACGCCTGGATTACTATGGGGGAGCAGTCCGATGCTGATCGCCGCCTTGCAGAGGTCGTAGAGGTAGTCGAGAAAGCTCGTATAGCCTAACTCCTCGAGCTTCTCGAGGAAACCCGGGACCTCGTATGGGCGTTCGCCGAAAGTGAACAGCGCCTCGGTGCAATCCGCGTTCTTGGCCTGCTGTAGGAGCGTTTCCACCTCGTCTGGCCCCATAAGATGCGCTTCACCGTCGCCGATGTCCCGGCGAAAGCCACAATAGCCACACGCGTTACGACAGATATTGGTCACGGGAACAAAGACGTTGCGGGAGAACGTTACGCGTGCTGGAAGGGTAAACGAGAACGTCTTTAAAGGGGCAGCGACGATATTTGCGGTGCTCACGTCCTTAAGCGACATAAAAGCGAAGCCGTTTTTACCCTTACATGACCGCGGTAATATATAAATAACGGGGACGCTTACGCCACCGGTGTGGCGATGATGCGAGCGGCAAAAGCGGTCGTGCCGTTCAAGACGCGCGGTGCGAAGACGCGGCT
>Ga0209777_10007752_pt1 | contig 11850 bp, 17 predicted proteins | sample FrelakmetHBP12HB_FD_187147 | JGI IMG/M metagenome (GOLD analysis project Ga0209777, IMG submission 187147) | Freshwater lake sediment microbial communities from the University of Notre Dame, USA, for methane emissions studies -HBP12 HB (SPAdes)... | ecosystem: Environmental > Aquatic >... | reverse complement strand
CCGGGCACCGGAAAAACACTCATTGCAAAGGCGGTGGCACACGAGACCGATGCCTACCTGATCTTCATCTCCGGTCCCGAGATCGTCGGAAAATATTATGGCGAGTCTGAAGCCCGGTTACGGGATGTCTTTTCAGAAGCCCAGAAGAATGCCCCTGCCATCGTATGCATCGACGAGATTGACGCGATCGCGCCCAAGCGTGAGGATGTCGGCGGCGACAAACAGGTCGAACGGCGGATCGTCGCCCAGCTCCTCTCGCTTATGGACGGGTTGAAGGACCGGGGGCAGGTGATCGTGATCGCGACAACCAATATCCCGAACTCACTCGATCCTGCACTCCGGAGACCCGGACGGTTTGACCGGGAGATCATGATCCCGATCCCGGACCGGGACGGGCGGCGGGATATCATCGAGATCCACACACGGGGCATGCCCCTTGCTACCGATGTCGATCTGGACGAACTGGCAAATATCACGCATGGGTATGTCGGCGCTGATCTTGCAGCACTCTCCCGCGAGAGCGCGATGAATGCACTCCGGAAGGTATTACCGGATATAGACTTCACAAAGCACGAGATCCCGAACGAGTTGATCGCTGATCTCACGGTCAAAAAAGAGAACTTTATGAATGCGTTCCGGGAGATCGAACCGTCCGCCCTGCGGGAGGTCTTCGTCGAGATCCCTGATGTCGGTTGGGACGATGTAGGCGGTCTCACTGCAATCAAGGAGGAAATCCGGGAAGCGATCGAACTCCCCCTGAAATGTGCGGGCCTGTATGCCTACGCTGCTGTTACTCCCCCGAAAGGGATACTGCTTTATGGCCCGCCGGGTACCGGTAAGACCCTTATCGCAAAGGCAATTGCCCACGAGACGCAGTCGAATTTCATCTCGATAAAAGGACCGCAGTTGTTGTCGCGGTTCGTCGGCGAGTCCGAGCGTGGCATCCGGGACATATTCAAAAAAGCCCGGCAGGCAGTCCCCTGCATCATCTTCTTTGACGAGATCGACGCGATTGCCCCGGTTCGGGGTGGCAGGAATGACACCGGTGTAACCGAACGGGTCATCGCCCAGCTGTTGACCGAGATGGACGGTCTTGAGGAGTTAAAAGGCGTTACCGTCCTTGCTGCGAGCAACCGTATCGACATCATCGACCCAGCACTCCTGCGGGCAGGGCGCATGGACCTCCAGATCGAACTGCCAAAGCCGGACGAAGCGGGCCGACTTGAGATCTTCAGGGTGCACACGCGAAAACGACCTCTGGCAAAAGGTGTGAAACTTGCCGAGTACGCGAAAGGGACAGAGGGATTCACCGGGGCGGATATCGAGGCAGTCTGTAACCGCGCTGCCATTCTTGCCATCCGGGAGTTCAGAAAGACCGGACAGGATCAGGCTGCATTTGTAATCCAGCCGTCGCATTTCACCCGTGCAATTGAGGATGTGCGAGCCAATATGTCCAATACTTCCAATTTTTGAAACAAGATTCGGAAATTCCGGGAACCTATATACTCTCCCCCATTGAGTTGGTTGTGGGCACACATGCCCAGAACCACAAAGGAGGAATAAAACATGGTAGAAAAAATGAACTCATCTTCAAGCCTCGTCGAGGTTATTGACCGTATTCTGGATAAGGGCATTGTTGTTGACGCATGGGCACGCGTCTCACTTGTCGGTATTGAGATACTCTCTATCGAAGCCCGCGTCGTGATCGCATCGGTCGAGACGTTCCTGAAGTACGCTGAAGCTGTCGGGCTTACAGAGCACGCTGAAATTGCAGCGTAATTATACAACCTTCCCGGGGAAGAATTCAGATGGATGGAAATGCAGCCCATCCATTTTCGAATTCGTTTCCCTGATTATGCACCAGTTCACCACAATAAGGAATTTCACGCACAGTGCGATACGTTCATGTCATAACAATGCACGTCCCTCATGCTGTATATTATGACAATAGTTTCCTTTTCTTTTTTGTTTTTTAAGAATGTATCTGAACCGCCTGTGGCTGAAGCGTGAGCCGTGATATACAACCAGATTGGCATGCCGGTTCAAAGATATCCCGTACCGTATTATTCAAAAGATCACACCGCAGGGTATGATCATAACGACCAGGCTGGTGCTGCCCGCGTGACATGCCACACCAGTGCCTCCCGCGGCCCTGCCTGACATGAATGATTGGCATGAACAGGACCAGAAACCTTACGCGAACACACGGGAGCGGCGGGGTAGGGGATCCCTGTGCCCTATGCCAGCGCATACACGGATCTCAATCCGGGCACAACCGGGTCCGATCTGCCCGCTCTTTTGCCTTGTCTTGTATCCTCAAATTTCGAAACAAAATTCGGAAATTCCGGGCATGTATTTATCAGATCCCTCCAGAATGGAGAGTGTCAAACAAAGACAGATGTGAGGTGGGAAAAATGACAATTGCAGATGGAATGCACCAGATTGTTGACAACATTAACGGTGCCAGATCAGTCAGGGTATCGGATATTGCAGGGTTGGCAAGAGAAGTCGGGGCGATCCGTGCCGACGCACGGAAGGATCTCAAACAGATCAATCGCACCCGGAGGCACAATGCCACCGTCCAGCAAAAGATGCTCCACAAATACGTAAAGACCCTTACGCATGACTCGCAGGACATGCTGGGCGGTTTTTCGGCGAACAGGATGGCGATGGGGCGAGAGTGCCAGGAAGAGCTTGCGGACTTCACGCACCAGTTAACAAAAGACGTCACCAACATCCGGCTTGACGCGGTCCACATGATCCATGGCTTTGCGGATGAACGGGTGAGCCGTGGCATCGAACTCTCCCGGATGCTCAAGTCCTACAATGATGGGATTGTGGAGGATGTAGAGCACCTGATGGGCATGTTTGCAAAGGAACGCATCCCGTTCCAGGAAGACCTGGCAGAAGCACACGCGATCTGGCAGAAGCAGGGATCGGGCGGGCATGTCGGTGGGCATGCATACACAAAGGCCCCAAAACGAACTGCGGCAAAAGCAGCAGAAGTGACAACGACCCCGGAAGAGAAGGCAGACGCTGCACTCAAACAAAAGGTCCTCAAAGTGCTAAAAGCCTCTCCGGATGGGATCACCCTTGCAAAAGCAGGAAAGAAAGTCGGGATTGAATGGAGAAAACTCGTCAGACCCGTAAAAGAACTCCTTGAAGCAGGCATGGTCACAAAGAAGGAGACGCAGTACTTCCTGAGCTAAAACGCTCCTCCGGGAGAACTTTTTTTTTGGTTTGACAAACGCACGCACCCAAAAGAGATGGTTCAACCGGATGGTCACACCGGTGGGAGAGCACACTATGGATCTTGTAACGGTAATCAACCCAAAACCCCAGAACGAATTTGTTGAAACTTCCTATATATCGAGCATCACGGAGCGGGGTCTGCGCTACATAAAAAAAGGGTTCCCTATTCATCTCTCTGGACCCACAGGCTGCGGAAAGACCACCCTTGCGTTGCATATTGCATACTTGCTGGGGAGACCCGTAGTGCTGATCAACGGGGACGAGGAGTTTAGTACATCATCTCTTGTCGGCAGCCAGTCCGGGTACCGGAAACGAAAGGTGGTCGACCGGTTCGTCTCCCGGGTCTACAAATCCGATGAGTCCATGACGAAGACCTGGCTTGATGACCGGCTCACGACTGCCTGCAAACACGGGTTTACCCTGATCTATAACGAGTTCACCCGGTCGCGTCCCGAAGCAAACAATATCTTTCTTGGCGTCCTCGAAGAGCGGATGCTTGAACTACCGAGCGCGTCCGATGACGGCAACTACATCAAGGTCCACCCGGACTTCTCCGCGATCTTCACGAGCAACCCGGAAGAGTATGCCGGGGTCTACCGGTCCCAGGATGCCCTGATGGACCGGTTGATCACCCTGCCGATGACTCACTATGACGAGGAAACAGAGATTGCAATAACGCAGGCAAAAGCGGGAGTGTCTCGTCAAGTGGCAAAGAAGATTGTAACGCTCGTACGAAAACTCCGGGCAGCAGATGTCTGCGAGTTCACCCCGACAATCAGGGCATCGGTCGCAATCGCCCGCGTCTATGACGAAGGGGACAAAGACTGGTTCGAGCAGACCTGCATCGATATCCTCTCACCCAAGATAGGAAAGGGCGACAAGGGAGATGTCGATCCAGCCAGCATCATCCACGACCTGATAGCGAGTTAGAGCCCGGGCAGCCAGTAACGCCGCACGGCAATACAACGAATCATTGATGGAGAGAAAGCATGAAGACCGCACGAGATATCCGATCCGGACTTGACCAGTCACGGGAGAAGAAAGTCCCCTGCCGGACCATCCAGATCGAGGACGAGATCAAAAAGAGGATCGCAGAAACCGAGGGCGCCCTCCTGACCGAGGACGAACGGAACGCGATTGTACAAAAAGAGGAAAAGCGGATCCGGGTCTATAACCGGTCGCTGATGAAGGCACGCCGCAAGATACTGAAAAGAAAAGAAGCCACTGCGGTCGTCCAGGCAATCCGCCGGGGCGATAGCCCCATAAAAACCGCTGAAGTGACAACCATTCCAAAAACGAGAGCATCACCGAAAAAGAAAGGGTACCATGAAATCGATGTTGCGTACTGAAACCCAGTCAAAACGGCGGTGGCGGTACGCGTATGCCATCATTCCCTCGCGAAAGGAGCACGATTTCGGACCGATCGGTCTTGACGGCGAGAGGGTGTACACGATCCACTTCCGGGAAATTGCGGCAGTCGTTTCCGATTCAGCGGTAAAGACCTACGAGGTGCTCGATTACGGGATCGCCCACCAGCAGGCACTCGAAAAGATCATGAAGGAGTACTGCGTTATCCCGATGAGTTTCGGGCAGTCGGCAACTGAGGGCGATATCAAGACGTTCCTCTCCCGGAACTACCCGAAACTGAAAGGGTACTTCACAAAACTTACCGGAAAGACGGAACTCGGTCTGAAGGTTACATGGAAGATCGACACGACGATAAAAGAGATCGCCTCGTCCAACATCAAGATCCGTGCAATGAAGCACCAGATCGACGGTAAACCCCTCGAAAAGACCTACCGGCAACGCCTCACGCTCGGGACAAAGGTCGCCGAGGAACTGACGAAACGGGAGGAGAAGATCGCTTCGGAAATCTTCGCACGGCTGGGCGAGATCTCGGCAGATGCAAAGATGAACAAGAACCTCTCGGACGAGATGGTCTTGAACGCAGCATTTCTCGTCGATAAAACCAAAGAACGGGACTTTGATTCGCTCGTCAATACGCTCGAACAGGAATACGGCGAGAAACTGCTGATGAAGTACGTGATCGCACCGCCCTACAACTTTGTGAACGTGCGGATACGGAGTTGACAATGGTACTTATCGTTGACGACCTGCTCAAGCTGCCTTTCGATCTCAGCATGGAAGTGCTCCAGGCAATCGCGGATGATGCAGACGCGATAACCTTAAAGACAGAGCGGGCAGTCCGGGAGCAGGTGTTAAAGACCCAGATGCAGTTCGAGCAGGGTGACCTGCCCGAAGAGGAGTATCGTGCGACGATGAGCCAGCTCAGGAAGCGTCTGGATGAAGTAAAAGGTGTGTAACATGGCAAAATTGAAACCAAGCATACAAAATGTAACAATAAAAAACACGGAAAAGGCTGATATGAAGCTACTGCTTGAAAGGGTCAAAAAGGGGATTGTTGATCTCACCTCGCTGAAATTTAACACAATCGTGGAGGTCAGCATGGACGATGAGACCCATACGCATAGAGTTTTGTGTGAGCTTGTGGAGAGGAAAGCAATTCCAGATTCCATGGATCTGCTGGGTGTCTACGAAATTCATGCTGATGATTCGGGTTTTATCCAGACATTCAAGCGTGTCAGTATGAGAAAACGCGGGGACGCGGTCTCCGCATCGGAGTATTAACTTCCAGTCACTTTCGGGGGTATGAACAATGGAGAGAAAAAAAATAAGAAAAGATGAACCCATCCTGGACTTTGGCTTGAAATTCGGCGGGATACTGACCGAACTTGGCAACTTTACCCAGGACATCACAAAAATGGTCGAGGAAGGAAAAACCGAGATGTCAAGGACCGGCGAGTTCTCATTAGACCGGTCAAAAAAGATAAAAGGGATGTATGGGGTCTCGGTCCGGATGGGCGGCGATGGTATGCCCCGTGTCGATACCTTCGGCAGGAGACCGGAGTCAGAGACCCGTGAACCGATAGTGGACGTCTTCGATGAAGCCGACCGGTTACAGGTGATCGTCGAACTCCCCGGTGTCGAAGAGAAGGACATTGCTGTTGAATTGAAAGACAGCACACTCTATCTCACTGCTGGCAAGGGTGAACGGAAATACAAAAAAGAGATTGATCTTGGCGTTCCGGTCAAAGGGGAGCCCAAGAAGCAGTATAAGAACGGAATACTCGAAATTAATCTCAAAAAGGCGTGAGGACATATGCGGTCTGGCACATTATCCGGGGTGGATATCTTCGATGAGACAGACCAGTTACAGGTGATCGTGGACCTGCCCGGTGTAAGTCGCGAGGATATCTCGGTAAACGTAAAGTCAAATGCCGTAAAAATTGTTGCCCTGGCAGGCGCCCGCGAGTACCACAAGCACATCAATCTCGATGTTCCGGTCAGGAGTGAGCCTGTAATTCACTACAACAATGGCATCCTTGAGATCCTGCTGGGGAAGGCATAGGGGATCATGAAAACCGTTCAGGTATTCCTGCGTTCTTTGACGGGCTGTTGTACAGAGCGTAAAAGACAGAGCAGGGGATTTACCGGTACAGGCACTGCTGGCATCTACACCAGAGGCTGGGACAGATAATGGCGATACAGGCATTGCGGGATAACTCGTCAAGTTCTCTTGTGGATGTGATCGAGCGGGTGCTGGACAAAGGAGTTATCATCAACGCCGACATCTGCGTCTCGGTCGCCGGCGTTGAACTCCTCGGTATCAAGATACGTGCAGCGGTCGCCTCATTTGAGACCGCCGCGAAGTACGGGCTGGAGTTCCCTTCGGGGACGAACATGAATACCGCAGTCTGGGACCGGGTCAAAGAGGATCATGAACGATGCCCCCAGTGCGCGAAACAGGTACCTATCCACGTCTTGTTAAACGAGAACTGTCCCTGGTGTGGCTGGTCAAGCGCGAACGCTTTAAAGAACGCACCGAAAATGAAAAGAGTTAAGGTTCCCGACTGGAGGTGACACGGGCGATGGAAGCGACCCGTGAAGCGAGAACCACCCTTGTCGACCTGCTTGACCGGGTATTGGAGAAAGGGGCCGTCATCGATGCAGATGTCATCATCACGGTCGCCGGAGTCCCCCTGATCGGGCTCAAGTTGCGGGCGATGCTTGCGAGCATCGAGACAATGATCGAATACGGGATGTGGGCGGACTGGGACAAAGCCATCCGTGCTGCTGCAAGCGAAGAAGAGAAGCGAAAGGTTGCACAGGAGACCGCCATTTTACAAGGCGAGACCCCCTCGTTCCAGTGCGCTGCTTCATATTGGCAGTCTGCCGGTGTCAGCCCGGCATGGACATACGGCACCCTTACTATCACCGATGCCGCGATCCGGATCCACCGGAAAGAACCGTTGGCACGTCTTTTCTCCGCCAAGTTCGAAGACCTCGCCGGGTATTCACTCGAATATGGCACGGTATCAACAACCGCCGAACCCACCGGGTATCTCCACCTTGTCCTCACTGATGGCTCGGTCAGTTCGCTCCACCCGAATGACACAGAGCAGGTGATCTCCCGTATTGGTGATGCAATGAACCGGAGAAAACTCCGTTGGGCCCCGGTGGAGTGTCACGCCCGGATGCCGGAGAATTACCGGAGATGTGTAGTAAAACAGACGTGAACCGAACCCAATAATATCCCATACATGGGTGAACTTCCCTTGACCCCACAGGCACAAACCCTAAAAAAAACAGCGCAAAAGACCCGACCCCCTCGCGTGAGTGACACGAAGGTATCGAAAGTGTCTGTTGCAGCCACTTCACGGGATTTGTCGGCAACAAAGATCATCCTCTTTGGCGGAAAGGGTGGCGTCGGGAAGACGTCAGCTGCCGCCGCTACGGCACTTGCACTTGCAGAATCGGGGGCGCGTGTGCTGATTATATCGAGCGATCCTGCACCCTCGCTTTCGGATATATTTGAACGCCCCATCGGGGGAACGGTTACTCATATCGGGAACCATCTCTCTGCCATCGAGATCAATGCCGAAACGGTCGTGGAAAAGTACAAGAAGATCTACGGCAGTGCCATCATCGACGCGCTTGCTACGGTCATTCCCATAAAAGAGGATGTGCTCAATGATATTCCCAATACGATCATACCGGGCTTTGATGAACTCTTCGCGCTGGAAGAGGTGCTCACATTCTTACCCGAAGGGTATGATTACATCATCTGGGACACTGCCCCTACCGGGCATACCCTGCGCCTGTTAACCCTCCCGGACAGCATTGTCGGTTACACGACCGGCATGCAGAAGATCCAGGAGCGCCTTGCCGGTGTGATTGGGACGATAAGGGTCTTGTTCGACAAGGAATCGTCAAAGGACACGCTCGCACTTGCATTAAAAAGAATCCAGGAGATGGCACAGCACGCTCTCGCGGTACTCACCGATCACGAGCGGACAGAGTTTGTCCTCATCATCATCCCTGAAGCACTAGCACTGTACCAGACAGAACGGATGAAGCAGGTGCTCGATCGCCTCGATATTCTTACCGCAAGGATTATCGTCAATGGACTCATTCCACAAAATACCTGCCCGTTCTGCATTTCACGTCGGACTGTCCAGGAGCGATATCTCGCGAAGATCCATAAACACTACGATGACCAGCTAACAGTTATTGAGGTACCGCTCTTCCCCGGTGAATTGAAAGGACGGGAGCAGCTGATGGCGTATGCCCGGTATCTCGGTTGGGGAACAGGCTCCGGGCTAAAAAAAGGTACAGGGGTAGCGCCATGAGACCGAAAGCGCGAAAGCGAAAGGGAAAAGGAAAATCCATTCTTGAATCGGTCAAAGACGTGAAGATCGAGGTTTCTCTGCCCCAGACGATCAGTTCCATCCGTCCTCTCTCAGTCCCGGTGCCTGGTTTTTCCACGGATACGACCGAGATTGGCGTGGCGGAAATCTGTAAGAACAAGGCGCTGTACCTGCGACTTTCCCTGAGGAGTGATAACTAAATGACACTGCAACAGGGTGGCAGCATGAGCCCGACCATTACAGTATTCGCGAGTACCCTGCGGGAGATTCTCGATATACTCTACCGGAAATACCCGGAACAGGTCGCACTTGTCTGCTTCGGTGATGGTGCACCGGAACCGGGCAGGTTTGCCGGCTTTGAGGATCTCATCTTACGGCACTCCGATGATAAAGAGATACAGGAGATCCTTATCCGCAGGTTCCGTGAGTGTGCGACGATTATCGATTCGATCTCCAAGACGAACTCGCCAGCAGCAGGGCAGCGATTTGATCTCTATAGCGAGATCGATGAAGAGAGCTCACGTATCCTCCGCACCCTGTATGAGCGGCGGTACGCCACCCTTGACGAACTCTCCTCCTGCTCCGGGCTCACCCATTACGATGTGCTGCACCGGTTACGGGACATTATCATCCCGGTGTCAGTCAAGCGCAGGGGCAGACCAATCGCGGTCTTTTTGGAGTCCGCAACTGACCTCATCACCGGAAGACAGATCGCGTTTTCGTGGTGGTGGAATAACGAGCTTCCGCACAAGAAGGACGCGGTTGAGGTGGTTGAGACAAGCGACTCGCTGGTCATCACCCTCGACCGTGCCGGGTATGACCTGCCAAAGACCCTGAGTGTGTCGGCTACCTGTACGCATGGCATACTGGAGATCAGGGTGGAGAAAGAACAAAGGGGAGGACTAACATGAAGAAGGATAACCGAAAAACGACTGATACAGAAGATGACGAGAGTGTTGTAGAGAGCGTAGTGAATGATGTGCTGCCAGGAATGGGAAGTCTCGTAAAGAACCTGCGCAAGAAATCCCCGGAACTTGACCAGAAGATCAAAGAAAAAGACCGGGAGATAAAAAAGAGACTGGAAGAGGGATACTCCCCGGAACCAACGGTCACCCACAGTGTAAAGATCCGGTCGCTCGTCCCTCCCGGTCAGAAAAAGGCAGAAGAGCGCCCGGAGAACAAGACGATCGAGCCGATAACAGACATCTTCAACGAGGGCGACCAGTTGCGGGTCGTAATCGAGATGCCGGGGATCACACAGGAGAAGATCCGGATTGCGTTCGATGACCGGGCACTCGTAATTTCGGCAAAAGAAAACGCGAAGCGGTATAAAAAAGAGATAACGTTGCCCTGGCACGGAAAGGTCGTAAAAGAACGGTTCCAGAACGGCATTCTGGAGTTAGTCCTGGAGCAAAAATGACCTTTGAGATCGATAAAAAATGACACTTGAGATCGATGAGAACAACTTAAAGGAAGGAGTGCTCGGACTTGTCATTGCGGTTGTCGAGATACTCGAAGAGGCGCTCAAGATACAGGCATTGAAAAGAATGGAATCGGGGTTGTTATCGGACGAGGAGATAGAGCGCCTCGGCAAATCACTCATGGACCTCCACGCAGCGATTGAGCAGATTAAAACTGACCAGGGACTGACAAAGACTGTCGGGGAGATCCGGGCCGAACTGGACAATGTTATCGATGATGTGGTAGAGAAGATGGTACACCCGGTTGAACCCTCCGATTTATTAGCAGAGGATACGACCAGGAACGTGGGTAAACTATGGAAACAGGAGAGCGAGATATGTTGAAGGATGTTTTACCGGGTGTTCAACCCGGTGATGTACAAAGTCCCATGGAACAAGACGGGTTGTACCTGTATGCTCTTGTGGAGCACAGCGGGAAAATACCGACAGGAATGACCGGTGTTGACGGGCAGCAGGTCTTTGCCATCCCGTACCGTGATATGTCTGCAATTGTCCATACCTGCCCGCTCAACCCCTATGCGAGTGATGATCAGGGAGTCGTGACCGGGTGGGTAATGAGTCATGAGCAGGTGCTGGAACGGCTCATCGGTTCTGGGATAAACACCATCCCATTCACGTTCGACACGATCATCAAACCGGAAGAAGAGCGGGATGCCAAGACTGTGCTCACCGGTTGGTTGTCCAAAGAGCATGAAAATTTTTTACAGAAATTCGGGAAGATCCGGGGGAGAAAGGAGTACGGAGTCCAAGTATTTCTCGACCGGCAGAAGATCCAGGATACGATTGCCACAACAAACGACACGATAAAGAAACTTGAAGAAGAGGCAAAGACCAGCGGTCCGGGTAAAATGTACCTGATCCGGCAAAAGCTGGAGAAAGAGATAAAAGTTGCCACGGACGGAGAGATTGCGGGTATCATTTTAGAAGTTACAACAAAGATCCAGAAATATTGCGATGAGATCTCTATGGGTAAGCTGAAGAAAGGGCAGGTGCCGGCACTGGATATGATCCTGAACTGCTCATGCCTTGTATCTGATGAGAACTATCCGAAGCTGGGCGCTGTGCTGGAAGGGATAGAAAAAAATGGAGGACTCACCGTACGGTTTACCGGACCATGGGCGGTATACTCATTTGTGTGAGCGAACGGGACCATCGTGACAAGCTGACATGATGACGCCCGGTCATGTTCACTCACCTCCGCTCTCGCTCGCGTGCGCTCACTTCGCTCCGGCTCGCTTCACATCACCGGGCTGCTCTTCTCGCGGTGTACCGGGGGGATGATGACGCCCTCATCTTGTCACTCCGCAGCGGCTCCATTCCGGCGATGACGGCTGCTCTCGCACGCTTGTCACGCCATGCTTCGCATCGCGTTCCTCGCTGTGGATCGA
>Ga0209777_10007751_pt1 | contig 11851 bp, 11 predicted proteins | sample FrelakmetHBP12HB_FD_187147 | JGI IMG/M metagenome (GOLD analysis project Ga0209777, IMG submission 187147) | Freshwater lake sediment microbial communities from the University of Notre Dame, USA, for methane emissions studies -HBP12 HB (SPAdes)... | ecosystem: Environmental > Aquatic >... | reverse complement strand
GGTGTCTTAGATTGATATTTTGCTGTTATATATCCTGCAGCAAATGCGAGTAAGATTAAAAGCGCTACTATTATAAACAACATTATGTCATAGAACTTATCTTTGACAAAATCTTTTATTTCTGATAACATATAATTATTATTAAATTCTAAGAAAGTATTATGTCAAAAACTAAACAAGGAGGTTCATCTAGATTAGGAAGAGATTCTGCCGCTCAAAGGCTTGGAGTTAAAATCTCAGCTGGAGAAAAAGTCAGAACAGGAATGATTATTATAAGACAGCGCGGTACAAAATATCTTTTAGGCAAAAATGTGAAAAAAGGTTCTGACGACACTGTTTACGCGATGAAAGACGGCGTGGTTAAATTTTCTTCAAAATCCAAAAAACTTTTCAATGGTAAAAGAAGAATAGCTAAAGTAGTTTCAGTTGAACCCGCAAAATCAAAATAAAAATACTATTTAAAACCGCCCTATAAGGGCGGTTTTTTTATTCTTATTTTTTAATTGCCGCCTTAATAAATTCCTTGAATAATGGATGCGGTTTTAATGGCCTTGATTTGAACTCTGGATGAAATTGAGTACCGACAAAAAATGGATGGTTTTTTAATTCAATTATTTCAACTAAATCCCTTTCTGGATTAATTCCTGAAATGACCAATCCTTTGTTCGCCAAAGTATCGCGGTAATCATTATTGAATTCAAAGCGGTGCCTGTGGCGCTCAGAAATATTTTCTTGACCATAAGCTTGGTATGCTATAGTATCTTTAACAAGTTTACAAGGGTATGCTCCAAGGCGCATAGAACCTCCATAACGATTTTCTTTCATTAAATTTTTCTGTTCAGGCATTATATCTATAACAGGATTTTTGGTTTTAGGATTTATTTCTGTAGTATGCGCATCTGTAAGACCAGCGACATTTCTGGCAAATTCAATACAGGCAAGCTGCATTCCGTAGCAAAGACCAAAATAAGGAATCTTATTTTTTCTGCAATATTCAATGGCTTTTACTTTTCCTTCTATTCCCCTATTGCCGAATCCTCCAGGAACAATTATTCCATCATATTCTTTCAGCTCTTTTAATTTAGCCGGACTTTTTTCATATGTATCGGAATCCAGCCATTCAATGACTGGTTTCTTTTTCCAAAAATATGAGGCATGTTTGACTGATTCTATTACAGAAATATAAGAATCAGTCAGAATAAAATCGCCACTGCCGAAATATTTTCCGATAATTCCAATTTTAACTTCGCCTTTAGGATTTTTTATATCTTGAACAAGGGAACGCCATTCTTTCAAATCTTTAGTTTTGGCGCGCAAAGAAAGTTTTTTTAAAATTCTTTCGCTGATATTATCTTTCTCAAAATTTACAGGCACTTCATAAATACTCTCAACATTAGGGGCAGAAATAACATCACCTTCTTCAATACCGCAAGTAAACTGGATTTTTTCTTTTCTTCTCTGGTCAAGTGGAACGCCAGCTCTTCCTAAAATAATGTCTGGATGTATTCCGACTGAATTCAAACTTCTTACTGCATGCTGGGTAGGCTTTGTTTTAAGTTCAGTACCGCCGGCTCCCAAGGTTGGAATAAAACTTACCAAAACTGTGATAACGTCTTTTGGATGCTTTAATTTCAGCAATTTTATCGCCTCGAGAAAAAGCAGGTTTTCATATTCGCCAACGGTTCCTCCAATCTCAGTAATAACAATTTGTGCATTTTCTTTTTTTGCCGCATTATTGATTTTATCAATCACCTCTAGTGGAATCCTGGGCACTACTTCAACCTGTTTGCCATGATATCCCATCTGGCGTTCTTTATTGATTACAGAAAGATAAACACTTCCTGTAGTCATATAATTAGCACTTGAGAGGCTTGTATCCAAAAATCTTTCGTAATTTCCCATATCCTGGTCGCATTCCATTCCGTCGTCTAAAACAAAAACTTCTCCATGCTCAGTCGGATTCATAGTGCCAGCATCAACATTGACATACGGGTCAATTTTTATAGCCGTCACGTTAAAGCCTCGTGATTGGAGAATTTTAGCAATTGAAGCAGCTGCAACCCCTTTGCCTACGCCGGACATAACTCCGCCTGTAACAAAAATATATTTTGTCATGTTATTCTTCTGTTTTTTCGTTATTTTTTTCCGCTGTTACTATTACTTTTATTTCTGCCTCTAAATTATGGGCTAAACTTATAGTTATTGGGAATTCTCCTAACTCTTTAATTGGATTTTCCAATTTAACTTGTGATTTTTTGACTTCGAATCCCATTTCCTTCAGTTTTTCAACAATTTTCTGGCTATTAATTGATTCAAAAAGCTGTCCCTCATCTCCAACCTTTACTGCAATATTTAATTCTGACCCATCGAGACCTGAAGCCATAGCTTGTTCCTTTTTTAAATCTTCTTCTGCTTCTTTCTCTATAACTTCTTTTTGATCAGATAGCCATTTTAAAGCTTGTTTAGTTGCAGCTCTCGCCAATTTTTTTGGCAATAAAAAATTTCTGGCATAGCCGTCTTTTACATCTTTTATATCGTATTTTTTGCCAAGACCTTCAACATCTTGGAGAAGAATTACTTTCATATTCGTTTCATTAATAAATTTTATTTAATGTTTTATTTTACTTCAAATCGTTAATCATTTCAAGGGCTCAATGTTAAATTGCAATAATATGCCTTTTTCCATAGATTTATTTCCACCAACTTTGATTTATACAATAGTTGATACAAGCGTCTTGTGTTTCAAACTGCACTTTTTTTGGAGGAGAGGGGTTGATATAACACCACCACGATTGTTCTGTATATATTTCTTTGCTAAGAGTGCATTCATTAGTATAATAACAATTCTCTTCAGTGCAGCGATAATTAATATCTTGTTTAACCGAAAAAAAATGCCAACCAACTGCGATAATAATAATTACGAAAATTGTAAATAATATTTTTCCCCACATAGATTTATTTTTTATGATTTTTATTCAACATTTTCTTTTAACCAATACATATGATAAAAGAAACCAAGAAAAACACAAATCACAGCTACTGTTCTTTCAATTCCTGAAGGACTTGTGGGAAAGTATTTCATTACTGCCCAAGCTATTATTACCCACAAAACAATAGGAAACGCAAATTTAAGCCAATTAAACATAAATTTATTTATTATCTACTTTTTCGAAGAATTCATCAACTTTAATTATTACATTAAAATCTATCTTATTTTGTTGAAGGAATAGATTTAACGATTTCAAGGGCTAAATCTAATTTTAATTATTTTCTACAATTATAATTGTTTAATCAATTCTTTCTTTAGAAAAAGATGCGATAATCATAAGAATAAGCAACATAAATACTGCCGATGTTGTAAAATAAAACTTATTTAAAAATTGGAAAAAATACAACAACAATTCTAAAATAATTATCAACGATAAAAATATACATATTGCATTTTTTTATATGCTCTTTCCATAAGGGAATACCCTAGAAGATGATAAATCAATAATCCGCCTAAAGCAGCTGTTAACGTAGATATTTTTAAGAAATTATCAACAGTAATAATATCAATTACTAATGGTATGGAAAATATTAATAAATAAATGCCTAAATATTCTGACAAAGCATTGCCATGATTTAAATCTCTTTGCACATCTTTATTCGAAAATCTAGCAACCCTCCCAGATGCATTGGCATAAATAAGCGTGGAATAAAGAAAGCCAAAGGTACTAATAATCAAAAATAAAATCGGAATATTAATTGACGGATCAAAAACTTTAAATTGAGTAATTAGCAATCCAACGAAGAAAAGAGTTACTGCCGTCATAAAGGCAGTGAAGGAAACACTGGTCTGAATTTCTGTTTGCATTAAACTTAAATCTTTTTTCTCCATAATGTTTTGAATTAATTTAATAAATAATTATAATTTAATTATTTCAATAGATAATTGGTACTCTTATATCAAAGTAGCTCTTATTTTGTTGAAGGAATAGATTTAACGATTTCAAGGGCTTTGTCTAATTGAGGGTCTTTTTTCTGCTCAATATTCTGATCTGTTATATCAATTTTAATATCAGGAGTTAATCCTACATCTGAAATAGAACCGCCTTTCGGAGTCAGCCAGTTAGCAATAGTTATTTTAAGAAACGATCCTCCTCTTAAATTTATTACTTCTTGGACACATCCTTTTCCAAAAGACTTATTTCCAATTAATTTTATATTTCTATTGTCTCTGAGAGCGCCGGCTAAAATTTCAGACGCTGATGCCGATCCTTGGTTTATTAAAACAACTATCGGATAATTTGCAAACCCGTAATTTCCATCCGCTTTATATGTTTGTTGCGGCTTGTCTTTTCCAAAATCCTCAATGGCTACTGTTTGGCCACTTTGTAAAAACCAACCGGCAATATTTTGAGCAACTTCAAGATATCCCCCCGGATTATCCCTTAAATCTAATATTATTTTTTTGGCAGGGCTTTTTAAAATTTCTAAAGCAATTGCTTTAAAATCAGAAGAAAGCATCTCATCAAACTGATAAATTTGCACATATGCCACATCTCCGTCTTTTAATGACCATTCTATTGAAGGAATTTTTATTGTATCTCTTACAATTTTAAAATCCTTTGTATTATTCCAGCCGTCTCTTAGAATAGTTAATGTCACAGATGTCCCTTTAGGTCCGCGAATTAAATTTACAGCCTCATCCGCTGTCATATTGATAGCATCCTTGCCATCTATTTTCGCAATTATATCTCCAGATTTTAATCCTGCTTTTTCGCCAGGAGTGCCTTTTAATGGAGCTATAACAGTCAGCATATCTTTTTTAACGCCGACTTCTACGCCTATCCCTCCAAAGGATCCTGACAGGTCTTGTTGAAATCTCTGTGCTTGTTCCGGATTAAAGAAGTTAGTGTAAGGGTCTCCCAATGAATTTGCCATTCCTTCTATGGCGCCATAAACTATTTTTTGATCAGTTATTTTTGAAGAGTCAATAAAATTTTGCTGAAGTTTATTGTAAGCATCCCAAAAAAGAGAAAAATCAATAGTACCCGGCTGGGGCACATGGTAAGCAATTTTAGCTACGCCCACCCAAATTCCCAAAGCAAAAACAGCGATAAAGCAAATAATCAGAATAATCGCAAAAATTATTTTTTTATAATTCATACCAAGTAGTGAAATTTCGACTTCATCAATCGAGATTTAAAAACTAACAATTTGTTTTTTATTTAAGTTGTTTATTGCCAAGAAAGATGTTTCTTTTTGCCCCGCTTTGCGGGGCTGTCGAAATTCTACTACCTGGCATACAGATATATAATAACAAAATTTTTTTAGTAAAGCAACAATAAAAAAGGCCCCGCCTGTAAAAGCGCGAGGCATAACTAACATAACTCACCATCTGAAAACTATCCATCCTATAACAATTCACTCAACTGCTTATTTCGGGAAAGTTTATCAATGGCGCGCCGTAAGGCAAGCGTGGCTTCGTCAACCGATATTTCCAAAATTACAGCCGCGTCCGAGACCGTCAAAGTCGCCACCTCGCTTCGGGCGAAGAAAAGCAGGCTGATAATCCGTCTCTCAATCGTCTCTAAACCAGCCAAGGCGACTCGCATAACGTTTTTTCGCTCATGAGCCATAGCGATTTCTACTGGAGTCACGATATGACCCAGCTGCAAATAACCCCTTCGACTTTTAGAAATAACGTGAATGTCAATTTCTTCAAGCATGCTGAGCTTATTTTGTCTGTAAATACCCCAGTGTATGGCAATGCCTTCCAATCTGGCCTGTTGGAATTCCCAATCTTTATTAAGTTCGATCAGACGCAGAGAAGAATCTTTGCGGACCTCGGGGTCTAAATTGTATTCGGTCATCCGCAAAGAGGCGATTTTTCGAGATCCGGGAGTCCAAAATCTTTCTAAGCCTTTCAATCTCGCGTGCCGAAATTCGGGATCTCGATTAAGATTGGACATTAGCCGGGATTGGACTACTCTTCCCTCAGGTGTACGTTTGATGGCGATCATTTTTTTTAACTTATCCGTATCACGAGCAATAGCTCTCCTTTCTGGAGTCCATGAATTCGCCGCACCTTTCAACAGCTTCGACATGTATTGTGAATCATGACACTGGACTATCATCCTTTGTCGCTGAGCCTCTACATTAACCGGATTCTTCCACCGGTCAGCAATTCTTTTGTCCCGAGCTACAATAAAATCCTGATTTTGTTGTAGCGCAGTCATCCGGCGACTAGCTACCGCATCTCGTTTAGCGGTAAAGGATGGGTCCCGATTCAGTCGCTCAAGATTTTCCCTAGCCCTCTTCTGCTGAGCGATTTGAATCTCCAATAGCCTTTCCTTAGCCTTGTTAATCTCTCGCCGACTGGCACCCTCAAAACGTGAAATTGCAAAATACCCCCTGGATGGAAAATAGGCGGACCTGACTTTTCCTACCGACCAATCAGAGTGCTTTCCCGTCATAATCTCCACTACCTGCTCTATCGTTTTGCCTTCAGCCAGTAAATCCATGGCAACAAAACGATCGTCTAAACGAATTTGTCGCTTCATGGTTGTCCTCCTTATTTTTCTCGGATTGAGCCTATTGCCTATACAAAAATTCAGATGAATATAAATCGGCTTTTCAATGAACTTATATACTCCCTCACATTGAGAATATATAACTATAACAAAACAAACCAAAATGTCAAACCCAGTGTCGCACAATAAAAAGGCAGAATAATGGCTTTTTGATACTGAATCTGTCTCAGGCCAAATTTAGGGCTTTTCAATGCCATCAGCAATAGGCCTGCAAGGCATCAAAATGGCTTATAATAAGAATAATATCAAAATCGCTATTTCCTCCATTTGCCTTTTCGCGCAAATTGGCAAGTGTCGCACAATAAAATCCGCTTTAAGCGGATTTTATTTTACTAACCAGCTAACTAGATAATCAATTATGCCCAGTTGTATTTTTTGGGGTCAAATCCTTCTCCGCAAGTGGTTTCCAAAAGCGCGGTAAAAATTTGATAAGGATCCAGATTAGCTGCCGGCCTGCGGTCTTCTAAATATCCTTTACCATCGTTTGAAACACGGGCTGGAATTCTTACAGAAGCTCCCCTGTCACCTACTCCATAACGATATTCATTTATACTGCAAGTTTCGTGTTTGCCGGTAAGGCGCTTATCATTGTCAGCTCCATAAACTGCAATATGCTGCATATGAAAATTTTTCAATTTTTCGCATGCTGATTTGATAATTTCTATTCCATTTTCTGCTCTCATAGATTCTGTTGAAAAATTAGTATGTCCGCCAGCTCCGTTCCAATCGCCGGGCATTGGTTTTGGATCTAATTTTGCATATGCATCATAATCTTCTCCCAATCTATATAAAAGCCACCTGGCAAGCCATAGCTGATCGGCAGCCTCTAATGGAGATAGAGGGCCAATCTGAAATTCCCACTGGCCAGGCATAACTTCAGCATTTATTCCTGATATGGAAATTCCTGCATCCAAACAAGATTTCATATGATGTTCCACTACCGGCCTTCCATAAACTTCATCTGCGCCAACTCCGCAATAATATCTGCCCTGAGGATGAGGAAATCCTTTTTCAGGCCAGCCAAATGGTCTGTCATCTTGATACAAAGTATATTCTTGTTCTACTCCAAACAATGGCTTATGGGCTGAAAATTTTGCCGCTGTATTTTCTAAAACATATCTAGTATTTGTCGGATGCGGAGAACCGTCAGCATTTAAGACTTCGCACATTACCAAAATATTTGGAGTTCCCCTTATAGGATCCGACACAAAACAAACTGGTTTTAATCCGCAATCGCTAAAATGGCCTTCTGCTTGTTCAGTTGAAGAACCGTCAAATCCCCAAGCAGGAATTTGCTCTAATTTTTCTATCGGACCTTCCACTATTTTTGTTTTTGACCTTAATTTGGCTGTTGGTTTTTTGCCATCAATCCAAATATATTCTGCCATTATATTCATAAAATTTTTAATTTAAATTTTAATAATTCTTTATTTTTCAGAAGCCAGTTCTTTTCTGGCTTCTGATAATGTTTTGAGAAACCCAGGGAAAAAATTCTTCTCGTAGTCTGAATTTATAGGAGTTGATTCTATTTCTTTTTGCGCAGTTTCAGCGGCGTTAAAAAGATGGTTTCTCAATCTTTCTGATAAATCTTTCGCGTTTGGATTTTTAAGAGTTTCTCGGTATGTTTCTAAGGCTTCATTCCATGTTTTGTCATAAGTTTCAGATGTCATATCTGTATGCCATTTATCTGGACCAAATCCATGTTTTTGATTTATATTAAGATATTCGTTTTTTTCTACCATCAAAAATTCTTTCAAATATTTTTTCTTTGTCGCTTCCAAAAGTTCTTTTAATCTTCCAATAGAATTCTCTATCCCAAGCGATTCATAAAGTTCAATTATTTTTCCCAAGCTTGAAACAAAATTAAGGAACCAATCATCTGGATTTGAAGCATCATATTTCTCGATAAGCTGTTTTTCTAAAATGTTTACCAACTCTTCCAGCGCTTTTTTCTCTTCGGGCATTATTCCGTTTATTCTGAGAAATTCCAAATAACTGACAAATTTTTTTGGGTCAGAAATATTAATTCTCATTTCCTGCCCTCTAGTAGTTTTGTTCATATTCAAGCCATTAATAAACTGCTCCCACTTTTTATATTCGTAGCTTTCGGGGTCTCTTATATCTTCCTCTGATATCCCTGTTTCATCGATAAAATCTTTAATCTTTGCGATAGTCGCTTCATCTATATCTTCAAGAGAACCAAATGCAAACCCCTTGCTATCTACCCTTTCTAAAGCTATTCCTACAGAGTCCAGTGTTATTTCATAAGACCTTGAAAGCTCCTCCAATCTTTTTTCCTGATCTACGGTTTCGTCTTTGGCTTTGGTTTTATCTATATCGGCCACTATTTTTCTGCCGACAATACCGCCAATATTAAACTGTTTATTATATTCTTCTATTCCCTGTAAAACTCCTGGCAAATCAGGACGCATCTCATAAATTTCGCGTTTTTCTTCTGTCATATTTATTTATTTAATTAATAAGTAATTTAAAATCAGGGGCGAAAACCCCTTGTTGGAATTTGTTTAATAATATCTTTAAATAAATTTTCACTTTTGCAAATCTTAAATTACTCTAAAGTAATTACAATCTGGTTGGAATAAACTCCGCACTTGCCGCCAAGGTACTCGCAAACTCGTACATAATATGCGCCAGGACCGTCAAAAGCATCCAAAGAAGAATTGTTAGCGGATGGATCGCTAAGATAGTTATACTTATCACCATCGCGGCAAGGATAAGTTGGCCCGGAATTTTTTGACCAAACTAGTTTAAATCCCTGTTCGGAAACACCCTTTGTTGTCCATGATACCTTACTACCACCCGCTGCCGATAGAGTTATAGAACTGACAGAACCAGTCGAATTTTCAATTGTCTCCACTAATGGAGCTGTTATTTTAACATTATTACTATATTCTCCGCACTTTCCACCGAGATATTGGCAGACGCGAAAATAATAAGTTTTACCATCTTTAATAGCCCAAGTGTAAGTACGCTGGTCTTTATTAGTGAGATATTGATAATCATTGCCAGGATAAACAGGATTAATCGCCGTGCTTCGTACTAGTTTAAATCCCTGATCGACATTCACGCCATTTACCGTCCAAGTAAATTTTAGTCCGCCATTGACTTTGACAGCGCTAAGAGTAATTTTCGATTCTGCAGCCACTTGCTGTTCTGATTCTTCATTATTAACTGTGTCCGTATCGGTTTCATTTTCAGTGCCAATTATTTTATCATCCTCTTCTTTATTCCAAACAATAAACGCATCTTCTAAATCTGCTTTAGAAATTTCCACTAATTTATTTTCTATAGCAACATCAGCTTTATTTTCCAACAGATATTTATTGCCTTCCTCAACGATAGTTTCTTTTTTATCTTTATCGATTACTTTTACTTTGCTTTCATAAACTTCAACACCCTTCTGTCCTTCTTTATTTATTGTTTTATAAGCGGTACCCAATGATTCGTAAACTACATCATACGCTTGGACATCAAAAATTCTGGTTGATTTGACGATGCGTGAATAAATCTGGCCAGCCTCATTTTTGATAGTTATATGCTCCGGCTTTAAACTGGCTAAAACTACTGTTGATTTATTATCAAGACGGATAGCGCTGCCATCGTCAAAATTTATTATCGTTCGGCCGTCGGCTAATGTCTCAACACTATCCCCTTCTTTTAAATTAATATCTGCACTGGCGCGTTTCCAATCACCTTCACCTTGTTTATATTCTACTCCTCCTTCAACCCAGACAATCTGAGCACCGATTGTTTCGGCTGTATTATTTTGCACAACGCTGTTATTGTTAGAAACCCAATAATAACAACCTCCACTAATGATAATAGCTAATATGATAAGATATATGATTTTTTTCATATTTTTTCTATGTTAATTATAATAATTTCTTTAATTAAATTATACAACCTTTAATAAAAATTACAAATAAAATATAAAAAAAGAGCCCTCGCGCAAAACACACACGAAGGCATTGTTCTCCCGAAGGAGACTTGTTCGATTATGCGAAACATTGGAACCCATAGCCGAGAATGTTGCACGCAGCGGCAAGCTCGGGCAGAATATCCATTACCACGTGCTGGCCGTGGTTCGGCACCCAATTGAGGGTCGTACCCTTCGTCGCGCCATTGGGCATCTGTGCAATACCCATTGGCCAACGGTCCAGCTCGCCGTAAACTTCTTGCCGCTTTTCCCAGCTCAAGGGCAGGATATCCATCCTTGCCGCCTTCATAGTATAGGTGGAACCGCTTGCGTGAAGCCTGAAAAGCGAATTGTTCTTTGCTGGGCCGCATATTGCCATAGACGCAAGCGCCGCCGTTCAGGAAGTAGACCTGGCGATTCTGGGATACGGCAGTGATGTCGCTATAATCGCCGACGGTATCGGTCATGAAGTCCAGCGCCAGCGCGCCGGAATTCAGGAGCACCAGCGTATCCTCCGCGACATTGTAATGCCGGATGTCGTGGAAACCCACAGGAAACATCTGTCCTGTCTTCACGAAGATGATGGCCTGCGCAAGCAGCGAACTGACGAGGGCCTCGCAGTCAGCTTCGGTTACATCAATGACCGGCACATTCTTGCCCGGACTGTAACTGCTCATCATCAGCGTTTCGGAGAGGTCGGTGGCGACCACCCTGATCTGCTCCATCTGGCCCTGGGTGCCCATGCCTAAGACGCCATCGTTCCACCATCCCAGTTTGACCAGATACATCCGTAGCGCGAGGTCAATCTCTTTCCTGGTAAGCCCACCGGACTTGTATTCGAATTTCAGCCCGAACTCCTTGAGCCAGTCGTAGGCTTTATTGATATCGCGTTGGAGAATTCTGGCCATCTCCTCCTGAAACTGGTTGGAGCCCACGAAGACGGGCGTGAGACCCAACTTCATAAACTCGTATAAATTGGGCCATCCTTGATACATGTGCATTGATGCCACATTCACCAATCGCACAAGACCTCCGGACTTCTTCAGGAAAACGAGAGCTTCTTTGGCAATCCTCTCGTGCTCGGCTGTGACCTCCACGGGACCGGAAGGTATAGTAGTGCTGTAATTGCCTTCCAGCACCGCCTTCAGGTCGATGGCGAATTCTGCCCAACCGATTTCGCTCTGGTCGATGATGGTCAGGCAGTCGTCGGATAACTGCAAGATCTCCAGGGCGAGTTCATTGGCCCTCTGCCCCACGTAGCCCGGCGCCTTTTCCTTCATATTGCATATATTGATCACCTGCAACTTTCCATCACGGATGGCATCCTGGGCCATCG
>Ga0209777_10007750_pt1 | contig 11851 bp, 12 predicted proteins | sample FrelakmetHBP12HB_FD_187147 | JGI IMG/M metagenome (GOLD analysis project Ga0209777, IMG submission 187147) | Freshwater lake sediment microbial communities from the University of Notre Dame, USA, for methane emissions studies -HBP12 HB (SPAdes)... | ecosystem: Environmental > Aquatic >... | reverse complement strand
CAAAAGTACCTTGTTTCCGCGCGTAACGAAAATCAGAACACGCGGGATAAGCATATAACGGTCGCGGGTTACACCCTGGTCCGATTTTGGCATAATTCCAGATTGTGACAGGGGCGCAGCAATGCTACGCCCCGAGTGATTTATTTCACCAGTTTTCGGACGGCCTGTAGCTGCCCGGCGCTACCAAATTTTTCGTTCTTGTGGGCGATGAACTTGGCATATTCGCTCATGAAGATTTTGCCGGGATCGCGCAAATCGAACTTCTCCGGGAAGTCGCGGAAGAACTCACGATGCACGCGCGTCCAGACTAGGCGGCCGTCGGTGTCGATGTTGATCTTGGTCACTCCCAGTTCGGCGGCGCGCTTGAACTGATTCTCATCCACACCCTTGGCACCTTTCAGATTGCCGCCGGCGGCATTGATGCGGGCCACTTCTTCCTGCGGGACGGAACTGGAGCCATGCATCACCAGGGGGAAATTGGGCAGTCGCTTCTGGATCGCCTCGAGCACTTCGAAGTGCAAGCCTTGCGAACCGGAGAACTTGAACGCCCCGTGGCTGGTACCGATGGCGCAGGCCAGCGAGTCGACGCCGGTTTTCCCCACGAATTCTTTTGCCTGGTCAGGATCAGTCAGTTTGGCGTTGGCCTCATCCACCTTGACATGTTCCTCGACGCCGCCCAGTTGACCGAGTTCCGCCTCGACTACGATACCTTTGGCATGTGCGGCGTCTACCACACGTTTGGTGATTTCGACATTCTTCTCGAACGATTCACTGCTGGCATCAATCATAACAGAGGAGTAAAAGCCACTCGCGATGCAGTCAAAGCAGGTCGATTCGTCGCCATGGTCCAGATGGACCGCAAAAATGGAATCCGGGAAGATACCGTCAGCAGCTCGGATCAATGCCTCGAGCATATTCTTGTGCGTGAAAGAGCGCGCCCCCTTCGAAATTTGGATGATGAACGGTGCCTGGCTATCCATGTTTCCGCGGAACAGACCCATGGTCTGCTCCAGGTTGTTAATGTTATAAGCCCCGATGGCATACTTGCCGTATGCGGCTTCGAAGAGTTGCTTGGTGGTTACTATCATTTTTCACTCCTTTTTATATGTTTTTATTGTAACAATTCAATATACTGGGAGTGTGGGGGTTATCCCCATCCTCCTCTACTTATTGAATGGCTACTTTTTATCAATTCACCACAGAGACCGCAGGGAAACTAGAGACAATAACCTCTGGATTCCATGCTCTCCGCGATGAATTATTCAGCAGATCTCTGCCAAACATTTCGCCACATTATACAACTTTATCCCCCTAATGTCGTAAACCTCTTTGAGCACGATGAAGTATAATAAATTAAGGAAGATCGAAAATTAACCAACCATCCTTTCTGGAGGAACCATGAGCGACCTTTTTGATACCGTCAAAGGCGGACAGGACATCTTCAAAAAACTCCTGTCCTACATCCCTGGCTTTAGCGGCTATATCGAGAGAACCAACCGCCGCGCTGCTGATAAACTCCTGCGCGAGCAAGTGGCCCTAAAGTACAACGAACTTGCTGCACGCACCAGCCGCCTGCAAAAAGACATCGCCGACGCCGGCCAGATTGACTTTCTGGATGACATCGACTCGGTCGGCCTGAAAATGCGCACCTTCGCCGACCGCATCAAGAACGCCTCCTACGGTTACTCCGGCTTCTTCGATGCTGTCAAGATCAACGAGAAAGAGCTTGAAAAGATTTACACTTTCGACGCGGCTTTCTTCATGCTGGCCGACCAGATTTCCAGCGGCCTGGACAATGTCGAAGCAGCCGTGGCAGGCGATGGACTCAAAGCCGCCATCCGTGCCGTCAATGACCTGGCACGCCAGGCAGGCGAGACATACGACCGCCGCTACGAAACCATCACCGGCAGCGGTGCAACGCAGTAGTTAATTTTCCACCAATTGAAGTAGCGCAAGATGGCATCTTGCGCTACTTTGTGGTTTAATAACAGCATGTGGACAGAATACATTACCCCCGCCACCCTGGAAGAAACTTTGGGCATCCTGACCGAAAAACGTGAAAAAGCCCGTCTTGTGGCTGGAGCCACAGACCTGATGCTCGAACTCGAACGTGGTGTCCGCAAAGGTATTGAGACCGTGATTGACATCACCCGCCTTCCGGACCTCGATCGCGTCACCTTCGATGAAGACGGAACCATCCATCTCGGTCCATTGGTGACGCACAACGCGGTCGCCGCATCCAAGCTCTTGCGCGAGCGTGCCTTCCCGTTAGTCAGCGCTTCCTGGCAGGTGGGCGCTCCGCAAATCCGCAACCGCGCCACAGTGGCCGGAAACCTGGTCACTGCCAGCCCCGCCAATGATTCCATTACCCCGTTAATGGCATTGGGTGCGTGGGTATTGCTGGCTTCCGGGAAGGGTGTCCGCCGTGTGTCCCTGGAAAACTTCTATACGGGCGTCCGCAGGACGGTCCTCCAGCCGGATGAGATGCTGATGGATATTGCCTTCCCGGCGCTGAAAACCGGTCAGTGCGGGACATTTTTGAAACTGGGACTGCGGCGTGCGCAGGCGATTTCGCTGGTTAACACCGCGGTCCTACTGACCCTTGACTCGTCCCGTGTTAAATCCGCGGTCATCACCCTGGGGGCAGTCGCCCCTACCATCATCCACGCCACCGATGCTGAGATCTATCTGGCCGGCAAAGAACTTACTGACGAGGTCATCACTTGCGCCGCCGGGCTGGCTGCCGGTGCATCCCGTCCGATTGACGACATCCGCGGCTCGGCAGCCTATCGCAAGGCAATGGTGCGGGTGCTGGTGCTGCGCGGGCTGCGCCTCCTGCGCACTGGACAGGAGCAGGCCCAGGTTCCGGAGACTCCGGTACTGTTGTGGGGACGACAGGCCACATCCCATCATCCATCGTCCATTATCCATCGTCCATCGTCAGGCAAATCCATCCGTACGAAAATCAATGGCAAAGAATATACGTTTACGACTGGTCGTGAAAAGTCTCTCCTGCGGTTGCTGCGGGAGGAAGCCGGCCTGACGGGTACCAAGGAAGGCTGCGCCGAGGGCGAGTGCGGAGCGTGTACCGTGTTCCTGGACGGCAAGGCCGTGATGGCCTGTCTCGTCCCTGCGCCACGCGCTGACGGGGCCGAGATCGTCACCGTGGAAGGCCTCTCCAGTCGCCAGGAAGGCATCATCCCCGCAGGGGAAGAGAGGCTGGGGGTGAGGAGGCTGCACCCGGTGCAGCAAGCCTTTGTGAAAGATGGAGCCGTCCAGTGCGGTTATTGCACGCCGGGATTTATCATGTCGGCGGTGAAATTGCTGGAAGAGCGCTCGCATCCAGGCCGCGACGAAATCATGCAGGCCATTTCCGGGAACCTGTGCCGTTGTACGGGTTATTACAAGATCGTGCAAGCGATTGAAGACGCGTCCGAATCGTTGGGGTAGACGATTTCTGCCCAAAGGGAGATCTAAAATGGGAAAATACGCGAAATACCAACACAAGTCGGTCGAAAGGAGGAGGATGAATCCGATCTGGCGCGGCATCGGCTGTATCCTGATTATTATCGTCCCGCTGATGGCCTTTGGGCTGATGGTTGTCTTCGCCCCTTCGATTATCGCTACAGGTAAAGTACCTTACCAATTACTGGGATTTGTCCATTTCCCCGACTGGGCCTTCAAATTTCGGATGACAGCATATATCGCCAGCTTCATCAGCAGCATTAACAACCTGTGGCTGAACATCATCACGTTCTTCGTGATGTTGCTGATCCTGACCACGGTTACTTCTCTTGTGTACTCGCTGGTCTACGCAATGGTCGGTCCGGCGCGTTATTCCGCTGAGGATGCCCCGCCTCCGAAATATAAGGCAAAGGTATATAAGAGATAGACAGCGAATAATAAATAACATCATTTCCTTATAAAGACAATTATGACAACCTCCATCGGCCAATCCGTCCCCCGCCTCGACGCTCGTGATAAAGTCACTGGCGCGGCATTGTATTCCGGCGATCTCGTCAGGCCGGCTATGCTTCACATGAAAATCCTGTTCGCCGGCCGTCCATACGCCCGCGTGGTCAGCATTGACACATCCATAGCCGAGTCCCTGTCTGGTATGGTAGCAGTGTATACCGCCAAAGACCTACCGGTCAATGAGTATGGCTTGCAGAAGAAAGACCAGCCTGTCCTTTGCGGCCCTTCTCCCCTCCCCCCGCGGGGGGAGGGGCCGGTGGTGGGGGTCGCAGGGAACATCGTCCGCTGCGAGGGTGACCAGGTGGCTGTCATTGTCGCCGAGACGGAGGCCATCGCCGCCCAGGCACGGGATTTAATCGAAGTGGTATACGAGGATCTGCCCGCTGTCTTTGACGCGGCTGAGGCGATGAAACCCGAGGCGCCGCGCATCCATCCGGAGATCGGCGACAGCAACATCTGCGTGCTGGACAAGATCCGCAAAGGCGACGTGGAGTCCGCCTTTGCCCGGGCGTTCGTGATAGTCGAGGGTGAGTACCACACTCCCTACCAGGAACACGCCTACCTTCAGCCGGAGGCCGGGTTGGCTTACCTCGATGAGGAAGGTCGCATCACGGTCGAGTGCGCCGGTCAGTGGACGCACGCCGACCGGGAAGGGATCGCCCATGCCCTCGGTTTGGCCGATGAGCAGGTGCGCGTGATCTACCCGGCCATCGGCGGCGCCTTCGGCGGGCGGGAAGACCTGTCGGTTCAGATCGTTCTGGCGCTGGCCGCCATGAATCTCAAACGCCCGGTTAAGATCGTCTGGAGTCGGAAGGAATCCATCATCGGGCATGGCAAGCGCCATCCGATGACCCTTAAAACAAAATGGGCGGCTGCTAAGGATGGCAAACTGCTCGCCGCTGAGACTACCGTAATCGCTGACGCCGGAGCCTACATGTACACGTCCAACAAGGTGCTCGGTAATTGCACGATCACCGCTACCGGCCCTTATTTCATCCCCAACGTTAAGGAAGATATCTTCGGCGTCTATACCAACAACGTCCCGACCGCCGCCTTCCGAGGTTTCGGCGCGCCGCAGGCCCTGTGGATGGCCGAACTCCAGATGGACAAACTGGCTGAAAAGCTGGGCCTTGATCCGGTCGAATTCCGCCACCGCAACGCGCTGCGGGAGGGCGACACGCTTAATGTGGGCACTCCGGCTCCGGGTGGTGTGAGCATCGTACAGTGCATCGAATCGGCAGCCCAAAGAGCCGGGTGGGAGAAATTGCCCGGCGGATGGGCAATCTCAAAACGTGAAAATGTGCAAACTGCCAATTTGAAACGTGGGGTTGGTTTCGCCTGCGGCTTCAAGAATGTCGGCTTCTCCTTCGGCTACAAGGAAAACTCCTGGGCGCGCGTTGAACTGCATGGCAAGACCGAGATCGAGCACGTCGTAGTCTGGCACGCCGGTGCGGAGGTTGGGCAGGGCACGCACACGGTCATGGCGCAGTTTGCCGCCGGGACACTTGGCGTCCCGTTCGAAAAAGTGACGGTGGTCACGTCCGACTCGGCCACAATGGGTGATCCCGGCAGCGCCTCGGCCTCGCGTATGACTTTTATGTCGGGCAACGCCATCAAGGGCGCCGCGGAAGCGGCGCTGGCGAAATGGAAGACCGAGGAACGCCCGGCCATTGCCGAGTACACTTACCTGGCCCCCAGGACCACACCATTCGACAAAGAGACCGGCTACTCTATGCCGAACCTTTCGTATGCCTACGTGGCCCAGGCGGTTGAACTCGAAGTGGACCTGGAAACCGGCTTTATCAAAATCCTGCGAGTGGTCTCCGCAGACGATGTAGGTCAGGCCATCAATCCAGCGCTGGTCCAGGGGCAGATTGAAGGTGCGGTGGTCCAGGCCGAGGGCTACGCCCTGACCGAGAACTTCATCACGCAAAATGGTCACATTCTTACCGACCAACTCAGCACCTACCTTATCCCCACCGTGCTTGACATCCCGGATGCGGTCGAATCAGTCATAATCGAAGTGGCGGAGCCGAACGGACCCTTCGGGGCGCGCGGCCTCGGCGAACTGCCTTTCCTGCCGATTGCCCCGGCCATTGCCGCGGCGGTCCACGACGCCACCGGGGTCTGGTTTAATGACTTCCCGCTGACCCCCGAACGCGTTCTGAGAGGATTGGGTAAAATCTAGAAATGATTCGGAAACTTACCCGGCACAAATATAAATTACTGTTTTTCGCATTACTGTTGGTCGCTTCTGTTATTTCTGTTATGCTGGCCAGGGCACGCATGGCCTACAGCAACACGAATGACTATTCAAACCTTATCTTTAATCTAAGTCTGGCTTGGATTCCTTTTGTGTTTGCTTCTATAGCCTATATGGTTTCCTGGTCAAGGAAACTGCTCTACCTGGTCGTGCCAGTCTGTGCCTTCGTTTGGCTGATCTTTTTCCCCAATGCTCCTTATATCTTGACGGATTTCCAGCACCTCAGCACAAACGCCAACAACGCGCCACTCTGGTATGACGTTCTCATGTTGGTCTGGTTTGCCTGGACGGGGCTCCTCCTGGGTGTTGTATCCCTTTATTTCATGCAGGAGATCGTCACACGCGCTTTCGAAAGAACTACTGGCTGGCTTTTCACCATCTTTGTAACCGTTTTGAGCAGTATAGGAATTTTCCTGGGACGGTTTTATAGCTGGAACAGTTGGGACGTTTTTGGTGACCCGATGCCAATCGCGCATGATATTTGGGGATGGCTGAGACACCCCTTCGCGAACCTGCGCGCCTATGGGTTTACATTGCTCTTCACATTATTATTCCTTTTTGTCTACCTCGCCATCCACGCCTTCGGTAGAGTAATGCAGGAAAAACAATCCCACGACATAGTTGAGTAAAGGTTTTCGAATACTCTATGATTACCAGCCTCCGTTATACGGGGGTGTGGTTTTATTAGGCTCACCATGATCCCCCACGACTACCATATGCATTCCATCTTCTCCGAAGACGGAGCATCTTCCCCTGAAAAGATGTGCCGTCAAGCCATTAAACTTGGCATCCCCGAGATCGGATTTACCGAACACTGGGATGTTGGCCCCTATGAGAAAAACCCGCGTTTCTTCCAGCCTGAACCCTGGTATGACGAACTGGAACGCCTCCGTGACCAGTTCGCTGGTAAATTGACCATCCGCGCCGGAATTGAGATTGCCGAACCGCACCTATACCCGCAGCCTGCCGCCGAAGTACTGCGGCGCGCCCCTTTCGATTATGTTCTCGGCTCGGTACATTTCGTCGGGCCGCACTTTATGTTCGACGAAGCTTATTTCCGCGCCCATACCGCCGATGAAGTTTATCGGGCCTATTTCGCGGAAGTCGAGACGCTACTTCAGGTTGGTGACTTTGATATTTTGGCCCACCTCGACGTTCCCGTCCGCACTGCCAAGCCCATTATCGGCTACGACCCGACCCGTTACAAAGACCAGATCAGCCACATCCTGCGGATGGTCATTGATCGCAACCTGGCGCTGGATGTCAATGCCGCCGGTCTACGCAAAGTCGCGCAAAACCTGATGCCCGACCCGCTCATTTTGAAATGGTACGCTGGGATGGGCGGCGTACAGGTCACCCTCGGCTCTGACGCCCATCAGTCTGACCAGGTCGGCCTGCACCTCGACGCCGCTTTGGAAGCCATACGGACAGCGGGCATCTCCAACGTCACGCAATTCGAGCGACGGCTGGCAAAACTCATTCCCTTGTAAAAATCCGCGTTTCACCGCGTTTTCACTTGCACTCCCCCCCACGCGCGTCCGGGGTAGGTGTGCCGCAGGTGCAAGTGTCCGCGTCTCGTAATTCTGTGGTTTAATATCCCCATGCCATCCCTCATCCTCATCCGCGGTGGCGGGGACCTCGCCACCGGTGTTGCCATCCGTCTGCTCCATTCCGGCCTGTGTGTCATCATCACTGAACTACCCCAGCCACTGGCTGTGCGTCGTACGGTCTCATTTGCCGAGGCAGTCTATTCCGGTGAAATCTGCATCGAGGGCATCATCGCCAAGCGTGTGGACGATCCCGGCGATTCCCTGCGCATTCTCAGCATTCTTGCTAAACAACAGGTCCCGGTGTTGGTGGACCCCGGTTGCACCTCCGCCAAATTCCTGCATCCTGCCGTCATCGTGGATGGTCGCATGACCAAACGTCCCCCCGAAGCTATTGGTTATGCCCCCCAACTATACATCGGTCTTGGCCCAGGGTTTGAGGTTGGTCTGAACTGCCAGGCTGTGATCGAAACCCGCCGCGGTCACACCCTCGGGCGTATATTCTGGCGTGGCAGTCCTGATCAGGATACCGGTCTGCCCGACGGCGACCCGGCGCGTGTTTTGCGCGCCCCCACCGATGGAGAACTTGCAACCCACCTCAATATCGGAGACCATATCGAAGCGGGGCAGGTCATCGCCGAAGTCGCCGGGTTGACGGTTACCGCCTCATTCTCCGGTATCTTGCGCGGACTGCTTCATCCCGGACTGATCGTACCACGCGGCTTGAAAATCGGCGACATTGACCCACGTGACGATCCGCGTCTCTGCCATATGGTCTCAGATAAGGCACTGTCCATCGGCGGAGGGGTTCTGGAAACCATCCTCTCCAAACCCGAATTGCGCACGCAACTCTGGACATGAATCTCGCCCAGGCGCTCCGTCTTTTGCCACCTCCGTCACTTCGTGACGTCTCCTCCAAATCCTTTGGATTTGGGGGAGGCTGGGAGGGGGTTGCCCTGGTCGGCGCGGGTGGAAAATCCACCGCTCTATTCCAACTTGCGCGTGAATTGCCACCACCAGTCATCGTTACCACCACGACACACCTGCATGTTGACCAAATTCGTCTGGCTGATTCTCACTGGATTGGGGAAAAACCGGAAGATTTGACTGGTCTTGAAGATAATCTGCGCGGGGTGATGCTCGTTACCGGTCCGCTTGTCAGGGATCGAACCACAGGTTTGAATGCTAAGACAATATCACGGCTACGCGAAGCCATCGCCTCGCACAACTTGCCCCTGCTCATCGAGGCAGACGGTTCCCGGCAAAGACCGCTGAAAGCACCCGCTGACCATGAACCGGTTATCCCGGAGTGGATCAAAACGGTCGTTGTAGTCGCTGGAATGGCTGGTTTGGGTTCACCGTTGACCGAGGAGTTCGTTCATCGCCCGGATATTTTTGCCCGCCTGGGTGGCCTGAAATTGGGCGAGAACATAACACCCGATGCCCTCGTCCGTGTGCTCACCCACCCCGCAGGCGGACTGAAAAGTATTCCGGCAGGCTCGCGGCGGATTGCATTGCTGAATCAAGCCGATACGCCAGAATTGCAGGCACAGGCCAAACGGATGGCGGAACAATTACTGTCCAGTTTTCATGCAGTCATCATCACCTCGCTCAATCCTCGATCGACGATCCCAAATCAGCAATCCAAAATTTATGCCGTTTACGAGCCGGTTGCGGGGATTATCCTGGCAGCCGGTGGGTCCTCCCGCTTTGGTCAGCCCAAGCCATTGCTGGACTGGCATGGCAGGCCTTTCGCTCGCGCAGTGGCAGAGACAGCCCTCGCCGCAGGTCTTTCGCCGGTGGTGGTTGTGACCGGTGCGCATGCGCAACAGGTGGAAATTATAGTGAATGATTTACCGGTGATGATTGTACGCAACCAGGATTGGCAGAGCGGTCAGGGTTCATCCATCCAGGCCGGGCTGCGTTCCCTGTCCTCTCCATCCCTCCGGGCCACCTCCCCCAAATCCTTTGGATCTAGGGGAGGCTGGGAAAGGGTCGGTGCCGCCATTTTCCTTCTCGTTGACCAGCCACAGGTCACGCCAGCAATTTTACAAGCCCTGATCGAAGAACATGCCCGCACGCGGTCGCCCATCGTTGCACCGTTGGTACAGGGTCAACGCGCCAACCCGGTGCTGTTCGACCGCCTCACATTCCCGGATTTGATGACGCTCAGCGGTGATGTGGGCGGGCGGGCAATCTTCAGCAAGCTGCCAGTTAATTATCTAAACTGGCAGGATGATAGTCTATTGTCCGATGTGGATACACCGGAAGAGTACAGGAAACTGGTCAATGAGGAATAACATCTCCGCTATCCTGCTCGCCGCGGGGCTATCTAGCCGCATGGGCCAATCCAAACTGCTTCTCCCCTGGGGCAGGGCAACAGTTCTCGGACAGGTTGTATCCACATTTACCGCTGCTGGGATGGAAGAGATTGTCGTCGTTACAGGCGGGGAGCGTGAAAAGGTCGAAAGGCTGGTGGCAGAATTGGCAAAGGATTTCCCCGTCCGAAGTGTGTACAACCCGGATTATGCACACGGGGAAATGCTGAGTTCTATCCAGACAGGATTGGCAGCGTTAGACTCCCATACCTGTGCCGCGCTGATTGGTCTCGGCGACCAGCCCCAGGTCCTGGAAGAGACTGTACGGCGCATCTGTGCAATCTTTGTGCAGACCGGGTCTCCGCTGGTAATTCCCAGTTTCAAGAACCACCGCGGCCATCCCTGGCTGGCTGCCCGTACGCTCTGGCCGAAAATCCTGGCACTCCCCATTTCGGTAACCCCGCGCCAGTTCCTCAATTCGTATACCGGTCAGGTGGAATACTTTGCTGCGGATCAAAGCATCCTGCAAGACCTGGATACGCCGGAAGACTATACCCGGCAGCGACCGTAATCCCCTTGTCATTTCCAGCATCTTGTGCTATTTATACTTACCAAGGGAACGACCGGATGCCCGCTGACCAAAGAATCACTATTGTTGTCGAAGACGAACCGGATGCTGCCGAAATGTTTGCGGAGATGATGCGCCTCCGCAGGTTCCGGGTGCTGTGCGCTGCTGGAAATTCTTCAGCCATGAGCATGCTTGCCAAGGAGGCACCCGCCGCGGTTATCTTGGATAGGATGATGCCCAACATGTCCGGCCTGAAAGTGCTGTATTACATGCGCCCCGAGCTCAAAATGGCTAAAATTCCATTTGTGGTGGTTTCAACTAAAAGGTTGCCCACCGACATCCATACTGGCCTGAAAACCGGGGCATCGGTGTACCTGACTAAGCCGGCTACCTCTCTCGATATAATTGGCGCCGCAGAGAAGGTACTCGCTGCATGATGCTGCGGTCATTCGTCGCCGTAGAAATTCCCGCAGGGATCCAGAGTGCTATTGCCCGCAGCACAGCTCCTCTTCAGAAGGCCCTGCCCAAACCGCTTATCCGCTGGGTGACCCAGCAAAATATCCATCTGACTCTCAAATTTCTGGGGGACGTCTCGCCTGCCAACCTTGAACGACTGGCTGAAGTGCTGAAAGCGGAAGCCATTACTCGAGAACCATTCTCCATGTCTGTTGGCGGACTGGGAGCCTTCCCGACCCCAAGCCGGGCGCGCATCATCTGGATCGGACTTGAAGCCCCGGCTGCCTTGATGACACTCTTGCGCGGCGTCGAGGCGGTTGCAGCCAGGCTGGGCTATGCCTCTGAGGATCATACTTTTTCCCCGCACCTGACGATAGGACGAGTCGGACAGAATGTCTCCGGGACAGATTTACAGCACATCCGCATTGCTCTCGAAGGAACGATTATCGGTACACTTGGCACGGTCAGTGTGGACGCAGTCCATATTTTCAAATCTGATCTTCAACCAGGAGGCTCGGTGTATACACGTTTGTACACCCTGCCAATGAAATCAACTTAGAAACGACTAATGTCGTTACAAACCTGAAACGAGGTGAATCTGGATACACTGGAACTCGCACATACAATTGTCAATGCCCTGGAAGACAGGAAAGGTGAAGATATCATCCTGTTGGATCTCAAAGGGATCGTCTCCTTCACGGATTATTTCATTATCTGCACTGCC
>Ga0209777_10007747_pt1 | contig 11852 bp, 16 predicted proteins | sample FrelakmetHBP12HB_FD_187147 | JGI IMG/M metagenome (GOLD analysis project Ga0209777, IMG submission 187147) | Freshwater lake sediment microbial communities from the University of Notre Dame, USA, for methane emissions studies -HBP12 HB (SPAdes)... | ecosystem: Environmental > Aquatic >... | reverse complement strand
CTCGAAGATAGCAATATCATATTCTTCACGCATGTAGTTGAGGGAGAGAGCGAAAGCATCCTTTGCTTTTTGAGTCATAGCAAAGAATTTCTGGGTCTTTTTCTTTTTAATGTAGGGCTTTTTTGCAGCCATGTTCATATGTGTTCTCCTTTTATAAAGATTCAAAAAGTCCTATGAGATAACTCATGATAACTCATAGGGTAGTTTCAATCTTACTATACGTAAGAGAGCCTGCCTTTTATATATCCGACTAAACAATAACCTTCAGTTGAGTTGTTTTCAAGTGCAAGGTAATCATAAGCAGGATATGTAAGCTTGTAGGCTTGAAGTTTATCTATGACAGAGTCTACAGTATCATTGAAGTAGATATCTGTTTCAAGTAACAAGCCACTGGCATCTCTCATAGGAGAGTAGAAGTTAGCTAAGTTTTTCATAGAAGCTCCTTAAGAGTAGTTTCTAAGGTAATAAGAGATAAGGCTAATTCTGGTATAGAAGGTATAGAAGGTATAGAAGGCTGTTTATGGCCCCGAGCCGCCTCATATGTTTTCTTGTGGGGGAACAAGGCTTTACTTAAATTTTATAACGAGTAAGACATCGTTCTTTGAGTTTAAGCAGCTTGTAGGTGCTTGAGAGAAAGATTGGAGATGCTTTAGATTGCCATCTCCTGACAGACATATGCCTTTATTATTAACGCGGCATGTATATTTATTGCATGGAATCATAGTGATCTCCTTTTTTGGTAAGAGTTAAGGTGACATAAGTGATCTTATCGGAAGCTATTTTTTAAAGTTATCCACAAATTGTTTATAATTGTGGATAACTTTATAAGAATATCCATTTCTATGGAACATACAATTCCATCTGTGGAACATAATTCCATATTATTATGTCAGATTAGAAAATTATGTCTCATTATTAAAGACTATGTCTCTTTGCGTACAGAAAATTTGATTTCTGTACTGATTCTCCATCCTTTTTTGTAATCTTCTTCAGAGAGTATTGCAAAGAGCAGGTCCTCTACCAGGTAAACAGGCTTTCCATTTGCGCATTTCTGTGCTACATATTCTACGTACTGCCTGTATTCCTCACAGACCGGGCATGTTTTTGTTTTCATAGGCTATAAACTCTCCCAGTTCGTGCTTAAAGGTGTCCTTATCGGCCCTCTTAGAGGCCTTAGAGGCCCTCCTGCGGGCCTTTCCGTGCAGTTTAGAGGCCCATTTCATCCTATCCACTGTGTCTTTACGCATGTTTTCCTCCCTGGTATCTCCAATTTATTGTAAAATTTATGGTAATCAGGGCCGTACATGCTGTAAAAACCAGCAATAAGACTGTTATACAGGCCCAAAAAGTGTGTTTCATCTTCATATAAGCCTCACTTTCTTTAAAATCTTTTTAAAAACAGGTCTAAAAGGCTCAAAAAGTACCTTTTACCCGGGGTAAAAGGCATAATTTCAGTCTTTTATTACCTACAGTAGCTATTATTGTGCAGCCAGACGTTGTATTTCTCTGCAATGGGCACTGTCAAAGACAGTTCTGCAGGGCTTCCGCCGTACTGCTGCCAGGATTCATAGCATGTCTCTATGTAAATCCTTGTTTTGTTTGTCAGTGTGACCTTAACCTTTCTCTGTTTCGGTCTATTGACATTCAGCAGCTCAATTTTCTTTACTTTTGTTTCACTCATGTCATTGCTCCTGTATTTCGTCGTGGTGAATGTCACATGAGCCGGTAAACTCTTGTGTTCCTTCAGTGGTATTGTACCACCACTTACTTTTATTCTGCCACATTCTTATAGGCAGATACCTATTGATCCTTTCTAAAGTAACCTTGGTCCACCAACCACCGTTTCGTACATGGTAGTTGTTGTTCTCATCTACCTCTATAATATCCGTTTGGTGAAATCGTATATTAAAACTATCACTCGTCTTAAAAAGGTAGGTGTTCCGTGCAAGCTTCTTGCACTTCTCTTTAAATATTACCGAGGTCCTTGCTTTTGCAAACTCCTCTTCACATTTTTTATAGTCTATCATAAATGGGCTCCTTACACTAGACTTGTATAGTCGCCCTTTTCTTAAAGAGGGCGCTAATATAAATCTGGTGGGGCATCGATCCTTAAACATGTTGTAAGTATCTTTCTTCCAGCTCTGTTATTCTTCTGCATAGAACTACAGAGTCTCCATTACGTAAATCAAAGTTAGCTTTTGTATACTTCTCTGCTAAGGTAACAATAAGTCTCCAGAAGTTTTGTTGTAATGTTCTGTGATCCTTTTGCAATTCTTCGTTCAAGACTTCACAAAACAAATCTGTATCACCATTCAATGCTTGTGACATTTTTTTATACAGTTTCCTATACAATTCTCTACGCTCTTCACGTACATCTTCGTTTGTTTTATCCATGCAATGTCTCCTTTAATAGATTTATATAGTCGGCCCTTATAAAGGGCCGCTAATATAATCCTACTTGAGTCCAGTAGATGTCAAAAAAGTCTCATTGATATCAATGTAGACCTTATCTTCTGCCGGTTTAAGTACACAACCAAGCTCTTCCAGGTTAGGCATGTCCTTAATTGCATTCTTCTTTACCGACTCCTCAACCTTTATTGCATAGTCAAGTTTAAGTTCCCGTAACTTAGCAATGGTAGCGGTTTCATCCGCTATGATGATAGTTCCATTACCTGCTTTCTTAATACTGATCTTTCCTGAAGTAAACTCAAGGGTTTTCTTCTCTTTAAAATCAATGTCCTTGTTCATCAAGGCGAACTCTGTCAGATCTTTTTCAATCTCAAGAAGCTTTGTTTCTTCTTCTTCAATCTCCTTCTTAAGACTTGTTTGCACGGCCAGTATCTTTGCATCGGCTCTTGTTTTAGCCTTAACAATAAAGCCCCTTAAATGTGCAACGTTACTTAAATAATTCTCATAACGTTCCTCTTTTACTTTATCCATACGTTTCTCCTTAGTTTTAGTTCACAAATCAGCTCTTATAACTATAAGAGCTGCATTCTAAACTAAAAATTTAATCGTGCTCGTTTTTCCATGAGGTGACACGCACGAATGCTGTAATGGTCGTATGCATTTTTAGTTTTTGCTTTTTGCATACCTGCAATAGCTTTATCAAGGTTTCGGTCAATCATTACCAGAAGGTCGCTGTTTTCCATATCATATCTCCTTTTGTAAATTTAAAGGCTTATAAAGTGCCTCAAGACTTATATAAAGCCGGTTAAGTCTTGAGGCTTATTACAAGCTATTAATATCTTCTCATATCATACCTCACTTAAAATAAAAACTTATAAAGGACCTCAAGTGTTACCTTGAGGTAAACGTATAAGTCTTTACTTCATGTACGGTTTATATTTTTCGTATTCACCATACAATTTCCGCTCTCTTTCGGTCAGTTTATCTTTCACAATAAACCCCAAGAGATATAAGTTTTATATCTCTTTCAACAATCAGGCAATCCAGTTGAAGACTTTTAATCTCCAGTTCTCTAGACTTAACTTCCCTTCTTAGCTCACTTACATGTTTAAAATTAAACATAAGTGGCCTCCTTATTTAAAATTTGCCTTATAACTTCAGGCACTTATTACACTGCCCATAAGGCAGTCTAAAAAGAGCCCAAGGAGTGGGCTAAAGATTAAAAAACTAACGTACACTTTTGTATTCACTCTTGTAATATTCTTTTCCAAAAATATTATAGTGATACATGGTCTTTTGAATCTTTTTTCCGTACTTGTTTGTAGTAGTTGTTTGACAAACAACTTCTTTTACACAACCTTCTATGTGCATATCACACCGCACTTATAAAAATTTGTAGCCTTATACAAATAGGCTTATTTATGCACACAATAATAAACTATGTGCATAAATAAGCCCTGTATTCCTACAGGGCTTATGACTTATAAGGGCTTTAAAACCCGTCTGGACAAATCACGTTGAAATTTATCCATGTTTTCAAAGTCTTTCACTCTTGATTTTTTCATCGGGTTTTTGCCTCACGATTAATCAAGCACAATGTTTCAGGATATCCGCCAGCAAGCAAGTGTTGACGCACTTGTTTTTGTGTTGTTCCTGATTCTACTTTCACGTACAATTTTATTTTCATACAGTTACTCCTTGAACAAATTTACCCCTATATAGTCGGGGTATTAAGTTGATTTAATCCTATACGGGTATACCCGTATAGGTTATATATACTATTAATCTATATGATTAATAGTATATATAAAATGGGCGCACCACTCCCTTGACGTGCTTTACGTATAAAGCAAGTCAAAAGAGTATAAGAGTTTTTAGAATATATAAAACAAGTGTTATTATAAAGTGCATAGAGCACTTGCAAAAGTAGGAATAACAACACTATAATTTTAATAGTTTATTTATAAGCCTATATATAATATAAGCTTATAAATAAAAACGACCGTATAATATATACGGTCGTTTCAAGTGAGTTTAAGCGTATACCGGTATAGTGGTATTATGCTTTTTTATAAACCTTTTGATCGAAGTCGGCTACATAGCCAAGAGTTTTGACCGCATGATTTAAAGGTTTTATAAAATTCATCGGGATAACTTCAGGTAAATTTTCGGCATTATACACGATATATTTACCGTCTGTCTTATTCCATTTAAAACTTGCTGTGTTTTCACTTGACGGGATATCAAATTTCCACTTTCCGTCAACTAGTAACCATGCTGATTTTTCCTTCTTTTCGATTTTCAGCGCTTGACGTGCATTCTCAACGTCAATTTTGACTTGCAGTGCAGCAATTTTTTCTTGGAGTGTTTGAATTTTAGACATAGTTTCCCCTTGAACAAATACACAAGTGTATCTATTCCATGTGGATATTTTTTGACTTCACATGAAAGTCAAATTTTATCCCTTTAAAATCGGGATATTTAAAACTTTGAAAGTTTAAGTTTTAAATATCCTGATTTAAAAACTATCCGTCAACAATGTTGACAATGATAATATACTAAAACCTGAAAACTATTTCCACGAAATTAAAAAATTTTTAAGTTTTTTTTAATTTTTTTTTAATTTGTTTTTTTCTTCCATATAAACCAAGAAAAAATTTTATGTGCGGGAATTATTTTTTTTGAAGTCTGGTATATTTTTTATACTATACACGCATATGGGGTATACAGGTGTGTGGTATATGGGTGTATAGGATAAACCCCCCTACCCAACACTCGTATAGTGGGGAGGGCGAGGGGTTGTGCGGTCATTCTCTGCGATACTGAGAAAAAATTACAGTTTTTTTAATTATTAATTTTATTTTTTTATAAGAGATATTTCTTGAGAAAGTTGCATTATTAATTTTATTTTTTTTATGAGAGATATTTCTTGAGAAAGTAGCATTATTAATTTTATTTTTTGGCCAACCAGTCCGTAATTGTAACCCACCTGCTTCTAGCAGGTGAAAGTTATATTCTAAGGAATTTCCAAATCAAAGTTACATTGCATTGCTACAATATCTATAAATTCACGAACACTTTCACAGGTTATTCCGTCTTTATATAAAATATATCTTACCCATTGCAACAATTTCTTGGGAGAGTTACACTGATCAAGGAATACTTCATAAAAACCGTCACCGCCAATTCCCATAATAAATATGCTATTGCTATCGTCACAGAAAAAAGCAGATTCTCTGCTTGTTAAATTATTTTCCTTTTGTGGAAGTTCTGAGTTTGGCATTTTTATTCTCCTTTCGTATAAATAATTTATAAAAAAATTTTAGGGGGTTCTAAAGTTTGTCAAATATGTGCCAGTGTTCTGTATTCAGACACGTATCCCACCCATTCTTATGATGGTCCCTGCAGCAACTCTTGCAAAAAACACGCTCTCCACCGCATAAAGGACAATGATGCGTAAATCCCATAACCCTGTGCGAATCTTCCGGAATAAAATCATTACACGGCTGCTTTCCCCTTTCAAAAGATCCTGGTGTTTTTTCCATTTCTTAATATAAATCCTCTGAAAAAAGACAATCAGTCGCTTCTTTATGATGTATTTGCTTACATTCCAACGCATGTAAAGCCGCTTCCTTTCGGTTTAAAAATACATGATCATCAGTAAGAAATCCCTGGATTCCACCTTTTAAATTGATACCCTTATTGTTCCTGAAGATATCACTATGTCTCTTTCCCGTATAAATTTTCCCATCCTTAAATATTGCAGCTTCTCTAATCATATTTCCCTGCAGTCCTGTTTTATAGGCTTTCTAACAAAAATGAGACCAGCATTTCTCACTGATAAACCAACCCAGATCTTCCAGTTTCTTCTTGTCATCTTCTTTTATATTTTCTACTGATTCATCACTCCCTGCAAATATCTGATCATGCTCTGCCATGAAATTAGAATTACCATAATTCATCAGTATCTTTAATCCCTCAAATATCTCTTCCATTTCTTTACTCCTTGTAGTATTATCTATGATTCTATACTCTTAGATTCCCGAATTGCATCTGCCAGATTATTTATGCTTTTTGCAATCTCTGATAATCCTCCACGTATCTCTATACCTGCTTCTGAAATAGCAGTACTTAATGGAAACTTAAAACTTTCACCCGCTACGGCCATCGCAAGTGCCTCAAGACCTGCTGGACCACTTACATCTCCATGTGCTATTTCTTTAATAGCCCCAATTATACCTTTACCTATTTCAACCAATTCATTAATAGTTTCATCATCCATTTCATCTACTTCATCATATGTACTCATACTATCCTCCTTTTTAATTAAGTATCTTTAGATAACTACTCTCCAATAATATTACATTCTGTTATGAAATCTATAAAATTATATGTAGGTTTTTCATCTTTATATATCTTTTCAGATATCCATTTTATAAACGCACAGGCATTGTCAGTAGTATTAAAATCTTCAAGGCAATAGTGATGCTCTGAAAACTTATCCGTTATTACCCGTATTCCTCCTCCAAAAGTATCATAAACAACAAATACTGCTATATGAGCACACTCTCCTATCTGAATACCCATAAAATAAACATTATCCTTTGTTAAATTAAAAGACTGTGTATCTCCATTAATGTAAAACATTTTTATTTCTCCTTATTTTTAATATTAATTTTATATTGTGTAGAATATTTATCAAAAGGATCTCCGTTTCTTCTGTATATATATCCATCTACTTTTTTAACCACTCTCTTGCAACAATTACCAAGCTTATTTGAACTTATTTTAAAAATTTTAGAAATATCTTTCAAGGATTTACCACTAATTTCTTTTATTTTTTCTCCAGTCGTAGAATACTTTGTTATAGTTACAATTTTAGAAATCTCAATGTTATTTTTTATTTTATATTTTTTTACTTTTTTTCGTACGCAATCAATGCTACATTTATATTTGGAAGCCACACTTATAAAAGAGGTTTCTTTAAATATTATTTTTTTAATGTCCCTTTCTAAGAAATGTATATAATTCCGATGACCTGTTTCAAGAATCTCAGGCCATCCTCCCTTGGACCATTCTCCTCTTCTTCCATAATAATCTCTTGGATCGGAAGGCATATTTCGTTTTCTAAACTTACTATGCAATTTCCAACCTGTGATTGAATAAATATTATTTATTTTACAGTATTTTTTCCATTCTGAAATGGATGCTTTTATTTCTGGTAATCTATATTTATCAAAAGAATCCTTTTCATATCTCCAAATATGATTTTTTACTCTCGTACACTTACCATTCAAACAAGCCCATAAATGTGCAAAGGAAGCCCCAACCATCAAAGCAATATCTGTTATAGAAATATTTTTCCATATTTTTACAACGACACCCTGTAAACTATATTGAATAATTGTAGGATATTCGTCTGCATAAAGATAATCCCATAAGTTTAATTCCTTGCACCAGGATTCAAATATTTTTGAAGTTTTATTTTCTCTTATATTCGTCTTGAATGTATTTTTTATACCAACCATTTTTAATTCATGCTTATTTTTTGATGTTGATTTTGGATATCTCTTATTTTTATCGTAGAAATCTTTTAAATCTATTAAGTTGTTGTATATTTTTTGATCGGGAGTTTCTTCAAAAAAAAGTATATTCGGAGTAATACTTTCTTTTTTTAAATTATATACTCTATATATAATTTCTATTGTCGGTGGTAATACCACACACATATTTAATATTTCTTCTTTAGAAAGTTTTTCTAGTTCTTTTCTGATTATATTATAATCAATTTTCATTGGTTTGTTTTTTCTTTATAGACTTTTGCTCTATGTCTAATAAAACCCGTTCTTGTTTTATATATCTTTGCTAATTCATTGCTTCGTATCTTTCCTTGTATAAACATAGTAAGATGTTTATCTGATACTTTTATTGTACGACCTTTATCTTTATATTTTACAGGATACTTATCAAAAAGATCTCCGTTTCTTCTGTATATATACCCATTTATTGCTACAATACACCCTCTGCAACAATTACCTAACTTATTTGGATCTATTTTAAATATTTTGGAAATATCTTTTAGTGATTTGCCACTGACTTCTTCTATTTTTTCACCCTTTGTAGTATACTTTATTATAGTTACGATTCGAGAAATATCAATGTTATTTTTTATTATATATTTTTTTACTTTGTGTGATATACTACTAGGAGAACAATTATATTTAAAAGCTATTTTACAAGTAGTTACTTTTTTAGATAATATATCTTTTATATCTTCTTCTGATAAAGATACATAATGCTTTGAAGATCGTGTTTTAAAAGCTTCCTCCCACCCACCTTTTGGCCAATCACCAGTCTTCTTATAATAACACGATGGATCACTAGGCATGTTTGATTTTCTAACTTTTCTATGTTTTATCCAGGCTGTATATGTATAAATATTATTTATTTTACAATATTCTTGCCATTCTGGAAATGTTGCATAAATTACAGGTGTTTTATATTTATCAAAAGCATCTTTCTCATATCTCCAAACATAGCCGCCTGATTGTTGAAAACCTTTCCTTCCTTGTAAACAACGAGATATTCCTGAAAGATTGGATAATCCAACTGATGTTGCAATGTCTTGCATAGAAGTATTCTTCCATATCTTTACAACAGTACCCTGGAAATCATATTGAATAATTGTAGGATATCTTTTTAAATAAAACATATCCAATAAATTTAGTTCGTTGCACCATAATTCAAAATTTTTTGAAATTTTTTTTGATTTAATAAGACACCTAAATCTACGCATCATATTCGATAATGAAGTTTCAATCGCATCATTTGGTTTATTTTTTGGATATCTCTTATTTTTATCGTAGAAGTTTTTTAAAGCAATTAACTTATTGTATGTTTTTTCCTCAGGAGTTTCTTCAAAAAAAAGAATAGTTGGAGTAATACCCAGTTCTTGTAAATTATAAAATTTACGTATCCTGTTTGCAGTAGATGGTATTACTACACACATATTTAATATTTCTTCTTTAGAGAGTTTCTCTAATTCTTTTTTGATTATATCATAGTCAATCTTCATTAATGTATTATAGCTCTCTTTATAATCTTATCTAATTTTTTTCTTTCTTCATATTGATTTATTTTATTAGAATCTATTTTTTTTCTAAAAGGATTATAATCTTTAATATACTTCATATCTAATGCTTTTGCTAATAGCGGTGCATATATTTTAGCAATGTTTAAATCCTCAGTATAAATCGAGCTATCCATAACATTCTTTTTAAATTCTGCTACAGTACGAATATTAAATGCTTTGCTTGTAAAAAGTAAATAATTATCATGAGGAGATATCTTATCAATAAGATCTAAAGAAATCTTTTCAAATTTCCTTGATGAATCAAAAAGAAGATTTACTACAAAAAAGTTTGCTTGAAGTGTTTGAAACATTTTAATTCTATCTTCTTTATTATGAACACCTTTTTCTTCCAGCAGTCTGCTGCAGTGCCTTTCCAATTCTTCCCACTGCTCTCGAGGAGATAGTACCTCTGATACTACATAAGGAATATCATCCAAAATTCCTTTTTTTATATCTCTGTATGTTTCTCCGAAATACTTTTCCCATACTGTATTATAAAGACGGCCTCTTAATTCAGGATCAATTTTTTTATTTCTTATTTCTTTTATACTAGGATAAAAGATATCATTGAGGGTCATAACAAGATTAAAAAACTTGAAGTTTTCATTTATGATGTTTTGTACTTCTTTCTCATTAGTTATTTTTCTTGAGTATCCAGGAAGAATTACATATACATTAGCTTCTTTTTTACCGGTATAATCTCTCAAAGATCTCCCGGTCCGCTGCATAACTTCTACCGTAGAATTATGCTTACCCATAATAATAACATTTTCTAAAGGTAAGTAGTCAGATCCTTCTTTGAAAATATTAAGAGCTATAATTACATCTATTACAGGCTTTTCTTTTGACTCTCCACTTAAAAATTTCTTGGCTATCTTATTCTGTTCATTAATATATTTTGAATTTTCTTTTTGTGTTTTTGGATTTACAAGATCTACTATCTTTATGTCTTTATTTATCGTTTTAAGAATTTTCGTTAATTTTTTAACTCGAATTGCCTTGCAATCTCGTCCACACATAGTAGAATTAACATAGGGCAGATATATAATAGTAGGAACTTGATTTTTTTTATAAATATCATATACAGCTTCATAAATATTATTCTCATAAAGGGCTATATGTAATTTAACACCTTTGAGAGTTTTACAATCATAATTAAAATAATCTTCATATGTATGACGATACGATAGGAATTTTTTCTTATACTCTTCTTTTAAAAACCCATGACCATCCCCTCTAAAAAATGTTGCAGTAACGATACCAACACTATAATCATTCTGAATAAAAGAATGAATAACTTCAGACAATCTATTAAATTCATAATCGTTTTCTACTATTGTGGTTCGTATATGATGCGATTCATCAACCCACAACTGGCATTTCTTAAATAATTTCTTAAACTTAGTAGGAGAAAGCTTTTTACATAGTTTTACAAGAGAGGCATGGGTACATACAAGAATACGACTGTTAATATCCTCATCATCAACTTCTTCTTTCAAGAAATCTTTTATTCTTTCTACATTACCAAGAGAGTGTATTCTAAAATTTCTTTTCGGAATTGTTATCGATACTTTTTCTTTACCTACAATAAATTTATTATTTCCATAACCCAGTCCTATACTATTTTGAGGAACAGTTATGATTGTTTTATATCCCGAGTTTGTTTTTAAAAAATTCCAAATTAATGTTTCTATGGCAACCGTCTTTCCTGATCCGGTAGGAGCAACAATAGTATTATACCAGCTATCTTTCATATAGTGATATGTGCCGTTTTGCCAATATCTTAAAACTAAATATCCATCATCATTACTTTTATTTTTTGTCTTATTGTTCTTATACTTAGCATCAATAACAGTTATATTTTTCATTTCATATTCCTTACAAAGGGTGTCTATTATTAGATCTATAATAAGAATAATAGAAAAACTGTCAATAAATAATATTATTAATTATATATTTTCTAAAATATATAAAATATGTAATATATTAACACTTTTATTAATAAAAGTGTTAATAAAGTAGATTATTTATGCATTAAAATACCCCTAAGGAATTAGGGGTATTTCGGTACGATGATTTAAAAGCTATTTCTTTGATTTACCTAATGTAATGCTGGTAATGTTTTCCATCAATATAGTCTGGTGAATTGTCTCATTATTTATTCTTACAATCTTTCCATCTATACCAACAAAAGCCTTGTCAAAAGTTATCTTCTTTCCATCCTTAAGAACTACCGTTCCAGCAAGGTCCCCTGATTGCTGTATCTTGCTAATTGATACCGAGGAACACCCCGCCCAGGTACATATAATAA
>Ga0209777_10007746_pt1 | contig 11853 bp, 11 predicted proteins | sample FrelakmetHBP12HB_FD_187147 | JGI IMG/M metagenome (GOLD analysis project Ga0209777, IMG submission 187147) | Freshwater lake sediment microbial communities from the University of Notre Dame, USA, for methane emissions studies -HBP12 HB (SPAdes)... | ecosystem: Environmental > Aquatic >... | reverse complement strand
CACGGGTCGGAACCTGATCACCGCCGGGGCCAGCATCGTATGAACGCGGAGCGCCGTCACGGACTGGAGCGCCGCTCCGGCCGAGTCGGTGCCGCCGTCTGCCATCACGACTATGAAGTCCGCGTCGGATGCAAGCTGAGTCTTGGGCGTGATCGTGAATACCTGCGAGGCGGCGTCGGTCGGGTCGTCGCCGACAATCGTGACGGGTATGGCGGGGCTGATGCCGAGCCGGGTCACGACGGTAGACACCTTCACCGGCCGGGTGAAGGTCAGTTGGAAGGCCGTTCCCGGCGACACCTGATCGCCGCTCACCTGCGTCGCGAGGAGCTCGCCCGAGGTCGGGGCGCCGGACTCGAATGATGTCTGGATCGGCGTCGAGAGGCCCAAACCCTCCTGGTCCGTGGCTGCCCCGGAAACCTCGACCGTGTAGCTGGTGTGCGGCTGCCAGAACGGATCCGGCGCTATCGAAACGACCTGTGCAGTGGCGTCCCACTGGAACTTGAGGCCGACGCGCGGGGAGATCGTCAACGCGCTCTCGACCGACGCCTCGTTCATCGGCTTGGTGAACTGCACCTGGAAAGCGACGTCGAGCGGCAGCGTCGACCCGGCCCTCTGCGGCGCGCCCTGAGGCGTCAGGGGGGCGAAGCTCGGCGGAGCAACGCCGGCGACTTCCTTGGCCGGAAGACCAAGCAGCATCCCGGCGACCAGCAGGAGCACGGCGATGACGACGCCGAGCAACTGGACTGATCCACCCGAGAGGTTGTGGCCGGGGTGGCCCGGCTGACCGGGATGAACCGGCCGGCCCGGCGGGGTGCGCCGGAACACGGACGAGAAGTAGTAGTAAATAAGGAAGGGGATGGCGACCGCAGCGGCCGCGATCTTGCGCACTCGGTTGTCTCCTGTGGCGACGGGAGCACAGTCCCGGTTGGCGTCTGGAAGGGAGGGTAACACCGTCTCGGAAGATCGGGCAAATACCCGGGGTAGCCGCGCAGAGCACGCGATCCACCAGCACGGAGAAGTCCCGCACCCGTCACCGGACTGTCCCGTCCGTTTCTGCGCCGCCCCTCGAACCCGACCCGGACCAACTCGCCAGAGCGCCAGTAGGCGAGTAGCGGCCGTAGGAGCACCGCGTCAGGCCCCGCAGTTCGAGCAGGGTCAGGGCGCTCAGGACGGAGGCCGCGGCCAGCGAAGTGCGGCCGGCCAGCTGGTCCGCCGTGGCCGGACCGCGGGCCAGCTGCTGGGCCAGGGCAAGCTCGACGGGACCGAGCGTCGCCAGAACCGCCGCCCGGCCGGGGCCGGGCAGCGACGACGAAGGCCTCCTTTCGAGATGCTCGGAGCCGCCGGGATGATCGGCCGCAGCGGCTACAGTCGCATCGGCGCCGTCGAGCCCCAGGTCCTCGATCAGCTCCGCGATACCGGCTACCAGGCGGGCCTGACCGGGGAAGCTCCGCAGGAAGGCGTGGCAGCCAGCGCTCGTCGGTGCGTCGAAGGGACCCGGCACGAGGAAACAACCGCGCCCTTGCTCCAGCGCCCAGCCTGCCGTTATCAGGGCCCCGCTTCGGCGGCCCGCCTCCACGACAACAGTCGCATCGGACAGACCGCTGACGAGCCGGTTCCGGCGCGGGAAGGTGCCGCGAGTGGGTGCCGTCTCGGGGAACAGCTCCGATACGACCGCCCCGCCCCCTGCGACGATCGCGTCCGCCAGACGCTCGTGGGCTGCCGGGAAGAGACGGGCATGGCCCCCTCCCAGGACCGCGACGGTCGTGCCGCCTTCGGCGACCACGGCGGCGTGCGCCGCGCCGTCGATGCCGACGGCCAGACCCGAAATTACTGCGGCGCCGGTCCGGGCGATCGCGGAGCCGATCCAGCCCGCGACGAGACGGCCCTTGTCCGTGGGCCTGCGGGTGCCGACGACGGCGACCGCCCTTCCGGCGGAGAGCGCGGCGACGGAGCCACGGACGAAGAGCAGGGGCGGAGGCAGGTCGACGAGCCGCAGCCGGTCCGGATACTCGGGCTCCTCGAGAGTTACGACGGTCAGCCCTAGCGCTCGGACATGCTCGACCGCACTCGACCCGCTCGCCGCGACGTCGCAGATCCGAGCCGCCAGCTCCGCGCCGATTACCGGGCGGCTCCGCGGCGGACGAGGACCGTTCGGCGTCTCCGCGCCTCCCGCCCCGATCCCGGCACATGCGTCGAATACCGACGTCGCCGGCATTCCGTCGAGGCCTTCCGAGGCGTCGGCCGCGGCGTCGGCGAAAGCTTGCACGAGCCGGCCTGGGCCGGCCGGGCCGGCAGCGGCGATCAGCACTCCCCGGGCCGATCCGAAGGCCGCAAGCAGGGCCGCGAAGCTCACTGGCCCCAGCCCCTGGACCGACAGGAGCGCCACCCAGGCATCGCGCTCCGACTGGACGCCCGGTGGCAGCGCGGTCGCGCCAGATCCAGGCCGAGCCACTGAGAGGACCGGCACCATCGGCGCGGGCTCCTCGCCGGCGCGGCACGGAACGATCGGTCCAAGGCTCTGCACACCCAGCATGGCTCAACGCACCGCCTCGTATCCGTTCCGTCGCGCGGAGGGCGAGCGGAAGCGAGCCGCCTCGTCAAGGTGCGAGCAGTCGACCGTGTCGGAACCAGCCAGGTCCGCGATGGTTCGGGCCACTCGTAGCAGCCGCTCGATGCCCCGGGCGCTCCAGCCCTCGAGCTCCGCCAGCCGGACCGCGTGGGCCTGCTCGGCTGGGCCGAGCGCGCAGGCGGCCCGCAGGTAGCGGCCCGTCAGGCGCGAATTAGGGCGGCCTCGCAGGCCTATCTGGCGTGCCCGAGCCTCGGCAATGCGCGCTGCCACCCGGGCCGACCCTTCCGGCGCAGCCGACCGAACGTAGTCATCTGGCTCAACCCGGGGCATGTGGACCCAGATGTCGATGCGATCCCGCAGCGGACCGGATATCCGGGTGGCGTATCGCTCGACTATGCCGGGCCGGCATTCGCACCGCCCATCCCCCTCGCCGGCATGGCCGCACGGGCATCCCTGCAAGTCAGAACTACACCACCGTGCGCCGAGTGATCGAGCTGCCGGTTGGACGCCAGAGGGTTGCGGTGGGATGAGCAGCCTTGAGCGCCTCGGTGACAGTGCTGCGGCCCGAATGGTGTTTGCGCGTGTCTCGGAGACCGCTCAGGACGGTATACCCGCGATCAAGGCGCTTGTCCCGCTCGCGGAGCCGCTGGAGACAGTCGACCTCTCCGGTGTCCGGACCCGCCCGATCGACTGGTTATGGCGCGGCTACATCCCGCTGCGCAAGGTCACGATCCTCGATGGCGACCCAGGTCTGGGTAAGTCGACGATCCTGCTGGACCTCGCCTCACGTGGTTCGATCGGCGCTCTGGCTCCCACCGGCGAGCCGCTCGGCGATGCCTTCACCACCATCTACGTCACGATCGAAGACGACGCCGAGGACACGATCCTGCCGCGCATCCTGGCCGCCGGCGGCGACCCGTCCCGCTTCCATCTGCTGCGTAAGCTCAGCCTGCCCGACCAGATCGATGGGCTCGAAGCCACGGCCATAAGACTGAAGGCTCGCCTGATCGTCATCGATCCCCTCATGGCCTACCTCGGGGATGGCGTCAAGACCAACGACGACCACCTGGTCCGCCGGGCCCTCGAGCCCCTGGCCGCCATGGCCGCTCGACTCGATGTAGCCGTCGTCCTGATCCGCCATCTCAACAAGCGCATCGGCGATGACGCCATCTATCGCGGTGGTGGCTCAATCGGCTTCACGGGTCTTGCCCGCAGCGTCCTCGCAGTTGGCCGCGATCCCGACGACCACGACCGGATGATCCTGGCGCCGATCAAACTCAACGTAGCCCGCAGGCCACCCTCGCTGGCCTACCGGATCGCGGCCGATGGCCCCTATGAGCCCGCCCGCATCGCCTGGGACGGAACCTCGGAGCGGACAGCCGAGGACTTGATCGGGCGGACCCGAGACGAGGCCGCTGGGCACTCCCAGACGGCCGACCTCTCGCTCGCGATGGCGGAACTCCTCCAAGCCAACGGTGGCTCCATGCCGGCAGCCGAGGCATGCCGCGCCCTCCGCGACGATGGGTTCACTCTCGGTTCACGCGACAACCTCAAGCGCGCCCGGCTTCAGGCGGGCGTGGACTCGACCAAAGAGACCTTCGCTGGAGGCTGGGTTTGGACCCTCAGATCGTCCACCCGCAGATCGGACTCTTCGGTCCCTTCGGAGACCAATCCCCCCAAGGGTCCGAAGAGTCCGAAGGGACCGACCAAGAGACCGAAGGGACCGATTTCCTCCTCTCAGGAAGAACCGGTCTCTTCGACCCCAAGACCATCTCTGAACGAGGGAGCCGCCACCTTGTGGGAGGACAGCTCCCTCCTTCAAGGATCGGCGTCTCACAGTCCCCGGAGATCCCCTGAAGGAAGGCCAAGATGAGCGTCCTGACTCCCCTGCCCTCTCTGACCGTCGAGGAGGTCCCCATCGATCTCCTTCGTCCGGATCCGGCCAACCCGCGCTGGATCGGCCAGGAGGAACTCGACTCCCTCGAGCGCAGCCTTCGCCAGTTCGGCTTCGTCCAGCCAGTCTTGGCCCGGAAGGACGGTACCGTCATCGGCGGCCATCAGCGCCTCCTGGCCGCGCGACGGCTCGGGTTGGCCGCCGTGCCGGTGGTGTACCTCGATCTATCTATAGAGCAAGCCCATCTGCTCGGCCTCGCCCTCAACAGGATCTCGGGCTCGTGGGACGAGCAGCTCCTGGCCCGACTGCTGGCCGACCTCCAGACGAGCGTCGACGTGTCCCTCGCCGGCTTCGGCGATGACGAGGTCCGCGACCTGCTCCGATCGCTGGAGACCCGCGAGAAGAAGGAGCGGACCGAGGACTTCGACCTCGACTCGGCCCTCGAGGAAGCCACCCGGGAACCCCGCTCCAAGCCGGGTGATCTGTGGGCTCTCGATGAGCATCGACTGTTGTGCGGCGACGCCACCAAGCCCGAGGACGTAGAACGGTTGCTCGGCGGAGCCCGTGCGGCGATGGCCTTCACCGACCCGCCCTATGGCGTCAACCTCGGAGATCACGGCGGCCACCAGCGGGGCTCTCGTCGCCGGCGCATCGCCAATGACTCGCTCGACCCCGTGGCCTGGGAGATGTTCGTGCGGGCCTGGGCGCGGACACTTCTCAACAGCGTCGACGGCGCGATCTACTGCTGCATGAGCAGCAAGGAGCTGCCGCTTGTCTGGCGGGTCCTCGCCGAGGAGGGCGGTTATTGGAGCGACACGGTCATCTGGACCAAAGACCGGTTCGTCCTCGGGCGAAGCGACTTCCAACGCCGTTATGAGCCGATCTGGTATGGCTGGCGGGAGGGATCGTCTCATCACTGGTGCGGGGATCGCGACCAGGACGACGTCTGGGAGATAGACAGACCCAGCGACTCATCGCTCCACCCGACCATGAAGCCGCTCCCATTGATGGAACGTGCGATCGCCAACAGCTCGGTCTCAGGTGATCTGGTCCTGGACCTGTTCGCCGGGTCTGGTTCGACCCTGATAGCCTGCGAGAGGACCGGCCGGCGCTGTGCGGCGCTCGAGCTCGATCCCAGATACGCCGATGTGGTGCTGGCTCGCTGGGAGCGCTTCAGCGGTCTAGCGGCGGAGCGGATCGATGGCTAGGGCGACCTCACAGGTCCTTCGCCGTCCACGCGACGATGGCCCGTGCTGGCGCGATCAGGGTCCGGGTCGACCAATGAGCCAACCCGCTGCGCGGCGGCCCCCTGGGCGCCACGATGGCGAGATAGCGACCTCTCCGACCGCCCCGCCGGCGGTCGTTGATAACCATTGGTAATCCGATGGTAATCAAGAGGCGCTGCGCCTACGCCAAGGCCGACGGCGAACCCTGCGCCATGGCGCCTCTGCACGAACGGCCGTACTGCTTCGCCCACGACCCCGAGCGGGCGGCAGAAGCAGCTGACGCCCGCCGCCTGGGTGGTCTGCGCCGGCGCAAGGAGGGCACGATCGCGGTCGCCTACGACCTGCCCGGCCTGGACACCGTGGCCGGTATCCGACGCCTGCTCGACATCGTAGTGACCGACGGGGTCGGAATGGACAACGGCATCCCCCGCCTGCGAGTGCTCATCTCGACTGCCACCGCGGCGACGAACTTGCTCAAGGTCGGCGAGTTGGAGGAGCGCCTGGCGGCCGTGGAAGCGGCTGTCGAGCAGACACGGTCCGATGAGGACGCCGCGTTCCCGGCGGAGGTAACGCCATGACCCTGGAACGACGGCTGGCGAAGATCGACGAGACGCTCACCCCTACCCAGCTCGTTCTCCGCTGGTTGGCCGAGGCTCATGCCCACCAAAGCCTCGAGGCATACGTGCGCTCGATCCTCGATGTTCCGGGCCATCAGCAGCCGATCGACCGCCTCTGTCGGGAGGCCCATGACGGAGCGCGGGCCCGGCTGCGCGGCAAGCCAGCGGAGCAGGTTCGGGCGGCGGTTCGCTCGGCCCTGCGCGAAACGCTCTTTCGCTACGAGCTGGTGCTGCGGATCTATGTCACGACCCACGAGCTCCTCGATCGCGAGTTGCCACTCCACGCGCTCTTCGCCATGCATCTGGCCATGCTCGCGGGCGAGGATCGCAGCGAACCCCTGGAGCGGGAATGGCTCATCCGCCGCCTTGACCAGTGCCGCAGCCTCACCCTATTCCGCGTCGACGAGCTGCTCGCGGCCCGCGAGGCCCGGTCGTCGGTTGAGGCCCGCTACCTCGACGGGCATCCTGCCCTGTTCCCTGACCTTGCAGTCGCTTTCGAGAAGCAGCTCAGGAGCTCTCAGGAGGTCGCGGTCACGGCCGTACGCCTGGCCGAACTCGATGGCCTCCCGCCGGTCGCTCCACCGGACCCTGAAGCCTTCTCCGGGCGGAGCGCGGAACTCGTGGCCGACCTAGTTGAGCCGGCAAAGGTCGAGGCTCTCGACAAGCTCGGCGAGGGACGGAAGGCGTTCGACATCGCCGGCGGGTGGGTGCGGGCAAGACTCGGTCCGACCCCCGGCTGTAAACGGAGCCAAGGAGTCGAATGACATGCTCTTGACTGCTCCGGCCGCCAAACCTAGCCTGACGCTCAAGCAATGCGTCTTTCACAAGGGGGGTCCGGCCATCATCCGACAGACACCGCGCGGCGTAACGGCCGAGTTGCCCCTACGCGCAGCCAGCTCCGGTGGTTCCGGGAGCTTCCTTGTCCGGGCCGATGACGGCAAACGGTACTGGTGCAAAAGCCTGAACAACCTTCAGAGCCCAAGGGTTCCAGCCAATGAGCAGATCGCCGGCAGAATGGGCACCCTGATAGGGGCCGCTCTATGTGAGGCCGTCCTTGTGCGAATCCCGCCGGATCTTGTCGGTTGGGAGTTCCGCCCGGGCCGCGGACTCGAGGAGGGTTGGGCGCATGGCTCAGCAGCCGTCGATCCGGTGGTGGAGACGCGTACCTTGGACCACCGGTCGCGAGATGAGAACGCCCGAAGGCATGCATCCTTCTTCGCACTCTACGATTGGCTGATTGGTCAAGATCCGCAGTGGCTCGTCGCGGATGGATCGGACTTCGCGTACCACAGCCATGACCATGGGCACTACTTCCCGGGCGGTCCAGACTGGACCGTTCAGACCCTCCAGGAACACGCAGATGATGCCTGCGCGTTGCCCGCGGACCCATCGGGCCTGGACCCTCAGGAGCTGGTCCGGCTCGCTGATTGCCTCTGCAGCATCGACCAAGCGGCGCTCGAGGGTGCGCTGGCAACGCTCCCACCCGATTGGCCGATCTCAGACGCAGAACTTGATGAGATGATCCGGTTCCTAGATCACCGGCGGGTGCCGGTCGCGTCCCGCCTTCGACTGCTCGCGGCTTGAAGGAGCCACGATGAGCTATCGGTACTCCTTGCTGAGATTCGTGCCAGATCCGGGACGCGGAGAGTTCGTGAACATCGGGGCCATCGCCGGGGACGACGACGCCCAAGACTGGGCGCTCCGCCTGTTGTCCAACTACCGTCGGGCAAGATCGATTGATGACGACCGCGAGGCCCTGCCTATAGCTATTCGGTTCGCCGCGTCCCTCGAGTCTCACATCGATGCACTTGAGCAGCTCCCGTCGATACGCCCGGTCGAGCCGATCTCGGTCGGCCTGCTTCAGAAACTCGCACGGGAAATGGCGAACGTGGTCCAGATAAGTGAGCCCGCTCCGGTCGTGGCCTCGAGTGCCGAAGCAGCGCTAGACCTGGTATTCGAGGAGCAACTCCTCGACCCTGCCCTGCGCAGATTCCGGTTCGAGAAGAAGCATCGGGCCGTTCGCCTAGTGCGCCAGACATATGGCGCCTGTGGAGTGCCGACGGAGTCGGTGGCGGAGTCGGTCCAGGTCTTCGCCGGCGAGTACGGCGACCAGTTCGACTTTGGCGTCCACAACAGCCACGTGGTACAGCTGGTCCGGTGCTGGTCATTCCAACTGCCGGACCAGGCGCAACTCGCCGAGGAGCTCAAAGCTTGGGCTTGGACCGCCAACGCGCTTCAGCACCACGGCGGCGTCTTGGCTCGTGCAAATGGGCCCGAGATTCCGATCGCCGCCAACATACAGATCGCTTCGGTCTACATTGCGCCCGCGCCCGGAAAGGCGGCCTCGGCGTTTGATCAGGCGCGGGCCGCCTTCGACGAGCTGCGCATCGCTGCAGTGGACGTCGACGCCGACGGGCTCGATCGGGTTGGCCGGGAGGCAGCCGCAAACCTGGCCCGCTCCGCCTGACCGGAAGACCCCCTCCTATCAGCTGACATTTGGGGGCCTTGGCCCCGTTTGGCCCAGCCCGTCGTTGCACCGCCGGCTCGGCTTCAGCAAGACCACCGGGGGGGACGGGGGCCGTCACGATGGAACGTGACTGGGACTGTGTAGCCGAGTCGTTGCCATCGCGGCGCCACAGAAGCTATTCGCGAGCTAGAACTCACGGTTGACACCAGGGGTTCGAATCCGTCGGCATCGCTGATCTCACGACGCGACACCCTGCGGCGAGCGATCTGCCGGGCTGCTGGCCAGCGCGCGCGAACGAGCGATCCCTAGCCGTCAGGCGAGCGGCCGACCGTCGCTTGGACCGCGGGGATCTGTACGAGGCGCCGACACTTCCGCGGTTACGAGCGAGCCGCTATGGAGATGATACGCTCGGAGTCTTGCGGGCTCGCCATCCACGAGGGGTTGATACTGAGCGCGCCACTCCGGTGGGTCTCCGTCGTAGTAGAGCGCCAAATCGCCGACCATCGAATGCGCTCTCTCCCGGGCCCACGACAGCTTGATGAGGCGAGCCCAATTGTCATCGGAGCGCCACGGTGCCCGCAGACGGACGGACGGTGCGGGTCTCCAGGGCTTGCCGATGCTGACAAGGTGGACATTGGTCGGCGAGTCATAAACGGCAACTTCAGCTTGTTGGCGAACCGACTCGCAATGAACGGTGAACACGATAAGAACGCTGAAGTATCCAGGTGGGCCAATCCTGATGACAAGGAAGTCGAACGCCGCAGTACATGCTGCCTCTAAGTGCGCCCGGCCTTTGCTCTCCGCGCTCTGCAGTGCGTCTTCCAGATCCTCCTTCATGAGGACTAGGGTGTTGAGGTCGACCGGATCAGGCAACCACGGAGAGGGCGCGCTCCGGGTTGTAGGGACCGGGCGCGGGGGCCCGCCTCGGATGCTGCTCAACTTGGTCCACTGCCACGCGTTGAGCAGCAACGACATCGCGCAGAGAGCGACCAGGACCAGCCATGGCTGGCCGGTCGCCAGCCCGACCAGGAGTGACACGGCAATGAAGAGCGCCGGGGCCAGAGTCGCTAGGTCGGATAGCACGCCCAGTACTCCGCGCACCTTGGACAGCGTCCGGTGCGCCCATCCCTCGTTCGCGGCCGGCGACTGGGTCATGACTGCATGTCGCTGACGCTGTGGCGCGCCGCCCAACATCTCATCACACGCCGCATCACCTTCGGTGAGGGATTGTGGCGAGCTCCAATCGCGCGCTGCGGTTGTCGACCGCCTCACCGTCGTCGACCGACGTCATGTCGCATCGAGTCTTCAGGCACCTATGACATCGAAGCCCGACGGAGAGATCCCCGAACTCATTCCACAGGACTTCAGAGAAGAGCGGGAGCCTGAATACAGGCTTTCCGTCGTCCCCGGGCACGCCCCTCATCCGTTGGTACTCCTCGGCAAACTCGTTCGCTCGCTCCATGAACCCTCGAATATGGAGAAAGACCGCGGTCAGCCACGAGAAGACATCGGCGATTTCGTCTTCCCACTCGATTGTTCGAGGTTTGATTGATCCCGCGAGGATTCGATCGGCAGCCCTGAGTTCGACCTCAACCTCGCCGATTTCCTCCAAGAAGTGAAAGGTCTTTTCGGACACTGTTCTTGTGCGAAGTGCCCCGCCGTAGATTCCCTGGAACATGGTCACCCAATCATCAAGCGTGGACGGCCGATTGTGGGATCGCTGCGCCATGTAAATTGCGACCTTCTGCTCGCGCTTCCGTGCCTCACGATCGACCTTCGAACGATCGTCGACGTTCATGACGGGGCAGAAGCATTCAGCGTTGAAGCAGAAGAAGCAGATCCCTGGGTACTTGTTCCAGATGATCTCCGACAAGCTCTTGCCGTCGCCGAGATCGGCAAACATCTCGTTCTGGAGGGTGACCTTGCTTGTCATCGTGGAAAGCCAGCTGAAGACCTGCGCCAGCAGCGGGAAGGCCTCGCGGTAGTCGCGCTTGCGAACCGCCTCGGCCAACCGCGTGGAATCCCCGACCAGTTGAAGCATCATGTCGTAGAGAGGCATCTGGAGGTCGACCGCACCGTACAGGTTCCAGAAGGCGGCTTGCCACTCATCCATCGTCGCTCGGTGGTAGTTGGCAGCAGTTATCCGCAGTGACTCATCGGGCTTGAACATCTGCCTCCCCAGTTGCGTCGCAGCATCCGACTCGCGAAGTGCTGACTCGTGACGGCGAAGAGTCGCAGCAAGAATACTGCGACCAGACGAGCGATTCTCACGCGATGCGTGTCCGTCGGGTCTGCTCGATCGATGCCCTGGCTTCACCTCTGTGTTGGCGGCCGATTGGCCACTCGCGCCCTGGGCGATGGAAGGCAGAATGCGGCGAAGGTGGCATTGTCGCGCCCCGTCCGCAGCGTCCGCGTAGTAGCGGAGCCCGCACGAATCCGTTGGTGGGCGGGTCCCCAAGCCCGCTGGCGTCACTGATCTCACGACGCGACGGGATCGGTATGGCCTGATGCGGGCCATGTCCTGTCACGATGAAACCTTCGTGCGCTTCATCTCCGAGCCTGCGGCCGATGCTGCCGGAGTGATCCTGGACGTCGCGATGCGAGGCCCTTGCAGAGGCGAACAAGGAGGCGTCGAGTGACTCGCCTTGTCGCAGCCGAGTCTTTGTCAGCCGGGGGCGCTACGTCTCGGTCAGGCCGGCCCCCTCGGCTTGTCAGGAGGGGGCGCTGTCGGGGCAGGGGTCGCTACAGGGCGCTTCAATGGTCGAGAGCGCACGCTGGGCGCTCGCGAACGGCCGTCGGAGCCCTTCGCGAATGGTCCTGAACAGCAGAATCCAGGGATGGTCGGCAGGCTCGTCCCCGTGTGCTCTTGCAAGCCTGGCAAGATGGAACTGGTCGGCCTCGTGGATCAGCTCTGCCTGTCGCTGCTTCGCGAGCCAGAGGCGATGGTCGGGTGTTTGTTGAAACATGGGATGTTCTTCCTTCAGATTGCGGCAACGTGAAGCGGAACCCTCAGGGCCGCACGTTCTGGTTCAGCTGGAAAAGGTTCCCCGGGTCCCAAAGTCGCTTGACCGCCACGAGCC
>Ga0209777_10007745_pt1 | contig 11853 bp, 12 predicted proteins | sample FrelakmetHBP12HB_FD_187147 | JGI IMG/M metagenome (GOLD analysis project Ga0209777, IMG submission 187147) | Freshwater lake sediment microbial communities from the University of Notre Dame, USA, for methane emissions studies -HBP12 HB (SPAdes)... | ecosystem: Environmental > Aquatic >... | reverse complement strand
TTGAGAGAGGACATCCATTTGTTGAAAACATTGCAACAAAGGATCATTTTTCAAGAGGACATCAGTAATCCGCTCCAAAGTCTCTTGAGGGTTGGATTTGAGGATCTCGCCAATGAGATCTTTCCAGAAAAAGAGTTGCCCACGATACAAACTCAGCATTTCCTGACTGCTTGGATGGCTTCCGGCATGGCCAAAATAAATAGCCCGGTCTTCTAAAGCCAGCATTCGATCCACACTCCCCACGGTCTGGTCAAAGAAAAAACGGGGTGTGGTAGGAGGGCGAAGATATTTTTTCTTCCCAAATGACAAATAAACCCCGGCCGAATCTCCGCAAAACAAAAAATCATGATAACAATAACTCAAATGAAAGGGGGCATGTCCCGGAGTTTCCAGGATGGTCAGCCCATCTAAGGATAAGTCATCATGAGGGATGAGACGTTTAGGTGCTACCGGTCCTATAGGGCCATAGGCGATGGCCTTTTCTTTCAAGGTGGCTAAACTTCCTTCCCAGAGTTTGGTCGGATCTATCAAGTGGGGCAATCCTTTAGCATGGGATAGAGCCGTTGCAGTCGGGAATTGCTCCAAAAAGGGGTCTAAGCCTCCGGCATGATCGATATGGATATGGGACAGCCAGACATAGTCGACTTTTTTTATTCCCTTTTGATTTAATTGGCTGATCAATGAATCAACTGGAGCCTCAGGGCCCACATCTACTACAATGGTCGGATTGCCCTGAATAAGCCAGGACCCGATAAAATGTTCCCAACCGGGGATCTTCTGAGGAAGTTCTATAAAGAGGGGAGGAAAGGAAACCGGTCGTATCATAGCCTAATCTTTTTTGAGGTCAATTTATTCTGTAAACGAATGAAAATGCGATCGCTCCCCCTAACCCCGAAGTCTCATTTAGGCGGGATTATAGGGAACTTTAATTCCAAGGATGTTAAAAAAATAGTCTTGATAAGTCAAGGGTAAAGGATGCTGGCTGGCCATTATAAAATTTCCTTGCATGATTTATTCCTTCTGAATATAATAAAAACTAATGGTGAGTGTAGCTCAGTTGGATAGAGCACTGGGTTGTGGCCCCAGTGGTCGAGGGTTCGAGTCCCTTCACTCACCCCATTTTTTTTATTAGTCCAAGAAGTTTTAAGGGGGATTTGTTCAGAGAGATAATACATCCATGAAACGGATATTAAAAATTGGCTGTTTGTTAATCCTGGCAGCGGCTCTTTATGCCTGTGATTCGGGTAATTCCAATTCCGGAGGGGGCGGCGGATCTGCTACGGATTATCGATTTCTTTATGACCACAATGCCAAAGACTCTAAATTGGGTGGTCATACCGTTCGCTGGGAATCCAATACGATAAAGGTGTATACCGGCGGAATAGCAGGGGCTGAAGCGGCCATCAATCGTTGGGTAGGTCCGGTTAATTTTAACTATGTGGGCTCCTCCCCTTCAGACGGCATTTCCTTTAGCTGGACCAGTTCGGGCAGTTACTGCGGTGTAACGACAACCTATTATACTACTTCCGGAAGGATTTTTCAGGCCGTTGTCCAGATTGACACCAATCAAGCCTTATGCCGAGGAGGCCTTGACAATACGGTTTCCCATGAAGCGGCCCATGGCCTGGGTTTTTTTGGACATACAGCCGATGGAGGACTTATGGATCCCGACGGAGGTAATTCAAATATCACCACTCCGGTAAGGAACTTTATGAGCCTGCTTTATTCCCACCCTTATGGCTGGGATATTACCCCTTTTCTTTCGCTACAAACAAAATTGATGAGCAGCCTCTACCAAAAGAATGGCACTCAAATCTTAGTAAGGGTGGACTATCGATGAGACCGACGTTTCTTTTCATCCTGTTTTCTTTGGTCATTTTTAGTGGAACGGCCTGCAAGGAGGTTCAAAAAACATCCACCCCAGCCGGGATTAATGTGATGGTCCATGATATCCCCTGTGAAGAAGTTATAGGCAGGGTTATTAAGGAGTGCAAGAGTCAGCGCCATCCTTTTGAATGGGCCGATAAAGAACAAGGGATCCTATTGGTCGGTCCCGTGACCACCACCCCATTACCGGATGATTTTTTTATAAAAATGGAAGAGAATATTCGCTTGGAAATAAAATGTCTTGATCCTCTGAGCACTCGAATTTCTCTCCAGATACAAATAAGAGGTTTGAATTCGGATAATCAGTGGAAGGATATTAAAGACTTCGATAAGTTAAATGCCTATGGGAAACGGTTTTTAGATAAACTTGTCGTAAAATGAAAGAGATGTGCTGTTATTCATCAACGATAGCACCGATATTCAAGGTCTCTTGTGATTTGTCATTTTTTCTCGTAACTCCCTTGCAGAATCTCCTCATTTGTCAACGTTCATGATTTTCTAAAGCAAAGGTTCTTATGAGTAATCCTTCGTATTTATTTTCAACTGAACAATTGGAAGCCATCAGGAAGCTGGTTCAAAAAGAGATGGATTCATCCCCGAACAGCCATGGCTGGGATCATGTAAAACGGGTCTATGGATTGTGTCTCAAGATAGGGAAAAAAGAAAAGGCTGATTTATTGATTTTAAGTTTGGCCGCCTTGCTGCATGATATCGGCCGGAAGGAAGAACACGCTTCCAAGGGAAAAATTTGCCATGCCCAGGTAGGAGCTCAAAAGGCCGAAAGCATTTTATCCCAACTCAGAATACTTGGTGAGGTTCAAAAAGAGGTGCTTGATTGTATCCGTAGTCATCGATTCCGGGGCAAGCAAGTTCCTGAGTCCTTAGAAGCAAGAATATTATTTGATGCCGACAAATTGGACTCCATTGGGGCCGTGGGCGTTGGCCGGGCCTTTCTTTTTGCCGGAGAAGTCGGGGCCCGGCTTCACAATTCTCATAAGGATCTTTCAAAAACCGTTTCCTATAGTCAGGAAGATACTGCCTATCGCGAGTTTCAAGTAAAATTAATAAACATCAAAGAGCGAATGTTGACTTCTGCCGGTAAATCATTGGCTGAAGGACGGCATCGATTTATGATTCGATTCTTTAAACGGTTAGATGCCGAAACAACGGGTCTCAAATAATCCAGCGGATCATGGACCGGATATCATCTCGGTTTGATTTAAACCGGTTGATTGGTGCTGAAAGATCCGGATACCCCAGGGCCACTCCCAAAACGATCTGTTTTTCATCGGGGATATTCAGGTGTTCCTTGATTTCTTCTTCAAAGGCATTGATGAACCCCAGGGGATAGCAGGCCAATGACCGGGCTTGGCTGGCCCAGAATAGGAGCTCTTGGATTAATTCCTTCGGAAACGAAAGGCTTGGTCACCTTTTCTTCCTGCGCTGGGATGGAAAAGATCCAATGAGAACCCCTTTGCAAAATCTTATCCGAAGCGGGGTAAAGAAAAAATGTCGCTTTCGGGCGAAGCGTTCGAGTCGAATTACCTGCCTTGGAATCTCGGTTACTCCGGGCCTCTGGTTCATCCGCATCTAGCTAATTTTATACTATAGCCTGGATTTTCGATCAAAAGTATAATAGAAATATAAGAGGTATTAAATTTGATGACGATATCAGGGAGGGCTTCTTGAACCGAGCTGTTCTCATGGACCGTGATGGGGTTATAAACGAAGATCGACAGGATTATGTGAAAGGCTGGGAAGAATTCCGATTTATTAAGGGTGTCCATCAGGCCTTAAAGCAATTGAATCAAGCAGGGGTTCTTGTGGTGGTGATTACCAATCAGGCAGCCATCGGAAAGAAAAAAATCACGGAAGCCGAACTAAAGATTATTCACACCCACATGCTCAAGGCAATAAACAAAACCGGCGGAAATATCGTTCGGGTTTATTACTGCCCTCATCATCCGGATGCGCATTGCCGGTGTCGCAAACCGCGAATCGGGTTGTTGAAGAAGGCGGCTCAAGAATTGAGTTTGGATTTATCCAAATCCATTTTTATCGGCGATACCCTTAAGGATATCCAAGCCGGAAACCGGGCAGGGTGTCGCACCATTCTGGTTCAGACCGGACAGGGGCAGGAAAGTTTAAAAAAAATTATGGCCGGCCAAACCAAGATCAAGCCTGATTGGGTGTGTGACAGCCTGCCTTCAGCCACGCCCCTGATTCTGGATTATTTGCAGAAGTAATCATAGTGAGACAAGTTGGGCAAAACCTGTTTCAATTTCTTACCACTTGCTCTGGGCAATAATCATTCGGTTACACAAACTCACATTCAGCCTGGCCAGTTTTTCCTGAGTCGGATTTTGAGCTATGACCAAGCATTGTTGAAAATAAGGGAGGGCCTTTTTAAATTCTTCTCTTATGAAATGATATTTTCTAAAATAGTATTGAATTTGGAAGTTTTTTTTGTATTTCCCCTCATTTTTGAAAAAATCAATATACCTGGGTGCAGTTAGACTATAGTCATTGGGATGACCAATAAATTCCCTCTTATTCATCCTGCCGATTGAAATCCCTAAAATTAATAATATCAAACCGATGATAACAGGTTTTTTTAAATCTGAAAAATGAACCGTTGATTCCTCTGAAAACGGATTTTCCTGGTTGTCGGCCATAATCTTCAATATTTTCAGCGCTGTGAAGTAACAGACGATGGCCAGAATCAGGCCTGCCAGGATATCAGTTACATAATGGTCCCCCGAATAGACAATGGTGATGAGCACCAAAAGGGTATACAGGTAAAAAGGGACGGCCTTCCAACGATATAAAGACCAAAGCAAAAAACTGCAAAGGATGGGAAAAAGGGCATGAAGAGAAGGCATAGCGGCAATGGGATTTGTATCAAAGCCGGTACAAATGTCGGGTATCGTGATATTGAAAAGTATGACATTAAAATGGGTCAAAAGAGGCAATAGATTGAATTGATTTGAGGCCATCCAGAGGTACCGTAGGAACCAAAAAATAGCCCAGCAGCCCAATGCTTGCCGCCAAATAAAAGGATATTTTATATAATCTGAAATGAGTCGGTTTATTCAATCAGATAAGAAAACCGACGAGAAGAAAAGCGACAAAATGACTGCCGTGAATGGCGGTTAAAAATTTTTCCAGCCAGGAAAAATGCCCTGGAGACATGGAGTCTAATAACCGGTTTTGAAGGAAGACCGAAGGAATCTGGTTAAATAAGAAATTTTCGATATTTATGACATACAACGTATATACAGGGAGATTGAGTTTGCAGGTCAGGATGTAAATGGTTCCTCTCAGGCTGTCAAAAAGATAAACAAAGGAAATGAAGATAAACCAGTCTTTTATCAGAGGCTGTAATTTGCCCATAAAGGCGGCGGACAAGATAATCAAAACAAAGATGAGGATCTTCGGCAAAAGCGTAAAACGCTGGAAAAGGAATAAAAGGGCAACAAGGACAAACAGAAATGAGGCAATAAAAACAATGGGAGCCCCTTTTGTGTATTTGCTTTCCCTGGTCATTTTGATGGATCATTATCGGTCAACATAGTTTTTGTTGAAATCTAAACCTATAAGGTCAGATCGGACAGAGATAGATTTCTTATAAGTTAATTATGGATGTCAACCATAAGGAAAAAGAGATGATAAATAATCCAAGAGGGTAAAAACCGACAGGTTTTCTTATTTTACCATCTTTATCAAAACCAGTTTGTATAAGGATAAAGATCGAAAAGGTCCAGCCAAGAAGGAATATTCCCATACCAAGAGACCAAAGTCGATTGGGAAAATGCCTGGGGATTTTGGGGCCGATCCAATCCGGATTGATTTTTTTCAACCGGTCAACGGCCGACTGAGATTCTTCCGGTGATATGTTGCGATAGACGGAAAGACTGGCCGTTGCGAACAGGACTGCGTGATAGGCCTGGAGGGCCACCGGGATATTTTTTTGCTGATAGGCCAGATCACCGATTTCGAATAGATGCTTAATCGCTCGTTCCTGATAAGGGGAACCTGGGAAAGGATTCAAAATGGTCTGTTCAAAGGCCAGAATGGCCATCGGGTATTCTTTGGACTGAAGATATTTTTCTCCTAAATTATAATTTGAAGAAGCATTCCAAAAGGTCAGTCCGAAGACGATTAATAACCCAGCAAAAACAGCCGAAACCGCTATTAATAAGAAGGTTCTATTTATTATCCCAGTAGTGTCTGAGTTCCGGATTGGCGACAATTTTTGTTTCTCCTATAAGGCTGAACGATTTAGGGATCTTTTTAAATGGGGTCCTGTCGAATATTTTTTTATCATAAAGGGCCAATGAAATTTTATACTTGTTGGGATGCAACGACGGTGAGGTTATTTGATAGACCTCTTCAACAATCTTTCCCTCCGGCCACAACGCAGGAGACTGCCATCCATAGCCCAAAGTCAGTTGGACAAAGAATTGGTCTAATGAGGAATCGGGGTTTGCCGCAAATTTGTTTTCAAATAGAATCAGGGCGGTTATATCCCCGGAAATATTTCCAACCCTTTGCCAATATAATCGAATTGTAAACAGTTCCCCTTCTGTCACTGGGGTCGGGTCTATGGAATAGGCTAAAAGACGAAGTGAAGAGCTAAAAATCAAATCGCTTTGTTGCACATGGGAAGGCAAAATCTCCAATATGGCCGGCAACGGTTTAAGGGTAACGGAATTGAAAGACTCAAAAATTTTCTTTTGTAAGAATTTATCATTTAAAAACCACTCTTCCCGGCTGAAAAAGACCGGTTTCCTGCCGATTTCCTCGGCCAGCTTTTTTTCCATAAGTCTAGTATCATTCAGATGAAGCCGGTTGTTGAATGTTTCGCTTCGGGGATCATCTAATTTCATCATCCGAGAACGTTCCTTGAGGAGATCCAGACCATAATCGATAACCGAGACATCCGGCCGCACAGGGGTTAAGAACTGAAAAAGCCGAAAAATATCCCGGCCGGTATAGGTTGTAAAAAGGGAAAAATTGTTTTGTGGAAAGGAAAGAGCCTTATGAACATAGGCCAAAGGGGTTTGATCCAAAGAAACCGGTTTATAGAATTGAAATAAACCCCCAAAAGGTAGTAAAAGAAGAATATAAATGCCGCGAGAATAATAGGCATAAATCTTTTTATTTTTCGAAAAGGACTCTTTCAACATGATGCCGATCTGATTTAATCCAGTGGCCATCCAGGGGGCCCAAAGGCAAAAGGACATAATATAAAATTCATAGACATCCGGGACTTGATAATGGATGAAAAATAAGGTCTGCACTCCAAATAGGAGCCCCAGAAACAAGGTCTGCCTCGGTTGTCTCCGTATTTCCTTAACCAACCCCAACAATCCGATGACTCCGCCCAGCCAATAAAAATCCTTGAAGAGGAGGAAGAAAAAAAATCCAAAATCCTCGATATGTTGGTAGAGATCAAAAGAGGTCATCTCGGTGCGGAAAAGTTCACCGCTGAGTAACCAATACCAATCTTTCAAATAGGACATAGTAACTCCGAAAAGATTCGGATAAGAAAAGTCCGGGGACAGGTGGCCGCGAAGGGCAATAAACAGGTAGGGGAGCAACCCTAGCAGACCGAATAGGGCACTTCCGAAAAATAGTCTGAACTTTCTGGACCCCTTGGGCGCAACGAATATTAAGAAAAGAACGGCAGGGAAATACATAACAGTGATTAAATGATGGCTTAGCCCGAGACCCAGCAAGAAAGCAATCATCCACAGCCTTTTGATCTCCCATTCTTTTAGAAGCGATAGACCCAGAGAGGCAACGAGCAAACAAATAAAAACCTGCATGGTATAAACTTCGGCCAATCCTGTCCGGTTTAAAAAGGTGGAGGATAGGGCGAAAAAGAAGGTGGCGATCCAGGAGGCCGTTGGGTTATCCGTTAGTTGAAGACAGAGCTTAAAGAGGACCACTATGGCCAGGGTGGCAAAAAGGGCGGAAAAAAGGTTTTGAAGAAAATAAGGAGAGCCAAAGGGCAAGGAGGAAAAAAGCCTTAGCAGTTGTATGTAAATGGGATAACCGGTTGGATGAGGGATGCCAAGGAATGTGGCTACATAGGAAAACTCTCCACTGTCTCCCCAGTAGATGCAGGGATAAGTCAGGAAACCATATAATAAAAAGAGGAGGGGAAAAGGTAAGATTCTAAAGAAATAGGTTTTAAGAGCGGCTGGCGTCATTAATTCAACCAATGATGTTTTATGTGAGTTTCCGCCATAGTACCAAAATGATGTAGCCGGCTCAATGGTTATTATTGGTCATCAAAATACTCAAAAATAATAAAACAGGCCGCCAGGGATCACCATTTGAATTTAAAAAAATGCGTCTTCGTGGGCGTTACTTTGAAGGACCTGGAAGCGGGAAAGGGTATGGGCTGCCGAACCATTTTGGTTCAAACCGGGCAAGGCCGGGAAACATTGAAAAAGAAATTTCAAATGGACACCCCCGGCAGCAACTTCCGGATTGCCGGGAATTTGTTCCGAAGCGTTGATCTGATCATCCGGTTGATGAATTCCACCTTCCAGTACACCTGAGAAAAAAATGGGTTGAGGTTTCAATAACAAAACCGTCTACGGGTCTCTTGGCCCTCGCAAAAGGGAAAGAGACCCGTAGACGGTTTTTCTTTAATGCCTATTGGAAATTAATTATTGCGGACCTAATTCCCCTTTAGCATTTATGGTATACGTTTTATCCCCGGAGTCATGTTTAGAGCTGAGGGCAAATGTTGCCTGTGCACCGTCAGTGACGGTAACCGTTACAAACTTTGTGGGGTTATAACCGGCGGTTTTAAGTAAATCAGTGGTTACCGTACCGCTCGGGTTGTCTCCAAAATAGGCTTGACCTGCCGTATAGGCATTTTTGATGTCAGATAGGGCGGTGGCATTATATGCTCTTACTCGATAGGCCGAAAATTGTGGGATGGCGATGGCCGCCAGGATGCCGATGATGGCAATGACGATCAACAATTCAACCAGGGTAAAACCTTTTTGATTTCTTTTTTTGGTAAATTTTTGAATCATGATAATTTCTCCTTTAAGAAAAGTTTATTTTATACAGAGATTTGATTTGTTTACAACCTCATCACCCTTTTGTCTTCGGATCTACCACCTCCCTGCTTGGTTGTTCACAATGATTTGGGCTTAAGTTCTAAATTGTTTTGTCGACATTTCAAATATGCAAAATAGATACCAAAAAAAGAAATGGTTGTCAGAAGAAATTAGTAGGAGATATTAGGCGGTTAAAAGAAATTCAAAAAAAGAGGATCAGATCGGATATATTAAATATTACAAAAAATTGTTAAGAAAGCACAAAAATTGTTTAGAAACTTGCCTTGTCATTAGGCATCAAAACGATGAATGGATGCGTTAAAAACAGAAAAAGGTTGCTTTAGGCTGAAGCGCATTATCACTCTTTATTTTTTTTAAGGAGCAAATCTCCGAGTTCCTTAGACCTCCCGGTTGCGGCCTCTACAGCATCCATCAGAATTCCATTTAACCCGGCCTTCTCCAATACGTGCAGGCCGTGTATGGTAGTTCCTCCCGGAGAAGTGACCATTTCCTTTAGTTGGCTAAGAGGCCAGTCCATCAGGCGGGCCATCTGACTTGATCCCCAGACTGTTTGAACCGCCAGTTTTAAAGACACCGAGCGAGGCAGACCCATTTTGACTCCAGCCGCAGTAAGCCCTTCCAAGAAAGTGAAAACATAAGCCGGCCCACTTCCCGACAGCCCGGTTACTGCATCGAGTTGGGACTCTTCCACGCGCACTGTTTCTCCGATAGACTTAAAAATATATTCGGCCGAAGTCAGGTCTTTTTCCTCAGCAACCGTATTTTTACATAAGGCACTGATAGCCGATAAGACCAAGGCCGGCGTATTGGGCATAACCCGGATGATTTTCGGGGTCTTAGAAAAGAACTGGCCTATGTAGGACATGGGGACTCCGGCGGCAATAGAAATAAGGATTTTTTCAGGCGACCAGATTGGAGAAAGGGAGGATAAGGCCTTAGCTATGTTTTGAGGCTTTACCGCCAAGATAATCGTCCGAGAAGATCGAATAACTTGGGCAGTATCTTTGATAGCCTTAACGCCATAGGTCTTTTTCAAGTAGGATAGACGTTCCTCGATAATATCGCATACCCAACAATCGGTTGAGGTCATAGTCTTGCTGCCCAAAAGGCCTTTTATCAAGGCCTCGGCCATATTACCGCCGCCGACAAAACCCACTATGATTTTTGATTTCATTCGTTTAACCTCCTCTGCAAACTTTGATGATTTAGGGTGTCTCCGGCAAAAAATCTTTTTTATAGATTTCAAACATAGTCATCAGGAAAGAAAGGACGACAGGTCCCAGGATAAACCCAAGAAAGCCAAAATAAATAAGCCCGCCCATAATGCTAAGAAAAGTGAGTAAAGGATGCAGATTGGCCTCACCCTTGAGCAGAATAGGGCGGAGGACATTGTCCGCACCGGATATAATAAGGGTTCCCCATAAGGCCAGACCTATGGCCATCCCAAAGGAAGAAATAAAAGCCAAATAAATGGCGGCTGGAACCCATATGATCCCCGTTCCGACCAAAGGGATGACTGAACTGAAGACCATACAAACTCCCCAAAAAGCAGCCGATGGGATGTCAAAGATCCAGAAGCCGATACCACCAAGGAAGCCCTGTGTTATGGCAACTATGATGGATCCTTTAAATGTGGCCTTAAGGGTTCGCTCTAATTGACGGATAATCCTCTCGTGATGGTTGACCTCAAGGGGGCTGAGCACTTTAATTTCATGGAGAAATTTTTCTCCATCTATTAACAAGAAAAAACTGATAAATAGCACAATAATCAGGTCAAACAGTATTCCGACAACCCCTTTGGCCAGGCTGGTCATCTCAGTATAAATAAACTCCGAAAGGGTTTTAAGGATATTTCCTAATTGTTGTTCCAACCGGATCGATTGGATATCTATCTGCCACCGCTCAAAAAAATGGTTAAAATAGACTAAATTTGAATCCATCGCCTTTTTGAAGGATCCATCCTTGAGGCCGTTGGATAGTTTTTGATATAAATCAAATGATTGACTGGTTATTAGTCCGGATAATAGCGAGATAGGAACAAGAAAGACTAAAATGATTAGAAAGATCGTTATTAAGGCCGATATGATCTTCCGCCCCTTACAAACCTTGAGAAGTTTTTTGTAGAGAGGATAAAAAACCATGGCTATCACCAGGGCGATAAATATGTCTGTCAGGAAGGGACGGATTATCAAATAGAAAAGATAAAGAACCCCGATCAGGAAGGCCATGAAGACATAACTTGAGATAGGATTTGAGGAATCCTCTTTTCTTCTGAAATAGGGCTGAGTCATTAGGTCAGGCTTTATCTTTAAAGATATTCAAATTTTTATCTCCTGTAACAAACGGTACAGACAAAGAGGCCGTTATGAAATCGGCTTTTGACCAGGACCTGGCCGGATTTTGAGCCAGGATTCATTTCTTTTGCCCGCAACCACGGCCCAACCACCAGGCCAACAAAAAAATAGCTAAAATCATCAGAATGCGACGCAGGATAAGCATAAAAGCCTTCAGTTTTTAATAAAGTTGCCAATCATTATAACCCATTTGAATCCTCTAATGCAACCAGGAAGATGAGCTTGGGGGTTGCAATTTCCGGAGATTGCTAAGAGGGGGGTTATACTCCTTTTAATCAGACAAACTCATGGTGGAAAAATAGAAAGAGATGATCTATATATATTTTTATGAATCCTTTATTTCATCCCCAACTGGTTAACGGCCCTTTGGGAGATCCGACCCTTTACATAGATTTCAAATTTGCCAAAAGGGCCATCTTGTTCGATCTCGGAGAAATCACCTCATTATCTCCCCGCAACATATTAAAAATCTCTCATGTTTTTATCTCCCATACCCATATGGATCA